>Ga0209591_10004011_pt1 | contig 16858 bp, 15 predicted proteins | sample MAT01_FD_187207 | JGI IMG/M metagenome (GOLD analysis project Ga0209591, IMG submission 187207) | Freshwater microbial communities from Lake Fryxell liftoff mats and glacier meltwater in Antarctica - MAT-01 (SPAdes) (version 2) | ecosystem: Environmental > Aquatic > Freshwater > Ice > Liftoff... | reverse complement strand
TTGCCGGCAAGCCCGAGGCGTTCGAGCACGGGAAGGAACTCGGTCGTGGCGATGGCCTCCGCTCCCGCGGGGCCGATGGCGTTGCCGCCGAGTTCGAGCCGGCGGAGGCGGGGCCACCGCGGGTTCTGAGCCAGCGTGCGGGCGGCGGCTTCCCCGAGTTCGTTCTCCCCGACATCGAGGTCGTCCAAAGCCCCGAGGTGCGGCGAACCGGTGAGAACATCTACGCCGGCGTCCCCGAGTCTGTTCCGACCGAGGTGGAGAGCACGCAACCCGACGAGGGCCGGGCAATCGCCGAGCGACCGGGCGAGCGGTTCACCGAGGTGCTGCGCGAAGACGGTAAGGGCGGTCAACTTCCCCAGCAATTGCGAGGCGAAGACTTGGCCGAGGTGGCCGCCGAGGTCGAGAAGGTGCAGGTGGCGGACCGGTCCGGCAGCGAACAGCGCCGGCCCGTGGGCGAGGAACTGGCGAGCGGTCACCTTCACTTCTTCGACGAACCCGCGGCGGAAAACGGGCCCCGTGGCGAGGCCGCGGAACGGTTCGCCCCAGACCGCGTCGAAACGGCTCAGCAGGTTCGCTTCGAGCCGTTCGAGTTCGGCCCGCCGACGGTCGAGTTCCGGCAGCCGCGCGATCGCGATCTGCGTGCGGATGAACCCCCCCCGCGGGTCGTTCTGCTCGTCGAGCCAGTCCGCGTAAATGAGCCGCGGGCCGTCGTCCTCGGGGTTCTCCCGGATGCGGGCCAGGAAACCATCCATTTCCGTTCGCATGGCCACCTCGAACTGCGAAACGAAAAAAGCCCGTCCGATTTCGGACGGGCCTCGCGATGCGATCCTCGATTACGATTGCGGCACGATCGTGTTCTTCGAGAGAGCCCGCGGGGTCGGGGATCGCATGTCCCAGACGACGCCGAACCAACTGAACACTTTGAGGATGTAGAAGGTCGGGTCGAATTCCCACCACTTGAAGCCGTTGCGGGCGGACGAGGGGTAGTGGTGGTGGTTGTTGTGCCAGCCTTCGCCGAAGGTGAGGATGGCGACCCACCAGTTGTTGCGGCTCTCGTCGGTCGTGTGGTATCGGCGAGTGCCCATCAGGTGGCAGGCGGAGTTCACGAGGAAGGTGCAGTGATACAGGAAGACCGTGCTGACGAGGAAGCCCCAGACCACGCAGGACCAACCGCCCGCGCCGGTGAGCGCACCGACGAGGTAGCAGAAGCAGGCTTGCAGAAACGCGGGGGCGAGTTCGTACTTGTCCAGGAGCCGGATTTCTGGGTACTTGAACCAGTCCTTCATGATGTCGATGTTTGATTCGCGGACGCCCGGTGAGAGCACCCAGCCGACGTGCGCGTGCCAGATCGACTTGGCGATCGGCGAGTGCGGATCATCGTCAGTGTCCGAATACTTGTGGTGGCGACGGTGGTGGGCGGCCCACCAGAGCGGCCCACCTTGGCAAGCGGCGGCGCCGAGGAAGCCGACCATGAACTGGAACCACCGTTTGGCCTTGTAGCCGCGGTGGGCGAACAGGCGGTGCAGCCCGGCGGTGATGCCGAAGAGCCGCAGCCAGTAGAACGCCAAGAACAGGCCGATGGCGACCCACGAGATATCCACGAAGAACGCCAGGAGCGCTCCGAGGTGCAGTGCCGTGAACCCGGCGGGGATCACGAACGAATGCCAGGTGATTTTGACCTTCGGCTTCGGCGCAGGACCGGCGGTGGACGCGGTCGGCGCTTCGGCGGCTGGAAGGGGCTCACGAGCGGGGGACGACACCCCGGGAAGCAAAGCGGGGAATAGCACGACTCCAGGTGAGTCGGTCGGCCGCGTGCCGACCGCAGTTGGTTCATGCGCGAGGCATTGTCAGAACATAGGACTCACGCCCCGAGCCGTCTCGCCGAGCCGGAAGAAAAATTTGCCGGAATCCGCGCCGGCAGTCGCTTCCCTCGAATGAGCTATAATACCGGCAGAGTCGGACCGAGGCAGGAGTACGCGACGATGATCCGCTTCGAAGGTGTTGAGACGTTTACGGTTCCGCCCGCGGAGGTGTTCGCGAAACTGTCCGACGCCGGCTGGCTAGCGCAAGCCCTCCCGGATGCCGTGGTGACTGAAACCGCTCCGGACCGGGCCGGTTGGAAAGTCCGTCCCAAGTTCTCGTTCATGGCCGGAAGCCTCGATACTGTTGCAGAAGTTACCGAGCGCACGGGCGGCGACCGGGTCCGCTATCGCGTTGCCAGCAAAGGAGTTGGGAGCAGCAGCACGGTCGACGCGACTTTGACGATGGCTGCCGCGGAGGGTGGCACCACCGTCACCTGGGTCGGCGATCTCACCGAGCTGGGGGGCCTCTTGAAAATGGTGCCCCGCGGGCTCATTCAAGCGGCGGCTCAGACCGTCATCGCCGATGTCTGGAAGTCGGTCCACGGCAAGCTGGTGGCCTGAAACGGCGGACGGGCCACCCACGGGTTTCCCCCGGGCAGCCCGCCGTTCCCCCGAACCCTCCCCCCGAGAGGTACGGTACTTCGGATTAGCGTTCGAACGCGGAGTCGCCGAGCCCGCCATTGAGTTTCGTTCCTACAAAGCTCTGCATTTCCAGCAATTCCCCGCCCGTTGCCCCACCCGCTTTCGGTTGGTCGTACGCTTCGAACCGCACGGGCAGCTTCGATTCCTTGTCCACGAACACAACCCAACGGTAGGCGTAGCGGGAAGGGTGGGCCTTCTCGGCGAAGACCTCGTACCGCGTGACCGCCTTGCCCGCGAAGCTGTAATCCGCGACCAGGATTTGGACCGGGTGGTTGAGTTTCTTCTCGGTTGCCAGAGCCTTTTCGCAGCGGTCGATCACGGCGAGCAGGCCCGTGTCCGAGTAAGTGTGTCGAGTGCTCGCGGTGAGCCGGGGGTCATCCGCGGAAACCGTCAAGTACCCGTATTTGACGCCGTCGAGGCCTGGGGCCTTGTACCGCAACTTGGCGGCGAACCGGCTCGGGAGGTAGCTGATTTCTTCACCGGCGTAAGCCTTCGGGCCGGTCACTCGCAGGTTCGCGCTCGCCGGTTGGGTCCGGACTCGAAGTTCGGCCGTCTGTTCGGCGAGCAGTTTGCCGGCCACGACTTCGCGGCGGACCAGGACGCAGGAGTAATCGCGGACCTTCGCGTAGGCCGCTCGCGCTTCGGCGATCATCGCCGGGAACGCCTCCGCCCCGTTCACCGGCGGCAGGCTCACTTCCACTTTCAGTAAAACCGGAATTGGCGATGTTGGGGGTGAATCCGCAGGCGGGATGAACGAGCCCGGCGGGGCGTAGTTCGCGGGTTTGATCGGGTCTTTCGATTCCGGCGGCTGTGCGACGGCCACGGCCATCAGGCCGACCCCGCCGAGGCAGCATAGAGCGGTGCGAAGGGTCACGGCATCCTTGCCTTTCTGCGAGTCCTTGGCGGGCGGGGTGCCCGACGCGGTCCGCGGGACATAGCATCGACCGTGGAGGAAAACCAGGGGACTTTACCAGTGATCGTCCGCATCGAAGTCGTCGAGTCCGAACCGTTCGCCGAGAACAGCTACATCGTCTGGGCCGTCGGGGCGAGCGAGGCGCTCGTGATCGATCCCGGATTCGAGCCGGACTTGATTTTGGAAGTGCTGCGACGAAACGGACTCAAACTCGTCGCGATTGTGAACACCCACGGTCACGTCGACCACATCGCCGGTAACCGGGCGTTGAAGGAAGCGGCACCAGATGCTCCCATCGTGATCGGCTACGGCGACGCGGCGATGCTCACCGATCCGATGCTGAACCTGAGCGGCCCGTTCGGCATGCCGATTACGAGCCCGCCGGCGGATCGACTCGTCGCCGAGGGGGAAACGCTCGCGCTCGCGGGTTTGAAATTGGAAGTCCGCGAAATTCCGGGCCATTCGCCGGGCCACGTCGTTTTCATCGTCCGCGATTGCGAACCCCCCATCGTCCTCGGCGGCGACGTGCTCTTTGCGGGAAGCGTGGGCCGCACGGACTTTCCGGGGGGAAGTTTCGAACAGTTGGCGAAAGGCATCCGCGAGAAACTCTGGCCGCTGCCGGACGAGGCGAAAGTGTTCCCGGGCCACGGCCCGCCCACGACGGTGGGCGAGGAGAAGCGGACGAATCCGTTCCTCACACCCGGCTGAACGCTGGCGGCACTTCTTCGAGCTCAGGTTGCGGTTCGCGAGCGCTTCGCGGGGCGGGTGCATTCGGTTTCCCGCCGATGGACTCGACGAACGCCGCGAGGCGAGCGAGCCCCTCGCGCAACCGACCGTCTTCCACTGCGAAACTGATGCGGACGAAATTCGCCCCGCTGGGGCCGAACGCCGTACCGGGGCCGACGAACACTTTCCGTTCGTTCAACAGTCGCTCCGCGAACGTTCGCCCGTCCATTCCGAACGACGAGACGGGCACCCAGAAGAAGAACCCGCCCGCGGGCCAGCTTGGGTCGAGGCCCATCGACCGGAGTTTGTCGAAAGCGTAGCGGCGGCGGGCTCGGAACTCTTCTTGAACGGGGCCGAACAATTCTTCGTCCGCTTGAAGGGCGCGCAAGGCGATCTGCTGGCAAATCGTGGGCACGTAAGGTGCGTTCAAGCTCGCCGTTAATGCGCACGCTCGGACGAGGTGTTTCGGCCCGCTCAACCAACCGACGCGGATGGAACCGAGCCCGTCGCCGTGGGTCAGTGAACCCGCCACGAGAGTCCGCCCCGCGGCATCGGGCAATGAGGGGAGGCGGTTCGCGGGGCCGTCGAAGCGGAAGCGGGCGAACGATTCGTCCAGATAAATTAGAACGTCTGCCCGCTTTGCGGCCCAGGCGATTTTCTCTTGGTCTTCCGGAGCGAGCGTTCCGCCCGTGGGATTGCCCGGGTCCGCGAGGGCGAGCAAAGTTGCGCCGCGAAGCGATTTCGCCAAACGGTCCGCGTCGAACCTCAACCGGCCGTCCTCGGTCGTTGTCGGAATCCAACGAATGGTCGCACGGCGAGACAGTGCCCCGAGCGAGAAGAGTGGCGAGCTGGGGTCGAACTGCACGACCTTCCGGCCCGGATTCAAAAACGCATCGAGCACGCTCGCATACGCCCCGCTTGCCCCGTGGGTGATGAGCACTTCGTCGTCGGACCTCGGCGAGTTCCGTTCGGCGATCGCGGCGCGGAGCGTTTTCAAACCGCATGCTGGCGGCAGCCCCGTGCGGTCCGCGGCGACGCGCGTGCCGGACACGGGAGACTCGAACCGCGGCGCGGCGAGGTTCAAATTGACCACGTCGCACGCCGGGGCCTCGGGGAACGTGCCAGGATCGATTAGTTCTTCGATCGGCGCAGCGAGGACTTTGTCCGAATAGTACTTGAGGAAGTCCGCGCCATCCCCCGTGAGACGGCGAGCGACGGGCAGATGCCGGGCCACGCCGGTGCGGACGAGCCACTTCTTGACGAGAAACGGAATTGCCACGTTACGGCCTCCTGCCGGGTTCGGTCGTCCATGAAGCCGCATTGTGGCGTTTCGAGGGGGTGGGTTGTCAAGGCGGGTTCGGGGTATAGTGAATGCATGCCGCTCACCGATATTGCTGTGCCACTCTCCACGGCCGCGTTGCCCGCCGATGTGCTCGAATTTCTGGAAGAAGCCGACGACCGCATCGACGAATTCCAGCGCGAGACTCGCGTACCGGCATTCGTGCCCAGCAATTACCCCGGAGCCTATGCAGTCTTGAAAGGTCTTATCGCATCGCCCAAGTTGCGGGGCAACCGCTTCTGCGAGTGGGGCAGCGGCTTCGGGGTCGTCGCGTGCTTGGCCGCGGAATTGGGGTTCGAAGCTTACGGAATCGAGATCGACGGCGAACTCGTCGCTGCGGCACGGCGATTGGCCGAGGACTACCACTTCGAGGCCGAGTTCGCCCAAGGCAGTTTTGTTCCTCGCGGCGGAGACGACCGCGTTCATGCGGCGGGTTCCTACGCCTGGCTCACCACCGATTCGGACTTCGTCTACAGCGACCTCGGCCACACGCCGGACGATTTCGACCTGATCTTCGCCTATCCTTGGCCGGACGAAGAAGCCGTGACCGCGGACCTTTTCGAGCGGTTCGCCGGCACCGGGGCACTTCTGGCGACGTACACCGGCGAAGGATTCCGCGTGCGTCGAAAGGTCGGCAATCGCTCGTCGAAGCGGCGCTGACCAAAGTCTTTTGGAATAATCCGAATATTCCGCTAGATACTCTTCGGCCCCGCGTGTATTGTTTCCTCAGCGGACAAGTCGTCCGCACCAAACGTTGGGTGGGATCGCATCTCCTATCGGACCCTTTCTTGGCCTTGCTCTGAGTTCACCTCTCCAGCTTGCCCCCGAGATCGATCGACCGGAGTTGCTGTCAGGTGCGGGGTCGTACTCCGTCGCCGGATTCAACGGCTGGGCTCTTCCGACACCTTGTCGGACGGGCAGTTCTAACATGTGCGGCCGAAACGCGGCCGCAGAAGGTGATTCGTGAGCAAGAAGTTGTACGTCGGGAACCTCGCGTTCGGGACCACGTCGGATGACCTGCTGGCCCTCTTCGGGCAATTCGGCAGCGTCACCAGCGCGCAAATCGTGACGGACCGGGAAACCGGCCGGTCCCGTGGGTTCGCCTTCGTGGAGATGGGCGATGGCGGCGATGCCGCGATCCAAGCGATGAACATGGCCGAATTCCAAGGTCGCAACCTGACCGTCAACGAAGCCAAGCCGCGGGAAGATCGTCCCCGGTCGGGCGGCGGCGGCGGTGGCGGTTACGGCGGCGGCGGCGGCGGCGGCGGTCGCAGTGGCGGCGGCGGCGGCGGCTACGGCGGCGGCGGCGGTGGTCGCAGCGGCGGCGGCGGCGGCGGCCGCTACTAAAGTCCCTGCCCAATTCTGAAACAAACTCGCGCCCCCCGCCAAAAGCGGGGGGCGTTTCTATTTCGCAGACGTGAAGCACCAATCGAAGAGCAATTGCCAGGGGCGGTTCTATTTCGCAGACGTGAAGCACCAATCGAAGAGCAATTGCCACTCGATCAATTGAACTTGCTTCGCAATCTCCTCCTCCGCCGAACCGGCCCCGCGCACCCGTTCGACGAAATCGACGAACGCGAATGGCGTCGTGAAATCGCAACCGACCTCTGGTGCCCTTTCGCGGAGTTGATCGAGCACCGGATGCTGGCCCACCCGTCGCCACCAGTATTTGCTGTTCGACGGGTCCGGTTCGCGGCGGTGCAGGATCGCGTGCCAGAAGCTCCCTTCAGGCGTATCGAGGTCCTGGCTGATGCTGTGGGATTCGTCGAGGAAATCGTGGTAGAGCCAGAGGCCGGAGAGGCAGGCTGTCGCGGCGGATCGGTCGCGGAGGCGGACGCCGAAGGCCGTTTCGATGTCGAACGCCAGTAGTTGGTTCCTTCTCTCCGCATTCGGAATTCCGGGTCCGAGGACCGCGAGCCGAGGCGGGGATAAGATTTCGGCCACGGCGGGGCCGTAAGCGGTGGCATCGAAAGTCGTCATGGGTCAACTCCGTTCGCGGGGGTATCATGGAGGATATTCATCCGCGGGGTCACCATGAAGCGAGTTCGCGTCGGCAATGGCTGCGGATTTTGGGGAGACAACCTCGATGCTCCCTTGCGGCTAGCGGAAGCGGGGCGGTTGGACTACCTAACGCTGGAGTACCTCGCCGAACTCACGATGTCGATCCTCGCGCTGTTGAAGCAGCGGGATCCGGATGCGGGGTACGCGACGGATTTCCTCGATGTTCTCGGTCGATTGACTCCACACCTTCGAGCACAACCCGGCCTCAAAATCGTCACGAACGCAGGTGGGATGAACCCGCACTCGTGCGCGCTGAAGGCCTGCGAGATTCTCCAGAAAGCGGACCTCGCTCATCGCGTCGCGGTCGTTTCGGGGGATGACTTGTTCCCGACGCTCGACGAGTTGATCGCTGCCGGCCATGCGTTGAATCACCTGGACGACGGACGGCCTCTGGCGGAAGTCCGTTCACGGGCCGTGAGTGCGAATGCTTACCTCGGGGCGAAGCCCATCGCCGAGGCACTGCAACTCGGGGCGGACATCGTGGTGACGGGCCGCGTCGCGGATGCGTCGCTGACGCTCGGGCCGCTCGTTCACGAGTTTGGGTGGAACTGGAACGATTGGGACCGGCTCTCCGCGGGCACGACCGCGGGGCACCTGATCGAGTGCGGCGCTCAGGCTACGGGCGCGCTCTGGACTCGTGCGGGCGAATCGACCCGACTCGCGGATGTGGGATATCCGATTGCCGAAGTTAGCGAAGACGGGGCGTTCGCGATTACCAAGCCGCCGAACACGGGCGGGGCGGTGAACGAGGAAACCGTCGGCGAACAACTGCTCTACGAAGTTGCCGACCCGGCTCGGTACTTAACGCCAGACGTGGTCGCGGACTTCACGACGCCGCGGTTGAAGGCGACTGCGGAGGATGTCGTTTCGGTCCGCAACTGTACGGGCCGCCCTGCGACGGATTCGTACAAGGTCTCGATCGCGTATCGCGACGGCTACACCGCGGCGGGCATGCTCGTAATTGCGGGGCCGCGAGCGGCGGCGAAGGCTCGGGCGAGCGGGCGGATCATCCTCGATCGCCTGAAAGCCGCGGGGTTCGAATTCGAGGCGAGCCATATCGAAGCGCTCGGGGCAGGAGATTCCGTTCCGGGCGTGCTTCCCGTTTGCGATCCACCGGAAGTCGTGCTACGGGTTGCGGTGCGAGATTCGCGAAAAGCGGCAGTCGAACGATTCGCGAAAGAGTTCGCCCCGCTGGTGACCTCGGGCTTTGCCGGAACCACGGGGTACACCACCGGACGCCCGCAAGTGCGGGAGGTCTTCGCGTATTGGCCCGCGTTGATTGCTAAGTCCGCGGTCGTGCCGAAGGTCGCACTCCTTGGGTGAATCCTCAAGTCTGAGCCCGAACGCCAGTGAGGTTCTTGAAGACCTCACTGGCGTTCGAGCTCAGACAGACTCACTAGAACCATTGCAATGAATTTGCGCCCGTACCTCTGGCCAGCCTCGCTCGTCGCGCTCGGGCTCGTGCTCCGGTTGACGGTGCTCTTCGCTGGGCCGTGGGGCCACGTCGTTCGAGCGGTCCAACACGACTCAACCCGGTACATCTACCTCGCGGACAGCATCCGCAAGCACGGCAGCTTTGGGCTTGAGAAAGAAGAACCGATTCCCGCGTGGGAAGGCTTGTTCAATCTTCGCAAATCGAACGGCACTCTGCCGCCGCCGGACGAGCACGGGCTTTATCCGGAAGTGTTGCGAACGCCCGGTTATCCGCTTTGCATTGCAACCTTTGAAGCGATCACGGGTGACTTGCGAGCGATCCTCTTCGTGCAGTGCGTGCTCGGCGCCCTTAGCGCGGCCGCGGTGCGAAAGCTCGGACTGAACCTCGGGCTGAGTTCGCGAGCCGCGTTCGCCGCGGGGTTACTCTGGGCCGTGCATCCGGGGCTCATCGTCCGCGACTGCGTGTTCATGACCGAGAGTTTGTTCAACGCTTTGAGCCTGTTTAGCATCTTCTTCGCCAGCACGGGCCGCGGGTGGAAAAGTTGGCTGAATGCCGGAGCCCTGCTCGGGTTCGACGGACTCGTGCGCCCCGTCGCGTTGGCGTTCCTTCCCGCCGTCTTGTTTTTGGTGTTTCGCTCGTCGAAACGGCGTGTCGTGGCCACCGGTCTCACGCTGATCGTCGCGCTGCTTCCGCCGTTCGGGTGGGCCGTGCGAAACGCTGCGGTCGGGAACGGCTTCCGCGTTTCGACCGTCGGCGAAATCACGATCTACTACTACTTCCTCGCCAGCGTCCGGGCCGAGGAACGCGGCGAAGACCCGTATGCGACCTGGCAAAAGCAATCCGATCAATTGTTGAAGGAACTGCAAGTCAAAGTGAAACCCGGTGAAGACATCTCGGTGGTGATGCAGCGAGAAGCCGTGCAGGAATTGAAGTCGAAGCCGAATGTCACGGCGAAAGTTCTGCTCAAGTCGCAAGTTCGCCTCTGGGCGGCCCACTCCGTCGGCGACTTGTACGACATCTTCGGCGAAAAGTACCAATCGACGAACCTCGTGGCCCGTTACGTCTTCGGCGAGAAAACCGAAGGGCCGTCGCCGCGTCCCGTCGATGCGCTGCTGCCCGCGGCGTGGTCTGGGTTGAACGTACTCTTGATCGTCGCCATGCTCGTCGGCACGATGCGAGCGCTGCGAAGCCGCGAATGGCGGCTCGTGGTTCCGCTCGCCATCACCATCGCCCTCTTCAGCGCAGCGACGATGAGCCAAGGCATGGAGCGGTTCCGCACGCCGTTCCTGTTTGCGGTGGTTCTCCTCGCAGGGCGATCCCTCGGGTCGGCGAAACCCGGCGAGAATGCATAAATCTGCAAGCGGTTCTACCGAATCTCTATTCGACCACTGTAGTGCGTTGCCTTTCGTCGCAACTTCGACCAGAATCTCGCGTAGACGCGACGCGATAGCGGAGCGCTGAACCAACTTAAGGGGTAATCATGGGCCTTCGCGATTGGGTCTCTGGGCAGTTCATCGACATCATTGAATGGACCGAGCCGAGCCAGAACGAAATCCTGGCCTACCGGTTCCCCCGGCACAACAACGAGATCAAAAACGGGGCGAAACTCGTCGTCCGCGAGGGACAGGCTGCGGTGTTCATCAAAGAGGGCCAACTGGCGGACGTGAAGACGCCCGGCATGTACACCCTCGATACGAACAACATGCCGATCCTCTCGACGATCCTCGGGTGGAAGTACGGCTTCGAATCGCCGTTCAAGTGCGAGGTCTACTTCATCGCCACGCGGCAGTGGACCGACCAGAAGTGGGGCACGCAGAACCCCGTGATGATGCGCGACGCGGAGTTCGGCCCCGTCCGCGTTCGGGCGTTCGGATCCTATGCGTTCAAAGTCACCGACCCCGGCACGTTCGTGAAGGAACTCGTCGCTACGGACCCCTCGTTCGAGGCTTACGAAATCAGCGCCCAGTTCCGCAACGTGATCGTCTCGCGGTTCGTCGATACCGTGGCATCGATGAAGATTCCGGTGCTCGACCTCGCGGGGAACTACGAGAAGGTCGGCACGCTCGCGCTGAATCGCATCGCCCCGGATCTGAGCAAGATGGGGATTTCGCTCACGCAGTTTTACATCGAGAACATCTCGCTCCCACCGGAAGTCGAAAAGGCCCTCGACAAGCGGACGCAGATGGGCGTTCTCGGCAACCTCGACCAGTACGCGAAGTTCCAGAGCGCCGAAGCGATCCGCGATGCCGCCCAGAACCCCGGCGGCGGGGCCGGCATGGGCGTGGGCTTCGGAGCGGGCATGGCCTTGGGCAACCAGATGGCCGGAGCGTTGGCCCCCTCGGCCGCCCCGCCGCCGCTCCCGGCCTCGGTCAAGTTCCACGTCGCCATGAACGGCCAGCAAGCTGGTCCGTTCGACCTCGCGACGATTCAACAGCACGTCAACTCCGGCTCGGTGACGCGGACGACCCTCGTCTGGAAAGCCGGCATGGCCGGCTGGGTCGCCGCGGACACGGTGCCCGAGTTGCAATCGCTGTTCGCGAGCCTGCCGCCGCCGCTGCCGGTGGGGCCGTGAGGATTGTGATTCGGAATGGTGGATTCTCGTGGCACAGGTCTCTGACCTGTGCCGCGTTCACAGGTCAGAAACCTATGCCACGAGAACGCGGCCCACACATTTAGTCAGGATGTTTTTTTACAACCTTCACTGCGTGATATTTCCCCATGTCCGACCCGATCCCCGTCGCCATGCCGGTGAAGAAGGCCCCGGTCGTTACTGCGGCGCCGCCCGCGGGGCGGAAGTATCCGTGCCTGTCGTGCGGGGCGCGGCTCGACTTCGATCCGGCGGTGCGGGGGATGAAATGCCCGTACTGCGGGTACGTCGAGGATGTCGAACGGGACGACGCGGCGGAGGTCGTCGAACGCGACTACGGCGACTATCTCGACCGCGAGGAATCGAAAGGGAAAGCCATCGAGGGGCGGTCGTCCCAAACGACGTGCCCGGGGTGCGGGGCCGTCGTGCTGTTGGAAGACAAGGTCGCGACGGAAAAGTGCCCGTTCTGCGCGACGCACCTGGAAACCAAGCCCGAGGCTGCGACGGGTATGATCCCCCCCGAGTCGCTGTTGCCGTTTAGCGTTGAGTTGCGGAAGGCTCGCGAGGCGTTCACCAAGTGGCTCGAAGGCTTGTGGTTTGCGCCGACGGAACTCAAGAAAGTCGCCAATCTCGGGCAATTGTCCGGCATCTATTTGCCGCACTGGACCTACGACGCGATGACGTACTCCGTCTACGACGGCCAGCGCGGGGACAACTACCAGGACACCGAGTACTACACCGAAACGCGGCCGGACGGGTCCACGGAGCGGCGATCCCGAACCGTCACGCGGATCCGCTGGTACTCCGTCTCGGGCGAAGTCCGGCACTTCTTCGACGACGTGCTCGTCTGCGCCTCGAAGAGCTTGAAGCGCGACCTCGTCGAAGACCTCGGTGAATGGCGGCTCGATAAGCTCGAACCGTTCAACCCGAGTTACCTGAGCGGCTTCAAGACCGAGCGGTACGCGGTCGGGCTCAAGGAAGGGCTCAAGGAAGCCAAGCAGATCATGGAGCCGAAGATCATTTCGCTGATCAACCAGGACATCGGCGGCGATCACCAGCGGATCGACAACAAACGAACGCGGTACTCCGGCATCACCTTCAAGCACCTGCTTCTGCCCGTCTGGGTCGCCGTGTACCGCTACCACGAGAAGACGTTTCAAATTCTCGTGAATGGCCGTACTGCAAAGGTGACGGGCTACCGGCCGTGGAGCACGATGAAGATCGTGCGGCTGGTGGCGATGGTCGTCGCGGCTATCGCGATCGTCGTCGCGTTGATCGCGGTGTTCGGGAAATAGCGGGTCAGCCGCGTTCTGGAAAAACGCGATTACCTTGCCGGAACGTCGATGTCGATCACCTGATTGTCTCGGTCGATCCGGCAATAAATCCGCGATTTGCCGAGGTCGTGGGCACCGCCGAAAGCGTCCATGTACTTCCCGTCGAACTGCTGGACCGCAACCTGGTAGCGGCCGCTGGGGATCGAGGCGATCGAAAACGTGCTCGTCGCCGTGTCCGTCTCTGCTGCGTACACGCTGTCGCTGAATCGGCGGTTTTCCGGAACGAAGATCACCAACAACCGGCCCCCCTTGGGCCAGGTGAGCTTCTCCCCTTTGTGCGTCACGGTCCCGCGGATCGCGCACGGTTTGACTTCGCAGCCGCGCGCTCCGAGGAGAACCAGCACCAGGACTATCGCGGCTTGATATCGGCTCATCGCTGCACCTGAACGGTTCGTATCGATACTGTCAATCGGCGATTCGTTCCGCGTGCTTGTGCTGGCCCGGTCCGATGCCGCTGTGCCCCGGGTGGCAGCCGACGCAGAAGTGCTTGCCGCCGGGTGCGGTCAAGCTGTAGTGGTCGCCGGCGATGGCGTAGAAGCTCGCCCGACGGCCGGCCGAGTCCTTCGCCGGGGTCGTCCACCGGAGGACGCGCCCGTCCGCTCCGAAGCCGGCGAGCACGGTCGGGCAGTCCGTGGGGAGCGTTCCCACGAAGTTGCCTTTCGATTGCAATTCCATCAGGAGTTCCCATTTCCCCGGCACTCGCGGCTTCACGGGGTCGTCGAACCGGTCGCGGCGCGAAGCGTAAATCTTCAGGTGGTCGATGGCCCCGCTCGGCGGAGGACCGAAGATCGGGCTTTCCCCCGCATCGGTCGTTTGTCCGGGGAGGTCGTTCATCATTGCGGCCGAAATGCTCGTGGCCATGAGCGTGCCTGCGGGGCCGCGGTACGGCTTGTCGCCGGCGAGCTTGAGTTCGAGAATCGCCACTGCGGGCGCGGCCGAGGTCGGGGGCGGCAGAGTTACCTTGCGGGGGTATGCCGCGACGGGTTCCGAGTCCACGAAATCCGGATCGTCGAACAGCAACCGGAGGTCCTGAACTGATTCGTTCGCGAGATAGATTCCGTAGCGTCCCGGTGCGGGCGAAGTTTGCCCGGGATCGAGCGAAGCGGCGGAAACGAGCATTGCGTTCGGCGGGCAAGGAGATGGCGTCGCCGTCCAAAGCGGGCGACCTTCCGCATCGAGATCCGGCGAGCGATCCAGTGGCACGCCCTTCTGGCGGGGCAGGGAACCGATCGCGGAACTGGGGGCACTCGCGATCAACCCCGATTCTGCGACTGCGACGCAAAGCGGCGAAGCCGCGTCAGCGGGTCCGAACCTCGTCATGAACGCGATGCGTCCGTCGAAGAGCGGCCGGGGTCGCCAGACCGGTACGTTCGGTTTGATCAACATGCCGAAGTGCCCGGACGAACTGATCCGCACGAACGCCCCGAGCCAGGCGTCGGTGGGCGGGCTCGCGGAGGCGAGCGCTGGGTCGAAGGGGCGTACGTCCCGCTCGTCCGCAGTTATCACTTCGCGGTTGCGGCTCCAGAGGCTGAACGCGGCGTAGCCGTCGGCCATCAGGAACGGCCAGCGGTCGTTGTTGCGGTTCGCCGTGGCCGGGGCTTTGCGGCCGTCCGCGTGCAGGATCCAGAGCGTCGTCGAGCGGCGAGCGTGATCGCGGCCCAAGTCGGGTGTCCGACTCGAAGCGAAGAGGATTTCGCGAGGTTCGGCCCGGATTTCCACGGGGTCCACGTCGTCGTAATCGATGCGGCGGCGTTCGTCGTCCGGGATCGTCGAACCGTCGGACCGGAACCGCATCGGAGGGACCGAGAACGCCCCTTCATCGTCCGGCCCGCCCGTGATCTGGCGGAGGCCAGAACCGTCGAGATCGACTTCGAATAGGCGGAAGTGGCCCGGATCGTCGCCGCCCTTGCGGCCCGCGAACAGCACGTGCTGACCGTCGATTGTGATCGAAGGGCTCATCACGTCGATAAGGGTGCTGCCGTCGGGGAGAGTCTTGCCCCAGGTCAGTTCGCGGACCGTTCCCCGCGGCGTTAAGACGCGAAGGCGTCCTTCGCGGGCGGCCCAGAGCCGCTGGCCGGGGTAGACGAACTCCTCCCCGTCCGGGGCCGCAGCCTGGAAACTCGATGCGTCCGTCCGGGACGCGAAGACGATGGCAACGGGCGGCCGGGCGTGGACGAAGCCGTTGAGGCGGGGGTCGCCAGAATCGCCTTGTAGTACGAACCAATAAAGCGAGAAAGCGCCGGTCGCGACGGCGACCGAACCGGCCAAAACGATCAATCGGCGACGCAAGGGCATGGGTGCCCGGGGGGAAAGTGGATCGACGGAGAACGAAGGGGGGCAGGCTCGATCGCCTGCCCCGCGAAAAAGTGACGAGGACTTTGCAACTCAGTTATCGGTGTAAGGCACGCCGTCGTCCCGCATGCTCATGAAATACCACGTGGACCCCGAGATCGAATTCCTCACGAAGCGGACGCTACCATCGCCCATCGCCACCTGAACGCCTTGCGTGTGGCGGCTCCGGGCCTGAGCTTGCTGGTACGGGCAACCGGGCCAAGCCCCCATCCCTCTCGTTGGGTCGTTGATGCAACCTTCGCAGTCGTCCGAATTGTCTTCGTTGGTATTCGGGGTCTGACAGTCCCAGCTCGCCTGGCCGGCGATGACGCTCGCTCCGGGGTAACCGAGCGCCCACGTTCCGCGGGGGTCGTTCGGGCTGAGGTGGGCACCGATCCGAATTTCAGCCAGCATCACGGTGTTCGCCGATCCGTCCGGGATGACGTTGAGCTTGGTGCCCCAGTTGATGCACATCATTCCGCCGCCGGGCGTGTTCACCGGGACGCCGTTAGTAGGAGGAAAACCACCGGTCTGGTACGTGGGACTCGTTCCGCCCTCAGTACTCCTCCAGGCATTCGTCGCCCCGTGAATTCCACCCGCGTTGCAGGCATAATTCCCACGAGCCCAGTTGCCTCCGGCACCCATGTAAGGGGTGTCGTGGCCTTGATCGGAGGGGCAGAGCATTCCCGGAATTTTGGAGGAGCGAGCATTCCTCCAACTTTGGTCCCCGTTCGTCAAATAGCTCGCCGGATTAACCGCGATGGAATTGAAAAGGTTCCCTTGCTCGATGAAGGGGAGGATCAAGATGACCCAATTGGGCCCAATGTTCCCCGTAGCGCGGTCGCGATCATCGGTAGGCCCCGACGTTTGGCCGGGACCGCGACGCAGCAAGATTGCGGGCGGAAGGGAACCGACCGTATCGTGATACGCGTGGCAAGCGATGCCCAGTTGCTTCATGTTGTTTCCGCACTTGGTCTTAGCGGCGGCTTCGCGGACTTTTTGGATCGCCGGCAGCAGCAGGCCGATCAGGATGGCAATGATGGCAATCACGACGAGTAATTCGATGAGCGTGAAGCCGCGACGCGAGCGTGTCGCAACCATGAACAAACTCCCGGAAGAGAGGGACGCGAGTTCTAACCCCACGACCAGCGACGAGCCGGTGAAATGAAAAGGGAGTTAGAAAATCATGTACGTGACGAGTCTATAACGGAAAGTATCGGCGTTGTGGTTAAAACGCAAGCAAAGAATTTGGCTTTTCTTCCACAATCATTGAAAGATCGCGGAAAGAAACGCGTCTTATTCAAAAAACTGATCGCACTTTCATGCCGCCGTAGGCTTCGGCTCGGGCTCGATTGACGGAACCTCTTGCGAATATTGCACATCGGCCACGGGGGAGACCGCACGGTCGAACGGGGCGGGGCGGATGAACACGATCAGTACTAGCGAAATTGCAGCTGTCGCTGCTGAGACCAGCCCGACGATCGGAAACCCGGACATGTCGCTGCCGATGAGCAAACCTCCGATGGCGGACGCGGCCCCGGTGCCGAGGTGCTGCACGGCCGTATTCAAACTGAGGAACGCCCCGCGGACGCGGGGCGTGGCCGCGCCGAGGAGGATCGTCTGGGCCG
>Ga0209591_10004010_pt1 | contig 16859 bp, 9 predicted proteins | sample MAT01_FD_187207 | JGI IMG/M metagenome (GOLD analysis project Ga0209591, IMG submission 187207) | Freshwater microbial communities from Lake Fryxell liftoff mats and glacier meltwater in Antarctica - MAT-01 (SPAdes) (version 2) | ecosystem: Environmental > Aquatic > Freshwater > Ice > Liftoff... | reverse complement strand
ACATCACCTACTCCAATTCTAACTTCAAAGTTGGCAACAACTTTTCTAAATTTTTGAGAGATTTCTGTTGCCAAGGAACATCATTTGAACCCACTACCAAAAGTTGAATCGTTTTCTTTTTCCGCACACTAATCACAAACTTAGACAGCATATTAATACCAGAACTGTTAACAAAATCCAATTTTTTTAGGTTCAAGGTAATAGTAGGCGGTTCGGGATTGGCAACCTCATCTAATAATTCGGCTATTGGTGCATACTCTGCTGGTCCGCCCAGGCTGAGTTCGCCTTGGAAACTGACTGTGAGCGATTCTGGATCGTACTGAATGTTGTAATTTTCACCTTTAATTTCTTGAATGCCCATTGTTCTTTGGTTTCCTGAGTAAAATACTGCGATCGCACAAGAGAGTAAATATTGAAATGCTAGAAACTAGACCCTAATTTGAACCACAGTCGTCACAATGATGGTATCACTATCTGGCCTGCGATCGAATTTCCAACCTATCTTAGCTGAATAGTCATTAATCATCGTCAGCAATCCCAATCCCGATGTGTCACTTTCCGATTCCGCATTCTTTTCAAGCTGCTGGAAATAAAGTTCATTTGGATCGGAATCCATAATTTCTTCAATAAACTCCTTCAACTTATTTGCCCCTTGTGGATTGACACTATTACTGGCAAAAATTACGGCCGTCACCTCTATTTCACCAATAAAATGTATACCAAATCTGACCTTGTAATTGGTATCATCGTTGTTAAATTTTATCGCATTTTCTAACAGTTCGTTGGCTACGTAGCTCACAGCTCCCTTGCTTTCTTTTATCCGTTTTTCGCTGCTAGCATCCTGCTCGTCCACCGGGAGAAAGCTGGACAAATAATCGGCGACAAAATGAGCAGATACCCTATTGTTGCGCCAGCGCTGCTTGATGGGGCGAGAACTGGGCGTAAATGTAAGTTCTAGGGAGTCGTGATCCGGTGGAAATTTCTCGATGAATTCTCCAAAAATTTCTGTCATAGTTTGTAAACTTCCAGATGTCATTATTTTTCTAACTCCTTTTAATGTATCAATGTCATTTCTGGGTAAATTTCCACACGCCATTCCAGTTAGCCGGAATACTATTTTCTAACAGTGCTTGGATGCGTTGTAGGTAAAGTTGGCTGGGTTCATCAGCGGGATTTAGCCCCACTATCTGTTCAAAACAAACTTGGGCATTAGCAAAATTGCCCTGACAATATTGTTCGAGTCCTTCCTCAAAAATAGGCAAAGTTTGAATTTTGAGCGATCGCACTGGTTCTACTTCAACATCTAACACCTCACAAACAGTAATGGCTTCTTGTCTACCTTTGACAATTGCCCGATCCAAAAATCGAATATGATACTTTTCTGGTTGACTCAAACGTTGTACCACATCTCCTGAAATTAATAAAGAGACGCCATAATACTTAGTCAAACTTTCCAGACGAGCCGTGAGATTCACATGATCGGACAGCGCATCGGCTTGCATCCGATTCGCGTCTCCAATAATCCCCACCATCGTATCACCGACATGGATACCAATGCCAATATTCAGTGGAATCTCCCCATTCATTTTACGGCTTTGATTTAATTTTTGCAACTGTTCAAGCTTCACAATTCCTGCCTGAATCGCATCATCAACGCCGTCGGGAAAAACTGCCATCAGTCCATCTCCCATATACTTGACAATAAAACCGTTGTGCTTGCGAATTTCGGGACTTATTTGCTGTAAATAGGTATTGATGAAGTTAAAGTTTTCTTGAGGAGTCATTTGCTCCGCCATCGTTGTGAACGAACGCAGATCCGAAAACATGATTGCCATTTCTTTGCTCACGTGATCTCCAAGTTGGAAGTCAACAATGCTTTGCTTGCCGAGAAATTGGAGATATTCATCGGGTACAAAACGTCCGTAAGCCTGCAAAAGTTTCTCTAATTCCTGTTCCCGCGCTTTCACCGTTTGCACCATGTGCGAGAATACCTGTGCCAGTTCTCCCAGTGCATCGCTGCGGGCCGCCACCTCTGACAATATCTGAGGTTCAAAGCTGTTGTTTTTCACAGCAATAGCTGCATCTATCACCTTTTTTACCTGGTGGATGTAAGTCTGCATCTCTCGATTTTTATGATGGATCTGGTTTTCCAGATCTGTGGAGTGTTCCGTGATAATGTCTACTAAGGTTTCATAGCTATTTTTTTCCTCTTCGACTTCCTCAAGTTTTTGCATCAAATCCTGTAGCTGGGCATTGAGTGCTTCTGTAGATGTAGATTGTGCTAAATTTATTTGGGGGTTCATAATTTATACTCCCGAATCTGAGAGGGCAAAATTGTTTCACTCGCTCGCTGTACATTACTATAACTTACACGGGCGGAGATGAAAATCCGGCTTCTGCTTCGATGCTTCGCCACTAAATCCAAGAGCGAAGTTAGAAACCGGGTTGATAACCGTCAATCATAAATTATGCACAATATTTCCCTGTTGCTTCAATACTAGCAAAGTAATGTCATCAAATACCTTTTGTTCTCCAATGAATTCTCGCAAATTATCGATCGCAGCTTGCTTGATTTGTTCGGCGCTCAAATGCCAGTTTTGAGAAACCACTTCACAGAGTCTTTCGAGACCGTAGAATTTTTTGTGGATATTTCTGGCTTCGGGAATGCCGTCAGTGTAAAGCACCACCCCGTCCCCTGGCTCTAAGTCTACTAAAACATGACCAATCAAAGCTGAAATATCCTCATCTAAGCCGATGGGAAATCCTAAGTCAATCATGTCAATGCGTTCAATTTTACCGCCTTTTCTCACCACGAGAGTTTCTTCATGTTGACCGCTAATACTAATTCTGCCGTTTGCGTAATTGAGGAGAGCTAGCGTCAGGTTCTTGTCCGAATTCATGCGCTCGATATTCTTGTACAGGGTGCGGTTGAGGGTATCTAAAAAGCGCACCGGATCGAGTTCTTGAACTTCCTTCAGAGTGCGAACAGCCGTTTGAGTCATCACCATCAAAATTCCGCTTTCTAGTCCGTGTCCGGTGACATCACCAATGCAGAGCGTAACCACCCCGTCATTAAAAAGTACGTCGTAGTAATCGCCGCCAACTTCATCGGCGGGTTCCATGAATCCGGCAATGTCTAAATCTTGAATTGCTGCGAGTTCAGCAGGTTTGGGCAGAATTAACTGCTGCATTTGTTTAAGGATATCGAGTTCGGCGCTCATCCGAACATTTTCGGTTTTGAGGCGCTGGTTGAGGGCAGAAATTGCTTGATTAGCTCGAGCTAATTCGGCAGTACGTTCTTCTACTTTATCTTCAAGAGTTTGATATAGCAGAGCATTTTCGATGGAGATAGCAGCTTGGGAAGATAGGATTTTTAAGACTTCCAATCTGTCAGCAGTAAATGCACCTGTGGCGAGACTGTTTTCTAAGTACAGAATGCCGATCGCTTGACCTTGGTTGACAATTGGAGTACACAATACGGATTTAGGTTGGTGCTGAATAATGTAGGGATCTGCTGCAAAGATATTTTCTGTAGCAATATCGTTAATTACCAAGGTTTCTCTGGTACGCCACACGTAGTTAATGGCAGTGATGGGGAGATGTTGACTTTGAGCAAGTGCAATATTTGGCAAATAGCATTGCTCGTCTATACATTTAGCAACAATCAATAATTCACCATCCCTTTCTAAGATCAGAGATCCTTTTGATGCGCCTGCATTTTCGATTAAAATTCTGATCAAGGTTGATAGCAATTCCTCGACGTTGATTTCTCCCGATATGGCTTGAGAAGCTTTGATTACTGTTTCTAAGTCGAGAAAATTGGAAATACTTTTGCTTGTGGAAGTAATGCCTAGCGCAATTGTTTGAGAAATGGTCTCTCCTGCATACAAAGTTGTTTGTTGTTCGAGAATGGGGGCGAGTAATTGGGAATATTTTTGTTCTAAATCATGAATTTTTGCCTGAGAGCCCCAGCGAGCATAAGCGTAGTAAGCGTCAGTTAGATAGACGCGGGCAATTTTATCTTTACCTAATTCCAGATAGAATTTAGCTGCAAGTTCGCTGAAGAGTGCTTCTTCTTGGAGGTATTGGTTTAATGAGGCGGTAGCAATGGCGCGATCGTACAAATCGATGGCTTCGAGCCTGTCTCCCAATACTCGTGCTATTTCTGCTGCTACTAAGTCATATTTGTGTTGATAATTCATCGGTGCGTGGAATGCCCAGGTTTGCATTTTTTCCTGATTGGCTCTCACTTGGCTCAAATATTGCGATCGCGCGATCGGCTCAGCATCGGGATACAGTGCCAACAGGGCTAGGGAATGGTAAAAGTTTTGCTGCGGCACCATCATCAGCGAACCGACACCAGCGACATATTGCTCTGCTAGCTGGGCATTTTCCACGGCACTTTCGATCTCGCCAAACAAATAATTGACAACCAATTTAGCAAAATACACTCCAAAAATGGAAGATACATTATTTGCTTCTAGCAAAACTGGCAGTAGTTCATCTTCATTAAAACTATCGCCAACTAACCGACATTTGTCATCAGCTAATCCTTGTAAATTTAATGTGAGTTGTCGCCATATTTTTGTGTAATAAGTCTGATATTCTTGCTTAGAATTGACCATTAGTTGAAGATACTGCTCGTATTTTTGGTCTACCGATGTTAAGTCTTCTCCGCTAAAAAAGCTGTAGATGCAAAGATACATAGCAGAATAGCAAGCATACTCGATATCGCCAGTTTCCAAACCGCTTTGGACTGCTGACAGCAAAGACGGTATTGTCGATCGACTGGGTTCTTTCCAATGCCTCACGCAAGCATTGTAAACCATCAAAACTTTAGATTCAAATTCTTTGGCAGGGAATTTAGTTAATACTTGCAAAGATAGTTGACCGTATTGATAGCCTAATTCAATTTCTCCGATTACTTCACAGATTAAGCTGCAACAAGCATAGGCATAACTAGCCGGTGCAGAGTTTCCGTATTTGCTGCAAATATGTGCCATTGTAAAGACAACGGCTGGGTAGAGTTCTGGACTGGCTAGATAAGCGGCAGATGCGATCGCACATAAAATCCTCAAAGCAGCAATTTTATAGGCATCATGAATTTCTGGCAGATTAGCTAAGGCGGATATCTCCACCACCGCCGGCAGTTCCGTTTCCAAAGCAACACCCAGCATTTCCAGAACTTGCAATCCAGTATCTACTGCCGATTTCATCTGATTTTGGGCAATATAAGACTGAATTTGCGCTTCGTAAACTCGGAATCGATCGAGGAGATTGTGCGATCGGGATAAAACTATTTGGGCCAATTGATGTGATAAATCGAAATTGGTATTCAAATATTCGGCTTCAACCGCTTCTACATACAGATCGATAGTCAAGTCGTATAAATTTGTCCAGCTATCATCTGGTAGCAGATTTCTGCCGATTGTTAAGTAATCAACAGCAGCAGCATAAGCTGTGGAAGTTTTAGCTTTGCGCCCAGCAATTAAATTCAAGGAAGCTAGTTGATGTCTTTCGGTGCGATCGACAATTAATTGCAATCCAATATTCAAGTGGTTGACAATATCAAAAATCCGATCTTCCCGTGGCGCTTCCCCGCCCTTGTGTAGCAACAATCTGCCAATTTTCAGGTGAGTTGACTGCTTTGCATCGTCGGGAATCAAAGAATAGGCAGCTTGTTGAACGCGATCGTGCAAAAACTTGTAACTTGGCAGTTGAGAATCGGCAACGGCTAATTGTCCAGACTCCCCATCATCTGCAAAAAATTTGTAAACTTCACTTTGCGGTAAAATTAGACCTTCTTGCAATGCTTTCCACAAGTAGGCTGCGGTGTCTATTTGAGATTTTTCGCAGACAACTGCTAAGGTTTCCAAATCAAATTGGCTGCCAATACAAGCAGCTAATTTTAAAACATCTTGAGTATTAATTGGCAATTTCTGCAATTGAGTCGCCATAAATTCGACGACATCATCGCTGACTGCCAATTCTCTAATTTTAGTAATATCGCACTGCCAGCCCCCCCTTTCTCCCCCTGGCAACGAGGAGGTAAAATCGAAATAAATTAACTTATCTTCGTGTAGTTTCTTGAGGAATTGATTGCTAAAAAAAGGATTACCCTTAGTTTTTTGAAATATTAATTCTGTCAAAGAAAGAGAGCGGTCGATCGCACAACTTAAAGCATCAGCAACCAGACGATTCAAGTCAAATTTAGAAAGGGGTTCGAGAGTAATTTGATTGATTGTAGGGGCACACCGATCGATACCGTGGTTTTGTAGAGAAGATGAACCCGCACCTAGATTGCGAATCTCTGATAAAGTCAGCATTAATGGATGAACGTTAGAAACTTCATTATCTCGATAGGCGCCAATTAGCAGCAAATGTTGACCTTCTGATTCGCCGAGCAACAATTGTATTAATTTTAGAGATGCTGCATCTGCCCATTGCAAATCATCTAAGAAGATGACTAAGGGGTGATTTTTAGTAGCAAAGACACGAATGAACTTTTGAAATAACAGATTGAAGCGATTTTGTGCAGGAGTGGGTTCTAATTCAGAGACAGCAGGTTGCTTACCAATCAGCAGTTCTAATTCTGGGATAACATCAATAATTACCTGAGCATTATCGCCTAATGCCGACAAAATTTTGGCTTGCCACTGCTGAATTTGAACAACACTTTCTGTGAGTAATTGCCGCAGGAAACTTTGCAGAGCTTGCACCCATGCCGAAAAGGGAATATCGCGCCTGAATTGGTCGAATTTCCCTTTGATAAAGTATCCCCGTTGCTGAACGATCGGCTTGTGAACTTCGTTAACGACAGCGGTTTTACCAATCCCGGAAAAACCCGCTACCAGTATGATTTCGGTCGTAGCTGTACGGGGGAGTTTATGAGGTTCTCGGCTGCTAGGAGAGGATACCTCCAAATCGGCCGCTGTGGAATTTTCCTGGGGACAGGCGACGCGCCCGAAGGCAGCTAATAGGGTCAAAACTTCGGTTTCTCTGCCGTAAAGTTTTTCGGGAATGACAAAGCGTTCAGAAATATCTTTGCAGGCTAATTCAAACAATTGAATAGTGCCACGATCTGAGTATTGTTTCAAGCAGTTTTCTAAATCGTGTTTGATGCCAAAAGCTGTTTGATAGCGTGCTTCCGCTGTTTTAGCCATCAGTTTTAGCACAATGTCATTCAATACTTGGGGGATGGCGGGATTTTGGGCGATCGGGTGAATTGGCTGGCGAGCAATGTGACAGTGAACCAATTCCATCGGCTCCTGAGATGGGAATGGCAATTGTCCTGTCAACAGTTCGTAAAAAGTTACTCCTAGGGAGTAAAAATCGGTGCGGTAGTCAATCCCGCGATTCATTCTTCCAGTTTGTTCGGGAGACATATAAGCTAATGTCCCTTCCAAGATATTGGGGTTTTTAATTTCTTGATTTTCTCTAGGTAAAAGCGATGCAATACTAAAGTCGATGAGTTTGATAGCTTTAGTTTGAGGGTTAATGATAATATTCTGGGGTTTGATATCCTTGTGAATAATTCCGCCGTGATATAGCACGTCTAACGTCGAGCAAATTTGCATAGCAATCTGCAAAAAATCGGCTAGGCTATTGGTGAATTTTCCCTGGAGTCCAAAAGCATCATTGGTGAGGTATTCAGCCAGAGAAATGCCGCCAAAGTCCTCCATCACCAAGGCAAAACCGTTACGGTATGCTTCCAGACTTAAGTGTTTGACAATACCGGAATTTTCAATATTTTTGGCAATGGTGTACTGATTGCGAAACTGTACCAGTTCGCTGAAAGTTGGATACTCAGACTTGAGCATTTTGATGACTACTGGTTGATTGTCTGATTCTGAAAAACCTCGATAAACTAAGGTTCTGGTGCCGGAGTAGAGTTGTTCGCTCGTGCGGTAGCCGGGAATTGCGATCGGGTTCATAGTTACTAAATCCTAGTCAGCTTTTGGTTAAAGCAATATCACACAAGTTTGTGTTCATTAGTTATTAGTTTACTACGGCCCGCAAGGTTTGGGGGAGATTTGACAAAAAATAATGATATGTCGCGATCGCTAACCGATCGCGCATCACATCAATTTTGTTAAAAACCTTTGAAGCGCTTGCTTCTGAAGCGCTTGCTTCCGGGGAGCGATCGCCTGTACAAGTCACATCTGGGATATTCAGGTTCCTGTTGGCTAAATTCCGCACAAATTTCTTGGTACATCGCTATTTTTTTGTTGTCGGAAATAGAGTTAGGAAAATTTGCTTTTTGGTTCTTGACTACTGGTGCGAATTGCGGATATAGTTCGTCTTGCTGGACTCGCGGCTGCTCGTAGAAAGCTTTGATGGCTGGTAGCGATCGCCTGGGTGGCGTACCGCTATCTAAATCTTCACTGAAAGCAATCCAGAGTTTCGTCTCAACGCTGCTCATGTAGTCGATAAATTTGACAGCATTAGCCTGACACTGTTCATTCTTACAGGTAGAAGAATTCACCGCTAAAGTATCAGTAAAAACTAATGGTTCAAGTTGATTGCCATAGGGAGCAGGTGTAGCAAATAGGGGTAGCTGTTTCGTGTCGGACAAACGGATGTAAAAAGAATTTTCCGAAAACCCAATAAAGCTGTCTGCTCCTCCTGAAAAGTCCTGGTATCCAGCGTTTGGATCTTCGTTATAGTAGTTGTTGACACACCCATTTGTCTCATTTACTGCACATTCAGAAGACATTTCTACTAAATTTTTAATTACCTGCGGATCGATCGGTTTCTCCAAAGCTTCTGTGACTCGATCAAACCCAAACAAGTCTGTATAGCCATCCAAATAAAAGCCGATCGCATTCCAGTCACTGTTGAAATTGGCAATTAATCGCGGTTTTAAAGGTGGTTTGTGAGATAAATAATTAAGTAATTCCGGCACTGATTTAAGTTGCGAAATATCCCGGTCTCGCCCGAATAAAAAATATGAGCATAGCCAAGTCGGAAATCCGTAGAGTTGATTATTGTAGGTTGATGCTTCTAGACCTACTTCCCAAAACTTTGAAGTTGATATTGCTGGGGAAGCTGGAAGAATCAAGTTGCTATCGACTGCATAACCTAACATTAAGGTATCAAGTTCAACTAGATCGAATCCGTTTTCACCCAGAAGGTTCGGCAAATTGCTGTAGATATAGGTGTCATATTCTAAGTCTTGGCTGATTACTGCATTTAGCAAAATCTGGGGATTTTTATGTTGAAATTCATTAACAATCCGCTGTACCATCGGCTGAAAATTTGCTTCTGGTGTTGTCGGCAAATAGGGGTACAATAATACCGATAAAGTGTGCTGGGCTTGACCGGTGAAAGATAAATAGCGATCGGGACTATTTGGTGTCACTTTCAGATTGCCAACATTGTATCCCGCACACTCCACGCGATCGATTGTTTGCGTCGAGAAATCTTGTGGGTTGAGTTCCAAAGTTTCACCTTGTGCGATCGCGATCGTCTGCGTATTTTGCTTAACCGTGTTGCGACTATCGCCAGCAGCATCACAGGTAATTGCCCCTTTAGCAGAATTGTGAATGTAAATCTGACCTGCACTGGCAACTCCGGGAAACAGAGTTATTACTGCGATAGTTAAGCAGATTGATAGTAGTCGAAAGATATAGTGCGCCATTGATTTTCAGGATTCTTGAACTATTAATGCAGTAGTAACCTAAATCTCGTAATTATTCTGTAAAGTTTTCGACAAAAATATAACAGGATGCCACCCCCCTTTAAAATAAATGCCAAAAAAATTAATATTTAGGCTTGGCCGCTCGTAGCTTTTGCACCTTTAGATGTACTAACAGCAACCATTAACAGTTGACAGTTGACAGTTGACAGTTGACAGCGAAGTTTTTAGGCAGGGGATTTAAGCCCCTGCCTAAAAACAATCCACCTAAAGGTGGGGGCTTAAATCCCCTGTGCTTTGGTTATGTTATCATAAAATCTGCGTCAAGCCGCGTTCATCTGCGGTGAAAATAAAAAATCTATTAAAAAAAATGCAAATTACTCAATCCCTCCACGCCGCCCTAGTTATCTCCAATCTCGAAAAATCAGAACAATTTTACAGCCAAGTTTTAGGACTGGAAAAAGTTGACAGACAATTAAAATTTCCCGGTGTTTGGTATCAAGTAGGCAGTTTTCAAGTTCACCTAATTTTAGCTGAGACGATCGCACCAGATGCCACTGATTCGGAAAAATGGGGTCGCAACCGACACTTAGCGTTTTCTGTGGCAAACTTAGATGTAGCCAAACAACAATTAATTGCCCATAACTGCCAGGTACAAATGAGCGCGTCAGGTCGATCGGCATTATTTACCCAAGATCCCGATGGAAATATCATTGAACTCAGCGAGTAACAGATGAAAATCATCGCCTATTCATACAGCGAACCCCTGCTAGAACCTGCGCCTGCTGCGGAAAATTGGGGCCAAGAGGTCGATCGCATCTATCAAGACTTAGGGGGGCGACAGCAACTGCAACAACTCCTAAAAGACTGCCAAACAGAACCAGTCAAATACCTGTTAATTCAGCGCCTTGAAGAACTAGGCGACACAGTACAGCAAGTGTGCACCCGCCTAGAACAACTAGAAACCCTCGGCATCCAACTAATTGTCACAGACGAAAAACAAACAGAAAACAGAGCCAACTTGCTCAAACTCCTGGCCGAAATCCAGCGCAGCCAGCACAGCCGCAGCATTCGCAAAGGACACGCCCGCAACCGCATCAAATCCCTTCCCCCACCCGGAAAAGCCCCCTACGGCTACCGGCGCGGCAAAGACAAATATGCGATCGACAAAACCGCCTCCCCCGCCGTCAAAGACTTTTTTGAACACTTTCTCATCTACGGTTCCCTGCGCGGTTCCGTGCGTCATTTAGCCAAGAAATACAACAAAAAAATCTCCGTCAGCACAGGCCGCCGCTGGCTGACAAATCCCGTCTACCGAGGCGATTTGGAATATCAAAACTGCCAAGTAATTTCTAATACCCACGTCCCGATTATTTCCAGAGAAGAAGCCGCCCAAATAGACAGATTGCTGCGGCGCAACCGTAGCCTTTCTCCCCGCAGCGCCAGCGCCCCGCGTTCCCTCGCAGGTTTAGCAATTTGTGCCGAGTGCAAATCGCCCATGACAGTTGCCAAAGTCACAGCCTACCGCAAAGAAAAAGAATACCTTTATTTACGACCGATTAACTGTCTCCAGCAGCCTAAATGCAGCGGCATTTCCTACGAAGAAGTATTGCAATTGACCATAGCAGGAATTTGTCGGGATTTGCCCGATGCTGTTGCTGGGTTGCAAATGCCGGATATGAAGGGGATTAAAGCAGGTATCGGAAAAGCGATCGCATTTAAAGAACAAATTGTCAATCAACTATCAGCGCTGATTGAAAATGGCATTTTAGACACAGAAACTGCCGAATTGAGAGCTTACAAAATCCGTACTGAAATTTCAGAATTGCAAAGCAAACTCGCACAATTACCGCCAGTGAATTTGCGAGAAATTGCTCAAACAGTTTCTATTCCCCAATTTTGGCTGGACTTGTCCGAATCGGAACGCAGGTTCTACTTTCGAGAATTTATCGATCGCATTGAGATACTCCGGGAAAATAAAAATTTTAAACTGCAAATTATTTTCATTTTTTAATTAGTTTCTTTTTTTTACCGCAGAGGCCGCAGAGAGCGCAGAGGAAGAAAGGAAGAGAGCAAGAATGATCTACTTCCAAGTGAAATCTGGAAATATCATTCTTGCTCTGTTTTTTTGATCTAGATTGTCACTTGAGTGAAATCACTAGCAGTGAGAGTACCGGGTGTACCATTCAGCTTTGCTAATAATTGATTGCTACCAGTCACGCTAATCAAAGTTTGATTGTTGCTAGATGTAATGCTGAGTTGATTGAAACTCAAGCCGGAAGTTAAGCCAATTAAATCTTCGCCTTTGCGGAAATCAGTAATGATGTCGCTACCTACAGTTTGATTTAGGAAAAACACATCATTTCCCGAACCGCCAGTCAAAGTATCATCTCCTACATCACCGGCCAAAAAATCGTTGCCAGCATTGCCGAAGAGGCTATCATTGCCTTTGCCACCGTACAGCGTATCGTTGCCAGTGTAACCTTCAAGCAAATCGTTTTCGTTGTTGCCGAATAGCAAATCGTTGCCATCGCCACCACCGAGACTGTCGTTGTCTTTACCGCCGTAAAGTGTGTCATTTCCAGCTTTGCCAAAAATTAGGTCTGCACCTTCATTGCCGAAGGCAATATCATTGCCATTTCCAGCATTAATTGTGTCATTTCCTAAGTTCCCTAAAAGGTAATCATCGCCGTCTTCGCCCAGCAAGATATCGTCATCTTTGCCACCGAAAATAGTATCTTGCCCGATACCGCCGGCCACAGTATCTTTGCCGAAATCTCCCCTCAAAAAGTCGTTACCGTCTCCGCCAACAACGGTATCGTTATCTTTGCCACCGTAGACGGTATCGTTGCCGGCGTCACCTTGGATGAAATCGGTACCTTCATTGCCAAAGATGGAATCGTTACCGCTGCCGCCGTCGATGTTGTCGTTGCCACCCATTCCGTAGAGGGTATCATTGCCACCAAGTCCGTTAATTGACTCGTTGATGATGCCACCCATGATGAAATCGGTGCTGTCACCGCCGTTGAGAGTCTGTTGGGCGGAATTGGGAGTAACGCTGCTGAGGTTGAACTCTGGGGCAGGTAGGGGTTCGATGATCGCATTATCTGTTGCCGGCGTTGGAGTTGGAGTCGGAGTTGGAGTCGGAGTTGGAGTTGGAGTTGGAGTCGGAGTCGGAGTTGGAGTCGGAGTTGGAGTTGGAGTTGGAGTTGGAGTTGGAGTTGGAGTTGGAGTTGGAGTTGGAGTCGGAGTCGGAGTCGGCGTGACTGTAGTTGTGAATTCAAAAGCGCCGATATCGACGATCGCACTTCCGTTACCATCACCATCTTGAGGGCGACTCACACCGCGCTGATCCGCAGCCGGCGCGCCTGCACCAGTACCTGTGTCAATGGCGGGACTTCCTGCTAGCAGCGGCAGCACGAAAGCGCCGTTAATATTTTGCAAAGGGCCGAGTTTCGGATCTGCGATCGTCACAGTTGCCGTAACATTATTGTCGTTAGGATCGCCCGTCGTCAGTTTAGCAGGAAATTGAAGATTATTCCCGCCGTCAATTAGTTCTCTTCCAGTTTGGTATTTAACTTTAAAAGGATTGCCAGCCGTATTGCTATCAAAAATCGAATTTTTGACAGTAATTGGCTGATTCCCAAAAGTAGCAATACCTCCAGAAAATTCCCCAGCGGTATTCTTAGCAAAAGTCGAGTTGACAATGTTAGTTGAAAAGGAATCTCTGTTACCAACAACGACTCCTCCGCCCTGCTTAGCAGCGGTGTTGCCGGAAAAGGTACTGTTGACAACACTGATATTCCCATCTTCTCCCAACCACAAACCACCGCCGTTGTCATCGGCTGTATTGTTAGCAAAAGTAGTATTTGTCACTGTCAAATCGGCATTGCCGTGACGCACACCACCTCCAGAACCTCCAATTCCTGCTGCATTCTTGACAGCTTTATTGTTAACAAAAGTGCTGTTTTCCAAAACAAACTTATCTTGAAAATAACCAAACAAAAAGGCTCCTCCTCCTTCTCCTGAGCCGATATTGCCGTCAAAAACGCTGTTGCGGATAGCAACATTTCCCGCAACAGGCCCGGGGGTTGCATTCGGGCCAGAAGCATTAGCGCCATCGACGTAAACTGCTCCACCAACGCCTTTATCTGTGCGGTTGCCAGTGAATTTAGAGTTTTCGATCGTCATGCTGCCCAACAGGTTATTCACAGCCCCGCCGTAGCTGCCTTTGTTGTTGGTAAATTCGCTATCTCTGATATTCAGAACACCGCCGCTTTTAGTGGCGATCGCGCCGCCACCGCGTTCGGTATTATTAGCCAAAGAACCGTCATTGCCGTTAAACTTGCTGTTAATGACAGTCGTAGTGCTGCGGAAACCTGTATAAATGCCGCCGCCGAAACCGGCAACATTATTATTGACTTGGCAATTTTCTAAAGTTAAAGTGCTGTTACCGCCAGTTTGAATGCCACCACCGCTACTAGTTGTCTCATTATTCGGATCGGTTCCAGAAACTTTGCCGTTGGCAACAATCAGGTTTTTTAGAGTAACATTGGTTGAACCTTCGGTGAGGATAACCCGCGAAGCATTGTTGCCACTAATTGTTAAGTTGCTAGCACCAACTGCATCAATTGTCAAGTCTTTGTTGATGGCAAGTTGACCGGAAGTGAGAGTGATTGTTTGACTGGCAAGACTGGAGGCAAATTGAATAGTATCGCCGGCCGCTGCGGAGGCGATCGCACTTCTCAAGGAACCGGGCCCGCTATCATTATTGTTGGTAACGGTAACAGTCGCTAAAGTCCCTCGGTAATCCGCCATTGTCTCCGAAGTCAAAGCTAGAGGTGCTTCAATATCACCCTTGGCAAACTCCAAATTCCAGTTACCACCGCGGCCAGTGCGATCGGTAGATGCCGCAATATCAGCCCCGGTTAACTCCGAAAGGCGATCGACAAAATCGCTACCCGAACCAGCAGCAACATCGCAACCATAAAGCATGATATCAGCTTTGTCGGTTAGTGCACTTCGCCACTGTTGCAACTGGCTTTCATACTGTGGCAAATTATCCAAATTCAACGTCGCAGAACCTAGCTGCAAGCTGCCAGAATTGCCGTGAGAAAAAATGTGAACTTGAGCTACAGTTCCCCCCGCAGCAGCGATTGTTTGCAGCTTTTCAGTAATTTGCTCGACTCCGTTGCCATTTTTATCTAAAACGACCAATTCTGCACCGGGAAGCACGCCACTGGCAAGAGTTTGATAGTCATCCAACTCGGAGTCAATGAAGACAATAGATTTAGGACGAGAATTGCGGAGAATAGATTGTGAATCAATACTGGTAAAAGTTGAACTCATTTTGGATACCTATGAGAATGTTTGCTATTTGCCGGCAGATACACCTCAGCAGCGATCGAATTCAGAGCGATCGCACTTCGATCGCGTCCATTAATCCAACCCTAATTAATTTTGATCGTTCGGACTTCAGTCCTCTCTATAAATCAATACGGTTCACTTAAGAGAGATCCCCCCTAACCCCCCTTAAAAAGGGGGGGACAAGAAAGCTCTCAAAGTCCCCCTTCTTAAGGGGGATGCGAGGGGGATCTCCGGGGCCTAAATAGTCTTAAGCCAAGCGTATTGCTCTATAAGCTGATATTCACTAAGGACTTACATTCCTTACTACTTTCAAAACTTTTGAGGGCAATCAATTAACCAAGATTGCTGTCAATTTGCATTTATTTGGTCTAGCGGGGCAGGATGCAAACCTGCGGACACAACTTATTGGAATTTGAGTAAGGTGCGCAATGCGCACCCTACGTTTAGATGATTGGCATAACTACTGCGCCATTCAAAACTGCTATATCAACAGCAGTTAAATTGTCACTTGAGTGAAATCGCCAGCGCCCAGAGTACCGGGCGTACCGTTCAATTTCGCTAACAATTGATTGCTACCAGTCACGCTAATCAAAGTTTGATTGTTACTCGACGTAATGCTGAGTTGATTGAAACTCAAACCAGGAGCCAACCCAATTAAATCCTCGCCTTTGCGGAAATCAGTAATGATGTCGCTACCGACACTTTGAGTTAGGAAAAATACATCACTTCCCGAACCACCAGTTAAAGTGTCATCCCCAACATCGCCGGAAAGGAAATCGGAACCATCACCGCCAATGACGAGATCGTTACCCTTACCGCCGTAAAGCGTATCATTACCGACGTTGCCCGCAAGCACATCGTTTTCATTGTTACCGAACAGCAAGTCGTTGCCCTCACCGCCAGCGAGACTGTCGTTGTCTTTGCCACCGTAAAGCGTGTCATTTCCCGCCTGACCAAAAATCAGGTCTGCACCTTCATTTCCGAACACAAGATCGTTGCCGTTTCCAGCACTAATTGTGTCATTTCCTAAGTTACCCAAAAGGTAGTCGTCCCCATCTTCACCGAGCAAGATATCGTCATCTTTGCCGCCAAAAATAGTGTCGTTGCCCATACCGCCGGCAACAGTATCTTTGCCGATATCTCCCATTAACGAGTCGTTGCCATCCCCGCCAACAATAGTGTCATTATCTTTGCCGCCACTGACGGTATCGTTGCCAGCGCCACCTTGGATAAAATCGTTGCCATTATTGCCGAAGAGCAAGTCATTATCCGCACCACCATCAATGTTGTCATTGCCGCCCATGCCGTAGAGAGTGTCGTTATCGGCAAGTCCGTTAATCGACTCGCTGATGCTCCCGCCCATGATTAAGTCGGCAGTGTTACCCCCATCGAGAGTTTGTTGGACTGGGTTGGGGGTGATGGTAGCAGGGTCGAGTTGCGGGGGGTTGAGACCATCGAGCGGGGAACCATCCCCAGCCGGAGTTGGAGTCGGCGCGGGTGTGGGAGTTGGCGCTGGAGTCGGAGTTGGAGTTGGAGTTGGCGCGGGTGTGGGAGTTGGCGCGGGTGTGGGAGTCGGAGTTGGAGTTGGCGCGGGTGTGGGAGTCGGCGCGGGTGTGGGAGTCGGAGTCGGAGTCGGCGCGGGTGTGGGAGTTGGCGCTGGAGTCGGAGTCGGAGTCGGAGTCGGCGCGGGTGTTGGCGTTGTACCCACAGGCGTCGGAGTCGGAGTCGGAGTGGGCGCGGGTGTTGGTGTTGGCGCTGGAGTCGGAGTCGGAGTCGGAGTCGGCGCGGGTGTGGGAGTTGGCGCTGGAGTCGGAGTCGGAGTCGGAGTCGGCGCGGGTGTTGGTGCTGGCGCTGG
>Ga0209591_10004005_pt1 | contig 16876 bp, 12 predicted proteins | sample MAT01_FD_187207 | JGI IMG/M metagenome (GOLD analysis project Ga0209591, IMG submission 187207) | Freshwater microbial communities from Lake Fryxell liftoff mats and glacier meltwater in Antarctica - MAT-01 (SPAdes) (version 2) | ecosystem: Environmental > Aquatic > Freshwater > Ice > Liftoff... | reverse complement strand
AGTAAAAGTTGAGGAAATTTCGCTAATTTTGAATCGGCAAGGCGCAAATGTCACTTGTTACCGCAATGCTTGCACGCATTTAGAATATCCGATCGATATGGGGAAGGTTGATAACGGCATCATTACTTGTCCGTTTCACAAATTTAGGTTTAAGTTAGATACTGGTAAGTGTTTGAATTCACCGGATTCGCTGGAATCTTATCCGGTAAAGATTGAGGGCGAGATCGTTTTTGTCAATATCGATTAGTCATAGTTTACTTGTTTTCTGAGTCCCCAGCAGCCAAGAAACCGGGTTTCTGCGACAATTTAGGCATCCTCACCGAGATTGAGGAAGAAACCCGGTTTCTGAGTCCCCAGCAGCCAAGAAACCGGGTTTCTGCGACAATTTAGGCATCCTCACCGATTGAGGAAGAAACCCGGTTTCTGAGTCCCCAGCAGCCAAGAAACCGGGTTTCTGCGACAATTTAGGCATCCTCACCGATTGAGGAAGAAACCCGGTTTCTGAGTCAGGGTGCGCGCTTTTCAACCTACCGTTTTTGCGCGCCGCTGACGTAGGAAAATGGCCAAAAGCCCGATCGCCCCAACGATCAAAAGCAGCCATTCTGCAGGTTCGGGAACCCCAGAAACATTCAAAGGATTGCTAGGTTTAGTCAACTCCTCCTTACCAGATTCTACCTCGCGTTCAAATCGATCGTTTTTACCTTCCGCCGCCTTTAGCTGCGCCCTTTGCGCGTCATTAACTAACACAATCATCGAAGAATACGGCGTGACGACTTTAAACGTTTTAGCAAGCGAGTGCATCGCATCCAATTGAGTCAATTGATTAGCAGTTTTCTGCTTGCTGAGTGCCGTTATCAACTGTCGCGCAGCTATCGGTTTAAAACCTTCATTTTCATCATTAGTTATTTTCGGAACCCCTGTCGCAACCTTCGGAGTTTTAGCATAACTCCAAGCATAACCATCAACAACATTAATTACAGATTTCCCAGAAGCTGCCATCGTCGCCACTCGCTGCATTGCTTCTTTGATATCGGTAGAAACTCCGCCGCCGCTATCTTGAATCACCTTTAAAGTAGCGTCGTCATAGCCAGGGGGCAAACCTCCCAAATGCACTGTCCATAAAGGTGCAGCTAGGGAAACGCTGGTTTTGCGATCGTCCGATAACTCGTAACTGTGGCGATCGCTCACCAAGAATACAGTATCATAAGTGCGATCGGCGCGCAACCCTGCAAACTGTTGCAGAATATCCTTAAGTTGGACAGTACCATAAAACGTCAACTTTTCCACATCAAAACTGCGTAAATTTTCCACCAACCTCGGCGGCATCCCCGCCGCACTCGACACATATAAATCCACACTGTTTGTGGCTAAAACATTCTTTTTCAACCAATCAAAAGTCTCCTTAAGTTCTTGACTTTCCCTCGCCATACTCCGAGAAGTATCCAGTACCAAGGCTAATTTTTTAACGTTTGGCAAAAAGTAATTTATATCAATCAGCGGCTGAGCAGAAACAGTATTTCTGCCTGGTAACTTCGCTAAATGCGGTATTGCTTTTGGCGGTGCAACTGCGGGTAAAAATGCTGGAAGCCAAGTTTCTTTTGCCTCCTTACCCTTGTATTTAATCTCCTTTCCCGCGATAACTCGGCGAGTATTTTGATTCCAAAAAATATTGCGTTTTTCAGCCAAAATTGGCATCGCCCAACCCTGTGCTTGTCGCATGACTTTGTAAGTCAGCCACAAGTGCATTTCCTTTGGCCCGTCAGTTGGCGCAAACTCTCGTTTAGGCGGAACAGGAAAAGCTCGCAAGCGATATTGTTTCGGGCCAATTTGTTCCAGCAAAGCCGGATCTACCCTTTCTACCACCTGCTGGTTGTAAACTTGCTGGGCGGCACCTCTGGGCGACACAGTAAAAGTAAAACGCTTTTGCAAATCCCCAGTATCGCCCAGCCAAACTCCTGTAACTGCGGCGCTTTCCGGCAGAGAAAAGTAATAAAATACTTCTTGCAAGTTGGGCGTTTGATTTTTGTAAACTTCGTAGATTTGAACGTCAGCCCAATCGCCGTTTTCTTTGACTGTAACTTCTTGGGAATCCAACCATACTTTTTCCTCATTGACATTCAGCAAACCAGCCTTAGCTTCTTCCCGGTTAGATGTTGACTGCACCGCGTGTTTTACTGCTTCTGTGTCACCTTTTTGAATTTCTGTATCGAAGAATCCAGCGTAAAGTTTTTCGGCTTTTTTGACATCGGAAGTAGAGCCTTGATACAAAAACGGCGACATTAAAAAGTTATAGCTGTTCTGCAGGTTTTTAGCTGCTTTGTCAGGTAAATTTAAAGTATCTTTGTAGAGCGAGTAAATGTGGTTATTTTCTCCCACAGTGCTGAGGTAGCGGTAAGGAGACAAATAAGCGTTAACTAAGCCCGATCGAATCATATCAGACTTCGCTAATAAAGTTTGACGCGCCGTCTCATTGGCTGCGGGAGTTTCTAGAATTTTCATTGCTTGAATTTGCGGCTGCTGCTGCAAAGCTGCGAAAATAGCCAGCCAAGCTGCCATCACTCCCAAGCAGCCCGCGATTGCTTGATTTTTTCCGTATTGCGAAGCAAAACTGTTTAATATTTTGCGCGCGGATTGGATATAGATAAAGCCGTAAAGCGAAGGCATTACCACGAATAAGCTGGAGGTAAAACCAAATAAAATTAAGGATAATGGCAGCCACCAAATTATCTCAAATGAACTGTATTTTAAAGATTCGATGAGTGGTGTAACCCAAGCGAAACTAAAAATTTCAACTATTATCACAGTTGCGACAGGCAGTGCGTAAAACATCAGCAATGTGGCGGCCCAAATGCCAACTAGCAGCATTAAACTGTGAACTCCTAACTGTATCCAGGCAATTTGTTTGTTGCCAATCATTCCACTGACAGGGTGCTGTTTGGTTTCAGCATCTTGAGATGTTGAAGTATCTTGAATGTTTTCTGTTTTTCCCAAATATCCGTAGAGGATTTCTACTAAAAATCCGGCGGTACACAATCCTATTGTCCAAATAATTTGAGAGCTAGGTGGATTCAGTTCTCGCAGCAGAAATAACCTGATTGAGCAGAGCAAAAATAAGGGCGTTTCTACACCATAAAACAGACGCATTAGCTGCAATGGTTGTTTGCGAAAACGCTTGTTGAATCCGATGATTGTAAATACTGTCGGTACTGCTATCAGTGCTGTTAAGGTTAAGGCAAATTCTAGGGGGATAATTCCGTCTATTGTGGCTTGGATTAACGGGATTGCCAGGTAGGGCAAAATTCCCAGATAAACAATTGACAAAAATGTCAGGTTCCACAGCCAAAATATTAGCTGAAAAACTATGTTCAATGCCAGCTTAATGTTTTTCATGTTTTGCTGTTGTTAAGCTATAATTAACGGTGTTGTGTACGTTTTTTGCAAAAAATTGAACTTCGGGACTTTCGGGGTTTACGGAATTGTCAAAGAGAATGGAAACTAGCACCCAAGTATGATTTTTGTGGTTGATGTTGCTGCGGATTCGCGCTAAGAAGTTATCGGTTGTTTGCTGGGAAGATTGCAGCCAGTATGTGGCAGATAGTTGGTTGTCTTTGACAGACAGCCAGCGGGCTGGGATGGCTGGAGTTAGCTGTTTTCTTTCTATGCGGTTGACGGGGATGCCGCTGGCGATAAAGCACAACTCTGGTGCGTGATAAGTCTGCCAGGATGTGCTGGCTACGGTTAGCATGGAACCGCGCAAGTTACCGGAGATAAATCTATTTTTTTCTGTTTTGGTGTCTGGGTAGTTGCCGAAGAATTGTTGTTCGCTGGGATTTAGCGGGATTGGTTCGGATATGATTTGTTCGGGAAATTTCAGGGGGGCGATCGCTACTTTTTCGCTTTCTACATGATACAATTGAGAAATTGCTGCCAAAATAGCGACTGCCGCAATTAATCCGGCTTTGGCTAAAGGCTGATTTTTGAGGATTTCTGCATCTTGTTGCGACTCAAGATTAATTTGTTTGGCTGCGGAAATTTTTGGTATTTTTTGCAGCATCAACCAACTCAAAAAACAAGCGCTAACTAAACCGACTATTCCCAGGGGTACGTGCAGAATTTCGGCATAAATTGGCTGTTGAAAAACTTGGGCAACTAATACTAATACGACTACCCGCAAAGCGTTAGCAGAAACTAACATTATGAAGTTGAGGGCGCATACTGCTAGCCATTTTAAACCCAATTGACGGCTTTCTAACCAGGTAGCAGCCAGCAAAAATAGTGTCCCTACTAAGAGGGTTTTAATGCCGCTGCAAGGTACGTCTACTTGAGCGATGCCGTTTTCTAAGACGATGATATCGTAGGAAGAAATAGCCCCGATTTGGAAAACCGAGAGCAATTTTTCTACTACCTGAGCTGTCAGCACTCGCGCCGGCAAACCCAATCCGCTATTGAGCTGACTGTTGAATGGTAAAATACAAGCCAGCAGCCCCGCGATTGGCAGGTTTTTTCGCCAAAAGTTCGGCTCTACCATTAAGCCGTACAGCCCGTAGGTTCCGAGGATAAATAGCAGGATGGTAATTTGTTTGATGTCTATTATGCACCCTGCGGCGATCGAGCAAACGCTCGCACCCAACATTAACACCAGCGGATAGCGCCTCAAAACGAATTTGGGGGACAATGCGGGCGGGCGATCGCCCGAAATGAGCGATCGCACTACTAATGCTACAATCAGAAAACTAATTACTATCTTGTACAGTGTCGGTATCTCAACAAACGAGGATAACAGCCACTTAACTGCCGAGATATTGGCCAAAAACCAAGTGAGCGACAGTAAACAAGGAGCTAGCCAAACTAAATTAACCGCCTGAGGGGGAGTAACAGAATCTGGAATTCGAGAATCGGGAATATTGGTGCGCTGCATGATACCGCTTGACATTCACGTTGGTGACATCTTAGCTCAGCAACATTGGTAATGCCTAGACCTATAATTTAAGTTTTGTCAAGCTTTTATTTTTTCTACAGACAAGCTAGCGTTATAATAATTTTAGCGGAGGTAAAAATGAGCGAAAAAAGTCCGGGATACAAAATTCTTAGCGACAACAGACAAGCGCGCCATCTCTATGAAATTATAGAGACATATCAGGTGGGCATCGAGTTGAAGGGAACCGAAGTCAAATCTATTCGTGAAGGAAAAGCCAATTTGCGGGACGGATACGGCTTAGTTCGGGACGACGAAATATGGCTGATAAATGTTCACATTTCGCCTTGGAGAAGTGCTAGCAACTATTTTAATCACGAGCCCAGACGCACTCGCAAATTGCTGATGCACAAGCAGGAAATTCGTAAACTAATCGGCAAAGTGGAAGAAAAAGGTTTGACTTTAGTGCCGTTAAAAATGTATTTGAAAGGCGGCTGGGTCAAACTCGATATCGGTTTGGGTAAAGGGAAAAAATTGTATGACAAGCGCGAAGATTTGAAGAAACGGGAAGACAAGCGGGATATGGAACGCGCGATGAAGCAATTTTAGTGATTGGACGAATCTTCTCAAACCCTTTAAAGAGCCTGCTATTCGAGCTTGCGACACAAGAATTATCGTTTCTGTCTGTTAGTAATTAGTAGACTTGAGTTGCATAAATATTCGCTCTGTTAACCGCAGATTTCAGGCAGATAAACACTGATGGACGCAGATAGTTGAATGTTATCTGCGTTTGATTTGAGTGCAACTCAAGTCTAGTGATTAGTGATTAATCATTAGACTTGAATTGCTCTTCATTCTCTTTATATTATTGAAATACATCTGCGGTTTTCCCATCGATGGAAGATTTATAGCGGTTCTCAAGCGTGGTGAGGTATGCCTTATGCCTAGCCCTGTCTGGCGTGTCTGCTGAGTCTGGATAAAAGTCTCTCAAACACCTAAAATATCGTAGGAAAGTAGGGTGCGCAATGCGCACCGGCTCATCCTGTAGGGTGCGTCAAAAAACATTAAAAAAGTCAACCAGTACGCATTTCGATGGGTATCAAGTCAACCGGTGCGCAGTGCACACCCTACAAATTACCAAATTTAAAGCATTTTCGGCACTAAAAGCAAGCTCGGCAGACACGCCAGACAGGGCTGGCCTTATGCCCTATGCCCTATGCCCTATGCCCTATGCCGGATAGTACCTCATCTTTCTGAGACTCGGCTATATGCAATAAGTCTATTGTCGATCGCCCCACAACTAAGTATTATTACTCACAACATCCGTAGCAGTCAAGGCTCTTTCTCCTTTCAGGCTTAGGGCTTCCGGCTTCTTTCTGGCTTTTTTCTGAAACTATCCGGATAGGTGGTGGAGCCCCGCGAAGAATCAACCTATGCTCGAATACATCTAGGTAGTGGCAGCATTACGCCATTCGGCTGTGGAGTTGCAAACCAGAAATGAGAAATAGGCTCAAGCCTAAGTCAATTCGTAAGATGATGATGTCATGAGGGTGGCAATGAAATAGGGCAAACAAATTATCACTTAACTAAAAGTGACAATCTGCCAAAAACGACACCATTAGCTAATATTTTTAATGTCATGAAACAGCTAGGGAAAAAGTATCATCAGTCGAAATGGGCGGCCTTCCTGCTCATCCTAACAGTAGGTTTTGGTGGTTGGCAATTTGGGTTGCCGGAACTCGCATCACTGTTTAATAATAGAGGCTTGGAAAACTACAAAGCCAATCGATTGGCCGATACTCAACAAGCCTATGAGTTGGCGCTCGTTGTAGACCCCAAAAGCCGCGCAGCTCTTTACAATTTGGGATGGCTTTGCGAAGAGGTGCAAGATTTGGAATGCGCCAGAGTAAAATATCTGCAAGCGGCCAAACTCGGTCTGCCTGCTGCTTACAGCAATTTGGCGAGATTATATATTCTTGATAAGAAAAACTATGCTGCTGCGGTTCACTTGCTGTGGCAAGGTTTGAAAGTAGCTGAGGACGATCGAGTTAAATATTCTTTACTTAAAAACTTGGGATGGGCGCGGCTGAAACAGGCTCGATATTCAGAAGCATTGCAACATTTGGATGCAGCCATTAAGCTTGATAGTGAAGGCCCAGCAACTTACTGTCTGAAAGCGCAAGTCCTAGAAGGGATGAAAAAAACGAAGGAAGCGCTACCGCAGTGGAAAATTTGTCTAAAGTATGCGGATTCTCAGGAGTTCGATGAGGATATATGGATAGGAATGGCACGTCAACGATTAAAAGAGGAAAAAACAAACAAATGAAACGCACAGTTTTGCTTTCATCAACCATACTGGCAATTATCACAGTATTGCAGTTCAGTCAAGCCTCAAAAGCACAGCCCACTCCTGCAACTGTTCAATCTACAGTCAATGAATCATCCGAAACGCCGTTCAGCTCGAATCAGTCAACGTGGCGGCGTTGCAGAGATAGAGATGGTGGAAATTATCCGTGCCCGAGATTCGTTATGCCTTCGGAGAGCGAAGAATAAAAGTTATTTTCCAGAAATTTTGTAGGGTGTGACACCAGCACTTTACATTGGCAGGTATGTAGTATGTAGTAATTTTATGTAGGGTGCGTGGAGCGCGCACCCTACTATTGATCGTGGCTGTGCTTGTACAGCCATCAAGTAATATCATGTCCGCTCGATTGACAACAAGAAAATTGGTTCGTAGTGCGGAATGCGAGTCCGCAATCTAAGAGCGGACTCGCATTCCGTACTACGAACCTTTTTTGTGATTGTAATTTAGTGGAGATGATATCAACAGCTCGAAGAGTTCCTGCAACCGGCGAGGTTCGGGGACATGATTAAAGGAAAAAAATGCTTTTTGCAAAACAACAGATGTTCTGTGCCAGCATTTTTATCTACTCGCTGTCTGTCAAAGCTGAATTTTGTTGCTGCGAGTTCCTGTAAAAACTAGCAATAATCGCCACCATCAACCACCACAGCATATTAACTTCTGGCCTGTACCAAACAGTATCGACAAAACCGTGGGCCATCATGCCGGTTAAAGTTGCGATCGCCCCAATCAACCAAAACGCTTGATTCGATTTGAGATTTGGGGACGCTTCCTCTAAATTAGAGATATTAAATTGCGCGTCTCGCAATTTTTTGATCTGCAACAAACCTTGATTGACGGTGACAGTCATCAGCCACAGGAAAGACATTAAACCGATAAAGCCTGTTTCTACGGTAATTTCCAGCAGCACGGAATAAGCGCTCAAAGCGGTGAATTTCGGCTTCATATAAAGCGGATAAACTTTATTGAAAACTGTGTTTCCGGGGCCAATTCCGATAATTGGCCGATCGCGAATCATGTCAATCACCGCAGTCCAAACATTAATCCGAAAATTGTTGCTGCTGTCGCCGCGGCCAACAAACATACTCGAAACTCGATCGCGCAATGGTGCCACCAAAAGCACTCCCAAAATTAACGCCGCAGCCAAACCTCCCAACCCTAACGGCAGCGCCCAAGTGCGCCAGAACCGAGGCATTAAAGGGCTGTACCAGTACCACAGCAGCACTAAAAACACCACAAGCAGAGCCACAAAACCGATCCAAGCACCCCGGCTGTCGGTGTAGCGCAAACACGCGCAATTCACCACCAGCATCGTCAGCGCTAAAAGTTTGGTTCCCCATCCTTTCCACACAAAAAGTGCGGCGGCGCTCAAAGCAATGGCTGGCAGCAAATAGGAACCGAGCAAGTTGGGATTGCCCAAAAAGCTGTAAACTCGCGTGACATCAGCTTGAGTAGAAGTCGGATCGTTCCAAGTAGCTAATGGTGGCACTTTATCAATCCACTGCCGCACGCCGTAGAAACTAACAATCAGAGCGACGTTCAAATATACGGCGATTAACCACGATCGCAGTCGGGGATCTCGCAAGATCCGCGCCATCAGGGCAAAAAATAGCAAATACAGCGTTAGCTTGCTCCAACCGACAAAAGCGGCGGCTTTCACCGGGGACATGGCGGTGGCGACGGTGGCAATGCCCCAGTACAGCAGTACCAGCAAGTGAATGGGTGTGAGGGCGATCGCGCGATCGTCCGAAACAGTCAGCAGCACCCAAAATGCTGCACCAGCAGCCATCAACAGCCCCACCAAGGCATTGTTGACAAACGGGCCCATACTGAACGTCAAGGCCAGCAAACCAAAACCCAGGGGCTCAGCCCACTGCATCAGCCAGCTACTTTCTCGCCAACTGCGCGCATTGCCGATCGCCAAATTCAATAAATAACTGCCACTTTGCCACTGAGAGAGCGGCAAATTTGCCAGAGTTAACTGTTGCCAAACTGAATTCATTTCACTTTTATATTTGTACTTAGTAATCTGTAATTTGTAATTGCTAATTGAGAATTGCTAATTGAAAATTAGAAGTTGGTAATTGCCAATTGGCAATCGGTAATTTACTACCATCAGCTATCAATTGAAAGCTGAAAACTATCAACTATCAACTGTCAACTATCAACTATCAACTATCAACTATCAACTATCAACTGTCAACTGTCAACTATCAACTGTCAACTATCAACTATCAACTGTCAACTGTCAACTGTCAACTATCAACTGTCAACTGTCAACCGCTTTTAGCCTTCCAACAACTCCGTAGCATTGGTGCAGGGGAGCCAGAGCACGTAGCGATATCCAGATTCTGGAGTGCCTTGAATCGAGAGTTGGCCGCCTTGAATTTCCACCAACTGGCAGCAAAGCAGCAGCCCCAAGCGTTCCCTGGCCCCATAACCAGCTAATACTGGTGCGGTATCGGCGGCATTCTGGGCTATCAAAGCCGCCAACTCAGAAAACGCCAGCCTTAATCGCTGGGAAACCTGTGTCTCTGTCGGGATTTGCGGTTCGAGTTCCGGGGAGGAGGTTTCGGAGTTCGATCGCCAACCGCTACCTGCTGTGGCCTTCAACAAGTAGTCGGAGTAGAGTTTAGCATGGGGCAAACTTTCTCCCAACCAAGGATGAAAAACCCAAACTCCGATATTGATACCGTCTTCTTTCCGAGAAACGTGGACTCGAATCACGCTACCTGCCCCAGCGGATTGAATAATGCTAAAAATTAAGTGGTGCAGCATTTGCTGAACTTTATCCTTATCTGCCAACCAGATGCGCGGCCCGGGCCCGATCGACAAATTAATTTCTTGCTCTCGTCTATTTGCCGCCGGCGACAGGGTTGTCACAACTTGCTGACACAAACCTTCTATATCGACTGCGGTTCGCTTCAAGGTGAAAGCCGATTCATCGAGCTCTGCTAGTTCCAAAATTTCTTCAACTAGCGATCGCAAACACCGACTGCTGTCTTGAATTACGTCGATATATTCTTTTTGCTTGCTCGTCAACGGGCCGTAAATTTCTTGGCTCAACACGCTCGCCATGCCGATGACAGAAGTGAGCGGGGTTAGCAATTCCTGCGCTAAATGACTCAGGAGTTTTACCTTAATTGAGTTAGTAGACAAATCGATAGGTTTGTTATTCATCGGTTATTTTTTCGGGCTTCATTATCGAGCGCTTCATGTCAGATGGAGTCCTGTTAAACAATTATAATTAAGTTGGTAGCGAGGACTAAAATCCTCAAATTTTTAAAAGGGGGAGAGCAAACAACTTTATTATGAGTGATTAACTGGGGAGCATTTCTGGCTTTGCTAAAAGCATTTTTTTGTTATAGTGGGAATTGTCGCGAACACAGCACAGGTTATACGAACCCGTGCGAGCATCTCAAGAACTCGCACTACAAAAGCTGGCGGACAGATGCTCCCATTAACCTGGACTTGATATTATAGGGGTTTATTATACATCTTTCCCAAGTTTCTAACAACTTGTTTGCTTCAGGAATCAAAAACGGAGCGAGAAAGGACAGACAAGATATAGCCTTTATCAAAAAGGTGAGACTGACTTTTTCCTGCTTCGGGTTCTGACTAATTAAGATTTAATCATTGCTTCTAAAGCGGATTGCAAATCTTGAGTGAGTTCGGCAACTGCTAACCGGCGGCTGGTTTGATATCCCTGCCAGCGATCGCTCACTGAGAGCGGTTCGCCCACGGTCATTTGCACCTGCTGTTTGCCCAAAGAAGGTCGCCCGAAAGGATTTCCGCCTTTGATGCGAGTCAGTACGTCCCACAGCAGTAAAGTTGTTTCTGCCAAACGTTCTGCGGTCAGTTTTTCTTGGACGTACCTGCCGGTAACGGAGACGAAACTTTCGACAAGTCTCATGTGCCACATCCGCAGACTTGCTTCTTCGGCGAGGCGATCGGCTAATCCTCTTTCTAAGGGACAAAGCGCTGCAATATCTTTGATATCTTCTCGATAAATATAGTCCCAGCCTGCTTGTTCCAGACGGCGGCAGCGGTCTATCAAACTACCTTTGGGCTTTAAGTTAAAATATTCTTCTGCTACTTGTAAAGCCACGTCTAACAGTGCTGTAAGTCTAGCTACCATCACTTCATTGCCCGAATCGTTGGCAGTTGTGTCTGGCAGCGATAATGATGTTAAAATGGAGGTCGTTGGTTGTATTTTTTTATGATAAAAACGGCTGTAAAACTCTGACATTACTGTTAACAAGTGGCTGCCAAGTCGAATCAGGCGCAGATATTGAAATTTGTGATTTTGGTCTTCGGGAGCGGAATTTTCTGCATCTAAATTGACGGTGTTGGTGCGGTCTAAGGGTGGCAGTCCGCAATCTATTTCTAATTGAGTTAAAAGTTTTTCTAGGGGTTCCCAAGGCGGGTTGACATAGCGGTATTGAATGCCGATCGGCACAATTAACACTTTTTCCTCAGTACGTCCGGCTTTGAGCAAATCTTCAACGCACCAGAAGCCCATTTGAGCGATTCCCGGTTCGAGGGGGCTAACTATTTCATTGTGACCGTTGGTAGCGCCTTCTGGGGCGGCGGCGATGGGAAATTGGCTATTGGCGAATAAATCGCGGGCCGATCGCAATCCAGCGCGATCGATTTTACCGCGAACGATCGGAGTACCACCGAGGCGAGAATACAGCCAGCCAACGCTAGAACCGGCCCACAGCGGAATTCCGCGATCGTAGATAAAGTGGGAATGTACGGGGAATTGCAGGGGAATGCCTTTGGCGCGGGCCGCCTGGGGAACGAGTTTCCAAACCAGTTGTCCCAAACAGTAGGGATCGTCTGAGTTGGGGTGGCGGAAGGCCAGCAAGAAACGAACTTTCTGATTTTGAAATTGGTGGAATAATTCGGCGAGGGTTTCGACGTTTTCGGCTTGAATGTGGCTGATATTCGTCTTAAATCGCAGCCACCAGGGGAGTATTTGCTGACAACCCTTGACAACTAGCGGATTGTAGGCTGGGGGTATGAATTCCAGCGGCGGCTGAACTTGGTGAATTGAGTTGGCCATTTTGTGATTTTAAATTTGAGATTTGAGTTAAGACGGCGGTTGAAACCGCGCCTACAGAAACAAAACCCACTCCAAGCGGGTTGAAGAGTGGGTTCCCCTAATTTCCTGAGATGAAATTCGGGTGAGATTGCTAACCCAAGCGTATTGGGTTCTAGCTAACTAACCGTAGGGTGCGTCAGGGGGAAAATTCTGAGTCTCTGATCGTTACCTTCTCACCTGACGCACCCTACAATAGCTAACTAACCGTAGGGTGCGTCAGGGGGAAAATTCTGAGTCTCTGATCGTTACCTTCTCACCTGACGCACCCTACAATAACTCAAATCCAAAATCTCAAATCCTATTGTGCCGCTTCCAGAATGACTTCTTGGAAGTTAATCACATCCGATCGCGGATCGCAGTGAGTGACTTTGACTTCTAGCCGATCGCCAATTTCGACCGCTCGACCAAATCGCATCGCCAATTCTAAGCCCAATTCTTCCAATAAAATCAATGCGAGATTGCTATCTTCCCTCAGCCAGCGCAGCATTAAAGCTTCCCAAACTTCATCAGGATTGCGCCGCAAATATTCCAAGCCCCAATAGCGGTTAGTTTGGCGTTCCACGGTAGAAGCTTCTCTGACTGCGGTGCCGAGACACATCACAATATCCTGTATTTCTTGGGCAGAAAAAGGCAGGGTTTCGCCCCGCAGGTGGGCTTTAATTTGGAAGTGAGCCAGCAAGTCGGTATAGCGGCGGATGGGAGAAGTAACTTGAGCGTACAATTCCAAACCCAAGCCTGCGTGCCGTCCGGGGGTCAAGCCCATTTCGCTGCGCGGCATACAGCGGCGCACGGCGCAAGCGCGGGCGGGGCCTGCGGGTACGGCCAGCAGTTCTTCATCGGGCGGGAGTTCGGGCTGGGGCTGATAGCGGTATGGTATGGGCAGGCTGTGAGTTTGACCGTAGCGGGCGGCGACTTCGCCAGCTAAAATCATCATTTCAGCTACTAACATTCGGGCTGTGGAGTCGTCGATGACGTGGATGTCGATGTCGTCGCCGTGGACTTTGATCACGGATTCGGGCATGAAAATGTTGATTGCGCCTTGGACTTCGCGCCATTTTTGCCGCAATTTGGCCGCAATGGCGATCGCCCCTATTTCCGGTTCTGCTTCGATTCCCAACTCCAGCATTTCGTCTACATCATCGTAGGTTAAGCGGTAGGTAGGTTTGATCTTGCTGATGTGGATGCTGTAATCTTGAGCCGCGCCGATTTCGTCTAAGGTGACGCTAAAGCTGAGGGCGCTGCACTCTTTGCCTTGAATTAAGCTCATCGGCCCGGTTGCCAATGCTGAGGGAAACATCGGGATCGAGCCGGTGGGCAGATAAACTGTAGTGGTGCGCTTTCTGGCTTCGAGGTCGAGTTCGTCTCCGGGGGAAAGCAAGCTGGTGGGATCGGCAATGTGTATCCACAGCCGCTGCTGGCCGTTTTCGAGGAATTCTAAGCTTAGTCCATCGTCGATTTCGGTGGTGCTTTCGTCGTCGATCGTGTAAACCTTGAGGTGAGTTAAGTCGAGACGGTTGTTCTCCGAGTCGGTTAGGGGATTTTCTAGGCAGCTTTGGGCCACTTCTAATACCTTTGCGGACAATTGTAGAGGAATTTGGCTGCGCCGCAAAAACAGGTTTTCGTGGGTGCTCCACAGGCCGAGATCGACTAGGAGTTGAAATGCTGCTTCGGGGTTTTCGGAGCGTTCTAAGCTGGCTAAAGTTTCTAATGCCGGCGTGCGATGGGTTGCTTCTTCTCCGAGGGTGGCAAAGCGTTCTAGGGCATCGAGGCGAGTTCGATCGCTATTAATCCACTCGACATTTTCCCCAGCCAGCCGCTGTTTTACTCGATTCCAAAATCCTTGGGATTCTTGGTGTCGCTGCTGTTCTACTTCTTGCTGGTGTTTGATTTCGGCTACTTGGGCGGCCGATCGCGGTTCGTAGCGATCGCCCTTTTGTTTGAAATACAGTTTATCAGTTGACAGCAAACAGTAAGCTGCGTAACACTGGGCAGCAGTGCGATCGGAAAATAGCAGCATTGCCAGGGCTTCGGGGTCTGTATTTTCTCCGTCATCCACTAGCAGTTCCCAAGCCACTTCTAGACTCGATGGATCTGAGTAACCTTCTACTTCTTTAAGAAATTTGGAAATGTCGGAGGGTTTGTAAGTTTCTCCGACTGTTTCGTAGCTGATTTGTTTGGGCGGTATGCTGTGCGGTTGACCGTTTTCGTCTACGACAACCCAGTTTTTCTTGCCGTCGGGGCGATCGGCAACTGCCAGACGACGGTCGCCGTGCACTCTAAATTCTACTAACGTTCCCTTCTCCACTTGGCAGCTTTATTATTTTATATTTGATATTTTTACTATTACCATTTATCTGGTTACGATGTGGGATTTTAGATTTTGGATGTTGACAATTTTTACATCAATTGTTAAAAATAACATCTAAAAAGTTATGCTTTTCATGCTTTAATCTTTAACTTTTGAGATTTTGACTAAGACTTACGCAGCAGCGACTAAATACAAAATATTGCGATCGATTAGCGACCATCGCTGGCGACAAAAAGACGTTGTTTTCGCGTAAGTCTTATTTCCAGTCCAAAATCTAAAACCTCAAATCCCAAATCTTTTTAACCTTCTTGGTTTACGAAGGGCATCAAAGCTACAATTCTTGCTCTTTTGATGCTACGGGTCAGGTCGCGCTGCTGTCTTGCGGTCAAACCGGTAATCCGGCGGGGCAAAATTTTACCGCGTTCTGTGACGTATTTTTTGAGCAAATCGACATCTTTGTAGTCGATCGGGTCTCCTGGTTTGATTGGCGAAACGCGCCGGCGAAAATAAGTCATGGTTCTTTGTTTGTTGACTGTTGACTGTTGATTATTAGTTTTTAGTTATTAGCCGTTAGCCGTTAGCCGTCAGAAAAGCATTTATTAATTATCTGCTTGGCGCGGGTCAATATCAATTGCCAACGACTGATGACTAATGACTAATGACTAATGACTAATGACTACTTGATCTCTTTGTGAGCAGTGTGCTTGTTGCAATGGGGGCAGAACTTTTTGAGTTCCAGCCGCGCCGTCGTGTTGCGACGGTTCTTGGTCGTGGTGTACCGAGACACGCCTTTGGAGCGTTTGCTCGCGTTGGTTCGGCACTCAGTACACTCTAGGGTAATTATGATGCGGACGCCTTTAGCCATAATTCTAAATAAATTTCGACTAATTTAAACACAATTTATTATCTTCTCACATTAGTCTGCACTTGGTCAAGCAATCTTCTAACTTTGATGTCGAGGGAGTAGCCGCGACGGGCTCCGACGACGATTGTCCCGCTGAGTCGATCGTGAAAAGCTTGGGGAAACCGGGCGGTGTCGATGAAGGCAGTGCTACAGTCGATCGCCAGTGGCAGTATCAGCAGCAAGACGGCGGCGTTGGTAGATGTGAGTCGGGCTACACCGGCAAAGGCTAGGGCGGCGCAAATGCCCAGCAATCCCTCGCGCTTGCAAAGTTCCTGCACTCCGGGCATCCGTTGGAATCTAACATCGGCAATTTTCATGTCCAACGCCCAGCGGCCGAGACTTTGACCGTGGTTTTTCCTGACGATGGGTACGCGCAGGATCATCCACAGGAGGACAAAAAAGATGGTTTGGACGATCGGATTAGTGCCGAGAAGCAAGCTGGGCAACCCAACTGCGATCGCGTCGATGCAGAAAGCAGCAGCGCGACGGCCGATCGATACTTTCGGAAGCAGGGGAACTAAGTCGGAACTCATGGGCCAAAAAAAGAATTACTTTGAAATGCGTAAGTCCTGTTTCTATCGTAATCGAAATCAAGGGGCTTGGAGCCGTAGGGCATAGGGTCAAGGCGCAGCTACATATTAATAAACCTCATCATGGCTTTCAATATCAATCAAGAGAATCACCATTTCTAATAATTCCTCATCTTCAGAAAAATTAAAAAATATTCTGCAATCAGGATCGACAAAACAAGACCATAATCCGGCTAAGTCCCCTCCTAACTTGTGAGACTTCAAAGATGGCGTAAATGGATCATTAGCCAACAGCCTTAACACATTAACAATTTGATCCTTTAATTCAGGATTCTTCTTTGTAATCTTCCTAAAAGATCGATTAAATCCACTACTCCACACAAATTCCATCATCATCTCCTAGTAAATCTGCGATCAAATCATCAACACTTCCCCTCTTTGCTGTCCCATTCTTAAAAGCTTCCATCACTTCCTGAGCATTAGCCAAAATTTCAGCCCGCCGATTTTCAATCCGTCGCTTGCGGATCAAATCAAAAAACTGATCCTGATCTTCTATTGATAAACTTTCGACCTGATCGATAATTTCTTGTAAAGTCATCATACAGCCTCCTTTAAAGTAAAATTGACGAAATATTTCGCCTCCGCCAAAACCCGATCCTTAATCAAACGGCTTAATCCTTGTTCCGTCATAATATCTACCTTACAACCTAGTATATCTTGCAAATCCATCAAGAGCATCGCCTGGGAACC
>Ga0209591_10004004_pt1 | contig 16880 bp, 16 predicted proteins | sample MAT01_FD_187207 | JGI IMG/M metagenome (GOLD analysis project Ga0209591, IMG submission 187207) | Freshwater microbial communities from Lake Fryxell liftoff mats and glacier meltwater in Antarctica - MAT-01 (SPAdes) (version 2) | ecosystem: Environmental > Aquatic > Freshwater > Ice > Liftoff... | reverse complement strand
CCCTCATCTCCAAAGTTCTGCACAACAGCGATCGCCCTCCCCACAACATGTCGAAAGATTAGATAGCGAATCTATTCTAATAAAGCATTAACGTTGTTAAAATGTAAGCTAACCTATAGCTTCAAGCCTATGCAACTTCCTAACGGAGATCGAGCCTTACTTGGAGACAAACTTGAGCGATATTGTCTAAACTACGAGCATCAAAAAGGTAAACACAAAGCCTTTTTGTTTGAGAAACGCCTTGGCATTACCATAGCCAACAAAGAAATTTTAGAGCAGGCTTTACTTGAAGCTGCTAGTGAAGGTGAAGCTGAACTGTATAAAATCGACCAATATGGCACTCACTACGATCTTGCCTTTGCACTTTATACCGATGTTGGCGAATCTCTGATTTTAAGTTGTTGGATTATTAAAATCACTGAAGACTTTCCCCGTCTGACAAACACTTACCCCATCAACTAACCATGAACGAAATCAAAGAATACGATCTAGTTGCTCTAACCGAAGATGCGATCGCTACGCATAAAGTTACCCATCAGCAAATTCTACTCCGTCGAGGACAAATGGGAACTGTCTTAATGTCATTCGATCACAAAGCATTCCTAATCGATTTTACAGATAGTCGAGGTAATACCTTTGCAATGGAGACTATCGAACCAATTAAACTCTTACGCCTCATCAACGAACCAGAGTTAGTCCACACATAAAAATTAAGTGCGATCGCCCCATAAACCCCAAAAAATGCGATCGCCCCAACTCTCATCTCCAAAATTCCACACAACAGCGATCGCTCCATAAACACATCAAAAAAGCGATCGCATCAACCCTCATCTCCTAAATTTTGCATGACAGCGATCGCTGTAATAGTAACTATTCCCCTTTCAATCACTTCTATTTGTAATTTATAGCCGTACAGTAAACCCATCCCAATTAGTGGCTCAGTCTCTGATTCAGCAATATCAATTTCGCGAAGTTGTCCGTCCCAAATTATTCTTGCAGAATATATATCAAACAAAGTCTCACTACCATCTCCCAATGTGACTGTATCTGAACCACTCCAAGGCAAATCAAGTTTAGAGATGATCTCTGGTGGTAAGGTCAAAAACCCATTAAATCCAGTATCGATAACTGCATCAATAACCTGCTATTTTCCGTTGGCATTATCTACGACTAGCGGAAGCATTGCTTCACATCTCAGGCTAACATTTCCAAGTATCATGGCTTCTGAGCTAGGCTCCTTGCGCCAAAATGATAAACTGCACGATGTCCGATGCGAATGATCCAAGGTTGTGCTGTTGGATATTTCTCGAATAATTGATTGGTGGCAAGTAAAACATTGTCTGCGATCGCAAAGGCTCCAGTTTCAATATCGATCGCAACTATCTTGCCATAGTTATCGGTTTCTACTTGTTGCTTAATTCGCGTCTCATAGAGTCCTTGTCCACGCTTCGATAATTCTTCTTTGCTATAACGTCTTTGTCGAACTGCCATAGGTCTATCTCGCTCAGTTTTCTTTTCTATTATAGTTAGCGTAGAGGCAGATTATTGCGATCGCCCCAACCCTCATCTTCAAAATTCCACACAACAGCGATCGCAAAATAAACACCCAAAAAAGAGATCGCACCAACACTCATCTCCAAAATTCCGCACAACAACGATCGCCGCATAAGCACCTTAAGACTTTCGTTTCTTCTTCTGTTGCTTAAGTTGTGGCAACCAATATTCTGCATTAGGTGGTTCTGAACCTATACTCTGCCACATGGAATCATGAGAATCATCATCTTGTCGAGGAGACCAATTACGCGGAACAGAGAGTGCAAGAGCTTCATGAACTGAGTTATAGTTAGCTATTGGCCATAGTTTAGAATCCAACAAGAAATCGTTGAGCAGAAGAGGAAGACCGTGCACACCTATAGCTGGCTCAAATGTTCTACTAACGATCTGGCAGTAATTCTGCGCTTCAAATACTACACTTAATTCTCTGTCTGCATCTTCAGGCGCGGGAAGCCATACAAGACGCTCGCCAGGAACCAATCGTTCACGCCCATTAATTAAACTGTTTGCAACAGTTTTTTCCCGATTTAGATACGGAACGGGATCGTCAGTGCTTTCTATATCACCATCACTGAATCCTGCAATATGTGTACGTGAATCGGTTGCATAAATTTCTAAAATGTCGCCATCTGAATGAGCTTGCCAAAAATCAATGACCTCTGCATTGTCTGCCATAACATCAGCCAAACTTTCATAGCTAATGAGTACGAAAACTTGCCCAGCTTTCAGTGTTAATGAGGCTCGATCCCCTGTTGCGAAAGTATGTAATCTCAAACATTTCCAACTATCGATACTAGCTGTTTCAATTAGTGCAAGACGAACTGCATCAATAGCTTTATTAACACTTACACGGAAAAACTCTCTTTTTTGATCAGTCCGATAATCGTCCAAAAGTTGATGAACCCTACGCTCAACTGCTTGTGGGTATGATGTAGTTGTACGGTAAGCAACCTCAAAAGCTTCTGGAACACCTGTAGTATATAAATCTTTTGCTCGATCTTCAGGCAATCTAGAAGTTAACCCAATCTTCACGATACCCTGCATTGATGGGTTGGTCAGTACATAGACAAAACCAACCGTATACAATGGATAAATCATAATGTTAGTGATTGTTATTAAAATGGTGAGCGAAATTTAGACTTCGACTGTAATTGCCCAACTATTAGCTTTCTCAAAACCATGATTTAGCCATTCTGAATTATTGACAGCCTAGCTCACATTTTTATATGGCATCAATGATATTGCCCTTTACCCCTCATCTTCTAAATTGAATTATAGGCGATTTAAACATTCAAATCGGGAGGAGCAAAATCAAAGGGAAGTTCGTCATTGATTGCTTGAATCTGTTTCGCCTCATAAGTATTCACCTCATTAATATGAGGAATCAAAATTTGCTTCAGCCGATCGCGATAAAAGCGGTGCAAACTATAATTTGGCGTAGCAGGAAACCCGCGCCGCTTTTTGTGTTGACCGCCAGCCCCTGGATCGAAGCGTTTAATGCCTTGCGAAATCGCCCATTCTATCGGTTTGTAATAACAGGCATTGAAATGCAAACAATCAATTTCTTGAATCGAACCCCAATAGCGCCCAAATAATTGATCATCTTTGCGAATACAGAAGGACATTCCCAAGGGTTGCGGATGATTTTCTATCTCACCTGCCACAAAAACAAGGCGATCGCGAAAACTATGGGCGAGATTCTCAAAGAACTTCCGATTCAAATATTTGCTGCCACCCCAGAACTTATTGCAATGATCGTTATATAGCTCATACATATAGCCATAGAAATAATGCGGAATCTCTTCATCCGTATAAACACGCATTGTAATTCCCGTGCTTTCCACAGACTTCCGTTCACGCTTAATATTGCGGCGCTGATTCGCATTGAAATTTTTGAGATAATCATCAAAATCCGTAAACTCTTGATTTTCCCAAACATAACTATGGTGCATCCAAGTCGTAAAGCCTCGCGACTCTAACTCATGCTTCCAACTCGGATCGACATATAAGAAGTTACAACCCGACATTTGATGTTTGTCGCAAAGGCGATCAATCTCCGCCAACATCAAGTCATAGATTTTTGACAACTCATCTGGTTTATCGTCCAACTCAGGATGCACCAAAAAGCGATAACCCACCGCAGGCGTAAACGGAGCCATCCCCAATAATTTCGGATAATACTCAATCCCCAACCGATAGGACAAATCCGCCCACTGGTGATCAAATATAAACTCACCCTGACTATGCCCCTTCAAATACAAGGGCGCAGCCGCCACCAATACATCACCTTGCCACACCAATAAGTGACTAGGTAGCCATCCCTGCTGCGCGATCGCACAGCCCGAAGTCTCCAAATTCGAGAGCCACTCCCACTCAAAAAAAGGAGTCGCCAAAGGTTTCGCCAGAATATTCCAAGCCTCAGCCTTGACCTTATTAACCGTATCCACCCAAGTCGTCGTATAACGGGAAGCTTGTTGCAGCATAGTGAAAGTCTTGGCAGTATTAGATAAAGTGCTTAGTATACATAGCTTAACAAATCCAAACCCCAAACTCAGGATGATCTCAGCGTCATTTTTCTAGCTTTGAGGTTTTATAAAAGCAAGAAACTTATGAATTTATGTAAACAAATAGTGTCATGTAATACCAACTGAGTTAATATATATACAAGGCACAAGAGACAAAGAAACTCAATCCAAACGCAGACCCAGCTTAGATATTGAAACTAGAATTTTCAGTAGAAGAGGAGGAAGCACAAAGAAAGAGTTAAAAGTCGAAATCAGTTCAAAATCGGATTGACACTTTGTTGCTCCCCACGATTCTTCGATCTTTACGGGGCAGTGCTTATTCCAAAGATCGGTGTAGTTTTGATAACTTCGATAGCCTGTATTGTTATTGGGGTCTCTTAAAATTCTGTCTAGTGTTCTTTTGAGTTTTGACTCAACACAAAAACAAAATCGAGACAAACTTATGCAGTTAAAAAGATAATGGCTACAGCGTACAGTTAATCAATATTAAACACGTTTTAGTAAACCTCTAGTAAAAACTAAATTTGAATTACTTAAAGACATGAGTCTAGCAGCCTTCTGCTAGACTCATTCAGTTTTGGGGGCAAATTTTTAGCGAATGGGAAAGGCGATCGCTTCAAAAACACCTTTGCCGTTAATGAGTCCGTTATTCGGTAAAATAGATAACAATATTTTTATGATCTTAAATCAAGGGTAAACGAGCATTGCGTAAAATCGTTATCGCTGGCAACTGGAAAATGTATAAGAACCAGTCTGAAGCCAAAACATTTTTCTCGGAATTTCCTTCCCACATCAGAACTACCGCCCCCCAAGTGGCGATCGCCGATCGGCAAATCCTTATTTGCGTCCCCTATACAAATCTGGCGATTTTACAAACAATCGTGCCAGCGATCGGTCAAGCAAATCTCAGTATTGGCGCTCAAAATGTCCATTGGTCAGAAAATGGCGCATTTACAGGCGAAATTTCTGCCCCGATGCTAATTGAGATCGGCATTAAGCATGTAATCATCGGACATAGTGAACGCCGCCAGTTTTTTGGAGAAACCGATGAGACTGTTAACAAACGCCTCAAAGCTGCCCAAGCTCATGGAATTACACCAATCCTTTGTGTTGGTGAAAACAAACAACAACGTGATACAAATGAAACCGAATCGTGGATTTTTTCGCAACTTGCCGCGGACTTAGTTGATGTTGACCAAAATAACTTGATCATTGCCTACGAACCAATTTGGGCGATCGGTACAGGTGTCACCTGTGAATCCAGCGAAGCCAACCGTGTGATTGGACTAATTCGTAGTAAACTTATAAATCACAACGTTACAATTCAGTATGGAGGATCCGTCAAGCCTGATAACATTGACGAGATCATGGCTCAACCTGAAATTGACGGTGTGCTAGTTGGCGGAGCAAGTCTTGACCCAGCAGGCTTTGCCCGAATAGTGAATTACCGATAGTGAGTTAGTAATTGCAAACTATATAATTTGCAATTGAATTAGAGATCGCCACAGCCGACATAAACATAACAAAGCTTATAGATTTATAACAATTGACTTTGTGAGATCTATTTTGTTATAATTATGTGCTGTTGATTAGAATACACAGCCGCAGATATACCAAATCATCACTTATGCCCACGATCCAACAGCTCATCCGCAATGAGCGCCAAACCATAATCACTAAAACAAAGTCTCCTGCCCTAAAAAGTTGTCCTCAACGCAGGGGAGTATGTACACGCGTCTACACTACAACACCCAAAAAGCCCAACTCTGCACTTAGAAAAGTAGCCCGAGTACGCTTGACTTCTGGATTTGAAGTCACCGCATATATCCCTGGCGTTGGGCATAATCTCCAAGAACACTCAGTTGTGATGATTAGAGGTGGTCGTGTTAAAGATTTGCCAGGTGTGCGTTATCACATCATTCGCGGCACTCTTGACACTTCGGGCGTAAAAGATCGTAAGCAAGCACGCTCCAAGTATGGTGCAAAACGCCCTAAGCCAGGTCAAGCCGCTGCTGCAACTACTGGAAAGAAGAAGAAGTAAAAGTTATACTCAAAAGGCTTTCTAGTAGCCTTCTAGTAAAATCATCAATTTGTAAAAAATTAGCAATTCATTTTATAAGGTGAATTTAGTAATCAAATGTCCCGTAGAACGAAAGCCACAAAGCGCGTAACCCCCGCAGACTCAGTTTATAATAGTCGCCTGATCACTATGCTCACTCGCCGTGTCATGTCACGCGGCAAATATTCTGTAGCCTCTCACATTGTTTATAAAGCTCTTGACACTATTGGTGAACGCACAGGCAATCCACCACTGGAAGTGTTTGATCGCGCAATTCGTAATGCAACGCCCCTCGTGGAAGTCAAAGCTCGCCGTGTTGGTGGTGCAACATATCAGGTTCCCATGGAAGTTCGTACCGATCGTGGTGTTGCTCTAGCACTTCGTTGGCTAGTCCAATACTCTCGGTCTCGTGCTGGTCGGAGCATGGTTACCAAACTTGCTAATGAACTGATGGATGCCGCCAATGAAACTGGTCAAACCATCCGTAAACGCGAAGAAACACATAAAATGGCAGAAGCGAACAAAGCATTCGCCCACTACCGTTATTAATCTGTAGCTTACCTCGCTATACTATTCTTAATATATCTCAATTCCTGATAAACACGAGGAAACTATTGTGGAACGAACTATTGCCTTAGATAAGGTACGCAATATAGGTATTGCGGCGCATATTGACGCTGGAAAAACCACAACTACAGAGCGTATTCTTTTTTACTCTGGCGTTGTTCATAAAATAGGTGAAGTCCATGATGGAACTGCGGTAACTGATTGGATGGCACAAGAGCGCGAACGCGGGATCACTATTACCGCCGCCGCTATCACCACCAATTGGAAAGATCACCGCATTAATATCATCGACACTCCTGGGCACGTAGACTTTACAATCGAAGTGGAACGCTCCATGCGTGTACTTGATGGTGTTGTTGCCGTGTTCTGTGCTGTTGGGGGTGTTCAGCCTCAGTCCGAGACAGTTTGGAGACAAGCTGATCGCTATAAAGTACCTCGTCTAGTATTCGTCAATAAGATGGATCGCATGGGTGCGAACTTTCTACGCGTAAGAGAGCAAATTCGTACACGTTTTGGTTCCAACGCTGTTCCTATCCAATTACCCATTGGTAGCGAAGCAGAATTGGTCGGTATCGTCGATCTCGTTAAAATGCAAGCTTATATATATAAGGACGAGATTGGTAAAGATATCGAAGAAATACCTATTCCTGATGACTTAGTTGATCTAGCTAATGAATGGCACGCTAACCTGATGGAATCAGTTGCTGATTCTGACGATGCGCTGATGGAAAAATACCTTGAAGGTGAACAACTCACCGAAGAGGAAGTTAGAACAGGACTGCGTAAAGGAACTCTGAGCGGCAAGATCGTGCCAATGACTTGCGGGTCAGCCTTTAAAAATAAAGGTGTACAACTTTTACTAGATGCAGTTATCGACTATCTTCCTGCTCCTAGCGATGTTAAACCAGTTATCGGTTTGCTACCTAACGGTGAAGAAGCTATTCGTGAAGCTAAAGATGATTCTCCCATGTCAGCACTTGCATTCAAAATCATGGCTGACCCCTACGGTCGTCTCACTTTTGTGCGTGTCTACTCTGGCATTTTGAAAAAAGGCTCCTACGCTCTAAATTCTAGTAAAAATAAGAAAGAGCGTATTTCTCGCCTGATTGTCCTGAAAGCTGACGATCGCCAAGAAGTTGACGAACTCAGAGCAGGAGACCTAGGTGCAGTATTGGGACTCAAAGACACCTTTACTGGTGACACTCTTTGTGATGACAATGCAGCAATTGTGCTTGAGACGCTGTTTATTCCTGAGCCTGTAATTTCCGTAGCTGTTGAGCCGAAAACGAAACAGGATATGGAAAAATTATCCAAGGCTTTACAGTCTCTGTCTGAGGAAGATCCCACATTCCGCGTGATGACCGATCCAGAAACTAATCAAACAATTATCTCTGGCATGGGTGAGCTTCATCTTGAAATTCTTGTTGATCGGATGAAGCGTGAGTTTAACGTTGAAGCTAACGTTGGCGCACCTCAAGTAGCCTATCGCGAAACTATCCGTAAGACTGTCACTGACATTGAAGGTAAGTTTGCTCGTCAGAGTGGTGGTAAGGGGCAATATGGTCACGTTGTGATCAACTTGGAACCTACCGAGCCTGGTACAGGGTTTGAATTTGTATCAAAAATTGTTGGTGGTGTTATTCCTAAGGAATTCATCAAACCTTCAGAGCAAGGTATGAAAGAAGCCTGTGAATCTGGAATTCTTGCAGGTTATCCTGTGATCGACCTCAGAGCAACCCTCGTTCATGGTTCATTCCATGATGTTGACTCTTCAGAAATGGCTTTTAAAATTGCTGGTTCGATGGCAATCAAAGATGCAGTCATGAGAGCGCAGCCTGTTTTACTTGAGCCGATGATGAAGGTTGAAGTAGAAACGCCTGAAGACTACATGGGTGATGTCATTGGTGACCTCAGCCGTCGTCGGGGCAATATTGCAGGTATGGAAGACGTTCCATCTGGCAAAAAAGTTGAGGCAAACGTTCCCTTGTCTGAGATGTTTGGTTATGCTACTGACCTTCGCTCTTCAACCCAAGGTAGGGCAAGCTTCTCGATGGAATTTAGCCATTATGAAGAAGTGCCGAAGAATGTGGCTGAAGCGATCATTGCTAAAAGCAAGGGCAAAAAAGAGTAGTCCTTTAAAATACTCTCCAAATACTCTATAAACTAGAGTAACGATTACCAAAAATGCTCTGTAAACTAGAGCAACAATTACTAAAGCTAAGGATAATTACGAAAAAATGGCACGCGCTAAATTTGAGAGAACTAAGCCCCACGTCAACATCGGTACTATCGGTCACGTTGATCATGGCAAAACCACTTTAACTGCTGCAATCACCATGACTTTGGCAGCCGCAGGTGGAGCCACAGCCAAAGCATACGACCAAATCGATGCCGCGCCTGAAGAAAAAGCTCGTGGTATTACGATTAATACTGCTCACGTTGAGTATCAAACTGTTGAGCGCCACTATGCTCACGTTGACTGTCCTGGACATGCTGACTATGTTAAGAACATGATCACTGGTGCAGCGCAAATGGACGGAGCTATTTTGCTCGTGTCGGCTGCTGATGGTCCTGAGCCTCAGACTCGCGAGCATATTTTGCTTGCCCGTCAGGTGGGTGTACCTAACCTTGTTGTTTTCTTGAACAAAGAAGACCAAATGGAAGGCGAAGAAGAACTAGTCGAACTAGTTGAACTAGAAGTTCGCGAATTGCTTTCCTCTTACGACTTTGATGGCGACAATATTCCCATCACTCGTGGTTCGGCGCTAAAAGCGGTTGAAATCATGACAAAAGAGCCTAAAACTGCTCGTGGAACTAATCCTTGGGTTGATAAAATTTGGGCTTTGATGGACTCTGTAGATAAATACATCCCTACTCCTGAGCGTGATACTGACAAGCCTTTCTTGATGGCGGTTGAAGACGTGTTCTCGATCACTGGTCGTGGTACGGTTGCGACTGGTCGGATTGAGCGTGGTACTGTCAAGATCGGCGATATCGTTGAACTTGTAGGTATTACTGATACTCGCACCACTACCGTTACTGGTATTGAGATGTTTAAGAAGAGCTTAGATACTGGTATGGCTGGCGACAATGCGGGGCTATTGCTACGTGGTCTTCAGAAGGATGACATTGAGCGCGGCATGGTTTTGGCTAAGCCTAAGTCGATCAATCCTCACACCCAGTTTGAGGGTGAAGTTTACATCTTGACTGAGAAAGAAGGCGGTCGTAAGACTCCTTTCTTCCCTGGTTATCGTCCTCAGTTCTATGTGCGTACAACTGACGTAACTGGAACAATCGTTAGCTTTACTGCTGATGATGGTAGCGAAGCTGAAATGGTTATGCCTGGTGATCGCATCAAGATGACTGTTGAGTTGATCAATCCGATCGCAATCGAAGACAGAATGCGCTTTGCAATCCGTGAAGGTGGTCGCACCGTAGGTTCTGGCGTTGTTAGCAAGATTTTGAAGTAATTCTTGATTTTCTAGCTAGAAAAAAGCCTCGCAATGCGAGGCTTTTTTTGTGCTTAGTCAAATATCTCGGCAGGATCGGCGGTTTGAACTTTGCGAAGTGATAATGTTCCTGAAATTACACACATCGAAATGGTTAGGAAAAATAATTGCAAAATGCGATCGCCACTTAAATCCATCAATAAGCCTGTGGCACTTTCGCTCAGGTGGTAGAGAATTTTACAAATGAATAGTGCTGGCAAGAATCCGCACAGGGATAATAATAAGGATTCTTGCAAGATCAAGCCAAACAAATAGAAATTACTATATCCCATCGCCTTGAGCGTCGCATATTCGGCAAGATGATCGGATACATCCTTATATAAAACTTGATAGACGATGACTACTCCAACAATAAAGCCCATGGTCACGCCTAAACTAAAAATAAACCCAATTGGCGTTGCTTCCGACCAATAATTTAACTCAAGATCAATAAATTCTTGTCTAGTTAGCACTTTTACATCTTGGTCTAACTGCGATCGCATTGCATCTCGAATTGCGATCGTATTCACGCCTTTTTCTAATTGCACCAAGCCTAAACTAATATTCCCCACAAGGCGATCGGGAAAAATCCTCAGGAAATTTTGTTCACTGGTTATAAGTGTGCCATTGGCGGCAAAAGAAACTCCCATTGTAAACAGCCCGCCGATTGTAACCGTGCGGTTAGAGATTTCCTTAGTTAAAGTTTTGCCTTGCGCGATCGCTGCTTCATACTCTGAAGCCACTGAGCCATAAAAATCGTCCCTAGATCTGCGATCAAATAAAACAACATCTGGCAACAGCGTTTTATCCATATCTGGTTTGATATTCGGAAAGAGAAAAGGGTTGGCTTGTGGAGAAACGCCAATCGCTAAAATATCCTCTTTTACACCAAGTTCAGCAGCATTCCATACTGCTAAGCCAATATATACGGGATAAACAGACTTTACACCTGCAAAACCATCTGCTTGATACAGTCGGCGGCGAGAGAACTCTTTTAAATTCAGTAAATTGTTAGAGCTAGGGTGAATTAGCACTAAGTCGCTACGCAAGTTCAGGTGTAAAAGTACAGCACTTTTAAATAGTGCCTCCTGAAAACCTAACTGCATGGCAATCAAAATTACCGCAAACATGATGCCTGCGATCGCGATCGCTAAACGCCCCCTTTGATAAGTGAGTTGTAACCACGCCAGAGGAATCGCAAACATTAGGAAGGAGGAGTAGATTTGAGATGTTTATAGAGCCAGCCACAGCCGCCTAAACAAGTACGCTTATCCTCTTCAGAAACATTAATGTTTGTTCTTAAGTATTCCTGTAGCCATTGACAGCCGCGCATTAGGAGGTTTTCAAGATCGAGATTCCACATGATAATTTTACGATCTTCACCAGATGACACCAAAATTTTGCCGTTGGGACTAAAGCAAACACTTCGCACAGGACCTTGGTGTCCGTTAAAGGTTCGCAAAAGTGTACCATCGCCGCTCCAAAATTGGATTGTCGAGTCTTCACTTGCCGAAACAATCGATTTACCATCGGGACTAAAACAGACACTGGTGACTTCAGCACTATGACCATTTAAGGTTTTAATCAATTGACCCTGAATGCTCCAGAGTTTTACACTCTGATCCATACTGCCACTAGCAATCGTCTTGCCGTTGGGGTTAAAACTAACTGTGTAGACTTCGGCGCTATGCCCGTCCAAAGTTCCAAGTAGAGTACCATCCCAACTCCAGAGATTGATCAATTTGTCTTTGCTGGCTGAAGCGAGCATACTACCGTCAGGAGCAAAATCGATACTGTAAACTTCACCAGTATGCCCTGAGAGAGTCTGTAGCCATTTCCCATCAGCGCTCCAAACTCGGACAGTACTATCTGCACTACAAGACGCAAAAACCTGTCCATCGCAACGATAAACAACTTTATAGATTTCCGCACGATGGGCGCTAATCGTATTAATTAGGGTTCCATCAGTTCGCCACATCTTAATACTGGCATCGGCCGCAGCAGTCAGAATAGTCGAACTGTCAGGGCTAAAAGCAACACAGTTTACCTTGTCGTTATGACCTTCTAAGACTGCGGCAAGCGTGCCATTTGCATTCCAGAGATTTACGGTTTTATCTTTGCAAGTAGAAGCCAAGAATTTTGAGTTAGGACTAACTGCAACAGAGAAAACTTCATCTGTATGCCCCATCAAAGTCCTTAAAGGAGTGCCACGAATTGCCCAAAGCTTGACAGTAGTATCTCTACTGGCTGAGGCGAGAGTTTTACCATCTGGACTAAAGGCAATACTATGAACAACGTCACCATGTCCTTGGAAGGTATACTGCAAACCTTGTTCTATATCCCAAACGCGAATTGTCCGATCAAATCCACTTGAGGCAATTGTGTGGTTGTCATGACTAAAGGCAACGCTCCACACTTTGTCAGAATGTCCATTAAAAGTTTTAAGTAAAACTCCATCTGATCCCCACATTTTGACCGTGCGGTCGCGGCTACCAGAAACGATCGCCAAGCCATTGGGAGCATAGGCAACACTTTCCACAAAACTATCATGACCACGTAAATGTCTAATCGGTACACCGATAGTATTCCAAACAATCAGATTGCGATCGGCACTACCTGAAACTAAAGATTTACTATTCGGATGAAAAGCTACACAAGTGACCCAGCGATCATGACCGCCACGTAAAGTCCGAATCACAGTGCCATCATTTTTCCATAGTCTAACGGTCGTATCTTCACTCGCCGAGGCAATCATCTCCCCATCATGGCTGAAACATACATCTAAGACTGGACCCTCATGTCCTCTTAGCGTAGCGATCGGCTGGGCTGCAAACTTGCCAAATTCATCACGATGCCAGAGCTTGACCATGTTGTCTCGGCTACCCGAAACTAGCAGATTACCGTTGGGACTAAAGGCAACACTAGTTACCCAATTTGTATGGCTAAATAAGGTTTGGAGTAAAACTCCTGCGGCATTCCATATTTTGATCGTGCGATCGCTACTTGCAGAGGCAATATATTGTCCATCGCGAGAATAGGAAACCTTATTAACCCAAAATCCATGTCCTTCGAGACGATTGTATTCATGCGTACCATAGACAACTTGCTCAAGAGCAGTAATTGCGCGGATTTGGGTGTTAGCACGAAGATTTTCAAGAGTGCTTTCGTCAACTTGTGTCGTGAGGCGTTTTAGCTGCACACCACCAATTACGCCCGCAATCATGGCCTCAATATGATTATTAGAGAGATAAAGAGCTTCCGAAGAAATGGTATAAGCAACAATTTTTTCATTGATTTCTCCCATCTCAGCAATTATGCGCTGACGACGTTCGGAGTCCAGACTTTTTTCCAGCTCTTGGCTCAACTTTTCGAGTCGATCGGCATCGGCTGCTCGCGCAGCCATCATTTGCTCGCGCTCACTGACTCTTTGTGAAGCCTCCAAAAAATTAAGATCAATTCTGGATAACTCTGGCTGACTATCCGCCCATGCTAGCGCCTCAACAAGGCGAGTTCCCCTCAATAATGCTGACTCATCAGTTTCTTCAGACCGTTGCCATACCTGCAAAGCTTCAAGATAAGGACAGTTGCGTAGTTCTGAAAAATGAACTTTTTTCTTAAGTTTGATTACAACGATTGAAACATCGTCTTCAGGAATTTCCTGTTCAGTAAATATATCAAGGGCAGTTTTTAAACCCTGTAAGATTTCTATAGCTGAATATTGGGCTAGGTCAATAACAGTTTTGCGTAGTGGTGAGATGACAGAGCCATTAGACCTGCCAAATTCTTCACCCGATGGATCGGTAGCTTCAAAGAGTCCATCGCTAAAAAAGATCGCGATATCTCCTTCATGTAGCGATCGCGATGTAGCTCTGTAGGTAGCACTATCAAAACGACCTAATGCGATCGCAGGGTTGACAACTTCTTCACAAGTGCTAGTCTCGGCACGATAAATTAATGGACCTGGAATGCCCGCATTACCCAAATGTAGTTCGTAATTAATTAGATCGAGCGCCCCATAGCAAAGGGCTACTGCGTCATCAGTTCCACTTTTACACAGTAATTGATTTAAAGAATTCAGCATGGACGAAGGATTTTGAAGTCTACCCTGTTGTCCATAGGCATCAAGCTGTCCTTTAAATAAAGCTGCATGGATGGCTCCAGCTACAGACTTACCTGAAGAGTCGGCGATCGCCACAGCCAAAGTGCCTGATTGCTCTAAAAACTGATAATAATCGCCGCCAAGATCTACTGCTGTCCACACCTCTGCGGCAATATCTAGCCCAGGGTAAACAGGCAAGCTTTGTGGCAATAAGCTTCTTTGTAGTAATCGGCCACTTGATAAGTCACTGAAGGTTTCATTTAACTGCATACATTGATAGGCAGAGCAATCCTGAGAACAATTATTGTTAGCACAAATATCAAGTATTTGTATCAGTCAAACCAATTATGTAAATGTGGTTTCCTAAAACTATGCACCTTACACATAATGAATCATACTCCCTCAGACATGACAATATAGAACAAATATGGCAATTTCGGACTTCTATAATGAGATCTATAATGAAAATTGTTGCGTAGCTAGTTAAAATAGTATTTTTGTTAAAAGAGATGCCTCGTAGCCATTTTCACAAAAATACTAATTTTTAAGTCAGCGTAAAACGCTTTAAACTGTCTAGTCACACTCAAGAGTTTCGCGGGTTAGTCGCCCAGTTACAGGGTTTATACCCTTAGCGACTTGACATAGCTTTTGGCGAATTGATGCACGTAAATCTACATCTGTAAAGTCTGCTCCGTCAATTACTACATTATTGAAGGAAGTACCGTAAGCAAATGAACCTTGAATTACAGCATTGGTTAAGTTTGCCTTGTCAAGACGAGCATTATCAAGAGTACTGTAACTAAGATTTGCACCTGTTAAGTTAGATTCTTTCATGTTGGCAGCAAAAAAACTCACGCCTTGGGCATCGGCATTAACAAATGAGGTATTTCTTAGATCGGATTCATTAAACTGAAAGCCTTGAAGCGATCGCTCCGAAAAGTCTGCTCCTTCAAGGAAGGCTTTCACATATACATCGGCTAAAGCAGGCTTAGCGATCGCAAAGACTAGCGCTAAGCACAGCAAGATATTTATAGTTTTGAAGATAAAATTGTGTAGCGGAAAAACCGTGATTTTCATAATATTTATAATAGTTGGTGAAAACCCAAGGATTAGTGTTGCGGCGAGAAGCGCTGCAATGCTAATCCTTGGATGGGAAGTAAGATTAAGTTTATGACAAAAGAAGTAGGCGATCGCGGAGAAATTTTAGTAGCGCAACTTTTACAAGATAATGGTTGGAGAATTTTAGAGACGCAGTGGCGCTGTCGGTGGGGAGAATTAGATTTGATTGCTTGCGATCGCAATTGGTTGCTATTTGTTGAAGTAAAAACCCGCAGCGATCGCAATTGGGATGCTGATGGTAGTCTTGCGATTACGCCAAAAAAGCAAGTTAAATTAGTTAAAGCCGCATCGATCTTTTTGAGTCAACATCCACGGCTATCTACACTTGCTTGTCGGTTTGATGTTGCTTTAGTCCGCCGCGCCGCATCAAAAAGTTTTTACTTACAGACTTATATTGAGCAAGCCTTTGTCACATGATGAATGTTGATCTATTAGTCCCAAAGCTTCTATATATTTGGGAATAGCTTGATCGATTGTGTAATGAAGTTCTAGTAATTTACGGGCGTTCTTGCCTAGTTTTTCTCGAATGTGGGGATTTGCCGCTAGCCAGCAAATGTAATCCGCTAATCCCTGTGCATCACCATTTTCAAAACAATTACCGCAATCACCTTTATCCACAATTTCTCGTAGGTAATTATCTGCTGGGCAGATCACGGCTACAGGCTTGGCGGCAGCTAAGATGCCATACATTTTTGATGGTGCGATCGTATCGCCAACATTTGGCAAAATACTTACTAACGATAGATCGCAAGCTGTTAGTGAGTAAGGTAAAACTTCTCGATCTTGGTAAGGCAATTGCAGCGCATTGGGTAATTTCCCAGATGCGATCGCATTTTTAATAATTTGTGAGCCGACTCCATTGCCAATGAACACAAATTTGATATCAGTACGACTACTCAGCAATTGAGCGCACTTGAGAATTGTGCGACTATCATGGCAACGACCCAAGTTACCTGAATAAAGCACCACAAAGCAATCAGTTAGTCCATGTTGTTGGGCAAACCAATTTTCTGATTTTGCGATCGGGGTAATAAATTTGGGGTCAGCCCAGCTATGAATAACATGAATTTTGTCTGCGAGATTTTTATGCTTCTTAATCAAGAGCTGTTTCATTGGTTCACTTAGAACGATCAATGATTCTGATCTATGCCAGACCTTGTGATTAACAAATTCCCAAAATTTGACAATCCAATGATCAGGCGCTACTACGTTTAAGCGCACTGCGACTTCAGGATAAATGTCATAAATAATGCAGCTATAGGTATGACCAAAAATCTTGTTGTAAAACCAGCCAATTAATCCCAAAAATGGTGGTGCGGAAGTTAAGACTAAATGAGAGCCACGAATATCTTTATGCCGAAATTTAATGACACAACGGGCTAAAAACAAGACACTGCCAAACACTTTGTTGCGAATTCGCTTAGACATGAGGTGAATAGAACCAGTACGCCGCACAAACACCCCGTTAT
>Ga0209591_10004001_pt1 | contig 16886 bp, 20 predicted proteins | sample MAT01_FD_187207 | JGI IMG/M metagenome (GOLD analysis project Ga0209591, IMG submission 187207) | Freshwater microbial communities from Lake Fryxell liftoff mats and glacier meltwater in Antarctica - MAT-01 (SPAdes) (version 2) | ecosystem: Environmental > Aquatic > Freshwater > Ice > Liftoff... | reverse complement strand
CATGACACGTTCGGCGGTGCGCAATGCCGCGGGCGTCGTCCAATATGGCGTCGCCGTGATTGAGGACATATCGGCGCGCAAGGCGGCTGAAGCACGCCTGCATTTTCTCGCCGAGGCCAGCGCTGTCTTGACTGCCTCCTTGGATTATGCGATTACGCTGCAACGAGTGGCAGATCTGATGGTATTACATCTGGCCGACTGGTGTGCAGTCGATATTGTGGGCGCGGATGGCGCGCTGGAATTGGCCGCCGTTGCCCATGTAGACCCGACCAAGGTGCAATGGGCCCGTGCGCTGCGTGAGCAAAGCCCACCCGATATGAATGCAGCTTATGGATTACCCAACGTGGTGCGAACTGGTGTGGCTGAATTCTATCCAGAAATTTCAGAAGAGCTAATTCTGCGCAGCGAACCGGATGACGAGGAACTTGCCATTATTCGCCAGGTGGGGTTCAAATCGGTGATCATCGTGCCGTTGCAGGCCAGGGGCCAGGTATTGGGTGGTCTGACGCTGGTTTGGTCCAACTCTGACCGCCATTACACACAAGCCGATCTACACTTTGCGGAGGAAGTCGCGCACCGCGCCGCCTTGGCGGTCGATAATGTACGCCTCTATCAAGAAGCACGGCAGGCCGAGGCCCAACTGCGGCAGCTCAATGAAACGTTGGAATTGCGTGTCGCCGAGCGTACAGCCGAGCTGCGCCAGAGTAATGAAGATCTGGATCGATTTGCTTATGTTGCATCGCATGACCTGAAGTCCCCATTGCGCGCTATCGACCATCTTTCAAACTGGATCGTGCAAGACGCGGCCGAGCAGCTACCTGCCGCTTCGCAGGAACATCTGGGGAAATTACGTGGGCGTGTCAAGCGCATGGAAAGATTGCTCGATGATCTACTGGCTTATTCGCGTGCTGATCGCTTCAAATATGCCAAACAAAACGTCGATACCGCCGCCCTGGTAGACGATGTGGCCCAACTGGTTACGCCTATCGAGGGTTTCAGCGTCATCACGCAGGCGCCAATGCCCATCTTGCTCACCGAACGCGTGCCGCTGGAATTGGTGCTGCGCAATTTGATCGACAACGCCATCAAACATCATCACCGCGCCGAGGGTCAAGTGTGGGTATCCGCGCGCGATCTGGGCCGCATGGTGGAGTTTAGTGTGCGTGATGATGGACCAGGCATGGACGAGAAATTCTCCGATCGGATCTTCCAAATGTTCCAAACCCTCCGTCCGCGCGATCAGGTGGAAGGTAGCGGCATGGGGCTGGCGATTGTCAAAAAGGTGGTGGAAAGCCGAGGCGGCACGCTGCACGTCGAGTCTACGCCTGGGCGCGGTGCCACTTTCCGCTTTACCTGGCCGAAAACTTAGCTTGGTGGAAAAATAGAGTTAACCTGACAGGTTTCAAAACCTGTCAGGTCTGTGCGCCGCAATAGGAAAATTGCTTGACAGACTGGCTACTGCATGGTATTATCATTTTTAGCTCCGGTATAGACCTCCATACTGCAAGCCGGAAATTTGCACCCTATTTTAATTCCCATGGATGCCGATGGCGCTTAACAAGCAGAGCCCGATCCCGCTTTACTACCAACTGGCCGAACGGATCAAAGAGCAAATTCAATCCGGTGAGTTAAGTGCAAGCGATCAGCTTCCTTCTGAACGCGAACTAGGTGAACAGATGGGGGTCAGCCGGATGACGGCGCGCCAGGCGGTGGCCTATCTGGTGCAGCAAGGGTTGCTCGAAGTCAAGCCGGGGGTGGGTACTTTTGTAGCCGCGCCCAAGCTCACCTACGACGTGCTTCATCTGCTTGGCTTTACAGAAGAGACCATGCGGCAAGGGGGCACTGTTGCCTCCACTGTGCTAGAGCAGAGCATTGTCACACCCCCATTGCGTGTCGCGTCTGCACTCCAAATGGCTTCTGGTGCGCAGACGATTAAAATTGTGCGTCTGCGTCAGGTCGATGGCGTGCCGATGCTGTTGGAAACCAGTTTTATTCCAGTTGCCAGTTGTCCTGCGTTGGAACGGGCCGACCTGGCCGTGCAGTCATTGTACACATTGCTGGAAGTGGAATATGGTTTGCGTTTGCAACGGGCCCGGCAAACTTTTGAGGCCACGGTTGCCAATGAATATGAACAGCAACTCTTCAATTTGCGGCCTGGCGCGGCCATGATCTTGCTGGAGGGTGTCACCTACAGTGAACAGGAACAGCCGGTTGAATATTTTAAGGCAATTTATCGCGGCGACCGGCTGAAGTTTGCACTGGAGAGCCAGCGCAATGGCCGCGCTGTGCCATTAGATTTTCCGCAACGCATCAGTGTTGTACTCGCATGAAAGTAATTTTACCCATTTGTGCTCACCCTATCTATCAGAAAAATTGAGGAGAACAAGTATGGCGAATCCCATTCGCATCGGTGTTATCGGCTGTGGCAGTGTGATGCGCGGCCCCTATACCAACCAGATCAACCAACTAAAAGCGCGCGGTCTGGTAGAAACCGTGATCGCCTGCGATGTACGCGAAGAACGGCGCGAACAGGTATTAGGCGCAGGCTTTGGCTATCAACGCTTCACCACAGACTTCGAGCAGGTGGTGGATGCAGACGATGTTGATCTGGTATTGGTCACCACTTCGATGCAGGAACATGGTTTTATCACACGGGCGGCGTTAGAGGCGGGCAAACATGTATTGGTCGAGAAACCGATGTCGCCCAGCCTGGAAGAAGCCGCCGAACTGGTCGAGCTGGCGAAAAAGAGCAAAGGCTTTCTGGTGCCGGCGCCCCACGTCATTCTCAGCCCCACCTATCAACGGATCTGGCAGCACATCCAGCGTGGTGATATTGGCAAGCCGCACATGGCGCGTGCCTTCTATGGCTGGGCCGGTCCCTCTTGGGGCCAATGGTTTTACAAACAGGGCGGCGGCTCGATGTTTGACTTGGGTGTCTACAACGTCGTCAGCCTGACCGGTCTGCTTGGCCCGGCCAAACGCGTGACGGGCCTGGTCGGTACGGCGGTGCCAGAGCGTATGGTAGAAGGCAAACCGATGAAGGTGGAGGTCGACGACAACGCCCACATCTGCATTGAGTTTGCCGATAGCTGCTATGCGGTGGTCAGCACCGGTTTTACCATTCAGCGCTATCGCACAGCGGCGCTGGAAATCTACGGCAGCGAGGGTACGATCCAGATGCTGGGTGATGACTGGGATCCGGAAGGCTATGAACTCTGGCAGAATGATGCCGGCGCCTGGAAATTTTACGAAGAGAGCAATCCCAACTGGCCGTGGACCGACGGCATTCGCCATCTGGTCGAGTGCATTCACAAGGGTGAACGACCGATTATCACACCCGAACACGCCTACCATGTGATCGAGATTATGGAAGCCGCGCGCGCCGCCGGTCGCGACGGCCAACGGCGTGACATTCAGAGCACCTTCACACCACCCAACTTCTTTACCGATGAGGAAGCGGCCGAAGCGGCGCACTTGCGGCACGACCGGACGAGCTGAGGAATGAGACAGTAGGACAGTGAGACAGTAGGACAGTGGTTCAGTAGGACAGTGGTTCAGTAGGACAGTGAGACAGTAGGACAGTAGGACAGTGTTACTCGTACTAACCCACTGTCCTACTGAACCACTACCTAATTACTTTCTTGAAAAGACACGCGTGGAGAATTAATAGATGGCGCAGTTGTTGAGGGTAAGTTCGTTTCGTGATCTGTTGGTGTATCAGAAAGCAAGAAAGTTAGCACAGGAGATTTTTCAGTCAACGAAGGCGTTTCCGAAAGAGGAGATGTTTGCGCTTACCGATCAGATCCGGCGTTCATCACGTTCCATCGGCGCGCAGATTGCGGAAGCGTGGGCCAAACGTCGTTATGAGAAACACTTTATCAGCAAGCTAACCGACGCCGATGGTGAACAACAAGAGACTCAACATTGGATTGATACAGCCCAAGATTGTGGCTACTGGAACACGACCACTGCAACCAATCTGCATCAGAAATGCGAAGAAATTGGACGCCTACTGGGTGGTATGCTTGAAAAGGCAGACATCTTCTGGTCCGAACCGGCGAATGTGCTGCGTGAGGAATTTGTTGAATATTTTGTAGACAGTGAAGCAGTAGGGCAGTAGAGCAGTGGAACAGTGAACAGTCCACCGTCCCACCGTCTTACTGTCCCCACTGTTTTACTGTCCTACTGTCCTACTGTCCTACTGTCTTACTAAATTACCTAGTGGAATTAAACAACTATGGCCTATAAACCTTCCCCCCGTCCCACTTTTTCTGAACCCACCCATCTGCCCTATGCATCTGTCACCCGCCATCTGTGGGGCGATCCAGAAGCAGGTGAGGTGGCGGACTGGATTTATGTGTCGAGTGACAAGATTCACCATTTAGTCTTTAGCCTGGCCCCAGGCGGCGAATTTCGTCATTCGAATGAATTCCGCACGATTTTTGCCGCCGACCAGGTTTACTATGTGTTGCGCGGTGTAATGGTGATTACCAACCCGGAAACCGGTGAGGTGCGCCATGTGAAAGCCGGCGAAGCCGTCTTCTTTCGGCGCGACACCTGGCATCACGCGTTTAACTATGGCAGTGAACCGCTGCGTGTGTTAGAATATTTCTCACCGCCGCCTTCGCAGGGCACATCGGGGGCGTATGCGCGCACGAAACCGCTCTTGACACAGACGAAATATACGCAAGATCAGGCGTTGGGACGCTGGCCGATGGAACGAGCGACGATCGAGCGCGATGCGATGCTGCACATGGTGCGCGAAACAGATTTACTTTGGCAATTGGTGGATGGTAAACCAGAAGTGCTGGTGGGGTTGCTCTGTGCCACCGAGCACCTGACCGTGGGCAAAATGATCTTGCTACCCGGCCAACGGACGGCGATCCAAACGCACAATGGCGATGAAAGCCTCTACCTGATCGAAGGCACGCTCAATATGCTCTGCCCAGAAAAGGATGGGCAGCGTTGGTTCGAGCTAAACCCGCAAGATGGGTTTTATATTCCTGCCGGATCGCCGCATCAGTATTATAATTACACCGACAAGCCTGTAACTTTGATTTTTGGGGTCGCGCCCAGTTATACATAGCATCAAGCAAGTTCTACGCATCGAATGATTGTTATGCAAAAAAAGCGCAAACAGAATGAGAAGGAATTCGGTGCCTGGGAAGAATTGCACCATGGTGGGCGACGTTACTGGTATGATGTAAAAGGGCGGCACGGCTGGATAGCTAGATATGTGAAAGAGACCAATCGGGACGAAGAAACATTGAGATTCTATCAAGAAATTTACAACGCGCAGGGGGAATTGGTGGAAATTCATCAAAAATACCCAACGGATACAGGCCATCAGAAGCTAGGTGAAGGAGAAAAATCATGATCACACGCCATGATCTCGCACGTAAGTTAACCGCGTATCTTCGTCATCAACTTAGCTTGGAAGAAATGGTAGCGTGGGCTGAGCAAGCGATGATGGAAGGAGAATTTGATGAAGATGATTTTGAGACAGTACGCGATGTTGTTAGTCGCCTCGGGCTTGCTGACGTGAATCAATTTAGTCTAACGTGGGAAGACTGGAAAAATTTTCTGGATCGCCTTGGTTATCAAGTGCAAGTGCAAGTGCTTGAAATTGCTTGACAAACCAGTCAAATTATGGGCACATCTTCTTGGCCTTCAAGTCGCCCGCACTGCTGACTACTTGCTATTTACCACTTACAAAAAGGACCTAACATGTTTATCCCGATCGGCATCTTTCTCGGCTTTCTCGCCTGGTTTGCGCTGCGCTATATCTTGACTAGCTTCTACACTGTCAACCAAGATCAGCGCGCGGTCAAGACCAGCTTTGGACGGGCTGTGCGCGTGGGCAAAGCCACTACGCTTGATCTACCCATGGCCGAGACCTTGCGGCCAGATGAACGCGAACGTTACTCATGGCCACAACTGCGCGTAATCCAGCCGGGTGGTCCCTATTTTAAATGGCCTTGGGAACGCGTTTACAAAGTGACTGTGGCCACCGAAACCCTCAACATGGCGCGCGACATGGAAGATCCAACCGCGAATCGCAACGGGGCGATCTTGGAAGCTGTGACCAAAGATCAGCTTAACACTGGGCTAGAAGGACAGATTCGTTACCGTGTTTCCGAGCGCAATTTGTACGCGTATATGTTCGGCGTCAAAAGCCCAATTGTGCATGTGATGGGCTACTTTGTTTCGATCTTGCGCGAACGGATTGCCGACTTTGAAGCACCCGCCACACCGGCGACGGGTGAGGCAGATGCCAATGTGATGGCCGGCATCTCAATCAACGACATCCGCAAGAACTTGAGTTTGCTCAACGACCAGATGGAAGCCGATTGCCGCTCGTCCGAAGCGCGCTATGGCATCGTGCTAGACGCGTCGTTGATCACCGCCATCGATCCACCGGCCGAAGTCGAATCGGCGCTGGCTGCCATCAATACCGCGCACAACCAGGTCTCGTCGGATATCAGCCTGGCCCAAGCCAGCGCCGATCAGAAGATTGTCCAATCGCGCCGGGCTGTGGAAATTGAAACTTTGAATGCCTATGCGGAGGTCGAACCACTCAATGCACTGGCCGCCCAACTTCAAGATCTGAAAGCCAGTGGCCCCGAAGCGTTGCGGACCTATCTACGCAATGTGCGCCTACGGCTGTATGCTCAGGCGCAACAGGTAATTTTGCAGGAAAAGTAGACAGGGAAATCGAGAATAGATAGCTAAGAAAATACGTGTATACCTATTTACCTATTTACCTATTTACCTGTCTACCATTAGGAGAGAACCCATGTTCGAAGGCTTTCAAGAACTTTCCACAACCGCAATTGTCACGTTTTTCGTTTTGTTGATTGGCGAACCAATTCTGAAATGGTTCATGCGTCTGATCGGCTTCTATGCCGTCGTCGAGGAAGGTACGTGTCATGTCTATGTGCTCTTCGGCCGCGTGATCAGCGTCCTCAAAGAGCCTGGCCTCTACTTTTTGTGGTTGCGCATGGGGCCAGCCGCAGCAATTGTCAATTGGTTTGGCAAGCGCTCTATTCTGGATATGCGCCTGGACCAGAAATATTTGCGCAGCTTGCCGGTTAATTCGGAAGAAGGCGCACCGATGGGCATTGGCGTTTGGTACGAAATGTTTATCAGCGATCCGGTCGGCTATTTGTTCAAAAATACCGATCCGCAAGGTTCGCTGTCGGCCAACGTGAGCAATGCCACGGTGCGCACCCTGAGCAATATGCCATTAGCCGACATGTTGGAAACCCGCCACGCCATGAGCCAGGCCGTGCGCAACGAAGTTTCGCCCAAATCGAGCGAATGGGGTTATCGGCTTGGCTCTGTCTACATCCGCAAGGTGCATCTACGCGACGCCAACATGATCAAACAGATCGAAGAGAAGGTCGTCAACCGCCTGCGCCAAGTCACATCCGCCATTCGTCAGGACGGCGCAAATCAGGTGAGCATCATCGCCAGCACGGCGGATCGACAGGCGGCGATTGAGTTTGGCAAGGCCAAGTCCATGCGCCCCAAGATCGTGGGCGACGCGCTCAAGTCGATTGGCTCCGAGGCGGATGTGGCGGATGCGCTCTTTGAGATTTTAGAGACCGAGCGGATCTTGGAAGGCAAAGGCAAGATCACCTTGATTCCGGCGCAAAGTGATCTGCTGGCGCAATTGTTGGCCGCGCGAACGAGTTAGAAGATGAAAGTCAGTCAATGAAAGTAGCTATACCTTCTCTATATCAATGGCGGATGACGATATTGCTCCGCTAAAGGGTAAAACTGATGGAAGCAATTCGGATCCAGCAAATTGTTCAAGAAGATGGCGAACTTCACATCCCTAATGTGCCGGTGGTGAAAGGTCAACAAGTGGAGGTTCTCCTTTTGTTTCGCTCTGTATCGCCCAAGCTTAAACGTCGGCATATGACCGCGCTCGACTTGCTCAATTCAGAGTTGATCGGATTGTGGAAAGATCGTACAGATATCACAGACAGTTCTGTCTATGCTCGTCAATTACGCGAACAGGCGCAGCAGCGACCAGGGATCGGCGATGCTTATTCTTGATAGTGATATTATGATCGACCTGTTACGTCAACACCCAGCCGCTATGACCTGGCTTTCCTCGCTCGCTGATGAAGAAATACTCTTGCCAGGATTTGTGGTTATGGAATTACTTGAGTGACAATTTAGGCTTATTGGATGCATTAATTGGTCAGACGGCTGTCGCTTTAAACCTGCCACTTTGTACATTTAATCGCAAACACTATTCTGTGATTCCAAACTTGACTACATTCCTGCCATATAACAGGTTAAAGTGAGCAACAAAAGAGGATGAATTTTCTACTCCGTCCACACTCTGCTTCATCACTTTGCGCCATTGGTCTCGACATTGGCGGTACCAAAATTGCCGGCGGCGTGGTTGAGTCTGCTACCGGCGTTGTGCTTACACGCCAGACTATACCGACTTTGCCTGCGCGTGGTGGCGAAGCCGTGTTGGTCGACGCATTGGCGCTGGCCCAGTCTTTGTTGGCAGAAGCCAGGGGAATGCCGCGTGAAGTAGCCGGAATTGGCCTGGGCGTTTGTGAACTGGTGGATCCGCAAGGCAATGTGACGAGCAACAATAGCTTTGACTGGCGTGGCGTGGCGGTACAGGAAACTTTTGTGCAACTGGCCCCAGCGGTGGTCGAATCTGACGTGCGTGCGCCGGCGCTGGCCGAGGCGATGTTTGGTGCGGGTCGCCCCTTCAAGCTCTTTGCCTATGTTACGGTAGGGACGGGCATCAGCTATTGTCTGGTGCAGGATGGCAAGCCATTTCCGGGCGCGCGCGGCAACGCACTCACGCTGGCCAGTATGCCCCTGACAACCACGTGTACCGTTTGTGGCACGGTTTTGAACCCTGTTCTGGAAGAATTTGCCGGCGGTCCCGGTTTGGTGCGGCGCTATAACGAACAGACCGGCAAGACCTTGCGGCGGGCGGAAGAAGTAATCCATGCCCAGCAACAAGGCGACAGGGTTGCAACCGAGATTGTTGAGTCTGCGGGCGACGCGCTAGGCAACAGTGTTGGCTTTATGTGCAATATTCTGGACCCGGAAGCGATCATTGTTGGCGGCGGGTTGGGATTGGCGGGTGGCTTGTATTGGGAACGTTTCGTCACCGCCACGCGGGCTCATATCTATGCCGACGATGCCCGTGATTTACCCATTTTGCCTGCTGCACTCGGCGTAGATGCCGGGATTATCGGTGCGGCAGCGCGTGCTTTTCAAGATTTTAACGTCAAGTCGACCAGCAGCAAAGACACAGAGGATTAAGGCTTGTCCAAAAACGACAGCTTGCTCGATCGCCATCAAGCGATCAAATATCAACGTAACTGGCGCAGTTGGCCGCTGATCCGCCACTGGCGGGCGCTGCGCTTTCGCCGTTTGCAACCGTTGGACGGCGGCAAGTCGGATGGGCTTTCGGTTATCCGCTACTACTGGGCCGATTTTTTGGAGAAACACCGCGCCGATATTCGCGGCCACGCGCTGGAGATCGGTGAGACGACCACCATCCGCCAATATGGTGGTGACGCAATCGTTCAAGCCGATGCTATCGATCTGGCCGCCCACAGCCCAGAAGTGCGCGTCGTGGCCGATCTCAGCCGCGCCGACCCTGTGCCGGGCGATGTTTACGACTGTTTTGTCAACCAGTTTACCACCTGCGTCATCTATGATATCGAGGCTGCCCTCTATCATGCCGTCCGTCTCTTAAAGCCGGGCGGCGTGCTCTTGATCAACTTCTGGTGTGTAGATTTCTATCTGCACCGCGGGCTAGACATGGGCACAGGCGCGCCACTCTATATGTACCACTGGTTTACCCCCATCCAAGTGCATAATTTCTGCCGGCGGCTGGGCCTGGGCGACGACGATTACCAGGTGGAAACCTATGGCAATTTGTTGACCCGGATGGCTTTTCTGCTCAACTTGCCCGCCCGCGAACTCACTGCCCACGAGTTGAATCAAGTCGATCCCGGCCACCCCTTATTGATCTGTGTACGTATCGTCAAGCCTGCGCCGTGGCAGGCGGAGAAGCCAGTTTATCGCGATCCGCTGTGGACGCCAGACATTCGTCCGGCCGAGATCCGGCCAGACACCGGGCATTACGGAGATGAGTATCAAGCGTGAAGCAAGTAACATGTAATCAATTAGCGGTCCAACATCTCTACTTGGCCTTCAGGTCCATGGAGGAATAAATGTAATTTATTGAGTAGATTGCGCCCTAAAACAATTTCGTCACCGGATTCATCGCCTAAAACTTTAATCGCAGGCAGCCGCAAGGAACCGATGCCAATATCCAGAGTGAAAATTTGGATATTACGCCATTCCCCCCAGTGGCTGCGAATTCGTATATCGTCGACAAAGGGCGCGCCGAGTTGATCAATGTATGCTTGCGGGATAAGCGTTCCATCGGCCCCTGTATCAATAATCGCGGTCAGCGGACCTAGCTTCAGCGATTCTTCTGGGTAACCCAAAGTGATTTTGAGCGTAGGAACCGGTGGATAATAGGTGCTAAGGTAAGCATAGCTCATAATGGTCTTTGCTCTACGCGCGGACTGCGAAAGACTAGTTCACGTTCAGGTTGTGCTTCGACAAGCCGAATTAAGACGGGCTGATTTCCAAAACGTTGGCGGATGCGACCGTGGATCGCCTGGAAATCTTTGTCGTTGTCAACGAGCCGACCATTATGAATGGCGACATATTGATCAACATATTTTTTTGTTAATTCAGTGTGCAACGAACGGTATGCTTCTGCTTCTGCTCGAATTCGGTCACGATCAAGTTGACGCAAATAAGCACGTATTGCTGTTTCGACCAGTTGTTCTGGCTCCGCCTTCTGCTCGATGGCAGCTTGCTCCAACTGTTGCATCAGAGCAGGTTGCAAATGAATAATGTTCAAGTGGGCATACTCCTTACCAGAGAAAAATGTATTCTGTGCTTAAATTATACAATAGTAGAAGGAGAAACGAATACAAACAGTGGCCTTTGATCGCTTCAGCCCTCAGCTAGACAGGGGTGCATATCAGTTTGGGGGCGCAAGACTTGTCAGGTTTTTGGAAATCTGATAGGTCTGCCCCCAAACTGATATGCACCCGGAGATGAGTATCGGAAACGTGAATGATGAGGTTAAACAGAAATGAGCGAAAATGATACTCTGATTCCAACGTTTGAGACCGCTCAAGAAGAAGCCGCCTGGTGGGATAATCACTTTGCTGCTGTGTGGGTACAATCTGAACACGTGGCAGCGACATTTGGGCTTGCGCCACCACGCCTTACTGTCCAGGTTACTTGGCCGATCAAGCAGGCAATTGATCAAGAGGCGAAGCGGCGTAACATCAGTATGGCTCAATTGGTGCGTGAATGGATTGAAGAACACCTGGATCTACCAGAACTGACGCACTGAGTTTGCTTATTAATTATGCTTTTGGACCCAGGAGGAAAAATTTTGTACGAACCGACCATTACCCTAAACCCCGAGCAGATTCAAACCTTTCAGCGCGATGGTTATCTTGTGCTGCCGTCGTTGACCAGTGCTGAAGAAGTCGAACGGTTGCAAGGTATTTACGATCATCTGTTTCAGATCAAGGCCGGTCGCGATCAAGGTGATCACCTCGATCTGGTGACGACGGATGAAGACGATCAAGCACCAGTGCTGCCGCAAATTATGAATTTGTCTAAATATGCGCCTGAACTGGCCGATACGCTTTTGCGTGCCAACGCCGCTGCGATTGCCCGCCAATTGTTGGGGCCAGAGGCGCAGTTTAGCGGTGAACATGCCATTCTAAAACCACCGCACACCGATGCGTCAACGCCCTGGCATCAAGACGAAGCTTATGCGCAGCCAAATTGGGACTACAACTATGTCAACATTTGGATTCCACTGCAAGCGGCCACATTGGAAAATGGCTGTATGCAGTTCGTGCCGGGTAGCCATCAAGCCGAGGTATTGCCCCATCACCCGATCGGCAACGACCCGCGCGTGATCGGGTTGGAAGTGGATAATCCAGAAACGGTGACTGCCGATGCAATTGCTTGCCCCATTGCGGCGGGCGGAGCTACCATCCATCATGGCCGTACGTTGCACTATACCGGCCCAAATCGTTCCGACCAACCCCGTCGCGCCTATATCTTGATGTTCAATACGCCACCCAAAAAACGCGACAACGCACGCGACTTCTACTGGTTGACGATGCAGAAGACCAAGTGGCAAGAGCGCGCCGCTGCCGCGTAGGATAAAAAAGCATGAACGGAGACAGGTAAACAGGTAAATAGGGAGACAAGTGACGCCTCCCTGTCTCCCTATCTACCTGTCTCCCTGTTTACCTATCTACCTAACTTCGCTATTTCATAAGGAGAAAGCAGATGAACGACGACAAGAATTTAAAGGCTCGATCAACCCTTAGCCGACGCGCCTTCCTGCAGTTCGCCAGTGCTGGCGCTGGGTTGACCCTCTTGGCGGCTTGTGCCGCACCCGGCGGCCAGCCAGCGAGCGGCGGCAGTGAGTCTGGCGCCGCCACCACAGACACGGTCAGCCTGAGCTTTTGGACGCCAGGCGGCTCGCAAGTCTATTGCCAAGGTTTTGGCACGATTGCCGCCAACTACAAAGAACTGAACCCGAATATCACGATTGAAGAAGCGCAGTGCGGCACCGGTGAACAGAACTTCAACGAAGTATTGCTGGCCCGCGTCGCGGCTGGCAACCCGCCCGACGCCACCATCATCTGGACGTCGCCGGCAGCCTTTGGTGCGCGCAATGCACTGGTAGAGTTAGACGAATTGATGGCCGGTTCGCAATATTCGCAAAAAGACGCCTGGCCGGAAGGCGTGTTGGCCAGCTGCATTTTTAACGGCAAGACCTATGGTCTACCCGTCGCGGCTGGCACTTATGCCATGTTCTACAACGAAGAATTGTTCGAGGCCAAAGGCATCTCGTCCAAACGAGAGGATTTTCCCAAAACATGGGATGAACTGCGCGCCCTTTCCAAAGAGTTTACGGTGTGGAACGGCGACACGTTGGAAAGCGTCGGCTTTATTCCCTGGGATGAGGATCAATACACCTTGCCGATCTGGTCAGCTTTAAATGGTACGCAACTCTATGATGCGGAAACCCAGAAGTATTTGCTCGATGACGCAGGCAACCTCGAAATGATGGAGTATGCCCTTGCTTGGCTAGACGAGGAATATCAGGGTGATATCACTAAGGTGAACACCGCTGGCAATTGGAGCGCCGGAACGGATGGCGAAGGACGTCCGCCGGCCTTCCAAGAAGGCAGAATGGCGATGATGACGGGTGGCTTCTGGCTGTGTGGTGATATGTACGCGGTCGAGCCTACCTTCGAACGCTGGAATGTGGCGCCATTCCCCGTCGGTCCGAACGGCAGTGAGACTGTTTCTGGCTACTGGCCGAACTGGTTGGTGGTGCCAAAGGGTTCAAGCAATCCCGAAGAAGCCTTCAAGTATCTCGATTACATGTCGGCGGAAGGCATCAAGGTTTGGTTCGCCAACGTGCCAGATTTGCCAACCAACAAGAATGTCTCTACTGATCTTTTCCCCACCTTGATGGCTGAAAAGCGCGGCGAGGAAGTCGCCCGCGAAGTCACCGACTTCTTCCGCGGCCAGCTCGACATTGCAACGCCAATGTGGAATTCGCCCGTACAAGACTTTGCCAACGACCAGATTGGGCGCATCTTGGAGCAAATCTACACCAAAACCGCCGCCCCCGCCGCTGCCCTGGCCGAAGCGCAACAAGCCTGCCAGGCCGAGTTGGACAGTTTGCTTCAGCAGAACGCGTAGGGAGTAGGAAGTAAGGAGTAGTGTAGGCTGGAAACTGATGCCTACTTCCTACTCCTTACTGCATTGCTAGAAAGGAGAAAGGTGCTATGGCTGCCATTGTTAGCCGTCCCTCACGCATAAGCCCTTTACGTCGCCGGCGGGCGCTGGCCGGCTATTTGTTCGTTTTGCCCTGGATTATCAGTCTGCTAGTTTTCACCGCCTATCCTGTGCTCGCCAGTTTTTATTTCTCGCTGACCGATTACACTGTGATCGAGGCGCCGCGTTGGGTGGGATTGGAAAACTATCGCAGCCTTTCCTCCACTGACCCTTCCTTCTGGATCTCGGTCTATAATAGCGCCTATTACGCCCTGATTGCCGTGCCGGTGGGGCTAATCGTTTCACTGGGGCTGGCACTTTTGCTTAATATGCAGGCCAAGGGCATCGGCCTCTATCGCACGCTCTTCTATTTGCCGGCATTGGCGCCACCCGTGGCCGGCACGATTATCTTTATCATTATGTTCAATTCGCAGGGCGGATTGGTGAATCAGGTATTGGAACTGGTAGGGCTATCCGGCGTGGGTTGGTTTACGGATCCCAAATGGGCCAAGTTGGGCTTGATTATTCTTAGCTTGTGGGGTGTGGGCGTCGGCACGTTGGTTTTTCTGGCCGGCCTCAAGGAGATTCCCCAATCACTGCTCGAAGCGGCCGGTATTGACGGCGCCAATACGTGGCAACGTTTCCGCCATATCACGTTGCCCCTGCTGACACCGGTGACCCTGTTTAATCTGGTGATGGGTGTGATTGGCTCGTTCCAGGTCTTTACATCGGCTTTTGTGATCGGCGGCACCACCGGCAGACCGCTTGAATCGACGCTCATGTATATGGTGTTGATCTATCGTCATGCGTTCCGCTACTTCAAGATGGGCTACGCATCGGCGCTGGCGGTGCTCTTGTTCCTTGCCATTCTAATTGTGACTGTGACGATCTTTCGTACGGCACGTTTATGGGTCTTTCAAGAAGATGAAGAACAGGCCGCGTAAGTTTGGCGCACCTAGGCAGTTTGGATTGAAAGGAGAGCACCGATGGCTCAGATTGCAGAAACCCGCGTAAAAAACACCGCTAATACTGTCGCCATGCGTTCAACCAAGCGCACCAGTTGGCGTAAGCCGCTGATGAACCTGCTCCGTCACCTGGTGCTGATTGTGGTGTCGATCGCCTTTGTCTTCCCTTTCTACTGGATGGTCATTACTGCCCTGAAGGAGAACACGCGCGTCTTTACCTATCCGATCGAGTGGTGGCCGGACCCGATTCGGTGGGACAATTTCAGCACTGCGATTAACTATACGGGGTTTCCCTTTTGGCAATTTCTGCGTAACAGTGTTTACTACTCGCTCAGTGTAACCATTGGCACTGTGATCTCTTGCGCTGCGGTTGGCTATGGTTTTGCGCGCCTGCGCTTTCCGGGGCGTGACTTGCTCTTTATCCTCACGTTAGCAACGCTGATGATTCCCGGCATTGTCACCTTTATCCCTACCTTTGTCCTCTTCCGCCAATTGGGCATGCTGGGCACCTATAGTCCACTGATCTTGCCCGCCTTTTTGGGCAATGCCTTTTACATCTTTATGATGCGTCAATTTTTCCAGGGCCTGCCCGTCGAATTAGAAGACGCTGCGCGCGTGGATGGCGCTGGCGAATTGCGTACTTTCTGGCAGATCATGTTGCCCTTGGTGCGGCCAGCGTTGTTGGTAATGGCCGTTTTTACCTTTTTGGGCGCTTGGCACGACTTTTTCAGCCCGCTGGTCTACCTGTCCGAACGTGACCAATATCCGCTCTCGCTGGGTCTTTTTGCCTTTCGCTCGCAACGCACCACCGAGTACAGCTTGATGATGGCTGCCTCTACCCTGACTACTTTGCCGCTTATTATTCTCTTCTTCTTTGCCCAGCGCTACTTTTTGGATGGCATCAAGTTGACGGGGATTAAAGGCTGATCCTTAGTGGCAAGCATGGATTTCATCGATGAAAACGCGTAAATGGCGTACCCGTCTTGCTTTGGTAGGGTTCTTCGGCATCGCCACTGTGCTGTACTTGGGCGCGCTGCGCACCGCTCAACCCGTCGTGCTACACCCTTGGTTTGCCATCCATCCAGGCGAACATACCCCATTGATCTTTGCCCATCAAGGCGGCGAAGAGATCCGACCCAGCAACACCCTACTTGCCTTTCAACACGCGGTTGACTTGGGCGCTGATGTGCTGGACACTGACATGCACAGCACCAAAGATGGCGTGCTGGTCTTGATCCACGACGAAACGGTGGACCGCACCACCGACGGTACTGGGGCGATTCGTGACCTGACGCTGGCCGAACTGCAATCTCTGGACGCCGCCTATTCGTTCTCGCCTGACGAAGGTGCCACCTTTCCCTATCGCAGTCAGGGTATCGGCGTGCCTACGCTGGAAGAACTCTTCTTGACCTTTCCCGATCAGCGCTTTGGCATCGAAATTAAGCAGACCCCACCGGACGTTGTCATCCCCTTTTGTGCGCTGATTCGCCTATATGCAATGCAAGCCAAGGTGCTGGTCAGTTCCTTTAGCCAAGCCAATATGGACGCTTTTCGGGCTGCCTGCCCGGAAGTCGCTACTTCGGCCACGGCGACTGAGGTGCGCAACTTTTTCATCCTAGGCACATTGCGCCTCACCGCTGCCTTCAGCCCGCGCTATCATTCATTACAAGTGCCAGAACAGTTCGGCCGCATTCGCCTCCTCACGCCCCACTTCATCGTCGCTGCCCACAGCCGTGGCCTCGCCGTCCAGCCTTGGACCATCAACGAACCCAACGATTTGCAGCGCGTCCTAGCCCTCGGCGTCGACGGCATCAACACCGATTACCCCGACCGCTTGCTTGCGCTCCTTACCGCTACCACGCAGTAACGAAAGTGGAGAATTCACACTGTCAAAAAATCCTATCTTGGTGTATACTTTGCTGCTTGGAAAATGATAAGGCTCATCTGTGAAAAGTGTGCAAACCGATGTTTTACGGTTGAGCAAAACATCGTGTTTACACACTTTCGGCTGATGAGCCA
>Ga0209591_10003997_pt1 | contig 16895 bp, 10 predicted proteins | sample MAT01_FD_187207 | JGI IMG/M metagenome (GOLD analysis project Ga0209591, IMG submission 187207) | Freshwater microbial communities from Lake Fryxell liftoff mats and glacier meltwater in Antarctica - MAT-01 (SPAdes) (version 2) | ecosystem: Environmental > Aquatic > Freshwater > Ice > Liftoff... | reverse complement strand
GAGTGATCGCTGGCTGCAAATCGCCGTGCGCTGTCCGGCGGGTGGCGGCTCGTATCAGACGCTTGCACCGCGACAGCCGCTCACGCCGGCGCCGTTCGCGCTCTTCGCCAACTCGATTGCCGACGGGTCGGTGAGCACGACGAAGCTCGCGCCGGGTGCCGTCGCGACATCGCAACTGGCGGCCAACGCCGTCACCGCAGCGCAGATCGCCGACGGAACCATCACGACAGCCGATCTCGGCAACGCTGCGGTGAGCACGGCGAAGCTCGGGGACGGCCAGGTGACCAGCGCCAAGCTCGTCGCCCCGCTGCGGCTGACGTCGTCGGCGGCGAATACCGTCATCGGCGCCTTCGACGGCACCTCGACGGGCCAGAACGGCGTCGGAGTCAGTGGCAAGGGCGGCAGTGGCGTTGATGCGGCGGGAGTATACGGCTCCGCGAATGCCGGCGCCGGCGTGGCTGGTGAGAGTAGCAACGGCGATGGCGTGCGGGGCCTCAGTCACAACGGGACCGGCGTCTATGGTGAGGGTACCGGCAACCCCGGCGTCTGGGGAGAGAGCGACAACGATGGGGTCTTCGGCGTGTCGACCGGGTCTGGCGATGGAGTCAGCGGCGTGTCCGGCGACGGCGCGGGCGTACACGGTCAGGGCACCAACGGCACCGGCGTGCTCGGTGAGGGCATAGACTTCGGGGTGCACGGTATTGCCAACGGCCTGCGCGCGCTTGCAGTATTCGGCGAGTCCGACGACGGCACTGGCGTGGTCGGCCAGAGTCAGCGGGGCCTTGGAGTCGGCGGTCTAGGCACCACGGGCGTCGCCGGCGGCACCATATCACCTGACGGAGCCGGCGTTTCCGGAGAAAGCCTGGGGTTGAACGATACCGAGGGCGCCGGCGTGCGTGGCAAGGCCAAGAAGGGCGTCGGCGTCCGCGGCGAGAGCGGGTCAGGCCTCGCCGGGCTTTTCGTCGGTCCGGTGGTCGTGACCGGCGTGCTGAGCGCGGGCACCAAGCTCTTCAAGATCGATCACCCGCTTGACCCGGCAAACCGGTATCTCATGCATGCCTCGGTGGAGAGTCCCGATTTGAAAAACCTCTACGACGGCATCGTGGTGCTCGACGCGAATGGCGAGGCGCGCGTCGACCTGCCGGATTGGTTCGAGGCGCTGAATCGAGATTTCCGCTACCAGCTGACCTGCATCGGCGGCTTCGCTCCCGTGTATGTGGCCGACGAGCTCAAGGAGGCTCACTTCCGCATCGCCGGCGGTAGCCCAGGTCTGAAAGTCTCCTGGCAGGTCACCGGCATTCGCCACGACGCGTTTGCCGTCGCCCATCCCCTGGTGGTGGAAGCGGACAAGACTGCGGCCGAGCGCAGTCAGTACCTCTCTCCCACGAAATCTGGCCCGCCGGCCGCGTTGTCCGTCGACCGCCTCATGGGCTTCGCGATCCGGTAGGCAGAGGAACGCATGCGAACCGTGCTGGTCATCATACTGTTCTGCACTGCGGTCGCGCGCGCGCAGAGCGGCGGCGAGTATGACCTCTCCCACAACGTGATCGCCGGCGGCGGCGCCACCTTCAGCAGCGGTGGCGCGTACGAGCTCGGCGGCACGATTGGGCAGCCGGATGCGGGAACGCTGACCGGTGGCGCGTTTATTTTGCGCGGCGGGTTCTGGCTCGCGCCGCCGGCGGTCGCGCCGCCCACCTCGACGGCGACCAAGACCTCGACCGTGACCATCCCGACCCCAACTGCACCGGCATCGCCGTCGTCGACGATGACGCGATCGGCAACGCCCACTGAAACAGCAACGCGCCGCCCGACGACGGCGATCCCGACGCCCAGCTCCACCGTGGCGGCTCCGACGAACACGCCGACGCCCAGCCCGACCCCGGCAGCGAGCGCGTCGAGCACACCATCCACCACCCCGAGCCCGACGCCCAGCTCCACCATCGCGGCTCCGACGGACACGCCGACGCGCGGCGCCACGACCGGAGCGGGCGCGTCGAGCACCCCAACGGAAAGCCCGACGCCGTCGCCAATGCCGACATCCGAGACGTGCACCGGTGATTGCAACCACGACGGCATGGTCACCGTCGACGAGTTGATCAAGGGCGTGAACATCGCACTCGGCACGGCCGCCATCGACAGCTGCGTGGAGATGGATGCCAACGACGACGGCGCGGTCACGGTCAACGAGTTGATCGCCGCCGTGAACGGCGCGCTCAACGATTGTATGACGCGGGTGGGTGGATAGCCGCAGCCACTCACGCTCAGCCGAGGTACACGGCGCGCACTGCCGGCATGGAGAGCAGATTGGCGCCGGTGTCCGCGAGCGCGATGGCGCCGGGCTGCAGCACGTGGGGCCGCGGAGGGGTGAGGCTACTTTTTTACGGTGAAGTTATTGATTTCGTTAGCCTGAGACTCCTGAAATGTAGCCTGTTCCCTTTTTGCGGGGCGGCCGCGGGGTGGAGGGTCGACTCCAGGTCGGTTAGAGCCGCTATGGGATGCTGCCAGGGCACGCCCCCGAGGGAGTCTGCCTTTGGACGCTGGTGCGCAACCGCTCCAGCTCGGCTTCAGCGAGCGGAGATTGAAGCCAGTCTATTCCTTCGGGTTGTGGCACTGGCCATGCGACGAGTAGTGCGGGGAAGCGGAGGCTCGACCAAGGCCAGTCATCGACCTGAGTCGCCAACCGGGCTCGTACCGGATTCTGCAGGACGTAGCGGACAACGGTGAGGAAATGATCGTCCGTCTGGATGGGGAAGCTCTTGAAACGCCCCCGCCAGACGTGGCCGCTGCTCCCGTAGTGACGGTGGTATCGGCGCACGCGGGTCGTCAGCCACCAGTGCATGAACGCGCTGATATCCGCATGTGGTGTCGGCGCGACGACGAGGTGGAAGTGATTGGGCAGCACGCAGAACGCGGCCGTTCGGACGGAAACGCGCGTCTTCGCTTCGGCGAGGATTTCAATGAAGGCGCGGAAGTCAGCGTCCTTGTGGAAGATCGTGGAGCGACCATTGCCGCGATTGAGCACATGGAAAGCGTGGCCGTCGAGTTGACCGCGAGGGATTCGGGGCATGGTGCCGTCGCCCAAAAGGTCGTCCCCTTTTCAGACGAGCAGTCAGTGGAAGCCGCGATCGAGGCTGCGATACTGGACCACCTCGGCGACGTGCGCTGCGCCGATGCTATCGGCCTCGGCGAGGTCGGCGATGGTACGGGCGACTTTGAGGATGCGGGTGTCGGCGCGGGCGCTGAGGGCGAGCTTGGTCATCGCCTGTTCGAGCAAGCGTTCGGCGGAAGGGGCGCGTGTGCAGCGGAGGCGCAGCTCGCGGGCGGTCATCAGGGCGTTGCCGACGATCGGCCGGCCGCCGAAGTGGGCGAGCTGCCGATGCCGGGCGCGCTCGACGCGTTCGCGCAGCGCGGCGGCGGGCTCGCCGGCGCCGCGATCGGCGAGGTCGCGGTAACGCACCGCCGGCACCTCGACCTGGCTGTCGATGCGATCGAGCAGCGGCCCGGAGACCCGCGCGCGGTAGCGCCGTAGCTGCGGCAGCGTGCAGATTCAGTCCTTCTGCGGATCGCCTACGACGGATCGTTCGCACGCGCCCGCGAGTACCTGGAGCGCGGTGCCGAGATCGGGCGTCGGGTCGGCGACATCGAGATGGAACTGGGCTGCGCGACCATGCTGGCCCAGGTCTTGCCGCCAGCCGACGGTCGGTTCCCTGCCGCGCGGGCGTGGGGCGGCCGTGCGCAGACCCCGTGCGGACCGCGCCGCGGGGGGCCGCTACGGGATGTTCCGTCAACGACTCCAGCTCATCCGGGCTATCCGCACGGTGTCGATGAGTTCGTTGATCGTGACGTGGCAGTTGCCGTCGCAGTCTCCGGCACGCCCGCGGCAGTACGAGGGAATCGAACGCGGGTTCGGTGGACTCACCACTACCGTGACGCCGGCCTCGTCCCAGACGCGGCGCACCGTATCGCGCAGCTCGGTGTCGCCCGGATACAGCGTCTCCGCCGCCTTGAGGTGACCGGCACGGGCACTCACGAATGTCGTATTGGCGGCCCAGTGCGCATCCCAGGCGCGATAGCGTGACCGCTACGCCCGCTCGATGCCGACCGCCTGCTGCAATTTGAACCAGGCATGGCTGAACACCGTCGAGTTGCGGTGCGAGGGGCAGGCGCGGCCATCGCAGGATCCATAGTCCTGCCAGTTGGTGCCGCCAATCTGAGTCGGGTGACCAAACCTCGCCGGGTTGGCGAGGTTACGCAGGCCGCCGGCTGCGAAGTCGTCGCCGATGATCCAGCAATCGCCGCCGGGACTTTCAAGCAGGCAGAGTCGCGCGCTGGTGAAGTCGCTGAAGGCCTCGTCGAGTGTGCTCGGCTCGCGACCATTCTGCGAGCGGCCGGTGGTATGGAATGTGATTGCGACGACGTTCGAGTACTCGCCCGTCGCGATGGTGCGGATCGTCCAGTAGGATCGGATCGCCGGAGCTCGCGTGTCCCTACGCGAGCTCCGGCTGCCGCGGAGCGCGGTCGTCCCGTCGGCGCCATACCGGCGAATCAGCGCATCACTGATCGCTCCAGCGCCTGATCTTCATGTCGTCGATCTTGCCGGCGAAGTAGCGGGTGGTGCCCGACTTGAACCCGACCTCGATCGGGGCGCTGGCCGTCCTCATGTTGTTGCCGGTACTCGACGGCTGGGTAATGCCGTCCACCGTCAGCGACATCTCGCCGGACGCGTTGGATATCTCCGCGTGGATGTGATGCCAGGCGTCTTTGGTGCCGGCGCCGGTGGCCGTCCGGCTGCGGACGGCGTTGGCGGCATCCCAGATGAAGAACCGCACGTTGGTGCCTTCCAGCCGCAGCTCCCAGATATTGCTTGCCGAGGCCAGCGTCTGGTTGAACCCGATGTCCCGGTCCGGCTTGAACCAGAAGTCGATCACCATGTTGTCCAGCGATGGCCAGTTGCCGGCCTTGCCGTAGTTGGTGCCGTTGAGGTTCAGGGACTTGTTGAAGGCTGCGGACCGGTATCCGTTGGTCGTGCTAGGGTCGGTGACCACGGTAGGACCGCCCACCAGCGTCAGATCCCGATTCCGGCCGATGATCTCCGCATCGTCGTCGGCCACCTTGCTCGCCGCGATGGCGTCCATGTGCCAGAGGGCAAGGGTCTGGTAGTCGTCCCGCCGCGGCATCTGGGTGAAGTTGAAATCCAGGCTGGTGGTCGTCGCCCCGTCGCCAATCGTGACGAAGTCCCGGCCGTGATCGCCGTTCACATACGGACTGTCGTAGGTCTTGGCTGGGTTGAGGTTGACGTCGGCACCGTTCTTGCGGGGCAGCGTGGCGCTGTTGCTCCAGAACTCGTAGCGATCGCCGGCGAGAGACTGGTAGTCCACCTTGTTGGTGGCGGGATCGTACGCGGGATGACCGAACCACGTCGGATGCAGCGCCCAGTTCCAGTTCACGGCGCTCTTGAAGTCCTCGAAGCCGGTCGCGCCGGGAAATTCGGCGCTGCTGGCCGCTTCGATCACCACCGGTGCCGTACCGTCGAGGAACCGCAGCGCATACCCGCTCGGGCCGCCGGAGCCATTGGTCGGGATCGTCGTGTAGCCGCCCTCGCAGATTCGGATGGCGACGAAGACGTCATCGTGAAGGCCGGTGGTGCGCGTGAAGATCCAACCCCAGGCATCCTGTCGGTTGTCCGCCGGCTCGCCGTCCGAGATGAACAGCTTGACCCAGGCGTGCGGTAAGAGCGGATCGCTCGCACGCGCTGATTGCGGGTCGCGCCCGGCCACGAGGCAGCCCTCGCCACTCACGCTGTTGATTTCACGCTCGCCAACCCAGGCCTGGGTGTCCCCAGGCGTGTAGTCCTCACCGGTCGTATCGCCCGAACCGTAGAAGACGATCCGCGCGCCCGTGTCGCCCGGATTGGAGAAGACCAGGCCGATGGTGCGGTCCAGGCTCGCGCCGCCGCTGTCCATGTAGCCCGTACCATCGGTCTTGAACGTCAACCCACCCATGGCGAAGTTCCGCGTGTACCAGAGGTCGCGGCGGACGTCGGAGGCGTGATTGGCTCCGAACTGCAGCGTGCCGCCCGCGACACCGCGGCCCAGCCGGCGCGAGGTGCTCAGGTACGACGCGCGATTGTCGTCGACGGCGATGTTCTTCAGGATGTCCTGCGAGCCGACCAGCGGCGGGCGGTATCCGCTGGCCATCCAGTTGGACAGCGCCGGCGCCGGCGGGAGACTCTGCGGGTGCCATTCATAGGCGTATGTCAGACTGCGGAGGGGATCGGCGCCAATCGCGTCGATCGAGCTCTTGTAGTAGCGGCTGCCGGCGATGGCGCGTACGCGCAGCGTCGGGGAGAAGTCGGTCGCGTAGTCGGCTAGGAACAGCGTGATCGCCTTGTCCGCCAGGGCTTGCAGCTCGGGCTCGTTGCCGATCGCCGGGTCCATCATGTCGCGCACGATGCACCAGATGCCGGCCGTGATGTTGTTGTAGTGCGTCGCGACCTCGCACATCAGGCCTTCGCGGCCACGCTGGCGGAAGTACTCGAAGAAGTGCCCCTTCCACGCCGTGACGTGGGCTGCGATCGATCCGCCGTCGGCCAGGTTGCCGTCGTAGCCGTCGCCGGGCGGCAGCAGCGCCATGCTGCCCAGCAGGCACGTGGCCTTCTCGATGACGGACTTATTCTCCCCATATCTCGTCACCCACACGCTGCCGTTGCCTTCGGTCAGCTTGCATCGGGTTATCGGGCTGATGAACTGCCACAGGACTCGCCTGATGTTGGCCTTGTTGGTGGCGGTCAGATTCTGGCTCATCGCCGGATCGAGAAGCATGCGTGCCAGGACGGGGACCTGGAACCAGATGGTGACAACCTCGTTCGACCCGTTCGTGGGCAATGGATCCTGCGCATTGCAGAGCTCATCGATGAACGTCTGCGCCGCCGCCTGTTCCGCCGGCGTTCGCGTCGTCCAGAGCTTCAGCACGGCCAGCGCGTACTCTGCCTTCTGATCGAGCTTGGTGGGCGCCGCGATGATGAACGCCGCCAGCCGATTGTTGAGTTTGTCGTCGATCGTGGTGGCCGATGCCGTCCCCACGCCACCTGCCCACATCGTGAGCGTCAGCAGCGCCATACCCTTCGCTACCGTCGTTCTCATGCGCTATCCCCCCTTCGCATTCGGACAGTAATGATGCCGTCTACACGTCAGCGAAGGTTGCAGTGTATATGGTCGGACCTCCGCACCGTCCAGCGGAAAGATGAATCGCCACGTGTCCGTCGAGGCATCTGCCATGGTACACGCGAGGTCTAGCGGCTAGGATCGCGTCGGGTCGAAGGGAAGCTCGCCATGACAGGAAGGCAGCAACCTCCCATGTCCGAGTCGAGATGACGGCGACATCGAGATAGAAATGGGCTGCGCGACCATGCCGGCCCAGGTCTTGCCGCCAGCCGACGGTCCGTTCCCTGCCGCGCGGGGCGTTCGGCGGCCGTGCGCAGACCCCGTGCGGACCGCGCCGCGGGGGGCCGATGCGGGATGTTCCGTCAACGACTCCAGCTCATCCGGGTTATCCGCACCAGCCGATGCGGGCGCTGCGCTGGCGCTCGCGGTGAATCATGGCGGCGACGATCGCAGGTTTTCGGGCGGGGCGGGTATCAGGGTCACGAGTCTGGGGATGCCTTCGGAGAGGAAGAAGCCGCGCACCGAGCCCACGTAGTGCGTCGAAACCGAGGATGGCGGTCGCGGATCGATCGCGTTGGCAACGTGGTAGTCGAGCGGCAGCCCAGCGGCTTCCGCTCCGCCCGACAACCAGTCGTAGATCTCTTGTTCGATCAGCCAGCCGCCCAGCCGCTGATTGCCGTCCAGCCACGCCTCGATCGCGTCGAAGGCGATCGAGGCCCGGGTGATGAGACCGAACCCGCTGTTCAGGGTTCTGCTTGCTGCCTCTTGGTCCGCCGGCTTTCCGATTCTGGTCTCGACGTTCCACCGGTTGAAGCGTCCCTGCGGGTCGTCGAGCCAGCGCTGGACCTCGACGGGCCTGCGGAAGAAGAGCACATCGCTGTCGATCAGGATCACGTCGCCCGTCGCCTGGACGACCCACGGATCGAAGAGCTTGAGGCTCAGCACGTTGGCGGCTCGAAGCTCCAGGCATCTGGGCAGGTGGGCTAGCCGTTCCCGCGCCAGTCGATCGGCCTCGGTGCGGGTGACCACCAGCGCCCCTGGCAGGGACGCCTGAATCCGCGCGATGTCGTGACTCGTCAGGCTGCCGTCGTCGTGGATGAACACGGGCAGCGACCGGTCGAGACGCTCAAGCAAGGACCGGCATGCCCACAGCGCGAACAGGGCCTCGTTGTGCTTGGTCAGCACATGCAGGCAGACATCGCCCGGAGCTGGCCTTGGCACCGCCAAGGGTGGCAGATCGAGCACCCGCTCGAGGAGTGATGCGCCCAGTATCCGGAGCAGCACGCGGTAGACGGTGATGCCCAGGAACGGCGCCCGCCGATGCACCCACAGGTACGCCCGCGCAACCTGGTCGACCAACCACCTGCGCACGCGGTCCGCGATCGACATGGCCGTCACCGACCCAAGGCGCGGTCGAGGATTCGGCCGAGCAACTTCATGGGTCGGAGCCGCGGGCGCCAGCCGTGCCAGGGCGTCTGGTCCAGGTGTTCGAACCATCCTTGGGCGTGGGGGTGGCTGGCCCGGAGGCTCTTCACCCAGGGCCGGAAGGTCCGCGTGAAGTGGATCATCGCGGGGCACGCCAGCGCTTCATCCATGCGCTCGGGACCCTCGCAGATCCACGCCATGCTCTGGCTGTCATCGAAATGGGTCGGGATCATGTTCCAGCGCGGGTGCAGCTGCTGGAAGCGCCCGCCGCAGGCGGCGAAGAGCGCGTCCTGATCGGTGCATGGCAGCTCGTGCTCGCAGCCGGCACGCAACGCCTTGCCGCCGAGGTCGAGGCGCCGCCACGCGACAAGATCGATGAGGAGCATCCCGGCGTTGAAGTATGGCGCGTCCGGTGGGACCGCCAGCTTGCGCCAGCGCAGCGGCCGCAGTGTGCCAGCGGGCGAGCCGATCCACGGCATCGCCGCGTCACGCACGGCGCCGAGCGCATGGCCTCCCAGGTCCGATTCCCACAACGGGCGGAGCGAATCCATGATCATGACGTCGCTGTCGAGGTAGATGACGCGGGCCTGCTCTGCCGGCAGCATCGCGCCGAGTAAGAGGCGCTGGGCCGAGGCGCGCGGCAGGCCGTCGCGGGACTTCACGCCGGCCACGGCGTCGGTGTTCATCGGCAAGACGCGAAGCTCGGCTCCTGCCGGCACGCTCTGTTTGAGCCGGGCCAGGTCCGCCGCGGGGATCGCGTCGTGGAACAGGTAGGCCACCAGTTCGTCCGGCCTGTGCCTGGCGAAGAGGCTGTGCAGGGCGACCGCGAGCGGCATCACGATGCCCGCGTCAGCCAGGAAGCACACCGTGATCGGCCCGTGGTCCTGGTGTCGCGCAGACGGGTCGGGCTCGGGAATGGGCGTGGGAGCGGACAAGGCGATCTCGCACAAACAGGATAGTGGCGGGCCGCACCGAGCACACGCGCTCTACCGGGGCCGGCCGCCTGCTGGCCACGCTCTCGGACCGGGCGGCCGTGGCGAAAGTCCTACCGCACCTCGCGGTGCCCGTCGATCTGTCCCAGCCCTCGTCCGCGCGCGCGCCCGAGTGGCTCCCGGGCGTGCGCGCGGCAGCCGATCCCGAGTCCGACGCCGGCTGATCGCCGACTGACCGCCCCCCTTCCAGGCTGCCGCACCGCACTGGCGGCGCAGGGCTGCGCCTGAGCTAATCGCTGACCATGCTACGCGTGGCACGCGCCCGCCGCGCCGTGCGCGCGCCGCCGTCCGAAAGCCGGCCGCGACGTATGCGCCGCGCGCGCGGGTTGTCAGGGTTCGGGCTTCAACGATAGGCGATCAGCGATCAGCAGAGCATTGTCCCAGCAGACGCCGGTCTTCCTGATCGCCGGCTGCATCCCGCGCGCGGCGCAGAGGGTACGGAACTCGCCCGAGTGGAAGATCACGCCCGCGACGTGGCCGCCTCGGGTTGCCACGGCCAGGTGCAAGGCCTCGCGCACGAGTGACGCCTGCATTTGATCCGCCGACGCAAAGCCGCTCACGCGACGTCAGAAGACGTCGAGGACCGTGGCGATACACGGCCAGCCCTCCCGCGTGTGCATGTGCGTGATGCCCCCGCCCCACAGCACGTCCGGGGCCGGAGCCGTGAACTCGCCGTGGACGAGATCGGCGATCGCGGGCGGGGTCGGCGCCGGAGTCGGGCCGCAAGGAGGACAACCCTGCGCACTTCCCCGGAGGCGCTCAGGACAGCCCCGACGCCCTGCCCTGGCCCCTCACCCCCCGACTCGCGCGGCGGCGCGTGGTGCAGCTCGACCGCGACCGCGATCGAGGACAGGGTGGCCGTCAGCGCCTTCGCCTCGAACGTCCTGCGCATGCAATCGGTCATCAAGGCCGGCGCCAAGGCAGGCCGGCACGTTGCGCTCGTCGGCCATTCGATGCTCGGCCGTTCGGGGGCGGGCACGAAGGCGCGTCCGAGACCGCCCGTTGTGTGAAATCGCCAGCTCATACCGCCTACGCGCTTCAGCTCGCCGCGTTCCTCATCTTCATCGACCCACGTCACGACCATCCGGACCCCGCCAAGGCGCCAAGCCACGGTCTGCTCGCGCGTCGTTCGGGCTTCCACCTGCAGCGACGGCCGGCCGCGACTGGCAGCCCATGAGGGCGGCGCGCACGGCAGCGACGAGCTCGTTGATCGTCACGCTGCCGTCGGCATCGGCATCGGCGGCGGCGCAGTCGACGGCCGGACGGGCGCCGAGGGCGATGGCGACGGCGGTGATCGCGTCGGCGATCGACACCTCACCGTCGCCGCCGCAATCGCCGGCGCAGCCCGCGTCGAGCGCGATGCGCCAGAGCTCCCGGCCGCGGACGCGGTCGTTCGCCACCAAATGGAGCGAGCCGCCGACCGCCACGATCTCACTCGGATCGGACGAGGCGATGCCGGGGGCGATATCGGCCAGCTGGGACGTCCCGGCGGAAGTGCCATCGGTGATCCACGGCTCGCAGCCGGAATCCGCGCAGGCGACAAAGGCAACGCGGTCGCCGAGCTCCCGGAACGCGTATGGCGTCGAGCCCCCGGGACCCGGCAGCAGGTCGCGGACCATCCCCGTCCCCGCCGGGGTGCCGTCACTGATCCACAGTTCCGACCCGTGGACGGCGTCGGAGGCCCCGAAGAGCACCGAGCGTCCGAGGCGCGGCAACTTCGCCCCAGGGCCGAACCCGGCCGTTGGCGTGACCTCGGCGACTCGCTGGAAGCCCTCCTCGGTGCCCGTCCACAGCGACGCGGGCTCGTAGAACGGTACGACGACGAAGAACAGTCGGCCGCCCACAGCGGTCAACGCTTGGATGTCATCGCCGACGCTGAATCTGATCCTCGTGCCCCGCGCGGTGCCGTCGGTCTGCCACAGTGCCTGACCGCCGGCGTCGGGTGGTGACGCGACAAAAACCGCGTCGCCTCCGAGCGTCGTGAACTGCCGCGGCGCCGACCCGCCGCGGCCGGGGCGCAGGTCGCCGATCATCTGCGTCCCTTCCAGGGTGCCGTCGCTGATCCACGGCTCCTGATCGCCGGATGGGCCGCCACTGAAGATCACCCGCTCGCCGAACGCGCGCATCTCGCCGACGGCCTCCAGCGACGGCCCGCAAGTCGTGTCGGCTTCACTGCCGCGCGTGCGGCAGACGGCGGCGTTCGGGGTGTCGGTGGAGAAGTACAGCGCGTCGCCGGCCGCGACGACCCGCGTGATCCGGGGGAGCATCAACGGCACAGCGAGAGTCGTTCCCGCCGCGGTGCCGTCGGTGCGCCACAGGCCGCTGACGACATCCGGCCTGTTCGACGCCAGGCCGAGGAATAGGGCGCCATCGAACTCGACGGCATTGCTGGCCGCGACGCCAGCCCCCCGGCCCGCGTTGAACTCATGCAGCAACGCAGTACCGTCTGCGCTGCCGTCGCTGGCCCACAGTTCCCGCCCCTCGCCCGCGCCGCCGACGGCCGTGAAGATCACCCGATCTCCCACGACGTGCAAGTCGCGCGGGTCCGACGAATCCGTGTACACGTCATCCGCCGCGAGGTTGGCGAGCAGCGCGGTTCCCGCCGCCGTGCCGTCGCTGCTCCACAACTCGAGATCCCCCTGCGAACCGTCGGCGGGGAAGAACGCGCGCGCCCCGCTGACACCCAGTGAGTCGAACGCATCGGGCAGCGAGCTGGTGGCGACCACGCCGGTGCCGCCTGGAGTCCCGTCCGAGCGCCAGAGCTGCCGGGTTCCGTCCGGCGCCACAACGAGGAACAACAGGATACCGGGGAGAACGGCGTGACGACTGACGCCGGTGCCGGGAATCTCGGCGACCAGCGTAGGCTCGTCGCGGAGGTCTTCCCAGCGCCACAGTCGCGTGCCGGAGGCGACGTCCAGGATCGACACGCTGTCGCCCACCGCCGCGAGAGCGATCACGGACAGCCCGGCGGCACGGCGCGTTGTGCCGTCGCGGCGTCCGTTGGTGACCCACACCCCATCGGCGCTGGCGAGGAGCAGATGGCCGCCGGTGCTGAGCGCCAACCGGTACCCCCCATACACGGGCGCCTCGGCGAGGGCGAAGGTCCCGGCCGCGCTGCCGTCGCTGCGCCATAACGACTGCGTTCCCATCGCATCGCCGCCCGGGAAGAAGACGAGTCCGCCCAGCGCGCCGAGGAACTCGGAGCCGCCGCTCAGCACGGGCGTGTTGGAAACCCGTCGCGTGCGCGCAGCGCTCCCGTCTGTGCGCCACAGCTCGACGCCGGACTCGGTCCTGGGCATGAAGAATACGACATCTCCGGCCCGCTGCAGCGGTGTCGAATGGAAATACTCCGTGCGGAACGACGCCAGCCGCTGCGTCCCCGCGGGCGTCGCATCGCTCGTCCACAGCTCGAGTACCCACCAGCGATCCGGCTCGCGCCGTACCACGGTGAAGACGACGCGGTCGCCCAGGGCCGCCATCGCGCACGCGCCCGGGCCGGCGACGCGGGCCAGTTCCACGGTGCGTTCGGTGGTGCCGTCCGTGCGCCACACGGCCATGGCGCGGCCGTCATCCGCCAAGCGGGCGCCCGTGGGTGACAGCAACAGGGCGCCGCTGCCGAACGCAACCACACATCTGATGCCGCCGGACTCGAGGTCGTCCGGTCCCGGCTCGAGGTCCTTGAGCAGGTGCGTGCCGGCTGCCGTCCCGTCCGTCACCCAGGGCTCGTCGTCGTGCTCGGGCGTAGTGGCGACGAACAGCGCTTGCTCGCCGAGCGCGACGAAGTCGCGCGGGCGGCTCCCCAGTACCCGTGGCGTCCCATCGATGTCGCGAACCAGCGTCGCCGTGGCCGCGTATCCCGGTCCGGCCGGGAGCACGGTGGCGTCGAGTACGCACGCCAGGATCAGCAAGTACGAGCGGGGCATACGCCTCGGACTGTAGATGACGCGCGCGGCCAGACGCCAGGCGCGTTCGCTACGCTCGCGTCTTCCGCACTTCCACCGTATCGGTGCGGTCGAGGCAGCGGCGCACCATCCCTCGTCTGCGCGCGCGCCCGAGTGGCTCCCGGGCGTGCGCGCGGCGGCCGATCCCGAGTGATCGACCTCAACTATTCTTGCCGGCAGAAGTAATTCTCGCTGATCACATGGCGTGAGCGGCGCGGCCGTGCGGCGGCGGCGCTGACGCGCCGCACTCCACAGCCGGGGCGGGCACCGCGCGCGGACAGACAGACGCCGGGGCCGCTTCAGGGGGCGCAGAAGTCGCCGCTCATGGACGCGCGCGGCGCGCCGCACAGCGGATCGGCGGGCTGGCCGTTGGTCATGCGCTCCACCAGGGCATCCGACGACCAGGCGTCGCGACTGAAGCACTGCGCCAGGGTGCCGCCGAGCTCGGCGTAGATCTTGTCGCCGACGAAGGTCGACGGCAGGGTGAACGCGAAGCCCAGGCAGCCGCCGTCGGGGCAGTCGACTAGCGACAGCTCGCCGACGGTGGGCGCGGTGGTGCCGCTGGCGTAGCTCGCCCAGTCCTGACAGATCACGTCGAGCGGCTTGCGGCCGCTGGCGTCCGGCTGCTGCAGGGAGGCGATGTCGCCGGGCAGGAAATCGGCCTGGCGGATGCACTTCGGATTGCTCGTGTCGCCGGCGCACGGCTGGCACTGCGTGCCGTCGAAGTAGCACGTGTCGCGCGGCATGCAGCGGTCGTAGTCGGCGCGACCGACGGTCTCGTAGTCGGCGGCGATGGGACGCTGATCCAGCGTGACGGTGAGCACGCCGTTGGTCACCGTCGGCTTCGGCAAGCCGGCGCACCAGCCGCTGCCGCTCGACGGATCGCAGGCGTCGGTGACTACGCTGCGGAAACTCGACAGGGAGTTGGCATTCTCGGTCGAGGTGACGTGCGGGTTGACGCGCACGTAGCGACCCTGCAGAGCGGCGAGGTCGTTGATGCCGTCGCCGACCGGCAGCTGGTAGCTGACCGCCGAGTCGTTGCGGGCGAACAGGTTGTACAGCACGTAGTTTCCGTTGGCGGCGAAGGTAGCCGGCTGCATCGCCTGGGTGCGCGCGTTGATGCACCCCAGCGGCTGCTTGGCTGCCGTGCTGGTATCGATGAAGTAGAGCGTTCCGCCCTGGCCGCTGAGGCCGGGCGGCTGGCTGAGGGTCAGGTAGGGGGCTTGGCCGACGTTGGGGCCGACCATGAAACTGCCGCGCGTGCAGCCGTAGGTCGTCGGCGCGCTCTCGCTGCACACCTGGCCGCAGGTGGCTGGGTCGGTGGCGGTCTCCCATTGCCGGTAGATGGCGGCGATCGACGAGGCCGGAGTGACCTTGCCGTCGCTGGCGATGTAGGTCCACGGCTCGATCCAGGTGTCGCCCGCCGCCGGCGCCGCGGCGGTCGGCGCGATCAATGTGGTGACCAGGCCGTAGGGCGAGGTCTGCACGCCGAAGGACAGGCACTCGGGCGACTGCGCCGGCGCATCGAAGAACGGATTGCGGCTCAGCGAAGCCGTCGGCACCGGCAGGTCGACGCCGCTGACCATGCCGGCGGCGCCGGTCAGCGAGCCGTCGAGGTCGAGCAGGATGGTGGAGAAGTCGATCGGCGTCGTCGGCAGGATATTGAGCGCCGCCGGGTACGTCGCCGGGCCGCCGTTCAGCGCCAGCATGTTGCCGGCGATGTAATCGCGCGTGCGGTCGATGACGTTGTGGCGGCAGTCGCCGGGCAGCTCGGTCGGCTCGCCGAAGCCGTTCGCCGCGCCGCTGGCGAAGCACTGGTTGAGCGGATTGGCGGGATCGGGATCGGGTAGACCCGTGGGCAGATCCTTGAAGTAGGTCGAGCTGCGGTAGGTGAAGGCGGGCGGGTAGTAGAAGCCGTTGGGCTGCTTCCAGCCGACGGCGGCGTCGAGGACGATCATCCTGTGCGGATCGATCGTCTGGCCGGGAACGTTCGGCGCCGGTTGGATGGTGGAGCTGTAGATGCCGCATGGCAGATCGGTGCTGCACTGGCCGGGCTGCTTGCCGAGACACGGCTGCGGGTCGCACTCCCACGAGCCGACGTTGAGGAACAGGTTGCCGTCGGCGAAGTGCGGCCCGTCGTAGATGTTGATCAGCCGCTTCGGCTGGAAGCCGCCGGTCCACAGGCCGATGCCTTCCGACTCGAGGTTGCAGGTGGTGAAGCCGCGCTTGGCGCACGGCGCGTACTGGGCGAGGTTGTCGCCGGCGGCGACCGAGAAGCGCGGCCCCGAGCGCTGCGCCCATTGGCTGCCGCCGTGCTGCGTCGAGCCGACGAAGAGGCTGTCCTTGGCCAGCGAGAAGTACCCCGGCGGCACCTGCAGCCAACTGCCGGAGGTGACGAAGGTGAGGCCGCCGAAGAGCTGGTCGGTGACGGCGCTGTTGAGGAACAGGTAGAACCACGGCCGCAGCCAGATCGAGCCGTAGTTCACCTGCGCCCAGTTGAACGACGTGGTGAAGCGATCGATGACGGTGGTGACGCAGGCGTCGACGTTGGGCTGCAGGGCGGCATCGCTTCCCACGCCCACCGAGGCGCAGCCGGTGGCGCCGGCGCTGTTGGGCTCGATCGGCTGGAAGTTGCCGACCACCGCCGGCCGCGCGTACTGCCCGGCCAGCGCCGCGAGCGACTTGAAGGAACCGTCGGCGTTGTGGGTGTAGGGGTTGAGCACCGGCGTATAGCCGGTGTTGAGCGCCTCGCCGGGGGCGGCGGGAGACAGCTCGGCCGAGGCGGGTAGGGCGTAGGTCGCCGTGGTGCAGGAGTTGCCGCGGAAGCGCAGCAGCGGCGCCTGATAGTTGCCGGCGACGTTGTAGGCGGCGAAGCCGTCGAACTCGTGCGCCTGCGCGCTCGGGCCGCTGACGCCGGAGCCGAGCAGCCAGTAGCAGGAGCCGAAGCCGTGCACGCCGACGGCGTGGTTGCCGACGAGCTCATTGTAGGCGTTCATCATCCAGAAGGTCACCGGCATGTAGGTGTCCGAGCCGGCGACCAGCGCCGGCGCCGCGGCGAGGGTATTGTTCGCGGACACGCCGTCGAGGATGCCGGGCACGGCGCGCGCCGTCGCCGGCGCGACGCCGCCCGGCCAGCTCGCCGGCTGCGCCTGCGCCGCGTAGTACTCCTGCAGTGCGGCGCGCGCCGAGATGCCGACGTTGTGACAGAGCAAGTTCTCGATCTCGGAGCCGTCCTCGATGTAGAAGCCGTGGCCGACCGAGAGGTAGCCGACATTGCGCGCCAGGGTGACCTCATGCGTGCCGTGCAGGGTGGCGAAGCGGGTCATCGAGTCGGTCACCGCGCTGTCCTTCAGATACGCCTTGCCGCCGGTGTA
>Ga0209591_10003994_pt1 | contig 16898 bp, 24 predicted proteins | sample MAT01_FD_187207 | JGI IMG/M metagenome (GOLD analysis project Ga0209591, IMG submission 187207) | Freshwater microbial communities from Lake Fryxell liftoff mats and glacier meltwater in Antarctica - MAT-01 (SPAdes) (version 2) | ecosystem: Environmental > Aquatic > Freshwater > Ice > Liftoff... | reverse complement strand
ACGGCGGTAAACTACGTAATTAGACCACGCTGTAGGGGTTTAGCATGCTAAACCCCTACGAAAGATGTGGTTTTTATCTTTATCCATATTTGGTATTTCTTGTCAATGCGTAAGTCCTAGTTATTTAAGAGAGCATTGATAAAGTAAATCTTAAATAGTAAATATGAAGTAGGGGTGTTAGGCGCTGACGCTGATATTTTTCGTGACAAATTATCTCAAAATATGCGCCTAACACAACCTATATAGAGTATTTATTTAAGAAAATTTCTTCAAGGTTGCTTGTGGTTTTGATAGTTGACAATAGCTGCTCTAAGATTACCTTGGTGTTCTGAAAGAAGCTGATTGCCCTCGTCTTTTTCCAAACCAGTCCAGTGCATCAATAACGCTAATTTAACCCACTTACCACTGCGTTCTAATAAAAAACCAGCAGCTTCCCGATTTAAACTTGTGAGGTCTTGCAAAATTCCCATAGCGCGATCGCGTAATTTTTGATTTGTTACCGCCACATCTACCATCCGATTGCCATAGACTTTGCCTAGCTTCACCATCACCCCAGTTGAAAGGATATTTAAAGCTAACTTCGTGGCTGTACCAGCTTTCAGGCGAGTTGATCCGGCGACTATTTCTGGCCCTGTTAACAGGCGAATGTCAATATCGGCATCAAAGCTAACTTGTTCAACCGGGACACAAGCGATAAAAATAGTAGTGGCTCCTCGCTGACGAGCAGCATGAAGCGCACCGTGGACAAATGGTGTTGTACCACCCGCCGTAATGCCGACTACGACATCTAGTTGGGTAATGTGTCGCCCAGCGATCGCTGCCTCGCCCTCTTCGATGCTATCTTCTAAATCTTCAGAACTGCGTACTAGTGCACCCGCACCACCAGCAATAATCCCCTGTACTAACTCTGGGGGCGTACAAAAAGTAGGCGGACATTCAGCAGCATCTAACACTCCTAACCGACCACTTGTACCCGCACCAATATAAAATAAGCGTCCTCCGTGGCGCAAACGCTCTGCGATGCGATCAATTGCTTGTGCCAACTGAATTTTCGCTGCTGCAACTGCTGCAACTGCCTTTTGGTCTTCACTATTAAACAGCTCTATCAATTCCAGAGAACTAAGCTGGTCTAAGTTAAGACTGTTAGGATTTACCATCTCGGTTAAAAGATGTCCGCGTTCCTGCAAATTTGTCATTTTTCATTTGTCCTTTGTTCTTTGTTCTTTGCTAATGAACAATGCCCAATGCCCAATTACAACAATCCTTCCAATTTGCGACGAATCTTCTCTAGTTCAGAATCAGACAATTCTGGTTCTTCTAGGGGCTGTTGATTGAAAGGGAAGGTGTCTTCAACAGTATCCTTCTTCTTAGCATCTGCTTGCCAGTCGGTTTCTTCGACGTTAAGTTCTGGGGGAGTTACAACTAAATTGCTGTTTTCCGGGATGATTTCCCATTCATATCCAGCACTTTCACAAAATTCCTTGATTTCCTCTGCATCGAATGGTTCTGGTGTAGGTGCGGGGAAATCCTGAGCTTCCAACATCAGGGCAAAACGCGTAGCATCGTCTTCTGACTCGAACATCAGAATTTTATTGCGTAGCTTGCCGCCGTAGGCATCGCCCTCTCGAATCGTGTGAATCCCCTCATTTTCCGTTCGAGCGTTAAAAACTAACACAAAAACACGCATTGGTGTAATCATCTGTCTTTTTTAAGGTCTATTAACATTAAAGTTCTAGTTTGTATCAAGGATTGGACTTTAAAGCAGTTGGAAACCTAGATTATTCAAAGCTTCACGCAAGCGATCGCGTCCTCTCAAAGACTCTACAGTTGCGATCCGCTCGGCTGAGTGTTCTGACCAATCACCAGCAACATCCATCTTTTGTTCAGTATAGAACTCTTTGATGATGTTGTTGTAGTGAGCGATCGCTTCTTCTTGCTCTGCTAATAGGCACTTGCTTAATATGTGCTTGGTTTCCCGCTAGCTTGGATAACTCCTCTTGGCGCTGTTGATCTTCAACTGCTACCACACTCCAGGTTTGCAAATTAGAAGAAGTAGATGCAGATTGAGCGGCTGCAATTAGTAACTCTAGAGTTCCCTCTGGTAGAGGATCAGATAGATAAGACCGGATTGAACGGTGAGATATTAGTGCTGTTAGAGAATCATTCCATTTAATTTCGGGATTGAAAGGAATTTCACCGTAGCGCGATTGCAGTAGTTCTGTAGGATTAGTCATAATCAATTCCAAGATTGTCAGTTGTAATGTGTAGGTTGGGTTGAGGGACGAAACCTAACATTTTGCGTGGTTTGTTGGGTAACGCTTTGCCCATTGGTGTCAACTTAACGTAAAAGTCATGTCCCGCAAGGAACTGAAGTTCCTTGCTAATAGCTAAAGTCATCTGAAAGATGACTAAATATAGTCAAAAATCTTTAGTCTACTTCAGTAGACTTTAGCTATTAGCCTTGAACTTTAGTTCCAGGCGGGTGAGGGAGCCAACAGTCAAGCCATTTCTAGGCTTCAGTTGACACCCGTAGGGGCACGGCACGCCGTGCCCCTACGGGTGTACCTCACGTAAACGATGCTATACTGCCAAATACAGCACTAATCCAGCAAATCAGGTTCTTCGCGCACAATCCTGTCGTAAAGCGGCTGGAAACTGAACCACCCACTTTTATGTGACCCCACTTGAGTTTGTGTTAAACGAGCTGTTTCGTGTTTGATTACACTGGGTCTACCCGCAGCCTCGGCCAGCAGTTGTGCTTGGCACGATCGCTCTAGGCTAATGTACCAAAAAGCAGCTTCATCTACTGTATGTCCCACGGATAAAATGCCGTGATTACTCAAGATGAGGGCTTTGTTTGCGTTCAAGGTTTCAGCTAGTCGCTTGCCTTCAGAAGTATTTAATACGACACCTGTATAGTCATTAAACAGCGCATGATCTTCGTAAAAAGCACAAGAATCTTGAGTTAAGGGGTCAATGAGACGACTCAAACTAGACCAGGCTTTACCATAAATTGAATGGGCGTGAGCAGCCGCTACTACATCAGGTCGAGCTTCATGAATCTGAGAATGGATGGCGAAGGCAGCTTGATTTACTTGAGCATCACCTTTAACCACCTCACCTTCTGCGTTCACCAAAAGCAGGTCAGAGACTCGAATATGACCGAAATATGTCCCAAATGGATTGACCCAGAAATGGTCTGTAAACTCCGGGTCACGCGCTGTAATATGGCCTGCAATTCCTTCGCTGAACCCAAATTTACCAAACAAGCGAAAAGCAGCAGCTAGGCGTTGCTTACGGTGCAGCCGTTCGTCTTCAACTCGCTTGAATATGGGGGGGTTTGGTCTATCATAATTGGGCATATTTTTTTTCCTCCTCCTGGTTGCAGAGAGCGTTGGAATATCCAGACATCATCTGGTTGAAGGGATGCCTTCTCTTTGAAACCCTTTTTTGCGACACGCTGCACATAGCTTGCTTCCTCGCAGGAATACGCGAACGGCTGGATACGCCTACGCACTTCTGTTACTTGTAATTGTGCGTGTGCTTTGGTGTCGCTGTTATCTACACGGCGATAGATTATAGTACAGGCGCTAATTTCCTGCACTGTTGGTACAAAGGATGGTAGTTCTTGGCTCTCAATCAACCATTGGTCTTTTCGCAATGGTTCTAAGATGGTGTGCTTTGTCATCTATAATTCCTCGCTTTGGGAAGCGACTGACATCAATATCAATTTTTTTATCTTTGCTAACAATAATACTAGTACCGCTTTGCGTAATTCGTAATTCGTAATTAGTAATTCGTAATTAAGTTAAGGAGACGCGATAAATCGCTACAGGGAATCTATCCGTCAATTATTTCTTGACAGACTACTAGTAGTTTTAAGACTAGAGTGAATATTAAAATCAAGTTGCTGAAGTTTTAGATCAGAAAAACCTTGCTTAGAATGATTGCGATCGCATCATCTTGATCATTTTGCCAGAGAAAGCACCTAAACAATTGGGAATGACACCAAAAACTTACCAACAAACGAGAAAGACAATGCTTATTGTCTATGCGATCGCTCCATCTCCACTAGGATATTTGCTTGTGGCCACAACAGAGAAGGGTATCTGTGCTGTTAAACTAGGTGATGAAGCAGACAAGCTTGAACAAACTTTGATCCAGGAATTTAATCAAGCAGACATCGTGCGTGATGACCACACACACAAGGAATGGATACAGGCAATCCTCGACTTTATTGCCGGAGATAAAACACATCTCGATTTACCACTTGATGTCCGGGGGACAGCATTTCAGAAACAGGTGTGGCAAGGATTACAAAAAATTCCCTATGGCGTAACCCGCACCTACACTGATATCGCCTGTGATATTGCCAAACCCCAAGCAGTCCGCGCGGTGGGTAATGCTTGTGGAGCTAATGCGATCGCGCTGATTATACCGTGTCATCGTGTGCTGCGGAGTGATGGCAGTCTTGGTGGTTATCACTGGGGGATTGAGCGTAAACAAAAACTGCTTATCCAAGAATCGAAATTGATCAAAGATGACTCAAACACCTGAACTAGAATCGCTGACTCAAGAAAGTCTTACCCGTGGTTTGCTGGTGCTTGCCAATATTGACAGCGATTTGGCTCGGATTTTAGAAACACTGGGGACTCCACCTATATGGTCAAGAGAACCGGGTTTTGCAACGCTGTTGTGCATAATTCTGGAACAACAAGTTTCCGTAGCGGCTGCAAGGGCTGTATTTAACCGTTTATGTGGGGTTGTTGTACCACTAACGCCAGAAAATTTTCTGACATTGGATGATGTTCAATTAAAAGGAATTGGATTCAGTCGGCAAAAGATTTTATACTGTCGTGGGTTGGCGAATGCGATTGCAAGTGGTCAGCTTGACCTAACCAAGCTGGAGAGAATGGACGAAACTGCGATTAGAACTGAGTTAAAGCGTCTCAAAGGCATAGGAGATTGGACAGTTGATATTTACTTGCTAATGGCGCTGCAACGTCCTGATGTCTTTCCTAAAGGCGATTTAGCGATCGCCATTGCTTTCCAAAAGCTCAAAGGATTGGCGACACGTCCAACACCAGTACAACTTGAAACCATAACACAGCACTGGCGACCCTGGCGGGCAGTAGCGGCAAAACTTCTATGGCACTACTATTTGAGTTAGGAGTTATGTCAATACGGTTCGGATAAGACTTGATCCCCCCAACCCCCTTAAAAAGGGGGGCAAAAAGTTCTCAAAGTCCCCCTTTTTAAGGGGGATTTAGGGGGATCAATTAAGGACTGTGCACCTTAACCGAAAAGTATTGCCTCACGCAAAGGCGCAATGACAATGTATTTTTAATTTTGCATGACTATTTATCACAGCTTCATTTGTAGTTATGAATGGTTCATCTGTGGCTACCACAGCAACATTTGTGATAAGTAAAATAGAAGCTGTGATAACCACAGCTTCATTTATAGTTATGAATGGTTCAGTTGTGGCTACCACAGCAACATTTGTGATAAATAAAATAGAAGCTGTGATAACCACAGCTTCATCTATAGTTATGAATGGTTCAGATGTGGCTACCACAGCAACATTTGTGATAACCACAGCTTTATTTATGGTTATGAATGGTTCAGATGTGGCTACCACAGCAACATTTGTGGTTATTGCTGCGGTCGGTTACAGTTTCCCAGTGAATACCCGCTCGGCTGGGCCTGTCATGTAAACCCGTTGGTCTACTTCTGACCATTCAATTTGCAAACAGCCACCTGGTAATTCGATAGTGGCGGTGCGATCGCATTTTCCAGTTAACACACCAGCTACCAAGGAAGCACAAGCACCAGTCCCACAAGCTAATGTAATCCCAGCGCCCCGTTCCCATACTCGCATTTTCAAATAGTCACGGCGTACCACTTGGATAAATTCGGTGTTTATACGTTGGGGAAAAGCTGGGTGATGCTCAAATTTGGGGCCGATGATTTCTAGTTCAATTGCTGCTACATCTTCCACAAAGGCAATGCAGTGAGGATTTCCCATACTTATACAGGTGACTTCCCAAGTTTGTCCCGCCACCTCCAACGGCTGAGAAATTACTTTTTCTTGGGCGGGTGCAAGGGTGGTGGGAATTTCGCCGGCCAGTAACCTGGGTAAACCCATATCTACCTTTACTAGACCATTAGATATAAGTTGGGGAATCATCACACCACCTAAAGTATGAATGCGATATGAGTCTTTATTTCGGGATTCCCCTTCTAAGTCTGCTAAAAAGCCAGCTAAACAGCGAATGCCATTGCCACACATTTCGGGTTCCGAACCATCGCAATTAAAAATCCGCATAGTGTAGTCCGTGCCGTTTTCGCCAGGTAATGCAAAAATTACACCATCAGCACCGATGCCAAAGTGGCGATCGCACAACTTGATAGCTTGCTCTGGTGTCAGCACAGGCGAAGATGACGAGCGATTGTCAATCAGGATAAAGTCGTTACCCAGACCATGATACTTAGTAAATTCGATTGCCATTTTCCCAAGGATGAATTATCAAGGATTAGTTACTCTTTATTTTGCCTTGTAGGTTCATCTTTACTAAAAATGCTTACCGAATTTGACACCACTTTGCCTAGTATTAGACAAGTTCAAAACCTGATCAAACAAACAACACCAGTAGAGTTGAAGCTGCTGACTGGTGATCTGATCGCAGGGAGGATTTTATGGCAAGATCCACACTGTATCTGTATTGCTGATGAAAACAGTCAGCAAATCACTGTTTGGAAACACGCGATCGCTTATATTAAGCCAAAAATGAGTTAGGAGTGAGGCAGAAAAATTACTCTTTGGCATTAGTTGTCTGAGAACCCTTTTGTTGCTGGGTAGCGCTAATACCGCTCTCAGCAATGCACCCCCTTCCCAGCCTTTCAGAGCCTATCTATATGGACTTAATCTTAAGATAAAAAAATAATTATTTTGGTAGATTATAATGTTTTTCAGGCAACTTTTTGAGAATTTTTAGAGGATGGTTCAGCCAGGATTGGATCAACATCTTGGCTTTTATCCCGTTGGATAAATTCATCAAGTAATTGAAAGAAGTAATCAAATGCAGCTTTTTCATCAATACAGGTGAGTAAAATAATTTTATCCCAAGCGTTAACGGTATGGATAGATAAGCGGTTTTGTAGCCAAGGTTGGAAGTTTTTATAGAAATCACTTTCGTTTTCAGTATTAGTAATATCTAATTCAGAGCGCGAAAAACCATAACCGAGAATGAACATCCGTAAATTGCTAATGGAGGCTATCCCCAAATATAGGCCTGGTTTGGTTTTAATTTTTTCGAGTAGGTTAAATAATGCACTCATTGAGTTTAACTCCATTAAAAAAACTTCAAAATTCCTCAATTATTTCTACTTTAAACTCATTAGATAAGGAGGTAAAATCTTTGCTCCAGTCATCTGGGCATAGTCCTTGTCGGGAAAGGTTGTCGAAGATTTTCTCAAAAACTTCGACTCCGTAATGAACACCATTTTCAGTGATAGTTTCAGAGCAACCCTGTTGTTCAAGGCGATCGCTGAGAATAAAGTCTTCATTGTCATACTTAGTTGAGAGTCGCCAAAGCTTGCCATGAATTCCGCGTTGTTTAAGCCACTGTTTGAGTGTATTGGCACATTCTTCGCAATGAAGTAGTGGAAATCGAATCACAAAATTACCAATTGCTTCATCAAGTTCTGCAATGGCTAGATCATCCGGGAAATCATTCAGAACAAGCAACTCCTGAGGTAAATGTTGATCTTATTTTAGCGTCGGTGCGATCGCTATTCGATAAACTGTTGAGTAATTATGGCTTCTTATCTTTTTTAATCACTGTTTGATAGCGACCTAGCGCGATTAAAGGAAAGTATTGTTGATACATATGATATTTTAGATAAAAATGATTAGGGAAGCCAGTCCCGGTAAAGTCCGCCTCAAACCAAGTACCATCGGGGTGTTGAGTTGTCACCAGGTAGGCAATTCCCCGTTCAATAACCTCAAGAGCTAATTTACCAGTTGCTTCACCTGCTGCTATCAACCCAATTAAAGCCCAAGCAGTTTGAGATGCAGTACTATTTCCTTTCCCTTTGAGACTGGGATCGTTGTAGCTGCGGCAAGTCTCACCCCAACCCCCATCTGGATTTTGACATCCAACTAACCAAGTTGCTCCCCGTTCTATACTAAGTTTATGCCTTTGAGGATCAATTAACGCCAAGGCTGAGAGTACGCCACTAGTACCGTAAATATAATTTACACCCCAACGTCCAAACCAACAGCCTTCGGTTTCTTGTTCGCGCCGAAGATAAGTAAGCGATCGCTCTAAATTATAACTATCAATTGACAAGTCACAAGCACCCAGCATTTCTAGAACCCTAGCGGTAACATCTGCGGTGTTTGGATCAATCATGGCTTTCAAGTCGCCATAAGGGATAGAGTTGAGCCAATCCTGATCGTTGTCCAAATCAAAAGCAGCCCACCCACCTGGTTTACATTGCATAGATGCAATCCAATTTAAGGCGCGAGCGATCGCAGTCTGTTTAATTTTTTCATTAGGAAGTTTTGCCAAATGTAGTGCCATCACCACCACAGCCGAGTCGTCTACATCTGGATAAAAGCGATTGTCAAACTCAAACGCCCAAGCCCCTGGTTTTCCTTGGCGATTTTTGACAGCCCAATCTCCGTAATCTAAAATTTGTTTTTGCAGTAACCATTCGCCAGCTTGCACCACAGCCGGATCATTTGGTGCAAAACCAGATTCTACTAAGGCGCGTATTACCCAAGCTGTATCCCAAACGGGTGAAACACAAGGCTGGACTCGATAGCTATTTTCTGTCTCAATGGCAAAGTTATCAATTGCTTGCAAACCTCGTTCTACAATGGGGTCACTTGGGTCATAACCAAGACATCGTAAAGCTAGCATTGAATTTAACATCGCTGGAATAATGCCACCCCAGTCACCTGTAGCTTCTTGGCGCTCTAAAATCCACTTTTCGGCGGCTTTGATGCCTTCTTCACGAAAGGGTACTAAATTGAGGTTTTCTGCCAACTTGAACCCATGATCAAGGGTAAGAAATAAATCTGTCCAATCACCTTTTTGGGGTAATTCCCACTGCACTCGATCAACACCTTCAACGTATAGCTCATCTAGGTTGATAGTTGGGTCAGTGATAAAAACAGGTTTGCGATCGCATACAATCAGCAACGGCACTGTACTAGAACGTGCCCAGCTAGACATCTCGTAAATATTGACGGGGAAAGCTTTGGGCAAAAGCATCACCCAAGCTGGTAGCGAGGGAATACCGCGCCAGTTGTAGCAGCCAATCAAAGCTAGGTGCAACTTAGTAAAAATCCGAGTTTTGCTGATACCGCCCCGTTGGAGAATAAAAACTTGCGCCCGAATCATTGCCGGATCGTTTGCTGGTACACCTAGCAACCTCAGCGCCATGTAAGCTTCAACTGAGGTGCTAAGTTCTCCGCCATCACCATAGAAAAGTTCCCAACCGCCATGCTGCCGTTGCTCTTGACGCAGATAGGCTACAACTTTGTGCAGAGGTTTTGTGTGGTCTGTTCCCCAAATTTTATGCAGGAGGACGGCTTCAGCAGTGATGGTAACATTGGATTCTAACTCTGCCCACCAATAACCTGCCGGATTCTGAATCGAAAGTAGATATTCTTGGCTAGCTGCGATCGCTCCTGCGACTTGATTGACTTTTACCCTGTCTTGTGTTTCCATCAAATACTATTCAACCTCAACACCCAGTTATGAACACGGTGGTACAGTAAGGAAAAAATTTTCCTCTATCAGTAGACATAGTATTCTGTCTGAGTCACTAAGAATTTGCAATAGGTCATGGATGTAATTGTATTAGGATTAATGTTTTTATCCTCGACAATTTGGTTGGGATTATTGTTTTTTCGGGGGCAGTTTTGGCGAACAGACCAGCAATTAGAGGTTACAGAAACTCAACTACAATCGTTACCTCTAAGCTGCTGTCAAATTCTGACCGTTACATGGATAACAGCGTTGAGGCCAGAGATTTAATCGATCTAGCAATTCTTAGGCTGCAATCTCCAATCCCTCAAGCATCAATTGAGAAGGCTGAAGCAGCATATCAGGTTATGCGCCCTTTGAAAAGAGCGATCGCACTCTTTCAGGAAAGACCAGATTACAGGCAGAAATGCTTTCTTGGACTGCAAGTTGATCAAGCTCAGATACCCAAAATTATCGACGGTATTGATTTACTCTCTACAGATTTAGGTTTATCTCACACTTCAAGGGCTTTTCGAGAACAACATGATATCTTTGCTGATTTAGAAACACAAAAAGAAAAACGAGAAGATTCTTAAACAATTCATACCCAATGCCCAATGCCCAATGCCCCTAAATCATCGAAGCTGTTTGTTTAGTACTGCTGGGTTCAACAGGCAATGGTTGAGCGGCTTTCAATACTGCATCCAACAACCCTGGAAACAGCACCTCTAAGTCTTCACGCCGCAGGATATTAATGTGATGTGTCCCTTCCTTCCTTGTCAAGACTACCCCCGACTCCCGCAAAATCTTGAAGTGATTGGACATCGTAGACTTAGCGATCGCAAAACCAAATCTAGCACAGCATTGTTCTCCCTCAGCGGCCAGCAGCCGTACAATCTCTAGCCGTACTGGATCGCCCAACGCATACAGCACTTCCGGCAAATAAATATTTTTTCGATCTGGGTGATAAAGAAATCTCATAGTTGCATTATCTCATCAAGTGGCATATATTCTTATTATTCGATATTATCGAATTATAAAATTAAATTAGGAAGGCAATTTATGTCATCCATTACAAATGTCACAGAAGCCACATTCAAGCAAGAAGTCTTGGAAAGTACAATTCCAGTCTTAGTAGACTTTTGGGCACCGTGGTGTGGGCCTTGCCGGATGGTGGGTCCAGTCGTCGATGAGGTTGCTGCTGAATACGAAGGACAGGTAAAATTTGTGAAGCTGAACACAGATCAAAATCCGACTGTCGCCAGCCATTATGGAATTCGTAGCATCCCGACGCTGATGGTTTTTAAGGGAGGTCGGCAGGTCGATACTGTCGTAGGGGCAGTCCCAAAAACCACCTTGAATAAGACCTTAGCACAGCATCTTTAAATTAAGTTAAGGGCATTGGGCATGGGGCATGGGGCATTGCTTAATCTTCCTCACTCCCCACTCCCCACTCCCAGAGCATTCTGTTTCTTCAACTAACGGGGAAAGAGCGAAATGGACTTAAAATTGCATGGTAAATCCGCGCTGGTGAGTGGTTCAACCGCAGGTATTGGTTTGGCGATCGCCCTTGGACTAGCTCAAGAAGGTGCATCAGTGATTGTTAACGGTCGCTCTGAAGAAAGAGTAGCTGAAGCGATCGCTAAAATTAAGCATTCTACACCCGACGCGAAAGTTTCTGGTGTTGTTGCTGACGCAGCCACAGCATCAGGAGTAGAGCAACTCTTTGAAAAAGTTCCTCACGTTGATATTCTCATAAATAATTTAGGTATTTAAACTACATCTGTCGTAGGGACACAGCAATGCTCATTGGTGTCAACTTAACGTAAAAGTCATGTCCCGCAAGGAACTGAAGTTCCTTGCTAATAGCGAAAGTCATCTGAAAGATGACTAAATATAGTCAAAAATCTTTAGTCTACTTCAGTAGACTTTAGCTATTAGCCTTGAACTTTAGTTCCAGGCGGGTGAGGGAGCCAACAGTTAAGTCATTTCTAGCTTAAGTTGACACAAATAAGCAATGCTGTGTCCCTACCCCGTGGTGTCAGGTGGGGTTCGGAATTTTGAATTGGAGCGAAGCGACATGACTACTGATATCAACTTATTCTCTACTTACCAATTAGGGAATCTGGAATTACCTAACCGGATAATAATGGCACCCTTAACCCGAAACAGGGCAGCTGAGGGAAACGTACCGCATCAACTCAATGCTACCTACTACGTGCAACGTGCTTCCGCCGGACTGATTATTGCGGAAGCAACACAGGTAACTCCTGAAGGACAAGGCTATCCCAGTACACCAGGAATTTATTCACCAGAACAGGTGGAGGGGTGGAAGTTAGTAACCGATAGTGTGCATCAGCAGGGAGGGAGAATTTTTCTGCAACTATGGCACGTAGGCAGGATTTCTCACCCTGACTTACAACCGGATGGAGCTTTACCTGTTGCACCTTCTGCCATTGCTCCTAAAGGTGATGCCTCAACTTATGAGGGGTCAAAACCCTTTGTAACTCCCCGGGCTTTAGAAACTTCAGAGATACCGGAGATAGTAGAACAGTACCGTCAAGGAGCGGCAAATGCCCTAGCTGCTGGGTTTGATGGGGTAGAAATTCACTCAGCCAATGGTTATTTAATAGATCAGTTTCTTCGGGATGGTACGAATCAGCGCACAGATCAATATGGAGGTTCAATTGAAAATCGGACTCGATTTCTGTTGGAGGTGACAGAGGCAGTAACTAGTGTGTGGGATTCTAACCGAGTCGGAGTACGTTTTTCTCCCAGTGGGACTTTTAACGATATGCGTGACTCCAATCCCCTGGAGACATTTGGTTATGCGACTCAAGCGTTGAATCAGTTTAATTTAGCATATCTGCATATTTATGAGGCAACAGAGGCAGATATCAGACATGGCGGGATAATTGTACCCACTAGTCATATACGCGATCGCTTTACAGGTACACTCATGGTCAATGGTGGTTATACGCGTGAAAAAGGCGATGCTGTACTGGCAAACAATGCAGCAGATTTAGTTGCCTTTGGCACACTATTTATATCAAATCCCGATTTACCCCGACGCTTGGCTTTAAATGCACCACTAAACGAACCAGATCAAGCAAGCTTTTATGGTGGTGATGAAAAGGGATATACAGACTATCCATTTTGGCCGGCTGCTAATGAGCCGGTAGCTAATGCGTAATCTCATATCCTAATTACGAATTATTCAGTCATCACTCAACTACCCGGAGAATCTCATGAGTTCAATTACCCAAACCCAAGCTTTAGATGTACCCAGTGCGATCGCTAAACGTCGTTCAATCAAAACTTTTAAAACAGATCCTATTGCGCCAGAACTGCTCAAGCAACTGGTAGAGTTGACCGTGGCAGCGCCCAGCAGCTTTAATATCCAAGACTGGCAAATTATTCTCGTGCAAGATCAGGCGCAAAAGGCAGCACTAGCAGCAGCATCGTGGAATCAACAGCAAATTGTCCAAGCACCTGTAACCTTTGTATTTGCTGCCGATCCTAACGTAGGTGAACAAGATTTGACCCCGATTTTTGACCGAGCAACCGAAACTGGAGCGTGGAATGAAGGCACGGTAAACTACTTTAAAACTGCTGTCCCGCAATTTCAAGCGGGGCTAGGCGACAAGAAACGCGAATATGCTATCAAAGATGCCATCATTGCCGCTACCCATTTGGTGTTAGCAGCAGAAAGTTTGGGATTGTCCACTTGCTTTATGAACGGTTGGATTGAGGATCAGGTAAAAGAAGTGATTGGTGCTGGGGATAATCCAGATTTAGCGATCGCTATCTTAGTTCCTGTTGGCTATGCAGCAGAGCCACGCTTGAATCCAGGTCGTTTGCCATTGTCCCACAACGTCTTTGTAGACAGAATCGGTAACTCTTATACAGGGTAGTTTTCTCTGAATTACAGCGATTTTTAGGTAAATAGACTCGCGGGGGAGAAGCGCATGAGCATTAATGAGTATCAAAGGTGGATGAATGGAGCTAAAAGACTCATTAATGAGTATCAAAGGTGGATGAACGGAGCTAAAAGACTCGTTCACGAGTATCAAAGACTCATTATTGCATTCTAAAATATATCTTCTCTGCTTTTTTGCCCTCCTGCCTCCCTGCCCTTTTCCTTTAAACTCTCAACTTCAGGGCTTATTCTGAATTTAGATGTTACCGTTTTTGTCAACTGCTTTTAAATAGACTGGTGCTTTAGGAGTTAGGAAAGGATAGATGATTTTAAGGTGCGTCTATTTTGCGAAAGAGAAAATAACCGTCGTTTTAGCTGCTGGCCAAATTGAGAAACTCACCTAAGGAATGTGGATTAAATAAAGTGCAAAAGTAGGGTGTGTTAGCGGAGCGTAACGCACCATTCCAAGTTAAATAAGAATTGCACGTTATTAAATTTGCGTTCCTAACTAAGTGTAAAATTGGGGCGGTTAGTTTTGCGATCGCATCACCTAATGAGATTCGCTTAAACTTATCTCAGCATCTTACGTCAACCTCGCAGCACCTAGACATGAGGGGTAGAACTATATCCGTAGGTAGAGAACCTCTAGCCTAGACAATTATTACAAAAGTAGTTTTGAATCTATGAAAATTGATTTTGGTGCAACTGCCGTCGATTATGCAAAACACCGTGCTGGCTTTCCCAGTTCATTATTTAACAAACTGTCTGAATACGGCATAGGTTTACCAGGGCAAAACATTGTTGACCTCGGTACAGGAACAGGAACACTAGCGCGAGGCTTTGCCGATAGAGGTGCTTGTGTGATTGGTATAGATCCATCAATCTCACTCCTAGAACAAGCGAGATATTTAAGCGAATCTGCCCAACTCCAAGTAGATTATCGAGTCGCAACTGCCGAAAATACAGAGTTACCAGACGCAAGCGCTGATGTGGTGACAGCTGGACAGTGTTGGCATTGGTTTGACCGTGCCCAGGCCGTCCAGGAAATTACTCGGATATTGAGAGCGAATGGCTTGATTGCGATCGCTCATTTTGATTGGATACCCTTAAAAGGTAATGTAGTTGAAGCAACGGAACAACTGATAGCAGCTCATAATCCAGAGTGGAAACTGAGCGGCGCTACTGGGTTGTATCCTTCGTGGTTACGAGACATTGGAGAAGGAGGATTCCGAGAAATCCGAACATTTTCTTACGATGTCTTTGTGCCTTATACGCACGAAAATTGGCGAGGACGAATTCGTGCTAGTGCTGGTGTGGGAGCTAGCTTGACACCAGAAAAAGTAGAAGTATTTGACCGAGAACTAGCGACATTACTCGAAGCAAAATATCCTGAGCCAATTCTTCAAGTTCACCACAGAGTTCGGGCAGCGATCGCTAAATCACCTCATACCGCCGATCATCCCACTCTTAATTAGCAACTCGTGCAGAACGCTCTGGGATTACTGACCAATCCTCTTTTTTATCAAAGATAGCAGTTTGGTAAAGAAGAAGTCAGTAGTGGAGACATTATAACTTATAGCAGTTATTAGTTAATCCAATACACGCCCCTACCAAATCAAACACTTTAGGAGAAACAACCCATGATTGAGCTTTACTATTGGCCAACCCCAAACGGTCATAAAATCACGATTTTCTTGGAAGAAGTCGGACTACCCTATAATATCGTTCCTGTAAATATTGCCGATGGAGATCAATTTAAGCCGGAATTTCTGAAGATTTCTCCTAACAATCGGATGCCGGCGATCGTTGACGACGAACCAGCAGATGGAAGTGTGCCGATTTCTGTATTTGAGTCTGGTGCAATTTTGCTGTATTTAGCAGAAAAAACCGGGAAATTAATTCCCCAAGATTTGCGTAGTCGCACTCAAGTTTTAGAATGGTTGTTTTGGCAAATGGCAGGGCTGGGGCCAATGGCGGGACAAAATCATCACTTTAGCACCTACGCTCCCGAAAAGATTGAGTATGCCATTAACCGCTATGTGAATGAGACAGGGCGCTTATATGCAGTGCTGAATAAGCAATTAGCAGATAGAGAATTTGTCGCTGGCGATTATTCCATCGCCGATATTGCTGCTTATCCCTGGATTGTAGCCCATGAGATCCAAAGCCAAAACCTAGAGGATTTTCCTCACCTCAAGCGTTGGTTTGAAACAATTAAAGTCCGTCCGGCAACAATTCGCGCCTACGAGAAAGCCGAAGCACTTAAAACTCAAGCGCCTGATCTAGATAAGTTACGAGATTTGTTATTTAACCAGTCAGCAAAAACTATTCAGCCTTGAGTGTTTTGTCACCAGAGGGGGAAGGGGTAAAGGAAGCACCCATCTATGAAGCTACCTTAATCAACTCTTGTCGATGGCTAGTTAACTCAAATATGACATAACACATGATTTTAAATCAAAAAGGGATATCAAACAGGAAATCTTGATCATCAGAATTACGTTGCGGGTTTTCTGGATCATCTTCCCAATGCTGGGGATTATTTAAAATATATTGTTGGATATTATCTACAGATTTTTGCTCTCTTCCAATGTGTTCATAAAAATTGTGTTGCCAGATTGATTGTCCTTTAATCTGCCAAATTATATTAATGCGTTTGCTGACAACGCCTTTATAGCTGCGAATAACTGTAGAAATAGAACCAGGTACAGGTTTACCGAATTGTTCTGTGTTGTAGTCAAGATGTTGATTGAGGGCACAACATTGTTGTGCCCCTACAGGTTTATCGGTGATGATTAAGATGCCGTGTAGATGGTTAGGCATGACCACAAAGGTATCTAATTCAATGTGGGGAAAATGATCGGGTATTGTTTGCCAGCAGTTGAAGGCAATATGACCTAAAGAATTTAATTGCATTTCGCCCTTAACTACATTGCCAAATAAACATTGCCGCGCTTTGGTACAAATGGTGATGAAATATGCACCAGGTTGGGTGTAATCGTACCTTTTCAAGCGAATAGAATGGCGGTGGTGTATTTGTGGATCATAGGGCATTGATTTTTACATACAGTTATTAGTAATGTGTGTTTATTTTAACTAATAATTTCTATTGCCATTGATATAAATAACGTAGAGGCACGGCATTGCCGTGCCCTCCAACCCATTTGGCATCTCAACGAGAAACAATATTACTTTACACAATGCGTATGACATTTGAATAA
>Ga0209591_10003993_pt1 | contig 16900 bp, 3 predicted proteins | sample MAT01_FD_187207 | JGI IMG/M metagenome (GOLD analysis project Ga0209591, IMG submission 187207) | Freshwater microbial communities from Lake Fryxell liftoff mats and glacier meltwater in Antarctica - MAT-01 (SPAdes) (version 2) | ecosystem: Environmental > Aquatic > Freshwater > Ice > Liftoff... | reverse complement strand
AAGCCCCATCTGCTGATCAAAACCGTGAACAATATGGGTGCAGAAACGGTTGTGGAGTATGCGCCTTCGACGAAGTTTTATCTACAAGACCGATTAGCGGGTAAACCCTGGATTACGAAGCTACCCTTTCCTGTACATGTGGTGGAGCGGGTGGAAACGCGAGATTATATTTCTGGGAATCGCTTTGTCACTCGCTATGCCTATCACCACGGTTACTTTGACGGTTTTGAGCGGGAGTTTCGCGGCTTTGGGTTTGTGGAGCAGTGGGATACCGAAGATTACGGTGCCTTTCAGCAGGGGGGGGGTACGAATGCGCTCGAAAAACCGTTGCATGTGCCACCTGTCCTCACCAAAACCTGGTTTCATACTGGAGCGTACCTGGACGGAAGTAGAATTTCTCAGCAGTTTGAGCAGGAATATTATCGGTTAGACTCGCAAGCCTTACTGTTGCCAGATACCCTACTGCCAGAGGGTTTAACCCTTCCAGAAGAACGGGAAGCAGTACGATCGCTCAAGGGTCGCATCCTCCGGCAGGAAATCTATGCACTGGATGACTCGGGCAAGCAAGAGCATCCTTACACGGTGTCGGAGCGCAATTACGACATTCGCTTAATTCAAGGGCAGCAACCAAACCGCCATGCGGTGTTTTACGCCCACGATCGCGAAACGATTGATTATCACTATGAACGTAATCCGGCTGATCCCCGGATTACCCATGGGATCACGCTGGAGGTAGATGAGGTTGGCAATGGGTTGAAAGCGGTGGCGATCGCCTATCCTCGTCGCACGCTAGTTTATCCAGAGCAGGGCAAAACTCTGATCACTTACACTGAAAATCAGGTGACGAATAAGCCGAATGAAGCGACCTGGTATCGGATTGGGGTGCTGATTGAGACTCGTACCTATGAATTAACCGGCTATGTAAAAACGGGCAGTCGGTTTCAGCTTTCTGATTTTGTGCAGCCCGATCCGAGTAACCCCAAGGCATTCTTTCACAGGTTTGATAGTGAGGTGGATTACGAAAACCCGCCTACCATTGGCAAGCAGCGTCGTCTGATTGAGCGGGTGCGATCGCGCTATCGTCCCAACAGTCAGGCAAACACTACCGATCCCACCCTGTTGCCCCTGAGCGAAGTGGAATCGCTGGCGCTCCCCGGCGAGAGCTTCAAACTGGCGTTTACTCCTGGTCTGCTGACCCAGATTTATGGCAGCAAAATCAGTACGGGGGATTTAAATGCACTTCTGCTAGCAGAAGGGAAGTACCAACAAGAGGATGGGGTTTGGTGGATTTTGTCTGGGCGGCAGGCATTTAATTCAGCCCAGTTCTATTTGCCTACACAAGTCAAAGATCCCTTTGGCGGCATTTACACCACTATCTATGATGCCTATTGGCTATTAGCAGTGCAGACAAGCGATGCCTTGCCAACGCCTCAAACTAATGTGATTCAGGTGAGGAATGACTATCGGGCAATGCAGCCTTGGGAGGTCACTGATCCGAATGGGAACCGTGCTCAGGTGGCGTTTGATGCTTTGGGCATGGTGGTGGGCACTGCTGTGATGGGCAAGGTGTCGGAGAATCACGGCGACAACCTGACTGGATTTGTGGCGGATTTGGATGAGACGGCGATCGCGAATCACGTTGCCAATCCGATGGTCAACCCACAGGATATTTTGGCAAATGCTACCACCCGCTTGGTCTACGATGTGGATCGGTATCGCCGAACTCAGCAAGTCTTACCCGATGGCTCCGAGACGGGACAACCTGTGGTGGTCTACACGATGGTAAGAGAGACCCATACGGCGGATTTAGTGGCTGGAGAACAGACCAAAATCCAGCATAGTTTTCTCTATTCCGATGGGTTTGGGCGGGAGATTCAAACCAAGGTGCAGGCAGAACTGGGATTGGCACCGGGACGGAATGCCGATGGGACGTTGAAGCGGGATGGTGCAGGCAAGCTAATTCTGGAAGCGGCTAACCCGCGTTGGGTGGGCACGGGACGCACGATTTTTAACAATAAGGGCAAACCGGTTAAAAAGTACGAGCCATTTTTTAGTGCTACCCATCGCTACGAAACGGAGCGGGATTTAGTGGAGTGGGGCGTGACGCCGATCATTCACTACGATCCGTTGGAGCGGGTGATTCGGACGGATTTACCCAATGGCACCTTCTCGAAGGTGGAGTTTGATGCGTGGCAGCAGAGCACCTGGGATGAGAATGACACGGTATTGGAGAGTCAGTGGTATGCCGATCGCGGCAGCCCTAACCCAACAGCACCAGAACCCGGCAATCAGGAAACGCGGGCAGCCTGGTTAGCGGCAAAACACGCGAATACGCCGACGATCGCCCATCTGGATACCCTGGCACGGACTTTTTTGACGATCGCCGATAACGGACTTGCTACAGATGGTACGGCTCAGAATTACGAAACGCGAGTTGAACTGGATATTGAAGGCAATCAGCGGTCGGTGACGGATGCCCTGGGGCGGAAAGTCATGGTGTATGACTATGACCTGCTGGGGCATCAAATTCGTCAGCGCAGTATGGAAGCAGGCGATCGCTGGATGCTGAACAATGTTGCAGGCAAGCCGATTCGCAAATGGGATAACCTCGATCGCGGCTTTAGCACGCGCTATGATGCGCTTCAGCGCCCGACCCATGCTTTTGTGCAGGTGGGAGCGGCTGATCCACGGTTATTGGAACGGTTGGTGTACGGAGAGAGCCATGCAGAAACCGATCGCAATCTGCGGGGGCAACTATACCAGCACTACGATGGAGCGGGGGTTGCTACGAATGAGCGGCATGACTTTAAGGGTAGTTTGCTGCAAAGCAGTCGCCAGTTCGCACAGAACTACAAAGAACTGGCGGATTGGATCGCGTTACGAGATTTAACGGATTTGGGGGCGATCACCGCTGCGGCAACGCCTCAACTGGCATCGGAACAATTTACCGCGTTGACCCGTTACGATGCGCTCAATCGCCCGATTGCGCTAACCACGCCGCATCACAGTGGCATTCGTCCCAATATCATTCAACCGGGCTACAACGAAGCTAATTTGTTAGAGAAAGTGGATGTGTGGTTGCGGCAAACAGCAGTGCCGACTGGGTTGCTGAATCCGGCAACTGCGAATCTTCATGCCGTTACGAACATTAATTACAACGAGAAAGGGCAGCGCACCCTGATTGAATATGGTAATCAGGTGAGAACGCGCTATGACTACGATGAAAAGACCTTTCGCTTAACCCGTCTGCTAACCATTCGCCCGCAATTGGGCGAAGACGAAAACCAGAGTGCCCAGGATCTCCGCTATACCTTTGATCCGGTGGGCAACATCACCCATATTTATGACCATGCGGATATTCAAAATATTATCTATTTCCGCAATCAACGGGTGGAACCCAGTGCTAGCTACGAATACGATGCGCTCTATCGCTTACTGAAAGCCACCGGACGGGAACATTTGGGGCAAACGGGCGGAGCGCTAAATGCTCCCCGGCAAACCGATGATGATGATTCGTTTCGGATGAATCTGCCCCATCCCGGTGAGGGCAATGCCATGGGGAATTACACCGAACGGTATGACTACGATGCGGTGGGTAATATTTTCAGAATGATCCACGAAGCAGTCAGTGGGGACTGGACGCGCCGCTATGCCTACAACGAGCCCAGCCTGATTGAAGCGGGGAAGGTCAACAACCGGATCAGCCGCACCAGTTTGCCAGGAGATTTGCCAGGAGTTTTCACTGCCCCCTATGAATACGATACCCACGGTAATATGACCCGAATGCCCCATCTGCCGTTGATGCGGTGGGATGACCATGACCAATTGCAGACAAGCTCGAAACAGGTGGTGAATAACGGCGGCACACCTGAAATGACCTACTACGTTTACGATGCCAGCGGTCAGCGGGTGCGGAAAGTCACGGAGGGGCAAGCCCCAGCGGGTAGCACTCTCACTCGGATGCAAGAGCGACTTTATCTAGGTGGATTTGAGATTTATCGAGAATATGAGAGTGATGGCAATACTCGCAAGCTAGAACGAGAAAGGTTGCACATCATGGATGACAAGCGACGAATCGCGCTGGTAGAAACCAAAACGCTAGATACCACTGACAACACCAATCTCAACGCTTCTCTGATTCGCTATCAATACGACAATCACCTCGGATCTGCCTGTTTAGAACTAGATGAGGCTGGCAATGTCATCTCCTACGAAGAATACTATCCCTATGGCAGCACATCCTACCAGGCTGGTCGTAACGCAGCAGAGGTTGGACTAAAGCGTTATCGTTATACGGGTAAAGAACGCGATGGGGAAACTGGACTTTACTACCATGGAGCAAGATATTACGCACCGTGGTTGGGGAAATGGACTGCTTGTGATCCTCAAGGTATTGGAGACGGAGCAAATATCTATGCCTATGTAAAGGGAAATCCAATTAATTTGCATGATCCAAATGGAAAAGCTGCAAGATCTTGGCTTACCACTGGTATTGGCATTTTACAGGTAGTTGGAGGTGGATTAGAAATTGCAGCAGGAGCAGCAGGAATAGCAGCTCCCACTGGAGTAACGCAGGTACTAGGCGTAGTTGCAGTTGCTCATGGAGCAGATACCGTATGGGCTGGACTCAGAACGATCTATGATGGCAACCAAGTGCAGCAAACCTACACTCAGCAAGCAGCAACCTCCTTAGCACGTCGCGCTGGAGCAACTGACGCAACAGCGGAAAGAATTGGAGCTGGGGTCGATTTGGCAGCAGGTGTTATTCCTAGCGCAGGCATAGGATTAGCTAGAGCTGCCGTAACCAGGGGAGCAGTTGAATTAACTACACAAACAGCTACCCATGCAGCACCTCAAGCAGCAGCACAAACAGCTACCCATGCAGCACCTCAAGCAGCAGCACAAACAGCTACCCATGCAGCACCTCAAGCAGCAGCACAAACAGCTACCCATGCAGCACCTCAAGCAGCAGCACAAACAGCTACCCATGCAGCACCTCAAGCAGCAGCACGGGCATCGGAATCATTATTGAGAGTACAGGCAGTGCAGGCTCTTGAAAGAACAGTACAACGACAGGGCACAAGATTGGCTAATGCGATAGCACAGAGGAATACTGCCTTCCTTCAGAGAGTGGGGCTAAGTGCGAAGCAGATAAATATTTTATTGAATCGGCAGACGGCACGTCCATTTGCAGCGATATATGGACAGGCAATGGAAAGATTAGTTGGAAGATCAATACGTTCAAGCCCTTTGCTGAGTAGACTTTTTGAACATATTGGCAATAGGGCTGGTGTTGCAGTAGCTGGACGAGGAAGACCTGACTGGATGGGTAGAGGACTCATGCAAGGAACGTTAGTCGATTTGACCACCGTAGCTGGTCGGGCTAGCCACTATGCCAGATATTACGGTGAAAAGATGCTGGTTTTAACTTATACACGTCCTTGAAATAGGAGGTTTTTAACTATGAAACAGCAGACATTTCAAGTCAGTGGACGCATTATCGAAGAGTTACTGGGTATGTCACCCAAAACCATAGGCGCGCCCTTGTGGGTGAGTGGCGACAGCAAAAATTGTCCCAATTGTGATCTCATGGCACATTTAACAACAGTCCGGACAGCTTTAAATTTCCAACGGCAGAATGCGGGTTTCAGCCTGTTCAATGGGACAAATGCCAACGGTAGAATGCGGGTTTCAGCTTCCGTCCCAAAAACTGTCCGGAGTATTGATTTAATAGAACATCTCAAAAATCGGACGAGAACGTGGAATGGGAAAGGAGTTAATATATGCACCTAGAAAAAGAACTAACTAAACTGCATATTGCCATCGGTGAGGCAGAAAAACAGCGAGACGATGCCACACTGAAACGCATCTTAGCCAACGACCTGATCCTCAGACGGGCAAGTGGGGTTGTAGTCGATCAAGCAACCTATCTTGAAGAGTTACTGAAACCAGAAAACACCTACAACTATCTTTGCTCAGAGGTCGTAGACGTAAAACTATCCAAGTCCCAAACTGCCGCCATTGTCACCCTTCACGTCTGCGCCAAAGGCAAGCGAGGCGAGAATCCGTTTGAGGGCGTTTTCCGCAACATCCGATTCTTCAAAAAGGGGGAACAAGGCTGGCAGTGCCATGCGTGGTTCAACGAACCCTTGGAATCCCTGTCAATCAAAGACGCTTACACCCTTTACGAGGAAGGGAAAAAGCGACGCTATGGTTTGCTATTTGCAGTTAATGGCGGTGCCTTTGCGATCTATAAACTACTGGCGATTTCCAAAGACCAACTGTTACCAAGTTCCCAGTATCAGGTGCTAGGTGGCCTCTCACTGGCTCATCTCGCGATCCTCATGGGAATTTTCACCCTCTTAATAGTCTGGGATATTTTGGATTTGGCGGGAAAATGCGATCGGCACTTAAAAAGAGAAGTTTTTGGCTCAGAAGGCAAAGCCATCTTGTTCCTACTAGGACTTTTGATTGTCTTAGGTTGGTTCCTAGTTTTACCAGACACCCCGATCGCCAAGTCAAATCAAATCTTTCCGGTTGGTTTTCTTGCTGTCTTTCGATGGCTTTCTCACTGGAACCGCGATCGCCCTTCCAGATCTCTACGTAAATAAGCACCACTAACCCTTTACTGATTTCCACAGGAACAAAAACCATGAAACTCCAAGGACGCAACTTATCAATTCGGATGACAGGAGAGGATATCAAACTCCTCCAGAGCGAACTGGCTCAATTAGGCTATACCATTCCTGCCGATGAAGTAGAAAAAGCCTTCTTTGGCAAAGTCACTCGGCAAGTAGTGCTGGAGTTTCAAAAGGCGGAAGGGCTGGAGACAACCGGGATTGTGGACGAAAAGACGGCTGAACGGATTAATGCCAAAGTGGATGCCAAAAAACCAGAAAAATACCTGGTTCGGGGGCACATTACCCAATCAAATGGCACCACCTCTACGGCTCTTGTGGGGGCTACCGTGCGCGCCTATGACTGGGATGTACAGGGGAAAAACCTACTAGGTGAAACCACGACCAACGAAAACGGTGACTACGAAATCACCTACACGGCGGATCAATTTCGTCGTTCTAACAGTGCACGAAGTGGGGCAGATCTGATCGTCAGTGTTTTTAACCCTAAAGGGCAGCTATTAGTGACTTCCGAGCGTAAGAATAATGCCAAGCTCGAAGAAACCATTGACTTAACCGTGCAAGTGTTGGAACCTGCTCCCCAAGAAGATAAGTTTGTGGTGAAAGGCACCATCCGTCAAGCGGATGGCGATATTTTTGTAGGGGCGATCGTCCGCGCATTTGACAAAGATTTACGACGCGAACAACTGCTGGGAGAAAAAATCACCGATCAGAATGGCGATTACGAAATCACCTATACCCGCACTCAGTTCCAACGGGCAGAAAAGAACAGTGCCGATCTCGTCATTCGTGTGTTTAACCAGGCAGGGGAACTACAGGTTTTTTCACCGACTATTTTCAATGCCCAACCGGTTGAAATCGTCAATTTGACCGGAGGTAGCGGTTCCCAAAAACTATCCGAATATGAACGCATTCTTGCCGATCTCCGTCCACTGCTGGGGGAACAGCCCATTGTTGATTTGCGAGAAGATGATACAGATGCCCCCGAAGCCGAGAAATATCAGGATATTAGTTTCCTATCGGGTGAAACGGCTTGGTCTACTGATCGATTAGAACATCTAGTTGTCTCCCATCGCCTGCGCGATCGCTTCCAAATTCCCCCGGAATTTTTCTATGCCCTATTACGAGAAAATACGCTTCTGAAAGCCGATATTGTGGCAACCCTTCAGGCTCGTTTTGCCATCACCCTCAAAACGCCACTGCAACCGCTGTTTTATGACGTTGTATTGCTCGATCCTGCAACAGTTCGTAAAGCAATGAAACAGGCGATCGCTCACAATGTTGTACCCAACCGTCTTGCCCAACAACTCGACGAAATTCTCAAACTCCTATCGCAATCCATCGAGGAGGCTAAAGCATACTATCAGAATGAGCAACCCCGTCGGATTCTGAATCTAATTGAGAAGAACATTACATCTGGCAAAGTTGAGGCGGTGCTTAAAATTCTGCAAACAGATATTCACGGCAACATTCCTGGATTACTAGAACAACTCACCCAAGTTGATGTATTTCGAGACGCAGACGAAACCACTGATGCCCGAACAAAACTGCACCTAGGTGAACTTTTCGGGTTTGATGAGCAGATTATTGAAGCTGTCAGAAACCTTCAGGGGATTGAACAACCTGAAGATATCCGTAGACTTGCTGCCCTCAATCGAGCTGACTGGAAAGCAGTCCTGACCGAATCCGCCGATCGTCTTAATCCGGGTGGTAGGCCCATCAATAAAGCCCTAATCGACCTGCATGCCTCTTCCCTGGTTAGAAAGATGGAAGTGCGGTTCCCCACAGTGGCATTTGCCGCCCAACTAGAGCGGGATCACAACAGCCCTCTTGCCCAACAGCCAGAGATGGTAAAAGTCTTCAACGACCACCCCGACTTCGATCTGGCAACCACAAATATCGATACTTTCTTCAAGCAGCCCACCGTGGAACTTGATCCAGAGACTGATTCAGAATTACTGAAAGACGACCTCAAAGCCGCACAGCGGGTGTTCAAACTCACGCCCAACTACCGTAAAGCTAATACCTTGTTGCAGTCAGGAATTCATTCTGCCCAAAGTATCTATGCCATGGGTGAAACCCAGTTTGTCAATCAGTTTTCTGGCAACAAAACCTTTACCCGAAAAGCAGCTGAAGCAATTTATCAGAAAGCGGCAGATATCCACACCGCTGCAATGTTTTTGGCAACTGAAATCAAAACCCAGATGCAGGCCATGGAAGTGCGGGCGCTAGCCGCTCCTGGTGCGGCTGCAAAGCTGGAAGCCATCACCAAAGAGTTTCCCAATTTCAAGAGCCTGTTCCAACTCACCGATTTATGTGAGTGCGAACATTGTCGATCGGTCTACAGTCCTGCTGCTTACCTGGTTGATGTCTTACAGTTTCTCAAAAACCGACTGGTCAAAGATACCACTATCACTGGGTCTGCCAGCGTCAAGAAGGCAAAAGATGTCCTGTTTGAGCGCCGCTCCGATATTGGCGATATCGATTTGAGTTGTGAAAATACCAATACGCCATTGCCCTACATTGATGTAGTGTGTGAACTCCTAGAGGAAGCGATCGCTCCCGATGCCGGAATTGCTTTCAATGGTGCGATCGCGAAAGGAATAATTACTCAACCTCTCTTAACCTTACTCCAAGCCAATCAATTACCTGTCACGAACCAGGCTGTGATTTACGATCTTGACAGCAAGGGGAACTACACCCTGCGAGACAAAAAACTAGCCTATAAAATTATTCCCAATGGCTCTGGTCAGTGGATTATTAAACGCTTGCGTCAAACTACGTTGACTGCGCCTGAACTTGCTGCTGCCCCTGAATATCTCAACGAGGGAGCATACACCATCCTCCAGACGAGTTCCTATGCCTTCCACCTCCCCTTCGATCTGTTTCAGCAAGAGGCAGAAAGCTATTTTGAACAGTTCGATATCCAACGAGCTGATTTGATGCAGGCGTTGCAAGTCAGTGCCAACCCCACAAATTACGACATTGCAGCGGCAGCCTTAAACCTCACCGACGCAGAACGACAACTGATCGTAAACGCCAAGCCCACCGATCAAAACCTTTATTGGAATACTGGAGCGATCGCCCCTGCTACCGCTCTAAAAGTCGTTGACATCTTTTTACAGAAAAGTGAGCTGACCTACACCGAGTTAACCAAACTCCTAGAACTCAGTTTCATCAATCCCACCAACACCCTGTTCATCAAACATCTTGACAGCACCTGTGATACTCAGAAAAAAGAGATTACTAGTCTGGATAACGATGCTCTCGATCGCATCCACCGCTTCATTCGGCTATGGAAGAAAACGGGTTGGGAAATGGCAACCTTGAACCGTGCCATCCAGTATCCTCGTCTGGGTAACCAGCAATTGACAGATGATACCCTGGTCAAACTCCAAGGGTTGATCACGTTACGAGAAAAACTGGGCTTAACCCTGGATGATCTCTGCACCTTCTATGGAACCATTCCAAGCGAAGGCGAAAATTCCCGGTATCATCAGATCTTCTTAAATGCAGCCGCAAATGGAGTCATTGATGAATTGTTGCTACCAGAGAAAGTTAAGCAGAACGAGACCGCCAGCCCTGCCACTCAGAAAAAACTCACCGATGTGCAAACCACTCTGCCACTTTGTTTGGCAATCAAACCAATAGACTTGACCAGACTGATTAACAGTTTAGGAACCAATGTCATCCTTAGCTTGGCTAATCTTGCTGCAATTTATTCTCTCAATCTACTTGCCAAAACCCTCAAACTTACCATTGAAGAACTACTAACCTTTCAATCATTGACGGGAATTAATGTGCTCGCCAGTCCCGCCGATGCACTGAAGTTGATCGAGAAGACTGAGAAGATCAACGCTGCTGGGATAAAAGTACTAGATTTGCAATACCTCCTGACTCATCAGGCAAGCAACTTAGGCGATCGCACCCTGCCGGAAGCAACCATTACAACCTGGCTGGGCAAAATTCAAGCTGATTACCAGAAGGCATTTGATACCACCAAATCGCCCTATGATGCTGCCCTGACAGCGGATGAAAACAAAGATGCAGTCAAGGATTGGCTCGCTAAACTGTCTACCTTCAGTGCGGCTGCCGATCTGGAAAATTTTATCTCCATTGTGGACGATCGCTGGCAAAGCACGACCCAAACCCCTGCAATATTCATTGACGAGAAACTTAGCCAATATGTTGACACTGCCCCCATCAAAACGGCTCAGGCAGCGTTCGCTGGGGCAATATCTCCCAAAGAGACTGAGCGAAAGGAACTGATTCGATTAGTTTTAGTTGCCCTGTCTGATTACTTCTTTCGTCAGGAAAAACAGAGAATTCTGTCTCAAGCAGTCGTGAATACGTTCAAGCTTGATGAAGCGATCGCCCTGGTGCTGCTGAAAAATGCTCGTTTGAAAGAGCCTGCGATCGCTAGTCCCAAAACTCTACTTGAGTTGCTCACCACCGATAAACTGATCGATAAAACTGGTACGCCTCCCTCTCTTCCCACGATCACTCCTGCTGCATTCACGGATCAATACCGCACAATTCGTTTACTCCATAAACTGGTATTCTGCCTTACGCCATTGCAACTTAAGCCAGAGGAAATCGAGTGGTTGCTGAAACACAATGCCGCGCTCGGTTGGCTGGAACTCGATCGACTGCCCTACGACACGGGTATCCCCAGTATTAGCTTTGCCCAGTGGGAGATGTTAATCGACGGACTACGCTGGGTTCAAGCATACCCACCCGTTGACAATCCAGCAAATCCCGATCGCCCCATTTCCTTCTACACGGTGCTGGATCTGGTACTGCAACCAGCCGCGATCGGAGTTCTCCAACAAGCCCTAGCTACCTTAACAGGTTGGGATATCATAGTTTTGCAAGCTTTGCACACCCATTTCACTTTCTCTGTTGCCGCTTACAAAACACCTGCGACCTATCAACGTCTGGCGCAGGCTGTAACATTGTTGCGTCAGTTAGGAATGAACCTGGCAACGACTCAACAACTCGTCAAGCCAGTGCTCTCAAATGCTGATGTATCTCAATTACGGACAGCCTTGAAGGTGCGATACGAGGAAAGCCAGTGGTTAGAGGTATTGAAAGGCATTCAGGATAGGCTGCGGCATCAGAAGCGAGACGCACTGGTTGCGTACCTACTGGCAGTGAATCCTGATTTGAACGGGAGTAACGATCTGTACGATTATTTCCTGATCGATGTCGAAATGTGTGCCTGCCAGCCCACCTCTCGCATTGTGCAGGCGCACGGCACCCTACAGCTATTTATCCAGCGGTGTTTGATGGGCTTGGAGCCAACATCTGTTGCCGATGTGAAATTAGACAACAGTTGGAATCAGTGGAAATGGATGAAGAATTACCGGGTTTGGGAAGCCAATCGCAAGGTATTCCTCTATCCCGAAAATTGGATTGAGCCAGAACTGCGAGATGATAAGTCTCCCCTCTTCAAAGACCTAGAAACAGAACTATTGCAGAATGAATTGAACGATCGTACCGTTGAGGATGCCACGATCAACTATCTGCAAAAACTGGACGATATCGCCTTCCTGGAAGTCTGTGCCATCTACTATCAAACCGACATCTACACGATGCACGTCTTTGCCCGCACCAAAGGCGGCGATCCAGCAGTGTATTACTACCGTCGATTTGAGCAAGAACGCACTTGGACCCCCTGGGAAAAAGTCGATCTAGATATCAGCAGCGATCATCTACTGACCTTTGTCCGTAATAGTCGTCTGTACCTCGCGTGGGCTGTGTTTACGGAAGAAGCGAATATGGAGCAAAACATTAAAACGCCGAAACCTAGTGAAGTTGAAAGTGCCCCACCTGGCGGAAATGAAGTCGAAAAGACTCAGAAAAAATGGAAGATTCAACTAGCAATCAGTGAATTCTCTGGCAAAAAGTGGTTGCCCAAGAAAATCTCAAAGGAAGGGCTGACTACCTCCAATTTCTACGAGGTTCTGCCTGCGAAAGAAGATTTTCGCTTTACAGTATTGAATTTAGGACAAGCGGGTTATACCGTCACTTGCACATTTGTAGACAGCGGCAAAGTGACCGTAAATAGTTCACCTTCCAATAACACTCGCTATCTCGGCACATTTTCCTTGACTGGTTGCAAAGGTTATCCTGAACCGATTCAAGGAGGCAGTTCCTTCTCTGGATTCCAATTTCTGCCACAGTTCAAAGATACCGCATTCAAAAATCTAAGGTATCGCGAGATGGATCAAGTTCCACTCAATGATTTGTCAATTCTATCAATCTTCAATCTGTCTCAGTTTCAAACTATTCTGCAAGAAACTCCCGGCATCTTTAAGATTACCCACCCTCTACAGATGTCGCTGATTGATTATCTTCTGCTCTTGTTGCAGATTCTATTTGTTCAGCAGCAATCCTATCAGGCTCTTGCCTATGAGAGAAAACAAGGATTTTACATTCCCCTGGGCACCTTTATGCCTCACTTCTTCGAGGATGGCAATCGGGGATATGTTATTGTTCCGGGTTTTTATCAAGCGCGTAAACAAGACGAGGGCGAGCAGACCATTCAAAAGACGTTCTCAGATATCCTGAAATTTTTGGAGGATATGCTTGCCCTAATCCAGAAGTATTGGCAGAAGTTGCCCACTGAATTCGGGGGCAATTTCTCAAATATGCTGGCAGCACTGATTAAAGACACTGAGTATAGCCGTTTAACCGAGGAATGGAAGGTTTATCAAACCCTGACCTATGGTTTGAAGTTTAACAATTTCTACCATCCTCTGGCTTGCTACCTGCGATCGACTTTATATCGAGATGGCATCCCTGCGTTGATGCAGCGAGATACCCAATTGCATCGTACTGATTTTAAGTTTGGTGCCGATACGACTTACAAACCCGATATTCCCGATGTCTACAAGCCGACCACCAGCGTTGTGCAACCCTATCCGATCGAGGATTTAGACTTTAACCAGGATGGCAGCTACGCAGGCTATAACTGGGAACTGTTCTTTCACCTGCCATTCCTGGTTGCCACCAAACTGAACCAGAATCAGCGCTTTGAAGAAGCCATGAATTGGTTTCACTATATCTTCAATCCGATTGGGGCTTACGAAGGCACAGCCCCACAGAAGTATTGGGTGACCAAACCGTTCTTCTTGCGAACCACCATTGACTATGTGGAACAACGGATTGATACGTTGTTGAATACTGTTGCTAGTGATCCATCCGGTGCCACAATTACAGAGCTGAAGTTTGCGATCGAACAATGGCGGTCTAAGCCTTTCCAACCCCATGTGATCGCGCGATCGCGCCCTGTTGCCTATCAAAAGGTCATCTTGATGAAATACATCGATAACCTGATCGATTGGGGCGATAACCTCTTCCGGCAGGACACGATGGAATCGGTGAACCAGGCAACCCAAATGTATATTCTGGCAGATAAGTTGCTGGGACCGAAACCCCGCATCATTCCCCCAGTCGTAAAACCACCCTACGAAACCTACAACCAGCTTGAAGCAAAACTGGATCTGTTCAGCAATGCGCTGTTGTCGCTGGAAAACTTGATTCCAGACTTAAATCTATTGCCCCACAAAGGTGCTGAACTACCTACCTCGCCTATTACCCTTTCTAGTCTCTATTTCTGTATTCCTCAGAATGAGAAACTTCTGGAATATTGGGACAGGGTTGGCGATCGCCTATTTAAGATCCGGCATTGCCAAAATATTGATGGCGTTGAGCGCATCCTGGCTTTGTTTGCACCCCCGATCGATCCAGGCGCGTTGGTTAGAGCTGCCGCTGCTGGTTTAGATATTTCAGCAGTAATCAGCGGCCTCAATGCGCCCCTACCTTTCTATCGCTTCAACGTGATGTCACAGAAGGCAACAGAACTGATTCAGGAAGTACGATCGTTGGGAAGTGCTCTGCTGCAAGCCCTGGAGAAGAAAGATGCAGAAGCAATGGCATTACTGCGATCGGAGTTAGAATTGAAAGTCTTAAATGCTGTAAAAGCGGTCAAAGAAAAGCAGATAAAAGAAGCAGAGACCCAGATAGAGGTACTCAAAAAGTCAAAGGCAGCGATCGAAGAAAGATTGCAATACTACACTAATATCCAGAAAATTACTACCAAGGAGCAACTCCATCTGGATAAATTGAAGGAATCCCAAACCTTTCAAGAAGCAGCCCAAGGAATTCAATTGGCAGCATCGCTTTTTGCCTTAATTCCCGATCTGAATTTAGGAGCTTCTGGCTTTGGTGCTACCCCAGTTGGAACACTCAAGTTTGGTGGGCTTAATCTTGCCCAATCCTCTAAAGCTGCCAGCGATGTTCTATCATTCCTATCGCTCCTTAGGTCAAATGAAGCATCTATGGCATCTATTACGGGTAGCTACGATCGCCGCTGGGATGACTGGAAACTACAAGAGCGACTGGCAACAAAAGAATTAGAGCAATATAAACTGTCAGATGGGCAGGATGGATCGCAAATTGTTGCTGCTCAGATTCGCTTAGATATTGCCAAGAAAGATTTACAGAACCACCTTTTGCAGATCGAAAACACTCAGAAAACCGATGAGTTTATGCGGAGTAAGTTCACTAACGAAGAACTCTACGACTGGATGATTGGGCAAATCAGTTCAGTCTATTTCCGGGCATACCAACTCGCCTACGATGTGGCGAAAAAAACAGAACGCTGCTTCCAGCACGAATTAGGCTCCAATACTTCTTTTTTACAGTTTGGCTACTGGGATAGCCTCAAGAAAGGTTTGATGGCTGCGGATCATCTCCATCACGACCTCAAACGCATGGAAGTTGCTTACCTCGATCAGAATAAACGAGAGTATGAACTCACGAAACACATTTCTCTAGCAATGCTCGATCCAATGGCGCTAGTCCAACTCAAAAACACGGGCAAATGTCTGATTAATCTGCCAGAAGCCCTATTCAATTTGGATCATCCCGGTCACTACATGCGTCGAATCAAGTCAGTCAGCCTGTCGATTCCCTGTGTAGTAGGACCTTACACTTCTGTGAATTGTAAATTGTCCCTAGTCAGCAATAAATACCGTAAAAATGCAACCCCCAAACCAGGGGCAACAACTGACAAGGAGAAGTACAGCGAAACGAGTGGGAACGACGATCGCTTTGTCTACAACATCGGCACGATCCAATCAATTGCCACCAGCACAGCTCAAAACGATAGCGGGGTGTTTGAACTCAACTTCCGCGATGAGCGATACTTGCCCTTTGAAGGAACGGGTACCATCAGTACTTGGCAGCTAGAAATGCCCAAAGCTTTCCAGCAGTTCGATTTCAACACCATTTCAGATGTCATTATGCATCTAAAGTACACTGCCCGTGATGGTGGCAGTAGCTTCAAAACTTTAGCTGAAAACGTTTTGAAGGATCTGCTGAATGAAATGGTACTTGAAGCCAGTAGAACAGGGCTTTATATTGCCTTCAACCTTAAGCACGATATGCCCAATGAATGGCATAAGTTGAAACAGGCTAACAGTACCTCCATCAACCTTCCGAAGGAACGCCTACCGTTTTATGTTCAAGATCGCACTCCTGCAATTACTGAGACCATCTGGTTGGCTCGTATCAAAGGCAATCCTGCTACCTTTGTGATGAACTTGAATGGCAGTTCTTTCAATCTCAATCGTGACTCTAGTCTCAATAACTTGTGTAAGGGTTCTTCTACTCCAATCACTCTAGGAACTGATTTCTCCCTATCAACATCTGATGCAACTAACCTTGAAGATATCTGGCTAATTTGTCATTACTCAATTACCTCAACCTGATTTTACCTCCATCGAAATTCACGGAAAAACCTTCAGAGGTTACTCACTCGGGAAAACGACTATGCATAACCAGAAAGCTGCTATCCCAGCGATCTGCGCCTACGCGGATGACTCGACTGAGCTAGCTGAAGTCAGGTCAATCGCCCTTCTCACCTCTCCCACTCTCCCGTAGAGCCAAACTGCCGCTGAATGGCTGACGACCCATCCCGACCTGGAAAGTTCCTTGAATCTGGTGTTGCAAGGTCGAATCATTCCTCAGAAAACTGGAGAATGGGTGGCGATCGCCGTAGAACAACCCCACTGCACCCGACCGCTGAGAATTAATCTACGAGAGTTTGAGATGGTCTGCGGCGGGTGATTGGGAACGTTAATCGGCTAGTTGCATCGTGCTCAGCAACCGCATCGCCATCCGAAAGAAAAAGCCACCCAACAGCGCGATCGCCAGCAGCACATACCGAGTGCCCTTTCAACCAATCGTGGAAC
>Ga0209591_10003992_pt1 | contig 16900 bp, 18 predicted proteins | sample MAT01_FD_187207 | JGI IMG/M metagenome (GOLD analysis project Ga0209591, IMG submission 187207) | Freshwater microbial communities from Lake Fryxell liftoff mats and glacier meltwater in Antarctica - MAT-01 (SPAdes) (version 2) | ecosystem: Environmental > Aquatic > Freshwater > Ice > Liftoff... | reverse complement strand
CCGGCCGCGAGCGGCACCGACGGGTCGGGCTCCGCGAGGGTCGTCTCGCCGCGGCGTAGCGCCTCGACGCGCAACGCGAAGCGGGCGTCGAGATCGATCGCGCCGATCGTCTGACCGGCCGCCGGCGCGCCGCGTCGCACCAGCACGGCGCGGCGGTCGAGACAGTCCGGGCCGAGCGAGCACTCCGCGACGGGCGCGTCCGGCTGCCCGAGGCTGCGCAACGCCGCGTAGCCGGCGGCGCGAATGGACTCTTCGTTGCTGGCGATCTCGTCGGCGCCGATGTTGTAGGTGCGCATGACGTCGGTGAACAGTTGCACGACGCTCTCCAGTTCCTCGGCGACGACGCGGTCGACGCCGACCTCGGCGAGCGGCTCGACCTCGGCGATCCACGCCGTGCGCACCAGGATGCGCATGGTCGGGTTGACGGTGCGCGCCACCGCGGCGATGCGGCGCGCCGTGCCGGGGTCGTCGTCGGCGATGATCAGCATCTTCGCCCGCTCGACGCCGGCGAGGTGCAGCGTGTGCAGCTTGGTGGCGTCGCCGCGCAGCACCGGCAGGCCGTCGGCCTCGGCCTCGTTGGCGCCGACCGGACTGAGGGTCGTGATCACGTAGGGGATGTTCGAGCCGTGCAGGACGCGCACCAGGCGGCGCGCCGCCTCGCCGTAGCCGGCGACGACGACGTGGTTCTCGAACGCCGCCTGCGGCGCCGCCGCCGCCGGCGCCGCGGCGATGGCGCGATCGCTCTGGGCGCGCTCGACGCGGCGCCCGAAGGCGACGCCGAGCGAGGTCAGCAGCGGCGTCGCGACCATCAGCAGCACGGTCGAGGCGATGAACACCTGCGATCCGTCGGCGCCCATGCCCGCCGGCGTCAGGCCGAGCCCGCGCCCGGCGCGCTCGAGCACGAAGGAGAACTCGCCGACCTGCGCCAGCATCAGCCCCGAGGCGGCGGCCACCGGCAGCGGATAGCCGAGCGCGCGCACGCTCGCCGCGGTGGTGAGGACCTTGACCGCCAGGACGATGCCGACGGCGAGCAGCACCAGCGGCAGGTTGGCGACCAGGAAGCCGAGGTCGAGCAGCATGCCGACCGAGACGAAGAAGGCGGCGCTGAAGAGGATCTGCAGCGGCAGGATCTCGCCCAGCGCGTGCTCGCTGAAGCGGCTCTCACTGACCACCAGGCCGGCGAGAAAGGCGCCGAGCGAGAGGCTGACGCCGGCGAGGTTGGTCAACCAGGCGGTGCCGAAGCAGATCGCGATGACCGCCAGCAGGAACAGCTCCGGCGAGCAGGTCTTCGCCACCTGCTCGAGCACCACCGGCATGACGCGCCGGGCGACGACCAGCACCGCGACGATGATCGCCGCCGCCTTGGCGAGGGCCCACAGGATGGCGCCGCTCGAGCCGCCGCCGCCGGCCAGCATCGGCACCAGCAGCACCATGACGATGACCGCCAGGTCCTGGAAGATCAGCAGTCCGAGCGCCACCTGGCCGTGCGCGGCGCTGGTCTCGAGCCGGTCGGCGAGCAGCTTGAGGACGATGGCGGTCGAACTCAGCGCCACCAGGAAGCCGGTGAACAGGCCGGTCCGCCACTCGACGCCGAGGCCCCACAGCAGCGCCATGATGCCGAGCGACGCGGAGACGACCTGCAGGCCGCCGCCGGCGAAGATCAGACGCTTGATGCGCGCCAGCTTCTCGAGGCTGAACTCGATGCCGATGGTGTAGAGGAGGAACATGACGCCGATCTCCGCGGCGGCGTCGACCATCGCCTGATCGCGCACCAGGCCGAGCCCGTGCGGGCCGATGATGACGCCGGCGACGAGAAAGCCGACGATCGGCACCAGGCCGACGCGGAAACAGGCGTAGGCGATCAGCGCCGCCGCGACGATCAGCGCGACGGCTTCGGCAATGACGTCGTGGGGCATGGCGCTGCGCGGCCCTCTCCCGTCCAAGGCGCGGCCGCGGGAGGGGTCAGATCCTCCCGATCATGCCGAGATGGGCGAAGCCGCGCACGTTCACCGAGTGCACGCGCGCGCTCGCCGCCATGTCGATCGCGAAGTCCGGCAGCCGGCGCCAGAGCTCCTCCAGCGCCAGGCGCCCCTCCAGCCGCGCCAGCGCGGCGCCGAGGCAGAAGTGCGTGCCGTGCCCGAAGGCCAGCGTGTGCGTCGTGTCGCGCAGCAGGTCGTAGCGCGCGGCGTCCGCGAACACCGCTTCATCGCGGTTGGCGGAGCCGACCAGCAGCACGACCATGTCGCCGGCGCGCATGGTGTGGCCGTGCAGCTCGGTGTCGACGGTGAGCAGGCGCGCCAACGCCTGCGTCGAGTTGTCGTAGCGCGCCGTCTCTTCCACCCACTGCGCGATGCGGCTCGGGTCCTGGCGCAGCCGCTGCCGCTGATCGGGGTTGCGCCACAGCCAGTACAGCGCGTTGCCGAGCAGCTTGGTGGTGGTCTCGCTGCCAGCGATGACCATCAGGAACATGAACCCGAGGATCTCCTGCTCGCTCAGGCGATCGCCGTCGATCTCGGCGACCAGCAGCGCGCTGACCAGGTCGTCGCCGGGCCGCGCCCGCCGCGCGCCGATGGTGCGGCCGAAGTAGCGCATCAGTTCCATCGCCGCGACGCCGGCCGCGGCCGGTCGGCCGGTGACGCCCTGCTCGCGATGCACGACGGTATCGGCCCAGCCGCGCAGCGTTTCGCGGTCGGCGCGCGGCAGGTCGAGCAGGTCGCTCATGACGTCCATCGGCAGCTTGCCGGCGAAATCGTCGATGGCGTCCCAGCGCTCGCGTCCGGCGCAGGCCTCGAGGTGCTCGACGGCGATGGCGCGGATGCGCGGCTCCAACGCGGCGACGCGGCGCAGCGTGAAGCCGCGCGACACCAGGGCGCGCAGGCGATCATGGCGCGGCGGGTCCATGGCGAGGAACGAGGCGCCGCGCTCCGCTTCGGGCGAGAAGGCATCGGGATCGAGGGCCACGCCGTGCTTGTTCGAGTAGCGCGCCGCGTCGCGAAAGGCCGCCTTGACGTCGGCGTGGCGCGACAGCGCCCAGAAGCCGAGGCGCGGGCTGCGGTACACCGGCGCCTCGGCGCGCAGGCGCGCGTAGGTCGGATAGGGGTCCTCGTGCATGGCGTAATCGAACGGATCGAAGACCAGCGGCGGCGCGGCGGCGGTCATGTCGGCGCGGTCACTTCGAAGCCACTGGCGCGTCGCGCTCGGCGCGCAACTGGCGCACCACCTGGCTCGCCAGGGCGGCGCCGGGCCAGCCGGCGTAGTGGGCGACGTGCAGGATGAGCTCGTCGATCTCGACGTCGGTGAGCTGCTGCTGGCGCATGGTGGCGCCGAAATGGATGCGCAGGATGCTCGCGTCGCCGTGCGCGATGAGCAGCGGCAGGGTGGCCAGGCGGCGGTCGCGCACCGACAGCCCGGGGCGCGACCAGACGTCGGCGAAGAGATGATCGAGCGTCACCTCGACGAAGGGATCGGGCGTCGCCGGCGGTGCCGGCATGCCCATCACCTGCTCGAACTGGGCTCGTCCGCGCGCCCGCCGCTCGCTCATCCGTCGTCTCCTTCCACGCCGTAGATGCGCGCCAGCAGCGGCAGGGCGGCCGCGGCCGCCGGCAGCGCCACGCCGTACTCGGCGGCGAGGGCGCGGGCGGCGTTGAGGTCCTTCTCGCCGATGGCGACGAAGCCGCGCATCTGGGCCCGGAACGGCGCCGCGGCGCGCTCGGCGGCGGAACGCCGGTAGAGGCCGAGGAAGCGCCGCGTCGAGGCGCCGATGACGCCGGAGGCGCTGGTGACCTGCTCGATCACCGCCGGGGCGACGCCGGCGGCGCGCGCCAGCTCCATGGCCTCGAAGGCGGCGGTCCAGGCGACGTACTGCATGATCTGGTTGCACGCCTTGGCGACGCAGCCGCTGCCGAGCGGTCCGGTATGCACGATGGTGCCGGCGAAGCAGTCGAGCAGCGGCCGCGTCCGCGCCACCGCGTCGTCGCTGCCGCCGACCATCACCGTCAGCGTCCCGTCGTCGGCGCTCATCGCCCCGCCCGAGACGGCGGCGTCGACCAGCGCCACGCCGCGCGCCGCCGCCGCCGCGCCAAGCGTCAGCACGGTGCTGCGCTGCACCGTGCTGTGCACGGCGATGACGGCCCCGACGGCGGCGCCGGCGAGGATGCCGTCGGCGCCGAGGACGACGGCGGTCAGATCCGCATCGTCGCGCACGCAGACACCGATGACGTCACTCGCCGCCGCCACCGCCGCGGCGGACGCCGCCGCGCGCGCGCCGCATTCGACCAGCGCCCGCACCGGCGCCGCGGCGAGGTCGTGGACGGTCGGCGCCAACCCGGCCGCGGCGATGCGCCGCGCCATCGGCAGCCCGATGTTGCCCAAGCCGATGAACCCCAGACGCGGCGCCATGCCGCCGGTCGTAGCAGCGCCCCGCCGGCGAGGCCAGCAGGCCGGCGGGGCGGCGCGCTCCAATTCGCCCGACAACTGCGCTACAGCCGGCGCATGTCCACCACCGACGCCGGCCGCGCCTGGCTGGCCCTGCTCGAGCTGCTGCGCGATGCCGACCAGACCTTCCTCAACGGGCCGCGCGGCGAGATGGACGCGCTCGGCATCGCCGAAGGGTATCGCCATCTCACGCACCTGCTCTCCTACGCCTTCGACCTCTACCTCGAGGCCGACCCCGTCTTCACCGCGCTCGCCAGTCCGACGCGCAAGATCCTCGGCGACAACGTCGATTCGCGCTACTTTTTCGCGCCGCTGCGCGGCGACCGCCGCTACCGCATCCGCGGCCGCCGCGGCGACGAGGACTACCTCGCCTTCTGCGTGTACGGCGGCCCGCCCGACGGCGCCTGGTCGACGCGCGTCATCGCCAACCGCTCGCAGCGCGACTTTCCCTGCGACGCCGACGGGCGCTTCGAGCTGCTCCTGGCGCCCGACGCCGCCGGCCCCAGCGCCATCCGCCTCGAACCCGACGCCGTCTGCGTGATCACGCGCGAGTACTATCCCGACCGCGACAGCGCCCGCCCGGCCGAGTTCGTCATCGAGGCGCTCGACCCGCCCGGCGCGCCGCCAGCGCTCGACGATGCCGCCCTCGCCCGCCGCCTGGGCGCCGTCGCGACCTTCGTGCGCGAAACCATCCAGTTCACGCCCCTGCCCGCCGGGCTGCCGCCCAACCTGCTCGGCCCAGCGATGGCGTGGAACCCGCATCAGCCCGGCTGGGGAACGCCAGACAACGTTTACTCCCTCGGCCTCTTCCGCCTCGAACCCGACGAGGTGCTGCTCATCGAGGGGCGCTCGCCGCCGTGCACCTACTGGGGCGCACAGGTGTGGAACCGCTACATGCAGTCGCTCGACTACCGCTACCACCGCGTCTCGCTGAACCACGCCCAGGTGAGGCTGGAAGCGGACGGGTCGTTTCGCCTCGCGGTGGCGCCGCGCGACCCGGGCCTGCCGAACTGGATCTCCACCGCCGGCCACCGCGAAGGTCTCGTCTTCTGCCGCTGGCTGCAGTCCGACACGCTGCCCGAGCAACCGACGACGCGCGTCGTGCGCAGCGGCTGAGGGCACTGGCGGCAGCGGCTCGCACGAATGCGCGCGGCCAATCCCCGCTGTGCACCGAGCGGCGCGGCATTGCCCGCGTGCCGCATCGGCCTTTCGTTAGTCGCGCCCATCGCCATGACGCGGCTCGAGATCACCCGCGCCGCGCGGAAGCACCTGCAGAAGCACGAGCGCGTCTCCCTGCGCCTGCTGCGTCGGCCGTGCGCGCTCGGCGACGATGAGCTCGATGGCCTGGTCAACGTACAGCGGATCGCCCGCCACGCGGGCAACGTCCTGGAATAGGCGGCCGCGGCGCCTTCGATGCCCTCGGCCAGACGGCAGCGCTCCCGACTCACCCACCAGCCCGACACGCGCAGGGTCATCGCCATCCGCTTCCCCGACCTCGCCGGCTCGACCAGGCTGCTCGAGTCCCGGCCCGGATTAGACTGGCAGCACAACGCCCCCATGCGACACCTGAGGCGCCGTCACGGAAAGGCTTGAAGGCACGGCAGATGCAGTCTACCGAGCACCCATGCCGGACACCCCGATACACTGTATTCCACGCAGCCTCCGGTGGATTAGGCCGGCAGTCTAATTAGCGTTAGGCGCGAAGATGGTGGCAGGATTCCTGCCAGGAGAGTATGGTGAGCACGATGCCGCGCGTGGTACATAGCGACCCGGAAATCTTGGGAGGTACACCGGTATTCCTCGGTACCCGCGTACCCGTGCAGAACCTGATCGACTACCTTGAGGCGGGCGACACAATCGACAAGTTCCTTGCCTCGTTTCCGTCGGTCTCGCGCGGACAGGCGATCGGCGCACTCGAGCTTGCCCGAGAGGCGCTAATCTCGAGTGCGCGTGCTGCTTGACGAATCGCCGCCGCGCGAGCTAGGGCCGCTGCTGGTCGGCCACGATGTCGAAACTGTCCAGGGCCGTGGATGGGCTGGGACAAAGAGCGGCGCCCTTCTTGCCCTCGCCGTCGCCGAGTTCGACGCTTTCGTTACAGCCGACCGGAACATCCCGTATCAACAGAATCTGGCAGCCGTCGACCTTCGCGTCATCGTCTTGGCCGCGCCACGCAACCGTATTGAAGACATTCGTCCTCTTCTGCCAAAGCTACTTGAGGCAATTCATACGGCCAAACCGCGGGAAGCAACACTCGTCGGCTCCTAACCCGCCGTTGGAGCCGACCGGCTTGAACTCGCCTGTCCTCCACGAGCATCCTGCGCCGGCGGCTCAACGCCCGCGTTGGGCGGCACCGAGGTGTTTTCGATGACCTTCGAGCTTTGGACGTTGCTTGCTGCCGCGCTACTTGGATTGATCCACATGACCGCGGCGTCGTTCACCTTCAAGGCACAGGTCGGCAATCGATACACGGTTGGTGCGAGGGACGAAAACCTGCAACCCACGGGAGTTTCGGCTCGATTACACCGCGCGCAGCAGAACTTCCTGGAAACCTTCGCGATCTTTGCGGTAGGCGTTCTGATCGTCCACCTGACCAACGCCTATGGTCCTTTCAGCTATTGGGGTTCTGTTCTGTACCTGATTGGTCGAATTCTGTTTCTTCCGCTCTATGCGATGGGTGTGCCGTGGCTCAGAACGTTCAGCTGGAACCTCGCTACGTTGGGTCTGGTGCTTGTGGGTGTGCAGGTCCTGGTGAGCAAGCTATGAGTATCGAACAACTCGGAGATCTCTCTGTGCGGCGATCCGAGGTGCCGCCTATGCAAACGTGTACATCAGACCCACCAGCCAGTCATCAAATGTGCCTGCGCAAATTTGTCGCCTGTCTGGCGGGCGGCTGACCGCCGGCGTTAGGCAGGCTGGGGATCGCAGCGTGGAGTGATTTGGCGCAGGTCGAATGGGATCGCGCGAAGGCCGCTGCCAACCTGAGGAAGCATCGCGTCGGCGTCCAGGAGGCGGCAACCGTGCTCAACGATCCGCCCTCGACGACCTTTCCCGACCGCGCGAGCGTGGGCGAGCAGCGCTTCGTGACGATTGGCACCTCGGCTCTGGGCCACCTGCTCGTCGTCGCGCACACCGAGCGGGCCGACACGATTCGATTGATCAGCGCGCGGCGCGCAACGCGCCGCGAACGAGGATACTATGAGCAAGCGTAGCCGAGCGCCGGACGACCTCCTCCCCGAGTACGACTTCGCGTCGATGAAGGGAGGGGTGAGAGGGAAGTACGTCGCGCGCCTCCGTAAGGGCAGCAACATCGTCGTACTCGAGCCCGAGATTGCGGCAGCGTTTCCTTCCGGCGCTGCGGTCAACGAGGCGTTGCGCGGTGTTCTCGACAGCACCAAGGCGGTTCGACGAATCGGTGGGCTGCCTGACAAGGCGCTGCAGCCGACGCGGGCCGCCGAACCGAACGGCAAGACTGTAGCGGCACGTCGCGGCCCGCGCGGCTGAGCGCCCGCGTTAGGCTAATACCGCCGAACGATTGCACTCCGCGCCGCAGCGCCGCCATCGACTCCGAGTGACAGACCGTCGCCCACTCCCAGTTCGAGCACGGCAGGACGCTGTGGCAGAGCTGGTGATCGAAGGGCTCGCCGCCGATCGTCACCCCGAGCCCCGTCGCGTGGGTGAAGTCGGTCTGGATCGCTTCGCCGGGCCGGTGCGCCTGGGGGAAGAAGATCTCGCGCTCCGGTCCGCGCTGCGCTCGCCACTGGCGGATGCGGCGTTGCAGGGTGCGCAGCTGCCCCGCCGTGTGCGCCTCGGGCTTGAGGCCCGCCAGGTGATCGAACAGCGTCCTCGCCTCGAGCTCCGGCGCCTCCTCCAGCATCGCCACCACCGCCGCCCAGTCCTCGGCGAACGGATCCGCCCGCGTCCGCCAGGTGTGTGGCTTCCTCAGCTCTGACGGCAGCTTGCCCGCGCGCACGTACTTCCGCGCCGTCTTGCGATCCATCCCGGCTCGCAGCGCCGCCAAGCCGATCCCCCCGTGCTTCTGAATCTCTTCCATCACTCTCCTCACCTGGGCGTCCGTCGCCTGCACTCCCCCTCCTCGACCACTCGGCCTCAGGGGCGTGCGCCGATCGACGGCTCGCCTCAACTGTGGGGAAGTCTATTTGTCGTCGATGGGGAGATCCGATCGTCGCTCAGCAACGCACCGCTCCCAGCCCTCGCCCCGCGGTCGGTGCGCCTCGCGGCACCGCCCTGCCATCACCGTGGCGACAATCTCTTCCGTCAGACCCGTTTCGCCATCCTCTCGGCTCAGTCCAGCCAGCGCCGCGGCACTCGTGTACCGCCGCACCGTCTTCACATCGATCCCCAGCCGCGCGGCGATCCGCTTGTGACCCAGCCGCCTCAGCCACAGCCTCAAAACCTCTTTGACTTCCACCATCGTGACCTCGCGATACGCCATCCCACCTCCCCTCGACTGGACCCCAGGTCCTGGTCGCCGGGAGGATGGCAGCTATGAGCGTCACGTGATCGGCCCGGGGGGGGGCATGCTTCTGAACATCTCACCCCTCACAGGGGTCCCATGCTTCTGAAAAACTGTCCGCTCAGGGGTCCCTTGCTTCTGAAGACCGACAATCGGCTGGTCTCGGCAGCGAACTTGGCGGGTGGATTCCGACCGCATCAAGGACATCCGGGTCTTGCGCACAGTGGTTGGCGGCAGAACCACCTACGAAGCCTCAGCACCGAATTCGCGACGCCCATCAGCTTGCGGGATTATGCGTCTGACGTATTCTCCCACTCCGGAGGCGTCGATGGCAAAAACCAAAGTGGCAGTCACGCTCGACACGCAGACCCTGCGCCGCGTTGACCGGTTGGTACGCGATGCCCGCTATCCCAACCGGAGTCAGGCCATTGAAGCTGCGGTCGCCCAGCAATTGGAGCGCCTCGAGGGGCGGCGCCTGGCCGAAGAGTGCGCGAAGCTCGACCCAGCGGCGGAACGGGCGCTGGCGGAGGAGGGGGGCAGCTCCTCGCCGGATCTCGACGTCGACGTTGCCGGCGAATCCACAGCGCATCCGCCGCGGCTCCCGGTGTTACGCCGCGGTCGGCCAAGCAAGCGCTTGCAGCCGATCGCGGCGAAGCGGCGCGGCGGCTGACCGCTCGCGTTCGGGGGGCTCGCGTTCGGGGTCGACACGGATGCGCCGGCGAGGCTAGCGTCCGCACGCCGACGTGCGCATGCAGCCGACGACTCTCCACCTGCACACCGCCTTCGAGGTCGCGCCGGTCGATGCGCGCCTCTTCGGCGGCTTTCTCGAGCACATGGGTCGCTGCGTCTACGAGGGCGTCTACGACCCCGCCAGCCGGCACGCGGATGCCGAGGGCTTCCGCCGCGACGTGCAGGCGGCGCTGCGCCGCCTGCGCGTCACCGTCATGCGCTATACGGGCGGCAATTTCGTCTCCGGCTACCACTGGCAGGACGGCGTCGGCCCGCGCGCGCAGCGCCCGCTGCGCGTCGAGAAGGCCTGGGACAGCCAGGAGCCGAACCAGGTCGGCACCGACGAGTTCATGGCGCTCTGCCGGCGCATGGATTGGCAGCCGATGCTGGCCGTCAACCTCGGATCCGGCTCGGCCGAGGAGGCGCGCGACTGGGTCGAGTACTGCAACGGCGCCGCCAGCACGCGCTACGGCGATCTGCGCGCCGCGCACGGCCACCTGGAGCCGTACGGGGTGCGCCTGTGGTGCCTGGGCAACGAAATGGACGGCTCGTGGCAGATCGGCCACTGCCCGCCCGAGGAATACGCGGCCCGCGCCAGCGCCGCGGCGCGGCTGATGCGCGGCGTCGATCCCGGCATCGCGACGGTCGCCTGCGGCTCGTCGATGCTGATGATGGAGTCCTTCGCCGACTGGGACGCGCGCGTCCTCGCGCACATGGACGACGCCGCCGACTTCATCAGCCTGCACTGCTACGTCGGCAACTGGAGCGGCGACACGCGCGACTATCTCGCCGTGACCAACCTGGTCGACCGGCAGATCGAGGCCATCGATGCCGTGGCGCGCGCGGTGCAGGCGAAGCGCAAGTCGACGAAGCGCATCTTCCTCAGCTTCGACGAGTGGAACGTCTGGTACCGCACCATGAACCCCGCCGGCATCAGCGGCGGCGGCGTCTTTCCGGCGCATCTCATCGAGGAGGTGTACAACCTTGAGGACGCGCTGGTGGTGGCCGGCTTCCTGCACAGCTTCCTGCGCCACGCCGACTGCGTGAAGATCGCCAACCTGGCGCAGATCGTCAACGGCATCGCGCCGCTGTTGACGCGTGGCGACGCGCTGCTCCTGGAGTCGATCTTCTATCCGCTGGCCATGGTCGCGAGCCGCCGCGGCGCGGTTTCCCTGCGCGTCGCCGTCGACGCGCCGTCCTACACCAGCGCGACCTTCGGCGCGGTGCACGAGATCGATGCCAGCGCCATGCTCGACGGCGACCGGCTGCATGTCTTCGCCACCAACCGCAGCGTCGACACGGCGGCGCCACTGACCGTCGCCGTCGCCGACCGGCCGCTCGCGCACCTCGTCGACGCCGACCTCCTCACCGGGCCGTCGGCAACCGCGGCGGACTCCTTCGAACAACCAGACGTGATCCGCAGCGTCCCCTTCGACGCCGTCCGCATCGACTCCGGCCGCGCCCACCTCTCCCTGCCGCCCCTGTCGTTCGCCGCGCTGACTTTTTCCATCCTTCGCGCGGCCCGCGACGTGGGGTGAGCTGCCGAATCGGCCCCGGCTGGTTCGACCAGCAGGGAGGGGGATTCAGCGCGGCCCGCACAGCGGGGCGCGGGCGGTGGCGGAGTGCCGCGGGAGGAAACGTGGAGGGCGCCGCAACTGGCAGGTGGGCGCTCGTGCACGGCGGACGGCCGCGGCGTCAGCGCGGCGGCGGCGCGACCGCGCCGCGCTCCGGGCGCCACTGCAGGGCACCGAGGAAGATCAGCCGCAGCTGCTTGATGGCGCGCGCCGTCAACTCGTGCTCGCGCACCCGCTGGCCCTCGGGCAGCTCGAGGAGATCGGCGCTCAGGCTCAGCACCGTGTGCACGACGAGGTGAGCGATCATCTCGAGATCGTCGCTCGGCATGGCCGCGAACGGGGCGACGGCGCGCAGGTCGCTGGCCAGTTCGCCGACGAAATAGTGGATCTCGCGCGCGACAGCCTGGCGCACCACCGGCCGGGCGCCGAAGCGCTCGCGCGTCAGAAATTCGAAGGCGCGATCGTTGGCCAACACGTACTGAACGAAGCCGCGCACGGACGACTGGATGGCGATGTCGCGCGCCCCCCGCGCCGACAGCCGCGCCTCGCGGATGATCTGCCGCAAGCGCAGACAGACATCGTCCACCAAGGCGAGACCGAGCTGGTCCATGTCGCGGAAGTGGCGGTAGAAGGCCGTCGGCACCACCCCGGCCTCGCGCGCCACCTCGCGCAGACTCAGACTGGCCAGGCTGCCGCCCTGCCGCGCCAGCACCAGCGCCGCATCGATCAACGCCTGCCGAGTCTGCAACTTGCGCTCGTCGCGGAGGTTCAGACTGCGTCCAGGCGGCCGTTCCGGTTGGTTACGACTGTGCACGCACAGAGCCTTACCACGGACAAGGGATAATCGAAAGGAATCATACCTCCTAAGCCTCCAGGTAAGATATCCAGAGTTTTTCAGTGAACAGATGTTGACTCAACCCGGCCCCGGTGCGATATCAGTGCACACTCGTACACCGAAAGGATCTCCGATGCTCAGCCTGCGCGACGCCATCCTGCCCGACCGACACTGGATCGATTTCGTCCTGCAGCACGTCGATCCCACGCGCAGCGTGACGCGCACCCTGGCGCGCCTCGAGGCGATCCGCGTCGAGACGCCGGACATGAAGACCTTCGTGCTGCGGCCGGTCTCCGGCCCGGTGGCGTTTGTCGCCGGCCAGTCGGTGGCGCTGCGGGTGCTCGTCGGTGGCGTCTGCCACGAGCGCTGCTACAGCCCCAGCAGCGCTGCCGGCGCAGCGACGCTGGCGATCACGGTCAAGCGCTACGCCGAGGGAGTCGTGTCGCGCTGGCTGCACGATCGCGCCGCGCTCGGCGACGTGCTGGAGCTCGGCGCCGCGGCGGGCGACTTCGTCCTGCCCTCGCCGCTGCCGGCGCGACTGCTGCTCATCGCCGGCGGCAGCGGCATCACCGCGGTGCGCGCGCTGCTGCTGGCGGCGTTGCGCGTTCGCCCGCGGGTCGACGCGGTCGTCCTCTATTACGCGCGCCGCGCCACGGACTTCGCCTTCGCCGACGAGCTGCGGGCGCTGGCGCGGCGCCGCCCGCGCCTGCGGATCCACTTTCTCGCCCAGCAGCCCGGCGGCGGCCGCGCCGGCGCAGGGCGCTTCTCGGCCGCGCAGCTCGACGCCCGCGCGCCGGACTACGCGCAGCGCCGGGCGTTCGTCTGCGGACCGCCCGCGCTGGTGCAGGCGGTGACCCGCCACTGGGCCGCCATCGGCCTCTCCGACCGGCTGCGCGCCGAGGCCTTCGCGCCGCCGCCCGCCGATGGCGACGCCGGGGTGGATCGCGCCAGCCTGCCGGTGCACTTCCGCCGCAGCGCGCGCACGGTGGCGGGGGCGCAGCCGACGTTGCTGGCGATCGCTGAAGCAGCGGGGCTGCGGCCGCCCAGCGGCTGCCGCATGGGCATCTGTCACACCTGCACCTGCACCAAGGTGTCCGGCAGCGTCCGCGATCGCGTCACCGGGGCCATCGACGCGCGGCCGGGCAGTCGCATCCGCCTGTGCGTCAGCGAGCCGCTCGGCCCCGTCACCCTCGACCTGTGAGCCAGAGGAGAACTGCCATGCACGCCACCCAGACCCTTCCCGACGTCGTCCGCCGCCGGCGCAGCCGCACGCTGACGCCGGCGCAGATCGAGGCCTTCGGCGCCGAGCTCGACGCGCTGCGCAGCGAGGTCCTGGACAGCCTCGGCGAGCGCGAGGCGATCTACATTCGCCGCGTCCAGGCGATCGTCCGCTACAGCGAGATCGGCGGCCGCGGCCTGCTCTTCGCGGGCTGGCTGCCGCCGGCCTGGCTGGCCGGCGCCGGCCTGCTCGCGTTCAGCAAGATCGTCGACAACATGGAGCTCGGCCACAACGTCATGCACGGGCAGTACGATTGGATGAACGAGCCCTCGCTGCGCGGCGACACCTACGAGTGGGACCACGCCTGCGACGGCGACGCCTGGCGCCACTCGCACAACTACCTGCACCACGCCTTTACCAACGTGCAGGGCAAGGACCGCGACATCGGCTACGGGTTCCTGCGCCTGTTCGCCTCGCAACCGTGGCAGCCGCTGCACCTGGTGCAGGCCGGGGTGGCGGTCGGCCTGGCGACGTTCTTCCAGTGGGGCATCGCGCTGCACGATCTCGAGCTCGACGAGGTGGTGCGCGGCCGCGTGCCGCTGGACACGCTGCGGCGCCAAGCGCCGCCGGTCCTGCGCAAGGTGCTGCGCCAGTTCGCCAAGGACTACGCGGTGTTTCCGGTGCTGGCGGGACCGGCGTTCCTGCCGGTCCTGTCCGGCAACCTGGCCGCCAACCTGATCCGCAACCTATGGACGTTCGGGATCATCTTCTGCGGGCACTTCACGGCCGATGCGGAGACCTTCCCGGCGACGGTGCTCGAGGACGAGTCGCGCGGCGCCTGGTACCTGCGCCAGATCCGCGGCTCGAGCAACCTCACCGGCGGCCCGACCTTCCATTTCCTGACCGGCAACCTGAGCCACCAGATCGAGCACCATCTGTATCCCGACGTGCCGGCCATGCGATACGCGGACATGGCCGAGCGCGTGCGCGAGATCTGTGCGCGGTATGAACAGCACTACAACACCGGCTCGTTCTGGAGCCAGTTCGCGACGGTGGTGACGCGCATCGTGAAGTACTCGTTCCCAACCTGGTCGGCCGCCGAGCCGACCGCAGCCGGCTGAGTCGACGACGAGGAGGAGACGTCCGTGAAGCACACCATCGCGCGCATCGAAGCGGTCAAAGACCTGATTCAAGAAGCCGTCGACAAGGGCGCCACGTCGGTCGAGCAGATCCACCGCACCATCGCCGCCCTGCCGCTCTCGGCGCTCGAGCAGCGCGGCCTGCTCGGCGAGGAGGGCAAGGAGGCGCGCACGCTGGTCGACGCGAGCATCGGCGCGGTCTACGAGACCATCCGCGCCGTCAACCGCGAAGTCGGCGAACTGGCGTCGGGGCTGTTCGAGGCGTTGGAGAATCACGCCGACGCCCAGGCGCATCTCGGCGGCGGCAAACCGCGACGCGACAAGTAGTCGCCGCCGCCTGGCGAACCGCCCCCGCCGGGCACCGCGACCAGACGCGTCGCGGTGCCCGCGCGGACTACGGCGTTTTCGCGACGACCTTCGTGCTGGTGTTGGTCTTGGCGCTGGCGAAGACCGACTCCCAGCAGGCGGCGGTGTCGAGATTGACCAGCTGGGCGCGCAGCGGCAGTGCCACCGGCAGCGCCGGCACGGCGGCGTTGGCCCCCTTCCCCTTCGCCAGGATGAGACCGGCCGCGTACTTCATTTTCATCTTGAACAGGCCGTGGCGGGCGAGCGCGGGGTCGAGATACGACACGCCGCTCGCCCGCGCCGTCCACTCCGCGGCGCCGGGCGGCAGCGCGCCGCCGAGCAGGGCGCCGCCGGCATCGTAGACGCAGACGGCCAGGTCGGTCTGGTCGGCGGGATCGCCGAGCGCGACGGCGTCGAGCGTACCGCCCTTCCATTTCCACAGCCACTTGTCCTTCGCCGGGTCGGCGTTGTCGCTGATCGTCAGCTTGCCCTGCGGCGCGACCCCGCACCCGCTCGCCGGCGCCGGCGCGCAGGCGGTGCCTTTGACGATGCGGAAGGAGTCGTGGATCAGGCCGGTGCTGGTGAGAAACCGCGCCGTCAACGTGGCCCCGTCGATGTCGAGCACCACCGAGCCGAGTTCGAGCAGGCCGCGCACCATGGCCGGGTGGTTGAGGGTGGTGTTGCGCACCTCGCTGCCGCTGCCGTTGACGACGTACACCGCGCCCGCGTTCGCGGTCGGTCCCGGCGCGGCCTTGCGATAGGCGCCGTCGCCGGCCGGATCGCCGTCGCCCGGGTCGACCTGGTGGCTGCTGTCGAACGTCGCCGACAGGCCGTGGTGGCCGTCGAGCAGGAAGCTGCGTTCGTAGTTGTGGCTGTGGCCGCACAGCACCAGGTCGACGCCGTAGGTTTCGAGCACCGGCAGGACGAACTGGCGCATGTTGATCTCCGCCGTCTCGACGTCGGAGTCGTGGAACAGCCCCTTGCTGTAGGGCGGCTTGTGCCACAGGGCGACGATCCAATCGGGATCCTGCAGCACCGCCGCCTGCAGATCGGCCTCGAGCCAGGTCAGCATCGCCGTGCCGGGCGCCGCCGGTGCCTGCTCGGAGTCGAGGGCGATGAAGTGGACGTTGCCGTAGTCGAAGGCGAAATAGGATTCGCTGCCCGAGGCGACACCGCCGACCTGCCCGGCGGTGGGGAAGCTGAACATGTCGAAGTAGGGGCCGACCTGGGTGGTGGAGTTGGAGGAGAAGGCCTCGTGGTTGCCGACCACCGACCACACCGGCGTCGTGCGCAGCATGGCCTGGTGGGTGTCGAACACCGCCGTCTGGTACTGCGCGTCGGTGCCGGTGGTGTAACCGTTGTCGCCGAGCAGCAGCAACAGGTCGGCGCTGCTGCTGCCGTTGAACGTGGCGAAGGCATCGCGCACGGCGTTGAGGTTGGCGCCGGTATAGCCGGCATCGCCGATCGTCCAGATGCGCATCGGCTGCGCCGTGCCGGTGGGCGGCCCGGTGCGCAGGTAGTGGTTGCCGTCATCACCGACGATCGGCACGCCGATCTCGCCGACCGAATAGAAGTAGGTCGTATCGGGCGACAGGCCGCCGAGGGCGACGACGTGCTCGGTGGTGAGCGTGGGGTCGTCGACGCTCTGCGTCAGCGACCCGGGCGCGGCGCCGTAGGCGACTTGGCTGGTGGTGGCGACGTCGGTGCGCCAGCGCACGACGATACTCGTCGTCCCCGGCATCTGCAGGTACGGGCCGCGCGTGACGACGGCGGCGTCGGCGCGGCCGACGGCGAGCAGCAGGATCAGGGCGGCAAGACCGCGTCCGATTGCATGGCGCATGCGTTGGATTCCCCCAGTGGCGCCGCCGCGAGCGCGGCGCTGATGCGGCGGCGCAATGATTCGAACGGCCCGGCGCGGCGGGCCCCGGCGCGGTGGCTGAGCAGGGTCAGGATATCGGCGTACGCGGCGCGGGCGTCGCTGGTGCGCCCGGCGGTGGCGAGCAGGTCGGCGCGGCGCGCCAACCAGAACGGGTTGCGGCCCTCGCGGGCGATCAGGTCGTCGCAGCGCCGCAGGGCGGCGTCGCTGTCCCCCTGGGCCGCGTCGAGATCGACGGCGGCGAGTTGCAGGGCCGCGATGTGACCGATGCGGAG
>Ga0209591_10003990_pt1 | contig 16901 bp, 15 predicted proteins | sample MAT01_FD_187207 | JGI IMG/M metagenome (GOLD analysis project Ga0209591, IMG submission 187207) | Freshwater microbial communities from Lake Fryxell liftoff mats and glacier meltwater in Antarctica - MAT-01 (SPAdes) (version 2) | ecosystem: Environmental > Aquatic > Freshwater > Ice > Liftoff... | reverse complement strand
TTTTGGCAAAGTCAAACTCTTTTGCCAGTACAGCCATCTGTTTATTAAGATCATAGCCAGTTACTTTCTCGTTATCCATCCAATACCGCAAAGCCTTGTTACGACAAAACAGAGCAGTACGAATTGCTTCGTCGATTGATGCGTACTGCTCTGTTTTACCTTTTAACTTAGCTTCTAGGACTAACATGGTTAACTTAAATCTTAGGTAACTTATTCTAAATTAAGACTGGCTATACTAGTTATTAAATTAGAATATAAAGCCGTCCTAAAGGACGGGGTTTTTACCCAATTTCCCTATAAAGCATGAATGAATGGATCGTAATTGGCAAAATTGTCTCAACTCAAGGGCTAAAAGGAGAAGTTAGGGTACTTTCCTATTCAGATTTTCCAGAGCGATTTGAACAGGCGGGGAAACGCTGGATTGCTAAGTTTGAGACTGCCACGCCCGAACCTATAGATTTAATTCGTGGTCGTAATGTGCCGGGTAAGATTAGCCTCTATGTGGTGAAGTTAGGAGGCATAGATACCTGTGATGCAGCAGAGGCTTTGCGGGGGAATTTGTTAATGGTACAAGAAAGCGATCGCCCCAAATTATCAACAAATGAGTATCACGTTACGGATTTAATTGGCTGTAAAGTTATCCATCAAGCCACGGGCAAGAATATAGGCGTGATTACAGATGTATTACCCGGCGGCAATGATTTACTAGAAGTGCAAAATGAAAACCAAGAGACAGTATTAATTCCCTTTGTGGAAGCGATCGCCCCTGTCGTGAATATCGAACAACAATATATTGAAATTACTCCACCCAATGGCTTAGTTGATCACTGGCTCTAACTCCAGTTAGTTAAAAAATTAGTTAAAACTGTTTTCTCGCAAAGATTAAAATGGCGATCGCTAAAACTAGTAACGTATAGCTCAAAATATAAACACCATTAGTAAATAAATCAGGCAATGATGGCAGAAGTCCATACACTGCTTCGTTTTTAAGGTTGGCACGAGACAGATCGGGCAGAATTAAATAAATTATGCGGGTAACAGTTTGGAGGCTTTCACTTCTAGAAATTTCACCTAGAGCTAATAAATCTTTAGTAAAATTGCCCATGACATAAGTGGCAAAAGTTAATAATGATGCCAATAAGGAGCTAGTAAAAGTACCAAATAAAATAGCGATCGCTCCTAAAAGCATTAACTGCCAAAATATATAAAAGTTAGCAACTAAAATTGCGGAAATAGGTACAGGAATTCGCCCTAAAGTCATCACCACAATAAAAATTGCTGACATTGCCCCAACCAAAAGAGCCAAAACTGAAGTAATTCCCAGATGTTTTCCTAGAATAAATTCAGCTCGACTCATGGGCTTAGCAATCAGGACAAATATTGTGCGCTTGTCGATTTCTTTATTAACCAGTGCAGTTCCCACAAATACTGCCACAATTAATCCAACTATTTCAATGGCAGCAATACCCACGTCCAAAATTATTTTTTTCTCGCCACTGGCAGAAAGTTGGGGCAGAAGATTGACCGCAGCCACTAAGATTAAAGTGAATAATAAAATTAGGTATAGTACCTGTTCGCGTAGAGTTTCACGAAAAACATTGAAAGCAATGACGCTAATCCGACCTAAATTCATAATTCAGTACAATTTGTAGTTTACTTAAGATAGATTTTAAGCATTTAGCTATACCAATTCCTACATTTTCACAAGGTATTTTTATGACGACGGGGTTAGAACCAATCAAGGCGATCGCTGAAAATTTTTCCGATCATGCTCAAAATCAGGATCATCCTTCTAATCGCCTAGTTCGGAGATTACTTGTAGGATTAACTTTCCCTTTAATCATAGTTAATGGCTGGTTAGGATTAGAATTTTTTCGATTTTTTCAACCTATATTTAGTATTCTCATTGCCGCATCAATTTTGGCATTTTTATTAAATTATGCTGTAGAGTTTGTCACCTTTAATCTCAAGATCAAGCGAGGCATGGCGGTTTTAGGCGTGTTTTTACTAGCAGTTTCAGTTTTAGCTGCGGTGCTAGTGGTACTAGTTCCCATCGCCTTGACTCAACTTAATGAATTAGTAAAGGGGCTACCCAGTTTAATCGAGTCGGGGAATCAGCAATTAATTGCCCTTCAGCTTTGGTATCAAGAACAAAATATCGATGTAAATGTGCGGGGGCTAGCTCTTCAGCTTACAGATAGGCTCTCAGGGCAGTTGCAAGCCCTTACGGGTAAAGTTTTAGGGTTTGCCCTAGATACAGCAGGCAGTGCCATTAATCTTTTATTAATTTTGGTACTAACCTATTATTTACTATCCTACGGTAATCGCATCTGGGCAGGTATTTTTCAATGGTTTCCTACCACTTGGGGCGGACAGGTGCAAAAATCTCTACGCCAAAATTTTCAAAATTACTACATCGGACAAGCGACGTTGGCATCACTAAGCGGAATTTCTGTAACCTTGGCTTTTATCACGATGAATGTGCCTTTTAGTATTTTATTTGGCTTGGCGATCGGCGTTATGGGCTTAATTCCCTTTGGTGGAGCATTAACTGTTAGCTTAATTTCGTTTGTATTAGTATTGCAAAATTTCTGGTTAGGGGTAAAGGTTTTAGTAACAGTAGTCGTCATTGATCAAATTATTGCCAATATAATTGCCCCTAGAATCTTAGGCAATCTAACGGGATTAAATCCTGTATGGATCTTGATATCTCTATTTATTGGCTTTCAAATTGCTGGATCGCTAGGATTAGTGATTGCTGTGCCTGTCGCTAGTTCTATTAAAACAACTGTTGATAACCTGAAAAGTTTTGCTGCCAATCCCCAAGAAACCCTAAGTTAGAAATTAACTAGTCCTGAGTTTTAGCTAAAGCTCGATCTATCCCAGATTTAAGACCCACCACCAAGAAGATATTAGTAATTGTTAAAAATGCCTCAGCGCCACCGTGAATCCAATCGACATTAGCAAGCGATGTGCCGTAAACACTCTGAGCATAAATTCCCGCAGGGATTGTGACGGCGACAAAGATTAAAGTGCCGTAAAATCCCCATAGTGCTAGCTTTGGTAGCTTTCCTGATTTGGTAATAAACCATAAAAATAGTAAATATGGAAATAGAGATAAGCCGAATAAGGATTCTTTTGTCATTAACTCTTAATAAAGATTTAGGCGGAAGCAGCCAATTAATATGTTACTTTGCTCGCTACTTAAACTGAGGAAATTACCAATTTCTAGATGTAAATAGATATAAATGAACACAACGCCAATAATTAGACAAGCAACTATAAATGACCACCAAAGTATTATCAACTATGGGATGAAGCTGATCAAACAGCATCAAAACTTTAATTCATTACGGTTCGCAGAATTAGAAAATCATGAAGACCAGCTTTATAAGTTTTTCCAAGAAGAATTTACTAACCCTAAAGCAGTTGTTTTAGTTGTAGAGCTACAGCAAAAAATAGTTGGGTATTCTTTTGTCAGGATAGAGGAAAGTAGTCTGGTTGACATAGCCCCAGAGTCGGCTTGGCTTCACGATATTTTTATTGATGAAACAGCTAGAGGATTTGGGGCAGGAAAATTATTATTAGATGCCTCCATAGATATTGCCAAAAAACTAGGTGCAAAAACTTTAATGCTTCAAGTTGCAGCTCAAAATGAATTTGCTCAAAAATTATTTAAAAGCCATGGATTTGATGTTTCAACCTACGAAATGATTATGGACTTGAGCTAAATTTGGTCATCGCCATAGATTTTTTGTAAGGTAGGAATAAACGATGGATAGGAAATTGCTACCGCTTCGGCATGACTAATTACAGTTTGCCCCTTAGCGATCAAAGCGGCGATCGCCATACTCATAGCAATCCGATGATCATCACAACTATCAACCTCAGCCCCAATTAGGGAGCAACCACCTTTAATCTCCATGCCATCGGGTAATTCGGTAATACTTCCCCCCATTTGATTTAGACATTTAGCGGTGATGGTAATGCGATCGCTCTCTTTTACCCGCAGTTCCGCCGCATCCCGAATAATCGTAGTGCCTTCTGCCAAAGATGCCGCTACCGCCAAGATCGGAATTTCATCAATTAAGCGTGGAATAATTGCGCCACCGATCGCACAGGCTTTTAACTGACTCGACCTTACTCTCAAATCTGCTACAGGTTCTCCCGTTATTTCCCTAGGATTTTCAAGGGTAATATCTGCGCCCATTTCTATGAGAACTTCTAAAATGCCTGTACGGGTAGGATTAACACCCACATTCAAAATTAGCAGATCAGAATTAGGCACGATCGCTCCCGCCACCAACCAATAGGCAGCCGAACTAATATCCCCCGGTACTATAACTTCTTGTCCATGTAATTGCGATCGCCCCTTTAGACAAACCGTATTACTATCCACCTCCACTGTTGCGCCAAATGCCGATAACATCCGTTCGCTGTGATCCCTAGAACGTTCTGGTTCTGTGACTATGGTTTCGCCATCAATCATTAATCCTGCCAATAAAATACAGGACTTGACTTGGGCAGAGGCGATCGGAGAGTGGTAATGAATTGGGCTTAAATTTTTACCTAAAATAGCCAAGGGCGCTTTACCCCCATCTTCTCGTCCCCAAATTTGTGCGCCCATTTCTCTCAACGGTTTAACTACCCTGAGCATAGGACGCGATCGCAAAGATTTATCCCCAGTCACAGCAAAAAAGCGGCGATCGTGACCAGCTAATACTCCTAGCATTAGGCGTAAAGTTGTTCCTGAATTACCTGCGTCCAGAATATCCAACGGTTCACGGAGATTACCTAAGCCAATGCCTTGGACGGTAACTAGATCCGAATTAAGTTCAGAAATTTCTGCCCCCATTGCCTGAAAGCACTTAGCCGTACTGCGAGGATCTTCACCGAGGAGTAAGCCCCGAATTGTAGTGGTACCTGATGCCAAGGCTCCCAGCATCAAAGCTCGATGGGAAATGGATTTATCCCCTGGAATCGATATTTTTCCATTTAATCCCGACTTTAATTTGAAACAGTTAATGGTGAGAAAATGGTTACTAGTAGAAGTGTCTAATTCAATCATTTATAATATTAAACAGATGGGATTTTAGGATTTTGGTAATCTTTTGTGTTTTAAAAAGCCTAGAGAACTATTTTCAGACATTACCCGTCTAAATACATAAGTAAAAATAAAGATCAAATCACAAATTTGGAGACAGGGGTATGACTAAAGGATTAGTTAATTTATTAGCCTCTAGTTTAATCATCACAGGAACAGTGGGTGTAATTCCACCAACCTATGCTCAGACAACTACTAATGATGAAGATATTACAGTTCGAGTCTATCAGCTTGCCAGCCCCGCAGTGGTATCCATTCGAGCAGGGAATGCCACAGGCAGTGGGAGTATTATCGATTCTAAGGGGCTGGTTTTAACCAATGGTCATGTCGTGCGGAATTCTAACACCGTGGTTGTTACTCTTGCTAATAAGCAAAAACTCCAAGGAAAAGTAATTTCTCGCAGTCGTAATCCAGACTTGGCATTGATTCAGTTACAAAATGTATCAGGTAACTTACCTAAAATTAATATTATCTCTTCCAGCCAAGTTAAGGTTGGGCAACGGGCATTTGCCATTGGCAATCCGTTTGGGCAATTTGCAGGTACTTTAACCACAGGTATTATTAGCCGCATTGATAGCGATCGCAAACTGTTACAAACCGATGCGGCAATTAATCCAGGCAACTCTGGGGGACCTTTACTCAATAGTCGAGGTGAACTAATTGGCGTTAACACTCTCATATTTACACCAGGCGAAGGTAATGTGGGAATTGGGTTTGCCATTAATGCGGATACGGTTAGGCAATTTATCAGTTCGGCACCAAGGGAAAGAGTTAGCGATACTATTGCTCGGAATAATCCCACCAATAATGCCTTTGCTTTAGACGGCAATCCTAGAGCTTTTACTTTGACTCCCAATGACTTAAAAGCAACCGATGGTAGTGTCTATAAAAGTTTTCGGTTTAATGGTAGAGCAGGACAAAGACTAACTATCGAGATGGCAAGTACAGATGTCAATCCCTATTTGGCAGTAGTTGATCCAAGGGGTAGAAGAATTGCGGTAAATGATAGTGAAGGCAAAGCTCGGGTTCGGGTGACTCTGCCAACATCTGGAACCTATACACTTTTTGCAAATTCTGCTGCTGCTGGCGACTATGGACGCTTTACAATTAGCGGCAAGCTTGATGGTGCCGTAACTGGGATCATTCCGCGTAATAATGGCGGCGATCGCTCTAACTCGGTCATTTTTCAGCGCAATGGCGTTTTAGGGGCAAATAGTAATATTTTACCGAGAGATGGCAGCCTGTATGAAACCTTTAGCTTTGCAGGAAGAGCAGGACAAAGAGTCCAAATTGAGTTGAGTAGCTTAGATTTTCGTCCCTACGTGGCTTTACTTTCACCTGATCGGCGGATTATTCGAGGAAATGATGGCTCTGCACAAAATTCTGCCATTATTGTGCAGTTGCCCGCCACAGGTACCTATAGAGTCATTGCTAATGCCGTAGATAGTTCAGGAAGGGGGAACTATACCTTAACTATTAAGAATTTAGATTAGATTAGGCTTGCTCATGTAAATTTAGATTTTGTTAAAGAAAAAGTCTGCTTGAGTTAAAACTTGATAAAAGGCTTGGGGCGCAAAGAACTGGCGATAGCTCATTAATGTGCTTTGGGCATTTTCTGGGGATAGCTTCAGATTTTTTGTTTTCAGCATTTCATACCTAAAGGCATCAAAATTATTGGGTTCAAGGTCTAAGTATTCTGAGGGTTCACGGGCGTAACTAGATTGGGTTTGATGTTCAGCGTGCCAAGTTTCGCAGTTTTTAGCAGCTAATTTTCGGGCTGTTAGGATTAATTTTTGGACTTGTTGATCCTGCGATCGCTGTAATTTATGCTCTCGAAAAAATTCCTGTGATTTCTCTATTTTGAACTCCTGAGTAACATTAGATGGCAATTGTTGTAATGAAATTTGTAAATTATTTATTTTTTGCCACAGGGGGCGATCGCTCTTAATATTTATGCTGGTACTTACAATTGGCGTAGATTTAGGTGTGGATTTAATAATTGTAAAATTTGACATTTCTTGACTTAAAAATATGAGCCAACTTGATATTTGCAGCAGTTGAGTATCAAGACTTAAGTTAAAAGGATTAAGATTTAATGTTGTGGTCGAAGAGTTAAATTTCTGGGAAGCTAATTCAAATTCTAAAAACTCTATTTTCAAAAGTGAGCTACTTAATCCAACTCCTACTAGCTTTTTTTTGATATGTTTTTGACTATCATATATATCGATTTTTTCATTAAGCTGACAAAATAAGTCGTAATAAAAGTAAGCTATATTTTGGAAATTTATTGGCACATATTCATTAGTCACATCACATAAAAATATAGAATTTTGATCGCCAATTTTCAAAGTAGATAGAATTGCATCAGCCGCTTTTTTGGCCAGGGTTTGAACTTCTTCAGGGATTTCCTGATCAAGTAGGGTCGGAATTCTTGATTCGGCACGAAAACCAGAGTCATAATTTTCAGCTTCCCACTCTTGCAACCATTCGGGAGTTTCTAAATCTGCGGTTGAGGTAAGCTCATTATTTCCCAAAGATCCATTTTTTAGAATTACAGTTGGTGGTAAATTACTTCTTCGAGATTTGATAATAGTAAATATTTTTTGCCGATTAATAAAACAAATATAGCTAATAGTTATGGATGTGAAGAGAAAGATTAAAATACCTAGATTTTGATTTGGTGTTTCTTTTTTATCTGCTTTGGAACTAATAGAGGCGATCGCTTCATGCATTTTTATAAACCGCCGATCTCCTTTTAACTTTGGAGCTAAAGCCATGAGAAATTTAAGCTGATTTTTAGGTAAAGACTTAACGGCTATGAAACTAAGTTTGGAACTCTTTTCAATTTCCTGAAACTTTAGAGATAGAGCCTTAATATCTTGAGTATTTTTTACTTTGAAATACTTAAATGACGAACCACTTTCTAACCAATTTGCAGATAATTCAGTCCAGTTTTGCGATTCACTAAGGGCTTGATTAAAGTTAGGTGCAACTTTTTTAATTTCCTCTGCCTGATCTTGGAGTTGATTAGCATTAGTAAAATTAGGCTCTAATCCAAGGTTGGCGATCGCAAAGGTTAATAGGCTTACTAGAAATAATATTGCCCCTATTTTGCGGCTTTTTATAGCATTAAATCCTTTACGCATAAACACTATATCCAAGAAATAACTTTAATTTTCTCATCTAAATATAGCCTGTTGTCGATCAGAGCAGCTTAAGGCGGGTAATTAAGAGCTTGCCAGATATGTTTGGTTAATTTTGAGTAATTAATTACTTTTATCAAATTTTAATAGTCAAATTAATTATAAATTTAATGAGAATAAGAATGATTAACATTTATTGAAATTCCTGATACTATAAAAAAATTAATTGTGGGTAGTGAATATGCAAAAAAATATGAAGAGAAATGTAAAAATCTGGTGGCGATCGCTAATTCTGTTTAATCTTTTAGGCTCTAGCATTGGAGTTCAAGCGGTTTTAGCGGATTCTGTGGTTGACTCTAAATTGGTAAAGCACGCCCAAGAAGGGAAACTTCAAAATACTACAGCCCAAGTTACCTCCGTATCCCAACTATCAGATGTGCAGCCTACGGATTGGGCATTTACTGCATTACAGTCTCTAGTAGAAAGGTATGGCTGTATTGCGGGCTTTCCTAACGGAACCTATCGGGGCAATCGAGCTTTAAGTCGGTTTGAATTTGCGGCGGGTTTAAATGCTTGCCTAGATAAAATTAATGAACTTATCTCTACAGGTTTAGCAGATAAAGTCGGGAAAGAAGATTTAGCGACCTTGCAACCATTGCAAACCCAATTTGCCACAGAACTATCTGCGCTTAAGGGCAGAGTTGATGGCTTAGAGGCAAAAACTACAACCTTAGAAGCACAACAATTCTCAACAACAACCAAATTATCAGGACAAGTAGTCCTCGCAATTTCTGGTGGTGGATCGGGCAATGCTAATATTCTTTTACCCGATAACACCCCTTCAGGGAATGCTGGATCGGCAAATACCACAGCGATCGCTAGAGTCAGACTAGAATTAAATACCACTTTCACAGGAGATGACCTATTGGTAACTCGCCTGCAAACTGGAAATAACGGCTCTAATATTGGTTCGTTTTTGGATGGCAGTTTTGCGAAGGAGCTTGCCTATGCTGGGGCAGAAACCAATGTAACTTTAGGGATTTTGCGCTATGACTTTTCGCCTATTCCTGATGTTAGGGTAGCGATCGGTCCTCAAATTGATTTGAGCGATAAACTAGATATAAATAGCTTTGCCAATGATGAGGCAAATGATTTTTCTTCAGGGTTTTTTATAAATAATCCATTGATTTTACCTCTCAATAGTGGGGCAGGTGCAGTCGTTGAATTTAATCCAGGTGGTGGAGCATTTAGTATTCGAGCAGGCTATGTGGCAGGGAATGGGGCAAGTCCAAGTGGAAGCGATACGGACTCTTTAACTAATGGTGGCTTAGGGGGAGATCCCTATCAAGCTACGGTAGAGTTAGAGTTTGCGCCTAAGGATTCTGGATTTGCCGCCCGATTACAATATACCAATGCTGCCATTGGCAATTTAGATTTTAATATCGGTGGTGTGAATTTAGAATGGGCAATTAATTCTAGTGTGGCAATATTTGGGCGGTTTGGGTTTGGCGGAATTAGCGATCGCATTTCCACAATTAATCCTTACACTTGGTCAGCAGGTATAGCGTTTCCTGATTTGTTTAGGTCTGGTTCATTGGCAGCGATCGCGATCGGGCAGCCTTTTATTGAGCGCACTGTTGGTAATAGCACCCAAACTAATATTGAGGCGTTTTTCAAATTTCCGCTAAGCGACAATCTTAGTATTACCCCCGACTTGCAATTTATTATTAATGGCAACAATAATAGTAATAACAGCTTAATTACAATTGGTACTCTGCGGACAGTCTTCACTTTTTAAGGCTAATTTCAAAGAAAATAAACAGGCACTACTTTAGACAAGAAATCTGGGTTGGGTGGCAAGGGCATATATTTTTATGGAGTTTTCCATGGAAATTATTACCATTACCTTATTCCAGCCTAGCTTCAACTCAAACAATGCTAGATAATTTCATGTTAGAATACATAACTTAACGTGGTCTAAAACATCCCCAGTGGGTAGTTTATTTTGGGAGAAAGAAAGCTAGATTTATGCCCAATCATACTCACATTCAAGTTCGTGGTGCCCGTCAGCATAATCTTAAAAATGTCGATTTAACGATCCCTAGGGATAAATTAGTTGTATTTACAGGAGTTTCGGGCTCGGGCAAATCTTCGTTGGCATTTGATACAATTTTTGCCGAAGGGCAACGCCGTTATGTAGAGTCCTTAAGTGCCTACGCTCGGCAGTTTCTGGGACAGGTAGAGAAACCTGATGTCGATTATATTGAGGGGCTGAGTCCTGCGATTTCTATCGATCAAAAATCTACTTCCCATAATCCCCGTTCCACCGTCGGCACTGTTACGGAAATATACGATTACCTGAGGCTTTTATTTGGTAGGGCGGGAACTCCCCATTGTTATATTTGCGATCGCAATATTTCCCCCCAAACCATAGACCAAATGGTAGATAAGGTCATGGAGCTAGCCAATGGCACCAAATTTCAGTTATTGGCTCCTGTGGTACGGGGCAAAAAAGGCACCCATCAAAAATTAATCGCAGGGCTTGCAGCAGAGGGCTTTGCCAGAGTACGAATCAATGGCGAAGTCAGAGAGCTAGGAGATAACATTGAACTACCAAAAACCAAAACCCACAATATCGAAATTGTGGTCGATCGCCTAGTCCGCAAAGATGGCATTCAAGAACGCTTAACCGATTCCATGGCTACCTGCTTGAAACGGGCGGAAGGAATTGTGATGGTGGAAATTTTAGGTACCAAGGATTCTAGTATTCTCACTTTTTCTGAGAATTTTGCCTGTACCGAACATGGGGCAGTGATGGATGAGTTGTCTCCACGGTTATTCTCTTTTAATTCTCCCTACGGTGCTTGTCCCACCTGTCACGGCTTGGGTCATGTTAAAACTTTTTCACCTGAATTAATTGTTCCTGACCCAAAATTACCTGTATATGCGGCGATCGCCCCGTGGGCAGATAAAAGTCACACCTATTATTTATCATTACTGGCTAGCTTAAGCGAATATGCTGGATTCGATATTGGTACGCCTTGGGAACAGTTAACTGAATATCAAACTGATGTTCTTTTATACGGGACTACGGAGAAAATTTTAATAAAAGCTGATTCTCGGTTTTCCAAAAGTGAAGAAGGCTACTACAAACGCTATGAAGGTGTGATAGCAATGCTTCAGCAACAATATAATGAAGCCAATTCTGAATCCTACCAACAAAAATTAGCCCAATACCTGATCGAATTACCCTGCGCTGATTGTCATGGCACCCGCCTAAAACCAGAGTCCCTAGCTGTGAGAATTGGTGGTTATCGGATTACAGATTTCACCTCCGTGGCATTGGAAATTTGTAAGGAACGCTTAGAAAGCTTAGTATTAGATGCTCGCACTGCTCAGATCGCTGACCAAGTTCTTAAGGAAATTAAAGCTCGCCTGCAATTCCTTTTAGATGTCGGTTTGGATTATCTGACCCTTGATCGCTCCACAGCCACACTATCTGGAGGAGAAGCACAACGCATCAGGCTGGCAACCCAAATTGGCTCAGGGCTTACAGGGGTTCTCTACGTTTTAGATGAACCGAGTATTGGCTTGCATCAACGGGATAATGGCAGATTATTAAAAACCTTGCACAAACTGCGAGATCTGGGTAATACCCTAATCGTGGTTGAGCATGATGAAGAGACAATCCGTGCCGCCGATTATTTAGTGGATATTGGTCCAAAAGCAGGGATTCACGGTGGACAGATTATTGCCCAAGGTACAGTTATCGATATTGAAAATCATCCTGAATCTATTACTGGTAGTTATTTAGCAAGGCGATCGCAAATTCTGACACCTAATTCCAGACGAGAAGGTAACGGTAAGTTCATTGAAATCTCTAATGCCCATAGTCACAATCTTAAAAATCTAAATGTGAAGATTCCCCTAGGCAAGCTTGTCTGTGTCACAGGAGTCTCAGGCTCAGGTAAATCGACTTTAGTTAATGAAATTTTACATACTTATCTCGAACATCATTTCAATCGTAAAGTCCCTATACCCAAAGGTGTTGATCAGGTTCTGGGCTTAAAGGCACTGGATAAATTTATCGTTATCGATCAATCTCCCATCGGTCGGACTCCCCGTTCCAATCCTGCCACCTATACTGGCACCTTTGATCTGATTCGGGAAACCTTCGCTTTGACTACCGCCGCTAAAACCCGTGGATATAAGGCAGGACAGTTCTCTTTTAATGTCAAAGGCGGACGCTGTGAAGCCTGTGGGGGACAGGGTGTGAATGTAATTAGTATGAACTTCTTACCCGATGTCTATGTCCAATGCGATGTGTGTAAGGGCGCACGCTATAACCGTGAAACTTTGCAAGTGAAGTATAAAGAGAAGACGATCGCCGATATTTTAGATATGACCATCGAAGAGGCAATGCACTTTTTTGAGAATATCCATCAAGTTCATACAAAATTGGGAATGCTGGTAGATGTGGGCTTAGGCTATATTCGGCTAGGGCAATCCGCCCCAACTCTATCTGGGGGAGAGGCACAACGGGTAAAACTGGCAACGGAATTAGCCAAACGGGCAACGGGGAAAACGCTCTATCTCATTGATGAACCGACGACAGGTTTAAGTTTCTATGATGTCCATAAGCTGTTAGATGTGGTGCAGAGGCTGGTGGATAAAGGTAATAGTGTCTTGGCGATCGAGCATAACTTAGATGTGATTCGTTGCTCTGATTGGATTATTGATCTAGGTCCCGAAGGTGGCGATCGCGGTGGAGAGATTATTGCTGAAGGTACACCCGAACAAGTGGTACAGGTACCCCATTCTTATACAGGACAATACTTAAAGGTAGCTCTAAACCAGTTCTCAATGGTTCAAGATTAGCAGTTGTTGCTCATTCCTCAAACTACTTTTTTTTAATTAGTTGTAATTGCCCTTGATCATTAGTTTCGACTGCCATACCCAACTTATCTAATTCATTTACGGCAATTTGAAAGGTCTTTTGATCAACAGCCGCCGTTAAAACTGCCCCCCAAGCCGAAATCCTTGCCGATCTACTGTTAGGGTCTTGGCGTAAAAACTCGGCAGAAGCTCGGGAAGACTCAGCCACAAATTTTGTTTCGGGTAAAGCATCTGGGGGAAAGGTTGCTCTGTCTGCCCACTCTGCCGCCTTAAGGTAAGATTTTCTAGCAGCGGCACTATCACCTAAGAATAGCAATTCATCTATAGCTCGTCGTCGCCATACAGTATAGGCATCGGATTGGGTTTCGGGTGAGATAAATGGTAGTCCTTTTTTATATAGAGCGATCGCCCGTTTAGGTTGAGCCGCATACATAGTGACACTATTGGACATAAATAGATAGGCATATACATGGCGTGGGTCACGGCTGATAATTACATCAAAAAAATCTGGACTTAAGCTATAACCAGTTTTATTTTGCGCCCGAGCCACATCATCCCCAAAATACTGAAGAAATCCTAAAAAAGCCATATTCGCAATCATATTGTTAAACCCAAATCCCCTTTCTGGCAATTGATTTAGGAATCTCAGGCGAGCTCTTTCTTGGTCAACTGCCCTTAAGTCAGCGTTACGAGTCTGTCCAGCTAGTTTTTGATTAAGTCGAGGTAATTGCAAACTAATAGATGTAATCGCCAAGGCAGCGATCGCCCCAAGATTAATAGCTAATTTCATTAATGACATAGTAAGGCTCTTCTATTTTTCAGGATTAATACCAAGCGATGAGTAGGCAAGGCAATCTTTGGATCAACCTTCTGAACCTTTTTTTGAGATTTCTTCTCTTTAGCTACTTTAGTTTTTGCTGTTGCTAGCACCATAGTTAGATTTCTCCATTACCGAATTAGAAATATTTTAGCTGTTGATTTACGCCTTTGTCACCTTGAGAATAATGACTATAAAAAAGACGAAACTTGCCCCAAGCTTAGGAAAATCTAGCTAAAAAGACAATAGTTCGGTAAACCACACTGGTAGAAGCTACCTAAATTCAAGTACATTAGCACTCAGCAGTCAAGAGTGCTAAATAGTATTGTTATTGGATTGAACACTATGGCAACAATGTCTTTAAATGTCTCTACCGTGAAGCCCTTAGGCGATCGCGTGTTTGTTAAAATCAGCGGAAAAGAAGAAAAAACCGCAGGCGGCATCTTTTTGCCAGATACAGCCCAAGAAAAGCCTCAAATTGGTGAGGTATCTGCGATCGGTGCGGGCAAGCTTGATGATAACGGTGTCCGTCAACCTTTAGAGGTAAAAGTTGGGGATAAGGTTCTGTACTCTAAATATGCTGGTAACGAACTGAAAATTGATGGCGTTGAATATGTTTTACTTGCAGAAAAAGATATTTTGGCGATCGTTGCCTAAATCTAAATCTCATCAATTTTTTGCAAATATAAATTATCAATTTGACTCTTCAACTTGAATAATCCCAACTAATTGAAATTATCTTACTATTAAGGATAGAAAATCATGGCAAAGCGAATTATTTATAACGAAGATGCCCGTCGTGCCCTCGAACGTGGTATGGATATTTTAACCGAAGCGGTAGCTGTTACCCTTGGACCTAAAGGTAGAAACGTTGTTCTGGAAAAGAAGTTTGGCTCTCCCCAAATTATTAATGATGGCGTTACGATCGCTAAAGAAATCGAACTAGAAGATAACGTTGAAAATACTGGCGTAGCTTTGATTCGTCAAGCTGCTTCTAAAACTAACGATGCGGCTGGGGATGGTACAACTACTGCAACTGTTCTCGCCCATGCGATCGTTAAAGAAGGTATGAGAAATGTGGCTGCTGGAGCTAATGCTATTTCTCTTAAACGTGGTATTGATAAAGCCTCTACATTCTTAGTAGAAAAAATTGCGGCTCATTCTCGTCCTGTAGTTGATTCCAAGGCGATCGCTCAAGTCGGATCAATTTCCGCAGGTAACGACGACCAAGTTGGGCAAATGATCGCTGATGCGATGGACAAAGTCGGCAAAGAAGGCGTAATTTCCCTAGAAGAAGGTAAGTCTATGACTACCGAACTTGAGATTACTGAAGGTATGCGTTTTGATAAGGGCTATATTTCTCCCTATTTCGTCACTGATTCTGAACGGATGGAAGCTTCCCTCGAAGAACCATTCATTCTAGTTACAGACAAAAAAATCGCCCTAGTCCAAGACCTTGTTCCCGTGCTTGAGCAAGTAGCGCGCACAGGTCGTCCTCTGTTGATTATTGCTGAAGATATTGAAAAAGAAGCTCTAGCAACTTTAGTGGTAAATCGTCTGCGTGGCATTTTGAATGTTTGTGCAATTAAAGCTCCTGGATTTGGCGATCGCCGTAAAGCCATGCTAGAAGATATTGCTGTTCTGACTGGTGCTCAGGTAATTACTGAAGATGCTGGACTCCGTTTGGATACAGTCAAACTAGATGCCCTTGGCAAATCTCGCCGCATCGTGATCACTAAAGATACAACGACAATTGTGGCTGAAGGAAATGAAGTTGCGGTTAAAACCCGTTGTGAGCAAATCCGTCGTCAAATTGAAGAATCTGATTCCTCTTTTGATAAAGAAAAACTCCAAGAACGTCTTGCTAAGCTAGCTGGCGGTGTCGCTGTAATCAAAGTTGGGGCTGCTACCGAAACCGAAATGAAGGATCGGAAGTTCCGTCTTGAAGATGCGATCAACGCTACCAAAGCGGCTGTAGAAGAAGGGATCGTGCCTGGTGGTGGTACAACCTATGCTCACCTCGCTCCTGAACTAGAAACTTGGGCATTGGCTAATCTTAAAGCTGAAGAACTAACTGGGGCTTTAATTGTAGCAAAAGCTTTACTAGCTCCTGTTAAGCGCATTGCCGAAAATGCTGGGCAAAATGGGGCTGTGATTGCAGAAAGAGTTAAGGAGAAAGACTTTAACACTGGCTATAACGCTATGACCAATCAGTTTGAAGATATGTTTGCTGCTGGAATTGTTGACCCTGCTAAAGTAACTCGTTCTGCTTTACAAAATGCAGCTTCGATCGCTGGCATGATTCTAACTACAGAATGTATTGTGGTTGATAAGCCTGAAGATAAGCCTTCTGCTCCTGCTGGTGGTGGCATGGGTGGAGACTACGATTACTAAGCCTAATTTGCTTTAATAATCACTAAATTTATTAATTGGGGTGGCAATACCATCCCTTTTTTGTTTTTATTTTTAATCAATGCTGCAATAACTGCATTTTTAAGAAAGTTGGGGAATAAAGCATCGTGTGACTCTTCCAAATCCTCGAAGTTCTCTAGCATAATTTAGTGAGACCTCATTTTCTGATTTTAATAAATTAATGCCAATGCCATTATTTCCTTTTTCTTTGCCTGAAGAATGGATATAGCGATCGCCCCCCAGATACATTCCCACATGATTCGCTTTTTCTCCAGTGCCAAAAAAAACTAAATCCCCTGCTTGCAATTCCGTTTGAGCTATAGGCGAAGTGAATCCTTCCTGTTGATAGGCATCCCGTGGAATCCAAATTCCTACAGATTGAAACGCTGCTTGCATTAAGCCTGAGCAATCAAAATTAGGAGGCACTGTACCGCCCCATAAATATTCATTTTTCATAGTCATAGCATTTTCCACATAGGCGATCGCTTTGGGGATTTGAGCTTGAATTTCTGCTTCTGATAATTCCACG
>Ga0209591_10003989_pt1 | contig 16909 bp, 19 predicted proteins | sample MAT01_FD_187207 | JGI IMG/M metagenome (GOLD analysis project Ga0209591, IMG submission 187207) | Freshwater microbial communities from Lake Fryxell liftoff mats and glacier meltwater in Antarctica - MAT-01 (SPAdes) (version 2) | ecosystem: Environmental > Aquatic > Freshwater > Ice > Liftoff... | reverse complement strand
CGATATTCCAACCCGCACACCAACGGCCCGGGTAAGTTGACCAGGGCCTTGGCTGTTCATTTGGATGACAATGGCACGGACCTGACAGGTCAGCGGATCTGGATCGAAGATGCTGGGATCGTGGTACCGCCGGAGCACGTGATGGTTGGTCCGAGGGTCGGTGTTGACTATGCGGGCACTCATGCTTTGCTGCCTTATCGTTTTCGCATCGCACCTTCGCAGCTGATCCGTACATGAGAAACGAACGCATCCTCTTCATGGGCACACCCGAATTCGCGGTGGCCACATTGAATGCTCTTGTTGCCGATGGTTTGAACGTGTGTGCAGTGGTCACTGCTCCAGATCGACCAGCAGGTCGCGGTCGTCAGTTGCGATCATCAGCGGTAAAACTTCGCGCCTTGGAGTTGGGCATTCCCGTTCTTCAGCCAGAGCGATTGAAAGACCCTGCCTTCCTTGCGCAATTGGATCATCTCGATGCGCTACTCTACGTGGTGGTGGCATTCCGCATGTTGCCGGAAGTGGTCTGGTCGAAACCCCGATACGGTACTGTGAACCTGCATGGATCACTCCTACCCGCGTATCGTGGTGCAGCACCGATCAACTGGGCCGTCATACATGGCGAGCCACGAACCGGCGTGACCACCTTTATGATCCAACACGAGATCGATACGGGCGGCCTGCTCCTTCAAGATGCGATAGGTATCGGCCCGGAAGAAACGGCAGGCGACGTTCATGATCGGTTGATGATCCGTGGTGGCGATCTGATGGTTCGCACCGTGCACGGCCTTCTGAGTGGAGGTATCGAGCCGGCACCGCAAGTGATCGACCCATCCGCTCCCCCGCGCACCGCACCAAAGATCAACGCAGAGAACACCCGCATACATTTCAACAGACCTGCTCGGGAGGTACACGATCACGTTCGTGGTCTAAGTCCTTATCCGGGTGCTTGGTGTGAATGGATCGATGGAGGATCACCCAGCCTGCATTGCAAACTGCTACGCACAAGACCGAGCGACATGGAGCATCCCGCTATAGCTGGAACGCTGCGCATTGCAGAAGGCCAGGCTTTTGTAGCATGTAATGATGGATGGATCGAGCTACTGGAATTGCAATTGGAAGGACGTCGGCGCATGTCCGCTGCTGAGTGGATGCGTGGGTTGCACGGCACGGTCGCCATTCACTTGCAATGATCGAGCAGTTCGCTGAATGCCCGTCGAACGGATCGCACGCTGCCTAAAATGCCGTTGACCCAACGGCTCGTAAGTGGAGAAAACGCATTTCCTGGAACCCTTACTGGTGGCGGCTTGCAGAGGCACTTATCAACAAACCCCTTTGTTTTTCAACATTTTCCGGATAAATCACTGGAAACCCTTGACAGGAGCGGCTGTCAGGATACATTTGTCCACGAGTTCAAAAACACATTCACTCAAAACACACAACACTATGGGCTTGAACAAAGCAGAATTGATCGAATCGATCGCCGCGGATGCTAAGATCTCCAAGGCGGATGCCAAGCGTGCACTGGACGCATTCGTGACCAGCACCACCAAGGCTCTGAAAAAAGGTGAGCGCGTTGCCCTCGTTGGCTTCGGCACCTTCTCCATCACCAAGCGTGCAGCTCGCAAGGGCCGCAACCCACAGACCGGCAAAGAGATCAAGATCGCTGCCAAGAAAGTGGTGAAGTTCAAGGCTGGTGCGGACCTCTCCTCAAAGGTGAAGTGATCCACCACGTGTCCTGAAGAAAGTCCCTCGCCCCGGCGAGGGACTTTCTTTTTTTGCACCATCCAGCAGCATGTCGATGACCGATCACGAACTCTACGAGCAGCTCTCACAATTCGTTTCTCCCAACAAGCGCGAATTGTTCGATCGATTCTCAGCTCTGCGCACCCGGCACGTAACGGTGGTGTTGGAAGACATCTATCAATCGCAGAACGCGAGTGCAGTTGTGCGGACCAGTGATCTGGTCGGCATCCAAGATGTGCATGTGATCGAGAACCGTAACGCCTATCAACTCAACCCCGATGTCACTTTGGGTTCTTCCAAGTGGGTGGATATCCATCGCTATCGAACACACGCGGACAACGCGATGGCCTGCGTGGAACAGTTGAAGAAGAAGGGATATCGCATCATCGCCACTTCACCGCGTAGCGAACACATCACACCCGAGAGCATCGACCTGGAACAACCCATGGCCTTCTGTTTTGGTACAGAGTTAACGGGACTAAGCGATCAACTGCTTAGCGCGGCGGATGAACATTTGCGGATCCCCATGCATGGCTTCACCGAGAGCTATAACATTTCAGCATCGGCTGCGATCGTGCTTTACACGGTGATGCATCGTCTGCGCAATAGCAGTATCCCCTGGCAACTGGATGAAGCGACCCTGGTCACGCTGAAACTGGCGTGGGCGCGCAAGATGGTGCATAGTGCAGCGCATCTCGAAGAACGATTTCGTAGAGACGCAGAAGGACGATCACCGATCAACTAAGCATCGGTTCGGATGGCCTTTGAATGGATCGGATGCGTCGATCCACTTCGCTTGTCGATCACCCTCGCGCAGCTCGGTCACTCACCTTCATCGCATGTGGATATTGACACACGTGGGTTGAGAAGTGCAACACGCTAATGTATCTCGCGTATACCGGCCACAATACTTTTGACAAAACCCTTAACACACTGTACAATGGGAAAAGGTGATATGAAGACGAAGAAAGGCAAGCGCACCGCAGGTAGCACCGGCAAGAGCCGCCCAGCAAAGCGCAAAGCGCGTGTTGCTTCGGCCAAGAAGGCTGGTGCCAAAAAGGCTGCTCCTAAAAAGGCTGCTCCTAAGAAGGCTGCTGCTGCTCCTAAGAAGGCTGCCGCTCCTAAAAAGGCCGCCAAGAAAGCCGCTGCCAAGAAGAAGTAATTCTTCCACCACAACAGATGCAAAGACCTCGGCACATGCCGAGGTCTTCTGCTTTACAGCCCATCTGTATGAAGCTTATGGTTGCAAACGCATGCGCGCCCAAGAACCATCTGCGAAGTGCTCGAATACGATGCGATCGTGCAATCGGTTGGAACGGCCTTGCCAGAACTCGATACGTTGGGCTCGCACGCGGTAGCCTCCCCAATGCAAGGGACGAGGAACCTCACCATCCGCGAAGCGTTCCTTCCACCGTTCGAAACGCTGCTCCAATTGTTCGCGGCTTTCCACGATCCGGCTCTGGTCGCTGGCCCATGCAGCGATCCTGCTTTCCAACGGACGCGAAGCGAAGTAGGCATCTGAGCGGTCAGTGGCTACCATTTCGACCTTCCCTTCGATGCGCACCTGGCGTTCGAGTTGCGGCCAGAAGAAATTGAGCGCAGCGCGCGGATCACGCTCCAAGTCCATGGCCTTGCGGCTGTTGTAATTGGAATAGAACACGAATCCATCGGCATCGAACGATCTCAACAGCACCACACGACAGCTGATCGTCAAGCTACCCATGGTGGCCAGGGTCATGGCATTGTGTTCGGGAACTCCTTCGCTCTCCGCAGCAGCTAACCAGGTGCCGAACAAGGCGATCGGGTCGGGGCCGGCATCCTCTTCCAGCAACGTCATCTTGGTGTAATCGATCCGGTGGTGTGTGTGCTTGTCCATCATTCGCGTTTTCGCCAGACGAAGGTATCCGTTGCTCGCATCGATCGTACCGCTCTTGGACCAAGGTTTTCCCGGATCACCAGAACATGCTACTTTTCAAGACGCGATGGCGAACAATATCCTAGATCTGGATCCCGAGAACCGCTTCGAACCGGCACGTGGTCGCTTGCTGGTGAGCGGGCCCTACTTACCCGACCCGTACTTCAGACGAACCGTCGTGCTCTTGTGCGACCATGATGAAGAAGGTTCATTCGGTTTCGTATTGAACCGGCACATGGACCTTGCTGTGAACGACCTGATGGAGAATATGCCACCGATCGGATCGCAAGTAGGTATCGGTGGTCCGGTGCAAAGTGGGAACCTCTATTACCTACACACGCTCGGTAAGCGGATAGAAGGCAGCCAGGAAGTGGTTGATGGTGTGTACATGGGTGGTGACTACGACCAATTACGCGGGGTGCTAAGCGCTGACCACCGGCTCACGCGCCATGTGCGCTTCTTCGTAGGTTATTCTGGGTGGGGAAAGGATCAGTTGGAGAAGGAACTCAGCGAAAAGTCCTGGTTGGTGTCGCGCGGACAAAAGAAACGGATCATGGATGTGCGCACCAAGGACCTGTGGGGAGCCACCTTACGCGACATGGGAAAGAGTTTCGCACCCTTAGCGAACTTCCCAGAGGATCCCACGCTCAACTAATGCTTGCTACGAGCAACTCGGTAAGCCTGCCTGCGAGCCTATGTGTATACCGCTTGGTACGATAGGTCCCTACCCATTGGATGCCACTGATGGCGTTGGTGAAGAAGAGCTCGTCGGCCGCCAAAAGGTTCTGTGGGTTCAAAGACGATTCATATACCTTGATACCGTTGGCAATGGCCAAATTGATGACCTGGGCACGCATCACGCCACCCACACAACCATCAGCCAAGGAAGGCGTGTAGAGCACACCGTTACTAACAACGAACAGGTTACCGGTGCTGCTCTCGATGATATTGCCGCGTTCGTTCTGTAACATGCAATCGTCCGATCCGCGTTGTTGGCTCCACAGCGAAGCAAGCACATAGTATTGGCAGTTCAGGGTCTTATGGCGCGATATCTCGTTCAATGGCTTGCGCATTTCGGGCCAGATATCCACATGCAGCCCGTGCTCGTTGAGGGAATACATGGCATCTGGCAGGGACGAGATCTCGATGGTGAAGGCACCGGCATTGCCCATCGGTCTATAGTAGCCATCGGCGTTCCGATAGAGTGTGAGACGACAACGACCGCTAACATGGCCCGTACGTTGGACCAGTTCCACGATGTATCGCTCGAAAGAAGTTCGATCCAGGTTCTTGGGCAACTCGATACGCAGAAGCGCAGCACCCGTAGTGAGGCGCACCCAATGCGCATCCAGAAAACAAGGCTTGCCATCGATGATGCGTATGCTCTCGAACAATCCGTCACCATAATGGAATGCCCGGTTGTTCAAGGTGATCACCGGCTGGTCACCTGGCACCACAATACCATTCAGGTTCACCAGGTCCTTCATGCGATCAGGGCGTGAGTGCGCAACGTGGATAAAAGGGAGGCATTGGACTCGATAAGAATACCGCGCACAGCTACCGCCTTGGCTGCTTCCATGTCCCGATCACGATCACCGATCATGACCGATGCATCCAACTGGATACCATTTCGGGCTGCAGCACGCTCAAGAAGCAAGGACCCCGGTTTACGGCACAAGCATTTGCCTTGGGCCGGATGATGTGGACAATAGAACAGATCGGCGAGGTGAGCACCGTGTTCGTGGAGCATGTTGTGAAGGTAGCGATGGATACGATCCAATTCGACATGGTCGTATAAACCAAGTTGGATGCCGCTCTGGTTGGTGATCACCACCACGGTCCAACCAGCAGCAATGGCTAGGGCAATTGCCAATGGCACGTCAGGGAGGACCTCGAGATCAGCCAACCGAACGGTATGTGCACCACGTTCCAGGTTGATCACACCATCGCGGTCCAAGAAGAGTCCTTTTTTCATCCGTTCAAAGGCCAAGTGATCGCTCGAAGAACCCGAAGTGGAACAGCAGATCGGGGTTAAGCGCGGTGGTGAACAGGACACCGAAGACAGCACCATAAAAGTGCGCATCATGGGCCACATTATCGCCGCCACGCTTATCCATATAGTACGAATACACCAGGTAGAGAACGCCGAACAGCCATGAAGGAACGTTCTGGATGAACATGAGCGACACCTCGCGCGTGGGCATGATCAGGATCTGAGCGAACAACACAGCGGAAACTGCACCACTTGCCCCGACCGAACGATAGCTAACACTGGAGCTGTGGCGAGCCATGCCCGGTAGTGTAGCGAACAGGATCGCACCTACGTAGAGCGTGAGAAAAGTGGCCAAGGGGGGCAAGGGGGAAACCAGTGCAAAGAGCTGTTCGACATTGCGGCCGAACATGTAGAAAACGAACATATTCACCAACAAATGCGGCAGATCGGCATGGATGAAGGCATGCGTGAAAAGACGATACCATTGGCCTTGGTGGCGGACCGCATAGGGTCGAAAGAGCAACGCTTCGAATACCTTGGGATCTTGGAATGCGCCCAACGACACCAATACCGTTGTGGCGAGGATCACCGTGGTGATCGGGGTATCCAAGAGCATGTGATGGGCGAAGATATCGATGAAGTGAACAAGCCCTTCGGGTGTGACGGATAGAAATGTGATAGCTCCTCTGTCCGCTCAGCCTAACAGTTGGCTCCAAGTGTACCTTACCACAGCGTTGTGATGCCTTGATAGAGCAACTTCTCTCAATAAGTATGGTCGCGCACGATCTTCCACGCTCCGGTTCCCTTCACCCACAGCAGCGAAAAACCGCCACCGAGCGTATCAGCAGCTCGTTGCAGCTCCCAGGTTCCGGTGAGCCATGCAAAGCCTGGTCCTGCGGGGATCACTTCATGTATGGCAAAGGTCAGATCACCCATCGCCTCATTGTTGGGATAGTTCCGCTGGTAGTTCGCCGATACCACGGCTTTGCCGCAGTTCCTGCCCTTCTCGCTGATAAAGCACACTGTATCAGAGTAACCGTTCATGAAGGCCGGTATATCTCCACGGTCCCAAGCGGCTTCTTGATCGGCCATAACTTGGCGAATAGCTGGTCCTGGGTCTTCGGCAAGCGGAGCATTGCAGGCGGTAAGCACAGTCACGATCAAGGTCATCCATTTCATACCGCAAGGAACGCAACGAAACGCATGCCACCGTAAGATCGACATCGCAACCAAACCCACGGAGATCGCAACCGTTCATCGCAGGTCACATGCATTCTTGATGTTGTGGCAGTGCTATGGAGGCTGGCAACCGAACCAGCCGACGCACAGTAACATAGAAAAAAAGGCCACCCGAAAGGTGGCCTTTGTAGCGCGGGGGAGACTTGAACTCCCGACCTCGTGATTATGAATCACGCGCTCTAACCAGCTGAGCTACCGCGCCATACGCCTCGAATTTCCTCCAAGGGGCCGCAAATATAACGATCCACGGAACGCGCTGGTCCGGCGTACTACACGAATGGGCTTGCGTAGGTAAGGCTTTTCTCTACCTTGGCCCTCGTCGAACCACCTGTACGAGTAAGATATGGCCAAGAAAATATCACCCTCCCGCAAAAGCGGTAAGACCGCCCCCAAGGGGAAGGGTCCGACGGCAAAGGCTGCCAAAAAGCCAACACCGACGAATAAGAAGGCCGCATCACCTAAGAAAAGCCCGGCTAAAGGCAGCTCCAAAGCCAAGGTGGCATCGAAAGCAAAGCCGAACCAAAAGGGGGCGACCAAAAAACCGGTCGCAACCAAGAAGTCGACGGCAGCAACCCGCAAGACCATTGCCACAAAAGGCAGCAAACCAGCAGCCAAAGCACCTGTGAAGAAGGTGATCAAAACCGTGCTCGCGAAGAAAGAAATGCCCAAAGCGAAGTCTACAGTTACACCGTCGGTCAAGAAACCTGTGCAGATCGCAAAGCCGGCCCCTACCGCCCCTGCGCCCAAAGCGCCAAAGGCCACGGCCATCAAGCCAACGCCAGAGCGCCCGGTCGTCCCGGTTCCTAAGGATCCCGAGCCATCTGCGTCCAAGACACAACCTCTTCGCAAACACCCTGCAAAGGAACGCGTGGTCATGGAGTTCTACCTCAACAGCACCCCCACGGCGCTCTACGATCAGATCAGCACACCAAGTGGTTTCAGCGAATGGTATTGCCAGGACGTTGATGTGCGCGGCGACCAGTACACCTTTATTTGGGATCAGGAGCGTGAGGAGACCACGCTCATAGGCCGGAAGTTGGGCGAAGTGATCCGTTTCCGTCGCAACGACGATGAAGACCCAGAAGCCTTCTTCGAATTCCGCATCCGCGTGGATGCGATGACCAACGAAGTTGCGCTCGTGGTAACCGATCATGCATGGCCAGGCGAAGTGGAAGAGACCCGCAATTTGTGGGCTTCACAGATCCACTCGTTGATGCGTTTTCTGGGGGCTTAGCGCCACACCAGCAGATCCAACTTTTCGTTACTGGGGAGATGAAACGCCTGCATCTCATGATGATCAAGGCCTTTGTAGGGCCTCTGTTCATCACGTTCGTGATCGTGCTGTTCATCTTGGTCATGCAATTCCTTTGGAAGTATGTGGACGATCTTATGGGTAAGGGGTTGGAGTGGTACTTGCTGCTGGAATTGATGACCTATGCTACAGCCAGCTTCGTTCCCTTGGCGCTTCCGTTGGCCGTTCTACTATCGAGCATTATGACCCTTGGGGGATTGGGAGAGAATACCGAATTGGTTCCTATGCGCAGCGCTGGTCTGGGTCTGCTAAGGATCTTGGCTCCCCTTGCTTTTTTCGTGATTTTGTTGGCCTTTGGCTCCTACTATTTCAGCAACAACGTGCTTCCGGTGGCCAACCTCCGGTTCCACTCCTTGCTTTGGGATGTAACACGAAAGAAACCCACGATGAACCTTCAACCGGGTATCTTCTACAACGGGATCGATGGCTTTAGCATAAGGGCCATGGACAAGGATGAGGAGGGGGGCGTTCTTCACGATGTGCTGATCTACGATCACCGTGCTGCTTTTCAAGGGAACCGCACTGTGGTGCGCGCGAAGAGCGGAACCATGCAACGCAGTACCGACGGGCGCTATCTGGTATTGACCCTGAAGGACGGGCACTTCTACGACGAACACTCACCAGCCGGGCGGCGAGGCAAATACGCGATGATGCGTGGCACCTTCTTGGAGGACGAGATCCGGTTGGATCTGTCAGGTTTGGGACTGGATCGCACGGACCGCGACCTTTTCAAGGACCATTACAAGATGTTGACATCGAGCCAACTTCGTTTTTCGGCGGATAGCCTGGAGCAGCAAATGCGCAACCGTGGGACCGAGCAACAACGGCATTTGGCCGAAAGCCTTCTGGCAACACGGGTAGAGCACGACGGCCACCCTGACACATTGGGCGCTGCCATGGCGCGACCCACCCTGCCTGCCCCCCCCCAACTGCAAGCCAAGCACTACGAAACGGCTGTGAACATGGCCCGCAACAACATCAACTTCATTGATCGGTCCATGGAAGAGCTTCATGGTAGAAGGGAGCAGATCGCACGTTTCCAGGTGGAATGGAATCGCAAACCCATGCTGGCTATGGCCTGCTTGTTGTTCTTCTTCATTGGTGCACCGTTGGGCGCGATCATTCGCAAGGGGGGTATGGGACTGCCGGTAGTGTTCGCGATCATCTTCTTCCTGATCTTCCATATCATCTCCTTCTCCACCGAAAAACTGGTGATCTCGGGAACGCTGGAGGCCTGGCCCGGTATGTGGATCAGCTCCATGGTCCTTCTGCCGATCGGTGTGTTGCTAACTTGGAAGGCCTCAACGGATAGTCCCCTCTTCGATGCCGATGCGTATTATCGCGGCTGGGAGCGGTTCCGGTCCCTGTTCCAGCGGAAGCATGCGCATCCTTCAGCTTTGCAATAAGCCCCCCTACCCGCCCATTGACGGTGGTAGCAAGGCCATGCACAACCTTACCCGCGGGTTGTTGGCGGCAGGGCATTCCGTAAAAGTGGTGTGCATAAGTACGCCCAAGAACAGCCTGGCCTTGGACCAGATCCCTGCCGATTATTTGGCCCAGACCGCGATCGAAGGGGTCTTTGTAGACACCAGCGTGAACGTGGTGGATGCGTTCACCGACCTTTTAACGGCCGATAACTACAACATCAGCCGGTTCTTCTCGCCGGATATGGACATCCATTTGATACGGTTATTGTCTGAGCAGCAATTCGACATCGTGCAACTGGAAAGCCTGTTCATGACGCCATATATACCTACACTGCGCCGCTATACCAACGCGCGTATCGTCTTGCGCTCACATAATTTGGAGCATGTTATTCAGGGGCGTATCGCATCTGGCGAGAAGAATTTCTTAAAACGCCCCTACAGGAAATTCCTAGCCAAGCAATTACACGACTACGAAATGTCCGTACTGGACCGGGTCGATGGCGTTGCCGCGATAAGCCCCTCCGATGCGGAACACTTTTTGGAACATGGTACACGAACACCTATCGTAACGATCCCCTTTGCGGTAGAACCGACCGAATATGTTGTATCAGGAACGAAGAGCGAAGTAGACAATGTCTTCTTCCATTTGGGCAGTATGGATTGGTTGCCCAACGAAGAGGGGATCCGGTGGCTATTAACAGAGGTATGGCCCAAAGTGATCGCGCTGCGTCCTGAAGCAAAACTGGAGTTGGCAGGAAATAAGATGCCACAAGACCTGTTGGATCGCGTGCAGCAAGGTGTGGTGATCAGGGGGCGGGTGAAGAACGCACTAACCTATATGCGGAAACGCCAAGTAATGGTCGTACCGCTGTTCTCGGCTGGGGGCATGCGGGTCAAGATAATCGAAGGCATGGCCTTGGGCAAAGCCGTTGTTTCCACTCCAATTGGTGCAGAGGGCATCGACCATACGGAGGGACTCAACATCCTCATCGCACGCACCGCCTCCGAATTCGCCGCGCACATGGTCGCTTTGGACGAAAGTCCGGATTACCGACGAATGCTGGGAATGGAAGCGCGCAAGCTGGTTGAAGGGTCTTACTCCGACGCAAAAGTGGTGAGGGACCTTGTGGACTTTTACAACCGTCTACAGCAGAAATGAAGCTCTTGGTGCTGTTATCCAGGGTCCCCTATCCGCTGGAGAAAGGGGACAAGCTTCGCGCCTATCACCTCATGGTCAGACTTGCACGGGATCATGAGATCCTGTTGTGTTGTTTAAGCGATGCCGACACTGATCCCGAGCATATCGCGCACTTGAAGCAATTCTGCAGCTACATCGATGTCGTGCGTGTACCACGCTGGAGGATCCTTCTGAAGCTGGCCTCGGCGCTCTTCTCGCGTTTGCCGTTCCAAGTAGCATACTTCCATCACGCAAGCGCTCAACGCGCCATTGACAAGGCGATAAGAGAACAGAAGCCGGATCACGTGCTGTGCCAACTCGTACGAACCACCGAATACGTGCGCAAGCATCCAACACTGCCCAAGACCTTGGACTATATGGATACGCTGTCCAAAGGCATGGAACGAAGAACGGAGAACGCACCATTCTATTTGAAGCCTTTGTTCCAAGCGGAAACCCGCCGTCTGATCCGATATGAGAACTTGATGTTCGACCTGTTCGATCATTCAGTCATCATTAGCGCCCAGGACAGGGAGTACATCTATCATCCGTTACGCGAGCGTGTTGCCGTGATCCCCAACGGTGTAGACACATCGCACTTCAAGCCGCAATCAACGGAAGCCAGCTTCGACCTGGTCTTCACAGGGAACATGAACTATCCTCCGAACATCGATAGCGTGTTGTTCCTGGCCCAACGGATACTTCCGATCGTTCGCCTTACCCGACCAAAGACCAACTTATTGATCTCCGGTGTGGATCCTAGCGCAAGTGTGCGCGAACTTGCCCGGCAAGATCCATTGATCACCGTATCTGGTTGGGTAAAGGACATTCGTGCGTCCTATGCTAACGCTCGTATCTTCATAGCGCCCATGCAGATCGGTACCGGATTACAGAACAAGTTATTGGAAGCCATGGCCATGCGAATGCCCTGCATCACCTCGGCCTTAGCCAACAATGCGATCGGCGCCAAGCCTGGTGAAGAGATCCTGATCGGGAACGCTCCGGAGGAGTATGCGCAACACATTGTCAGGCTCTTGACCGATCGCGACGAACGCGAACGCCTTTCCGAGAAGGGCTACCAATTCGTTTTGGAACGGTTCGATTGGGACCGATCTGCCGACGCACTGGAAAAACTCCTTATGAACAAGGCTCAGCAGGCACCCGCATTATTCGCATCGGGCGTGAGCACGTGACAGCAATACCGTGCGGATGAGGCCGTGCATGGACGACGGGAACCCTTGCCATTGGATGCGAGCCAAATGATCTGCTTTCGCAGGGTGCGCAATGGGTTCTACCGGAACCGGAAAGGCTGTGTGTAGCTCACAGCCAGTTCTTGCTTTTCAGCGTCTTGCCAAGGGCCATGCTGACCTTTCAGCACAGGGGGAGAAGATTTGGACCTGCCGCTATCCCTCGGATGGGTAGTTTTGCGGCCCAACACGAACAAAAAGAAGGATCCCTGATGAGTTACGACGTCATCGTTCTTGGCAGTGGCCCTGGAGGCTATGTTGCCGCTATTCGCGCCAGCCAGCTCGGCCTGAAGACCGCGATCATAGAGAAAGAAGCACTCGGTGGTATCTGCCTCAATTGGGGTTGTATCCCCACCAAGGCTCTTCTGAAGAGCGCCCAGGTCTTCGAGTACATCACCCATGCTAAGGACTATGGCATAACCGTTGGAGCAAGCTCGCCCGACATGCCAGCGATGGTGAAGCGTAGTCGCGATGTGGCCAAAGGGATGAGCAATGGGGTCCAGTTCTTGATGAAGAAGAACAAGATCGATGTGATCATGGGCACCGGTATGCTTCAACCCGGTAAGAAGATCGAAGTCACCAGTGCCGATGGCAAGAAGCAGGTGGTGGAGGGCAAGAACATCATCATTGCCACGGGAGCGCGCAGTCGCGCACTACCCAACCTACCCCAGGACGGCAAAAAGATAATCGGCTACCGCGAAGCCATGGTGCTTGCGGATCAACCCAAAAGCATGGTCGTTGTCGGAAGCGGTGCGATCGGAAGTGAATTCGCCTATTTCTACAATGCCATCGGCACAAAAGTGACCCTTGTCGAATTCCTGCCGAACGTGGTGCCGGTGGAAGATGAGGACGTGAGCAAGCAGTTGGAGAAAAGCTTCAAGAAACAAGGGATCGACGTGATGGTCTCTTCTGAAGTGACCAAAGTGGACACCAGCGGGAAGGGGTGCAAAGTGACCATCAAGAGCGCTACGGGCGAAAAGGTGGTGGAGTGTGAAGTGGTCCTGAGTGCGGTGGGCGTTGCGGCCAACATCGAAGGCATAGGGCTGGAAGCGGTCGGCATCGTTACCGATAAGGGCAAGATCAAGACGAATGAGTTCTATGCGACGAACATACCAGGCTATTTCGCCATTGGTGACGCCACTCCAGGGCAAGCCTTGGCCCACGTTGCAAGTGCAGAAGGTATCATCTGTGTTGAGGCTATCGCAGGACAACACCCACATCCGTTGGATTATGGCAACATTCCTGGCTGCACCTACAGCAGCCCGGAAGTGGCTAGTGTTGGTATGACGGAGAAGCAGTGCAAGGAGAAAGGGCTGGACATCAAGGTTGGCAAATTCCCATTCACAGCGAGCGGCAAAGCCAGTGCAAGCGGGAATAAGGACGGTTTCGTGAAGCTGATCTTCGACGCCAAATACGGCGAGTTGCTGGGCGCACATATGATCGGCACCAACGTGACAGAAATAATCGCGGAATGCGTGAGCATACGGGCCTTGGAGACCACTGGCCACGAGATCATCAAAACGGTCCACCCCCACCCCACCATGAGCGAAGCCATCATGGAGGCGGCTGCAGCAGCGTACGGCGAGGTGATCCACTTATAGTGGCGATGCCCGTTCTACCTGATCTGGAAATGCCCACACCATGTGCGGCATAGTTGGATCATATCGGTTAAGCGCACCATCGCCGGTCGGTGACGACAGCCTGCATGCCGCTCTGCAGAGCATAGCACATCGAGGTCCAGATGACGAAGGATCACTTCGTGAAGGCCGTGCCACCCTTGGACAACGACGTCTAAGCATCATCGACACCAGTTCTGCTGGCCATCAACCTTTCATTGATCCTGGAGGTCGATACAGCATCACCTTCAACGGCGAGATCTTCAATTTCCTAGAGCTACGCGCTTCACTCGAAGCCCAAGGTCACAGCTTCCGCAGCCATACGGATACCGAGGTCATCCTCCGGCTATTCACGGTCAAAGGGCCGGCCTTTCTAGCCGATCTGAACGGTTTCTTCGCCTTCGCGATCCATGATAGCGGGACCGATACCCTTTTCTTGGCCAGGGACCGCTTCGGTGTAAAGCCTCTTTGGTGGTGCGAACAGGAAGGGAATTTCCATTTCAGCAGCGAGCTTCGGGGCTTGATCGCGCTTGGCGCGCCGCGCACCATGGACCGCCATTCGGTGCAACAGTACTTCACCTACCACTACGTTCCAGCGCCACACAGCATCTTCACCAGTTCACAAAAACTATTACCAGGCCATTCTATAACCGTGGACCCATCAGGTGTTCGCGTGCAGCAGTGGTACGATCTGGTTGAGGCTAGCAAACGCAAAGCACCGGCGGTCAACCCTCAACAGACCCTACTCGAACTGTTGGATGATGCAGTGCGCCTGCGCTTGGTGGCTGATGTACCCGTAGGCGCGTTCCTGAGCGGTGGCGTGGACAGCAGCATCGTAAGCGCGCTAGCGGCCCGGCACCATAAGCACCTGCACACCTTCAGCATCGGGTATGCCGATGATCCATTCTTCGATGAATCAAGGTATGCGGAAGAAGTAGCGCGGCACATCGGCAGTGATCATACGACCTTCAAACTGACCCGCGACGAGCTCGCCGAGAACTATCCACGGCTGTTGGCCGCAACCGACGAACCTTTCGCTGATAGTTCGGCCCTACCCTCTTACATACTGTGTGAACGAACCCGCCGTAAGGTTACCGTAGCCTTAAGTGGAGATGGCGCTGATGAGGTCTTTGGCGGCTACCAGAAACACCAGGCTGAATTGCGTTGGCGATCCCCCGGAAGCGCTGAGCATGTGGTGACTTTGTTAGCGCCACTTTGGCGTGCCTTGCCGCGATCGCGCAATGGGGCCTTACAGAACAAATTCAGGCAATTCGATCGGTTTGCTCGATCAGCGCAGGGCGACCCAAGCGCTCGGTTCCTGGAATTAGCGGCTTTTTCAGAATCCGGCGTAGCTGATCGTTTGGTGCCTTTGGCAGCAACTGACCAAGAGCAGAGAGTCCGCTCTGCGCAGATGGCGCAAGGGATTTCGCGCCTGCCAGGGCTGAACGGGGTGCTGCTTTCCGATGTCCTCACAACCCTGCCCAACGATATGTTGCACAAGGTGGACCTAACAAGCATGGCACACGCGTTGGAGGTAAGAACACCCTTCTTGGACAAACGGGTGGTCGAATTCGCATTTGGGCTTCCCGCAGAAATGAAGTTGCAAAAGGGCTCAGGAAAGCACATCCTACGCGAGACCTTTGGTCACCTTATCCCTGCGACCGTTATGACCCGCGCTAAAAAAGGCTTCGAAGTGCCGCTTCTGGAGCTACTCCGTGGCCCATTGGCGGGCTATTGCGATTCGTTGCTGTACGAGGATCTAGTGGTTTCTGCGGGGCTTTCATGGCCCGAGGTGAAGGACGTACGGAAACAATTGAACTCCGCAATTCCGGGGCTTTCGCAGGCAACCGTTCACGCTTTGCTCGTCTACTTGTCGTGGTGGAAAACCCATGTTGGCTGAGTTCATAAGGGCTCGTTCCGGCAAGGTTACCTTTACCGCCTAAAGCATGCCACGCGTTCTACGGATCATCAACCGGTTCAACCTAGGGGGGCCAACGCATAATGCGGCCTACTTGACGCGGTACTTGCCAGGCGATTACGAAACCTTACTGGTAGGTGGTAGCCAGGAAGCAAGCGAAGAGGGGAGCCACCATATCCTGGCCAATTTGGGTGTAGAACCCATGATCCTGCCCGAATTGCAACGCGAAGTAGCTCCTTGGCGAGACCGTGGTGCCTATAACCGCATCAAGGAACTGATCAAAGAATTCAAGCCGGACATCGTACATACCCACGCCGCAAAGGCAGGTGCGGTGGGCCGCATGGCGGCGGCGGACCTGGGCGTAAAGGCCATTGTGCATACCTTCCATGGCCACGTTTTCCATAGCTACTTTGGCCCGATCCGAACTGCACTTTATAAGAATATCGAGCGCTTCCTTGCTCGTCGTTCCTCCCGCATCGTAGCCATTAGCGATAAGCAGAAGACTGAATTGGTGGACGAACACCGGATCACCACACGTGACAAGGTTTCCGTAATACCACTCGGCTTCGATCTGGATAGGTTCCATACAGACCAGAATGCAAAACGTGCCCTATTTCGCAAGGTATACGGGGTGGCTGACGATGAGATCGCTATAGGCATTATCGGGCGATTGGTCCCCATCAAGAACCACGACCTATTCCTAGAGGTCATTGCCCGCGTAAGCCGCAGAACGGGCAAGCGGTTGCGTGCCTTCATTGTTGGGGATGGTGAAGAACGGGACCGTTTGCAGCAGCGGGTGGAAGAAATGGGCCTTACCCAAGTGCAGGGTCCCTACTTCAACGGGCATGGCTTCGGATATGGAGTGAACGGAAAGCCCATGGTAGCCAATGCCACGATCACCTTCACGAGCTGGATAAAGGAAGTGGATATCGTGAACGCTGGTGTTGACATCGTCATGCTTACCAGCCTGAATGAAGGAACTCCGGTAAGCTTGATCGAAGCTCAGGCAGCGAATAGGCCGGTCATATCCACACGTGTTGGTGGTATAGAAAATGTGGTGCTAGCCGACCGAACTGCGCTCCTAAGCCCTAGCGGTGATGCTGGAAGCCTGGAAGATCACCTGATCAAGCTGGTTGAAGATGAACAGCTTCGGAAGCGCATGGGCCAAGGTGGATGGGAACACGTACGGGACCGTTTCCACTACACCCGCCTGGTACAGGACACGGATACCATGTACCGCGGTCTGCTGAACTGAGCATGGCAAGCGGGGATCGCTACTTTTGCCTGTCAATGATGCGGCACATAACACGCTTAGGGTCTCT
>Ga0209591_10003988_pt1 | contig 16909 bp, 11 predicted proteins | sample MAT01_FD_187207 | JGI IMG/M metagenome (GOLD analysis project Ga0209591, IMG submission 187207) | Freshwater microbial communities from Lake Fryxell liftoff mats and glacier meltwater in Antarctica - MAT-01 (SPAdes) (version 2) | ecosystem: Environmental > Aquatic > Freshwater > Ice > Liftoff... | reverse complement strand
GGTCGGCGCGCGCGCAACCGCCGACCCGGCGCGCGGACGGCGACGGGAGTGGCGCGCGGTCTACGGGCCGCGAGCGATCCCGACGACGCGCCGGCCGCCGTACGGTCGCTGCGCTGGATTCTCCTGGGCCTCGACGTCTGCGCGGTGACCCTCGCGTGGCTCATCACGCTCCTCGTCCCGGGTGAGTTCACGCGGTCGCTGAGCGGTCGGCCGTCGAAGTTCTTCATCGAGCTCGGCATCATCACCGTGACCTCGGTCCTCGTGATCGCATCGCAGCGGCTCTACCTCGCGCGGGTGTGCGGCGTGCGGGCCGTCGAGACCGCCCGCCTTGCCCGGGCATCGCTGCTCTCCGGCGTGATCGCCGTCGTCGCCGCCGGCCAGCTCGCGACCGAGCTCTCCATCGGTCGCGCCGCGCTCGGCGCGGTCCTCTCCTTCGTCCTCCTGGCCCTTGCTCGCGGGGTGTACGGATCGTGGCTGCGGCGTGGTCGTACCAACGGGCGATTCTGCCGCCCCGTAGTCCTCGTCGGCGCCGGTCCCGAAGCGGCCGAGCTGTACCGCCTGCTCGACCACCACCCCGAGCTCGGCTTCCGCGTCACCGGCGTGGTCGGTCCTGCTCCCGACCTGCGCGCCTGGAGCGCGAAGGTCGCGCTCGGCGGCGAGTTCGACGACGTGCTGCCCGTGCTCGAGCGCGCCGGTGCCAACGGAGTCATCGTCGCCACGAGCGACGTTCCCTCCGAGGAGTTGAACCGCATGACGCGCGTGTTGCTGCGTCACAAGGTGCACGTGCACCTCTCCAGCGGCCTGCGCGGGATCGACCACCGCCGGATTCGTTCGCTGCCGCTCGCGCACGAGCCGCTCTACTACCTCGAGCAGCAGTCGCTCGCCCCGTGGCAGCGTTGGGTCAAGCGCATCATCGACGTCTCGGTGTCGGGTCTGATGCTGGTGCTGATGAGCCCGATCCTCCTGGCGAGCGCGATCGCGATCAAGCTCAACGACCGCGGTCCGGTCTTCTTCCGCCAGACCAGGGTCGGACGAGACGGTGAGCCCTTCACGCTGCTGAAGCTCCGCACGATGGTGACCGACGCCGAGGAGCAGCTCGTCGACCTCTCGGTCGACAACCAGCGCACCGGTCCGCTCTTCAAGTTGGAGCGCGACCCGCGTCGCACCCGGGTCGGTCACACCCTGGAGCGCACCAGCGTCGACGAGCTGCCGCAGCTCATCAACGTGCTTCGTGGCGAGATGAGCCTCGTCGGTCCGCGACCGGCGCTCCCGCACGAAGTCGAGCAGTTCGACGACGAGCTGCTCGGCCGTCAGGACGTCACGCCGGGGATCACCGGTCTCTGGCAGCTCGAGGGTCGCGACAACCCGGAGTTCGAGGTCTACCGGCGTCTCGACCTCTTCTACGTCGAGAACTGGTCGGTCGGTCTCGACCTCGCGATCATGCTGGGAACCGCCCAGGCGGTGCTCGGGCGCCTGTTCCAGCTGCCCGGGCGCAAGCGCGAGGTCACCCGGTCGGCGGTCGACCTCACCGTGCTGACCGGCGAATCGGCCGCCGGTTCGTGAACCGACTCCCCGGCGACTGGTCTGACGCGATCGTCTTCTGCGCCGGAACGCCGTGGGACGGCAACCGGTTCCCCGATCAGCACATGGCCGAGCGGCTCGCTCGTCTGGTCCCGGTCGTCTACGTCGACCCGCCGATCTGGCGCGGGCACTTCCCGAGCCGTGAACCCGGCTCGCTCGAGCTCCTCGCTCCGGGCCTGGCGCGTCTCCGTACCTTCGGGGTGCCCGGGATCGAGCGCCCGCTGCTCGGTGGGCTGAACGAGAAGATGACCCGCCGGGCGATCGGCGCGGCCCTGCGGACACTCGGCGCCTCCGCGTCGACGCTCGTGCTCGCCTGCTGCCGGGATCTGCTCGGCGCGGCCGGTGAACGGCTCTCGGTGTTCTACGGCACCGACGACTTCGTCGCCGGCGCCGACCTCATGGGTGTCTCCGAAACGCGACTGGCGCGTCGCGAGGCGCGAAACCTGGAACGCGCTCACCGCATCGTCGCCGTGTCGGACACGCTCGCCGAGAAGTGGCGAGGTCGGGGCTTCGACGTCACTCTCATCCCCAACGGCGTCGACGATGCGCTCTTCGCTCACGTCGACGAGCTCCCGTTCCCCGCCGACGTCGTCCTCCCGGGCCCGATCGCCGGTTTCGTCGGGCACCTCTCGAATCGGATCGACCTGTCGTTGCTCGAGGAGATCTCGTCCCGCGGCGTCTCACTGCTGCTCGTCGGACCGCGCCAGCGATCCTTCGAGATGGAGCGGATCGAGAGCCTGCTCGACCAACCCAACGTGCAGTGGGTCGGCCCCAAGCCGTTCACCGCGCTGCCCGAGTACCTCCGGGCGATCGACGTCGGCCTCACTCCGTACACCGACACCGCGTTCAACCGCGGCAGCTTCCCACTGAAGACGCTCGAGTATCTCGCCGCTGGTCGCGGAGCTGTCGCGTCCGATCTCCCGTCGATCCGTTCGCTCGCCACCGACCTGGTGCGCGTCGTCTCGGGTCCCGAACCGTTCGGCGACGCGGTGGTGGATGCGCTCGCCGAGCCGCGCCACGACAACCTGATCCGGGCCCGGCAGGCCTTCGCCCACACCCACAGCTGGGACGCACGCGCCGAAGACTTCGCACGGCTCCTTGGTCTCCCAGCGTCGTCGCTGACGGCCTGACCGCGCGCCCGCAGGACCGCCCCGGGCGCGACCTCGACGTACCGGTGCCGTCGTAGACTCCGGAGTCGTGTCAGTTGCATCCCCGACGTGCCCGGAAGTCGCGAGACCCTCGTGAGTCGATCGCGCGCGATTCTCGGCTTCGGTGTGCTCGTCGCGGTGTGCGTGGCCGCAGGTGCGGCCTACCTCCTGTACGCCCGCGATCGCTCCCAGGAGCAGGTGCGGACTGCGAGGCAGGTCGAGGTCGCAGACCGGTCCGAGCTCGGCGACTTCGTCGCGGAGCCCCATGTCCTCTTCCGCAGCACCGCGCTCGGCGACACCTACGGGCGGGTCGCGGTGGTACCCGACGGCGATCCCTCCGGTCCGCGGGCACTGACGCCCCTCTCGTGTGAACGCGTCGACATGGCCGGGAAGCGTGGCGTCTGCCTCATCGCGAACCGCGGTGTGCTGACGACCTACGGCGCCGAGATCTTCGACCGCAGGTTCCGGGTCACGCACCGCTTCGACCTCCCCGGACTGCCGAGCCGGGCGCGCGTCGCGCCCGACAGCTCGGTCGCGGCGATGACGGTCTTCGTGAGTGGTGATTCCTACGCGTCGAACTCGTTCTCGACCCGCACCATCTTCGCCGACCTCGAGACCGGCGAACTGCTGGGGAACCTGGAGGAGTTCGAGGTCAAGAAGGACGGTGCATTCGTCGACGCGATCGACCGCAACTACTGGGGAGTGACGTTCGCTCCCAACTCCGACACCTTCTACGCGACCCTCTCGACGGGTGGCCGCATCTACCTGATCAAGGGGAGGCTCTCGGAGCGTTCGGCGCGGGTCGTCGACGAAGGGATCGAGTGTCCGGCCCTGTCGCCCGACGGGACCCGGATCGCATACAAGAAGCGAATCGGGAGCGCGCTCGACGTGGGCTGGCGGCTGCACGTGCTCGATCTCGAGAGCGGCGCCGACGTCGAGCTCTCCGAGACGCGCAACGTCGACGATCAGGTGGAGTGGTACGACGACTCCAACGTGCTCTTCGGGCTGCCGAGATCGAACCAGGGCACAGCCGAGACGAACACCTGGATCGTCGCCGCCGACGGATCGGGGAAGCCTGAGCTCCTCGTGCCCCGGGCCTGGTCGCCCTCTGTCGTTCGGGGCGCCTGAGCAGAGCTCGAGGCAGGAGCCGAATAGGTCGTCCGACCTTGTCGGAGTGCAGTATGGGCTGATATGATCCGCCCCGGCGCAGGATCGCGCCGGGGTCCGGGAGGCATGGAGTGCGGAAGTGGGCGGGAGTGACGTGCGAACGGGTCCGGTCGCGCCCGAACGGTCGGGTCGGTCCCGATCTCCTGCGTCGCCTCGCCGTGATCGCGCTCGCACTCGTGGTCGTCGCGGGCGGTCTCTCCATCGTCACGGCGCAGCCCGTCGCGGCCGCCCCGCCGTGCGACCCACTCGTCAACAAGGTCGCCTGCGAGAACAGCCTTCCCGGCAACCCGCCGTCGGATTGGAACGTCGGCGGCGACGGCAGCCCGACGATCCAGGGCTTCGCGACCCGCATGAGCGTGAACGTCGGCGAGACCGTCAACTTCAAGATCAACACGAACGCGAGCGCCTACCGGGTCGAGATCTTCCGCTTCGGCTACTACGGCGGCAACGGTGCTCGTCGCGTCGCCACGTTCCAGCCCAGCGCATCGCTCCCGCAGTCGCAGCCCCCATGTCTCACGAGCGCGACGACTGGCCTGGTCGACTGCGGGAACTGGGCGGTCTCGGCGTCGTGGTCGGTGCCCGGCGACGCGGTCTCGGGTGTCTACCAGGCGTTGCTCGTGCGCACCGACACCTCGGCGACGTCGGCGATCCTGTTCGTCGTCCGTGATGATGCGAGCACGTCGGATGTCTTGTACCAGACATCGGATGCGACGTGGCAGGCCTACAACACCTACGGCGGCAACAGCTTGTACGGAGGGAGTGGGCCGTCGACGACGGGCGCGGCGTACAAGGTGAGCTACAACCGCCCGTTGTTGGGTCGGACCGGCCAGGACTACGACAACACCTTCTACGTGTCCGAGATCCCGATGGTGCGGTTCTTGGAACGCAACGGGTACGACGTCTCGTACTCGAGCAACGTCGACACCGATGTCCGGGGGTCGTTGATCCAGAACCATGACCTGTTCATGTCGTCGGGTCACGACGAGTACTGGTCGGCGAACATGCGCGCGAACGTGACCGCGGCGCGTGATGCGGGTACGAACCTGGCGTTCTTCACCGGGAACACGATGTTCTGGAAGACCCGGTACGAGCCGAGCATCGATGGTTCGAACACGTCGGCGCGGACGCTCGTGTCGTACAAGCAGACGCATCCGAACATCCCGGCTTCGCAGGTCGATCCGACAGGGGAGTGGACCGGGACGTGGCAGGACCCGCGTCATGCGTCTCCGCCTGATGGTGGGTGGCCCGAGAACCAGGTGATCGGCACGATGTCGGAGGTGAACGGCAGCCGCCGAGACGCGATCCAGGTGCCGGCGCAGTTCCGGAACCATCGGATGTGGCGCAACACCGCGGTCGCGAACCTGCCGGTCGGGGGCACGTACACGATGCCGACCGGCACGTTGGGGTACGAGTGGGATGCCGACAAGGACAACGGCTTCCGGCCGCCGGGTCTGATCCATCTGTCGTCGACGTCGGTGACGATGAGTCAAGCCGACATCAACAACAACAACGGTGGGATCTTCACGAACTACGGCAGCACCGTCGCTCCCGGCACCGCGGTGCACAACATGACGTTGTACAAGGCGCCGAGTGGTGCGCAGGTGTTCAGTTCGGCGACGGTGCAGTGGTCGTGGGGTCTCGATTCGTACCACGACGCGACCCCGACTCCGGTCGATGTCAACATGCAACAGGCGACCGTCAACCTGCTCGCCGACATGAGCATCCAACCCGGCACCATCATGTCGGGTCTCACGCTGGCGTCCGCGTCCACCGACACGTCGCCCCCCACCGCGACGATCACCGCACCCGCCGCCGGCGGGACCGCGGTAATCAACCAGCCGACGACCATCACCGGGACCGCGACCGAGGTGGGTGGCGGTCGGCTCGCGAGCGTCGAGGTGTCGACCGACAACGGCTCGACCTGGCACCCGGTGACCACCGCCAACGACTGGGCGACGTGGTCATACTCCTGGCTCCCGACGACTCTCGGCTCGACGACGATCCGGGCGCGTGCCGTCGACGACAGCGCGAACTACCCGTCGAACCCGACCACGCGGAACGTCACCGTCGTCTACCAGTGCCCGTGCTCGCTCTACGCCGCGAGCACGGTGCCGCAGATCCCCTCGACCCCGGATCCGAACCCGATCGAGGTGGGCGTCCAGTTCCGCTCCGCCGTCGCGGGCCAGATCACCGGGGTCAGGTTCTACAAGGGCGCGGGGAACACGGGGACCCACATCGGGAACCTCTGGACCGCGACCGGCACCCTGCTGGCCTCGGCGACCTTCACCGGGGAGACGAGCACCGGCTGGCAGCAGGCGAACTTCTCGTCGCCGGTGGCGGTCACGGCGGGCACGACCTACGTCGCGTCCTACTTCGCCCCGGTCGGCCGCTACTCGAGCCAGAGCAACGGGTTCCTGAACGCGGTGGTCACCCCGCCGCTCACCGCACCGGCGACCAACACGGTCACCAACGGCAACGGTGTCTATCGATACGGCTCGAGCTCGGCCTTCCCGACCGCCACGTACCAGGCGGAGAGCTACTTCGTCGACGTGGCCTTCTCGACCGGCACGGCTCCTGATACGACGCCGCCGTCGGTGGTGTCGTCGTTGCCGGTGAACAATGCGTCGGGTGTGTCGGTGGGGGTGGTGCCGTCGGCGACGTTCTCGGAGGCGGTGCAGGCCGCGACGGTCGGGTTCAGTGTGGCGGCGGGTGGGGTGGCGGTGTCGGGGTCGGTTGCGTACAACGCGGCGACGTTGACGGCGTCGTTCACTCCGTCGGCGGCGTTGGTTGCGTCGACGACGTATACGGCGACGGTGTCGGGGGTGCGTGACACGGCCGGCAATTTGATCGCGGCGCCGTTCACCTGGTCGTTCACCACCGCGGCGGCTCCACCCACCTCGGTGACGCTCACCGACACCACCGTCGCCGACTTCTCGGCCGGCGCGGTGTCGGGCACCCAGGTCGTCCAGACGGCCGACGGCGAGGTCGCGCTCGCACCGGCGGCCGGCGACGAGTTCAACGGGAGCGCGCTCCCGACCGGCTGGACGAACACCCAGATCGCGAGCGGCGGGACCGCGACCGTGGGCTCGGGGAACCTCACGTTGAACGGCCGTCGCGTCAACACCTCGGCCACGTTCGGCTCGGGCCGCTCATTGGAGTTCGTGGCGACGTTCCGGGCCGAGAACAACCAGAACGTCGGTCTGGGCTCCACGCTCGGGTCGTCCACGCCGTTCGCCGTGTTCCGCGTGAGTGACGGCAACCTGCAGGCGCAGACGCGGGTCAACAGCCTCACGGCGTCGACCACCAGCCTCGGGACGACCTTCCTGAACGGACCCCAGCGGTTCCGGATCGACTGGAACGCGACCAACATCGTCTACTCGATCAACGGCACCGTCGTCGCGACCCACACGCGGACCCTCACCGCGGCGATGCCCCTCGTCGCCCGGGACAGCAGCACGGGCGCGAACCCGCTCGTGGTCAACTGGATGCGGCTGGGCCCGTATCCGACCACCGGGACCTTCACCTCCCGGGTGCTCGACGCGGGTCAGAGCCGACTCTGGGACACCATCGACTGGGTGAGCGACCTCCCGGCCGGTTCGAGCCTGGCGGTCGCGGTCCGGACGGGCGGAACGGCTGCCCCCGACGGTTCGTGGACGGCGTTCGCCCCGGTCACGGCGGGCGGCTCGGTCGGCCAGACCGCCCAGTACGCGCAGTACCGGGTCACCCTCACGCGGGGTACCGCTGTGCTCACCCCGGCACTGCAATCACTCAGCGTGATCGCGCGCTCCTGAGCGTCACCTAGCCTCTGGGGATGTCCGATACCGAACCCGTCGGCGTCGCCGTCATCGGCGCCGGCTATTGGGGCCCGAACCTGATCCGCAACTTCTCCGCCCATCCCGCGTGCGAGCTGCGCTGGGTGTGCGACCTCGACCTCGACCGGGCCCGGGGCGCGGTGGGCCGCTACAGCACCCTCCGGGTCACCGACTCGCTCGACGAGGTGCTCGGCGACCCGGGTGTCGACGCGGTCGCCATCGCGACGCCCGCCGGGACCCACGTCACCGTGGCCGGAGCGGCATTCGCGGCCGGCAAGCACGTCCTGGTCGAGAAGCCGTTGGCGTCATCGGTCGCGGAAGGCCGCAAGTTGGTCGATCTTGCTGCCGATGCTGATCGGGTGCTGATGTGTGACCACACCTTCTGCTACACGCCGGTCGTCCGGCGCATACGGGAGCTCATCGAGGGCGACGTGCTCGGCGACGTGCAGTACGTCGACTCCGTCCGCATCAACCTGGGCCTCGTCCAGCCCGACGTCGACGTGTTCTGGGACCTTGCGCCGCACGATCTCTCGATCCTCGACTTCATCCTCCCGCCCGATCGCCGGCCGGTCGCGGTGGCGGCCCAGGGCGCCGACCCGATCGGGGCCGGCAAGGCCTGTGTCGGGTACCTGACGCTCCCGCTCGAGGGCGACGCGATCGCCCACGCGCACGTGAACTGGCTGAGTCCGACCAAGATCCGGACCATGATCGTCGGCGGATCGGCCCGGATGCTGGTCTGGGACGACCTCCACCCGACGCAGCGACTGAGTATGTACGACAGGGGCGTCGACCTGCGGGCCGACTCGGCATCCACCGAGGAGCGCGACCAGGCGCACATCTCGTACCGCACCGGCGATCTCGTCGCACCGGCCCTGCCTGAGTCGGAAGCCCTACGCGGCGTCGTGGGAGAGTTCACGAGCGCGATCCGCGAGCATCGGGCGCCCCTCACCGACGGCCACGCCGGTCTCCGCGTGCTCGAGATCCTCGAGGCTGCGGAACAGAGCCTCGCCAACGACGGCGCTGCCGTCCCGCTGAAGGGTTGACGGTGATCCAGGGCAAGCGAGTTCTCATCACGGGCGGAGCGGGCATGATCGGATCGACGATCGCCGACCGACTCGTCGATCTCGATCCGGCCGAGATCGTCGTCGTCGACAACTTGGTCCGCGGTCGGCTCGCCAACCTCGATTCCGCGTTCGCGCGCTACCCCGTGCGCTTCGTGGAGGGAGACCTGCGCGACCGTGAGCTCGTCCACGACCTGATGGACGGCATCGACGTGTGCTTCCACCTCGCCGCGATCCGCATCACCCAGTGCGCCGAGGAACCCCGCCTCGCACTCGAGGTCCTCGTCGACGCCACCTACAACGTGCTCGAAGCCGCGGTGCAGGCGAAGGTCGACAAGGTCGTCGCGTCGTCGTCGGCCTCGGTGTACGGGCTCGCGACCGAGTTCCCGACCGACGAGGACCACCACCCGTACGCCAACACCACCTTCTACGGGGCGGCCAAGGTCTTCAACGAGGGCATGCTGCGGAGCTTCCACGACATGTACGGGCTCGACTACGTCGCGCTGCGGTACTTCAACGCCTACGGCGCCCGGATGGACATCCACGGGGTGTACACCGAGGTGCTGGTCCGGTGGATGGAGCGCATCCTCGCCGGTCAACCCCCCCTGATCCTCGGTGACGGGCACCAGACGATGGACTTCGTCTACGTCGACGACATCGCGCGCGCCAACGTGCTCGCTGCCGAGTCGCCGGTCACCGACCGGATCTACAACGTCGCGAGCGGTGAGGAGACCAGCCTCAACGATCTGGCTCACGCGCTCCTGCGGGTGATGGGCTCCGATCTGGAGCCCGAGTACGGGCCCGAGCGTTCGGTGAACGCGGTGTCGCGCCGCCTCGCCGACACCTCCCGAGCTGCCGAGGAGCTCGGCTTCACCGCCGAGGTCTCGGTCGACGAGGGCCTCCGGCGCCTCGTCGAGTGGTGGCAGAGCGAGCAGTCCGCGGCCGCGAGGGCGTCGTCGTGACCGCCACGAGCACCGGCACGACCCCGATCCCGGTCATGCGACCCTGGCTCGGACCCGAGGAGGCCGACGCGGCCGCGGCGGCAGTGACGTCCGGCTGGGTGGCTCAGGGTCCGAGGGTCGCGGAGTTCGAGCGTGCGTTCGCAACGAGAGTCGAGGCGCCGTTCGGCGTCGCGGTGTCGTCGTGTACCACCGCGCTGCACCTCGCACTCGTCGTGGCCGGAGTCGGGCCGGGCGACGAGGTCGTCGTCCCCTCACTCTCGTTCATCGCGACCGCGAACGTCGTGCGCTACGTCGGGGCGACCCCGGTGTTCGCCGACGTCGAGCCCACGACGCTGAACCTCACGGCCGAGACGATCGAGGCGGTCCGCACTCCGAAGACCCGCGCGGTGATCCTCGTGCACCAGGTGGGGACTCCGGCCGATCTCGACGCGGTGCACAGCTTGTGTGATCCGTCCGGGATCGTCGTCGTCGAGGACGCTGCCTGCGCGATCGGATCCGTCTACCGCGACCGTCCGATCGGTGCGGATTCGGACCTCGCTGCGTACTCGTTCCACCCGCGCAAGGTGATCACCACCGGCGAAGGCGGCATGCTGGTGACGACCGACGAAGCGTGGGCCGAGCGCTCGCGGCGGCTGCGCGAGCACGGAATGACCCTGAGCGCCGCAGCACGGCATGCGAGCAGCAACGTCGTGCTCGAGGGCTACGACGAAGTCGGCTTCAACTACCGCATGACCGACGTCCAGGCCGCGATCGGTCTCGTGCAGCTCGGCCGGCTCGACGCGATCATCGCCCGTCGTCGGGAGCTTGCGGACGCGTATCGCGCCCGCCTCGCCGACCTCCCGCTCGCGGGCATGATCGCCGACCCGCCCTACGGCCGGACGAACTACCAGTCGTACTGGATCGAGCTCGGCGACGAGTTCCCGGTCACCCGCGACGAGCTCTTGCAGTCACTGCTCGACCAGGGTGTCTCGGCGCGGCGGGGGATCATGGCTTCGCACCTCGAGCCCGCGTACGCCGACTCCCCGCACGACCCCCTGCCGGTGACGGAACGCATGACGCGTCGGTCGCTGATCCTCCCTCTCTTCCACGAGATGAGGGAGGAAGAGCACGCCCGCGTCGTCGCCGCAGTCCGCGCGGCAGCCGGCGCGCGCTGATCGGTTCGGCGCGCCATGAGGATCCTCGTCTTCGGTCACCGGCTCGAGACCGGCGGAAGCCAGACCAACACCATCGACCTCGCAGCGGCGGCGCGTGACCTCCACGGTCACGAGGTCTGGGTCTTCGCGACTCCCGGCCCCGCAGCGGAGCTCGTTGCTCGACGCGGCCTCGAGCTGATCCCTGCTCCGGAGCCATCTCGTTTCCACCCTGCCTGGCCGACGGTCCGGGCCCTCGACCTCGCGGTTCGGCGGGTGCGACCCGACCTCCTGCACGTCTGGGAGTGGCCGCAGGTCCTCGACGCGTACTACGGCGCGCACCTGTGGCGTGACGTGCCGATGCTGGCTACGAACATGACCATGGACCCGCTCCGCTCGATCCCACCGGAGCTCCCTCTGACGGTGGGGACCCAGGCGATCGTCGACGCCAGCCGGTCCCGGCGTTCAGGACCGGTGTGGCTGATCGAGCCGCCGTTCGACGTCGACGCCGATGACCCGAGCCGGGTCGATCCGGAGCCATTCACCACCGAGCACGGTGTGCGCGACGACGGGCTTCCCCTGGTCGTGACCGTGTCGCGCATCGTCGAGGACATGAAGCTCGAGGGAATCCGCGACGCGATCCGCGCGACCGAGCTCCTCGACGTCCGGTGTCCCGTCCGACTCGCGATCGTGGGCGGTGGGGCGGCCTTCGACGAGGTCGCCGCGAGCGCCGCGGCCGTGAACCGACGGCTGGGTCGGAGCGCCGTCGTCACCACGGGACCGCTGCAAGACCCCCGTCCGGCGTACGCCGCCGCCGACGTGATGCTCGGGATGGGCAGCTCGGCGATCCGGGGGCTCGCGTTCGGCAAGCCCACCGTGGTCCTCGGCGAGCAGGGCTTCTCCGAGATCTTCGATGCGACCACCCAGGACGGGTTCTTTCGTACGGGCTACTACGGCATCGGTCCGGGCTCCTCGAACGGCAGCGGCGCCGGTCGCCTCGCCGATCTGATCGAGCGGCTGGTCACCGACTCGGAGGTTCGCTCCCGAGCGGCGGCGACGCGCCAACTGATGGTGGAGCGCTACGGCCTCCCGGCGGTCGCGGGACGCCTTGACCGCGCCTACGGCGAGGCGGCGCGGCCGTCGGGCCGCGGGGCAACCCTCGCCAACGCGCTCCGCCACCTCCCCGCGACCTTCGTCACCCAGCTGCCCGAGGGTCAGAAGGACCGGCTTCGCCATCTGCTCCCACGCGGTGCCGGCCGGTCGTGAGCGGACATGATGATCGACCAGACCGAAGCAACTTCACCGAAGCCCACCGGAGGCTCCACCGTGTCTTCGTCTGAATCCGTTCCCCTCGTCGACCTGCAGATCCAGCACCGCCAGATCGCCGACGAGGTAGAGGAGGGCTGGGCCCGCGTGGTGGCGACCGGTGCGTTCATCCTCGGTGATGAGGCCGCCGCGTTCGAGGAGGAGTTCGCCGACTACTGCGGGGTCTCGCATTGCGCCGGCGTCGGGAACGGCACCGATGCCGTGGAGTTCGCCCTCCGGGCCCTGGGCATCGGCGCCGGCGACGAGGTCATCCTCCCCGCGAACACGTTCATCGCCACCGCCGAAGCCGTGGCGCGCGCCGGCGCGCGGCCGGTACTCGTCGACTGCCATCCCGACGGGTACCTCATCGACGTCGAGCGTGCCGCGGCTGCGGTCAGCCCGCGGAGCCGGGCGGTGGTTCCGGTCCACCTGTTCGGCCAGCTCGCGCCGATGGACGAGCTGCAGGAGGTCGCCGATCGCACCGGGATCGCGCTCGTGGAGGACGCGGCCCAGTCCCAGGGTGCGGCTCGGGGAGGTCGACGGGCCGGGAGCTGGGGTCGTGCCGCGGCGACGAGCTTCTACCCCGGGAAGAACCTCGGCGCATACGGTGACGCGGGAGCGGTGCTCACCGACGATCCCGAGGTCGACCGACGGATCCGGACGTTGCGCGACCACGGCAGCGCGGTGAAGTACCGACACGACGAGTTGGGGTTCAACAGCCGTCTCGATGGCCTCCAGGCCGTCGTGCTGCGGGCCAAGCTCCGTCGACTCGACACATGGAACGAGCAACGGCGCACGGCGGCGGACCGGTATGCGGCATTGCTCGCCGAGCTCGACGCGGTGCGGCTGCCGACGGTCGAGTCGTCCAACGTGCACGTGTGGCACCTCTACGTCGTCGAGGTCGACGAGCGTGACGTGGTGCTCGCGCGCTTGCACGCGGAGGGAATCGGTGCCGGCATCCACTACCCCGTCCCGGTGCACCTCCAGGGGGCGTTCTCGGGCCTCGATCACGGGGTCGGAGACTTCCCCAACGCCGAGCGTGCCGCGGGGCGAATGCTCTCGCTCCCGATCTATCCAGGGATCACCGAGGCGCAGCAGGTCCGCGTCGCCGAGGCCCTGGCGAAGGCACTGACGTGACCGCCGCCGACGCGCCCATCCTGCACGAGCTCGCAGTCTGTGAGAGCGACACCGTGGGCGCCCGGACTCGGGTCTGGGCCTTCGCTCACGTTCTGCCGGGCGCCGTCGTCGGCGTCGATTGCAACCTCTGCGACCACGTCTTCATCGAGGGTGGTGCCCGCATCGGCGACCGGGTGACAGTCAAGAACAACGTGCTGATCTGGGACGGCGTCACCGTCGAGGACGACGTGTTCCTCGGGCCGGCCGTGGTGTTCACGAACGATCTGGTCCCGCGGGCCCACATCAAGCGGTCACGGAAGGAGTTCCTCACGACCGTCGTGCGAAGCGGAGCATCGGTGGGCGCGAACGCGACCATCGTGTGCGGCAACACGATCGGGGCGCACTCCCTCGTCGGCGCGGGATCGGTCGTGGTTCGCGATGTGCCTGCCCATGCACTCGTCGCCGGGAACCCCGCTCGTCGACTCGGGTGGGTGTGCGAGTGCGGTGAGCGTCTCGATGCAACGCTCGACTGCGGGTGCGGTCTCGGGTATCGACTCGTCAGCGAGCGCGACGGGCTCGAACCGACGTAGCACCCGTCGGACGTTTCAGGGTGTACCCGGTGCCGGCTCTGGCTCCGGAGTCCGGACCAGGCGGCGCATCGGAGCCACGATCGCGAGATACGCGATCATCGAGAAGATGCCACCGAGCGCGAGGGTGCCGAAGGCACCGTCGATGAGGCGACTCGCGCCGATCGCGACCACGGTGAGGACCACACCGCCGATGAGTGGTCGTACGCACTCGCGGCAGAACGCGCCGACCGCCATGCCGGCGCGATGGAGCCAGTACAGGTAGAGCGGGAGCACCACCGCGAGCGCGACCACGAGGTGGGCGATGCCGGCGCCCTCGATGCCGCCGAGATCGACCCCGACGATGAGCGCCGGGATGAGGACGACGAGCCAGAGGCCGTGGATCGCCAGTGTCCACCGCGCCTTGCCGACCGCGGTGAAGAGGTCCGACGAGAGGTCGAGGACCGCCCGGACCCCGCCGACGACTGCGAGGATCCGGAGCACGTCGATCGCGCCGTCCCACTTGGATCCGTAGACGAAGTGGATCAGATCAGGCGCGAATCCGACGAGGAGCGCGCTGATCGGCACGACGGCCGCGACCGTCAAGGCGAACGCCCGGGTGAAGCCGGACCTGAGGCCGAGGTCGTCGTGGTGCAGACGGGAGAACGCGGCGAGCGACACCCGACGGAGTGCGTTGATGATCACGGTCACCGGGAAGCTCGACAGGTTGAACGCGAAGACGTAGAGGCCCAGCGAGACGGCACCGAGCGTGTGGCCGATCACGAGGTAGTCGAAGTTGAGGAGTCCGAACGAGAGGAGGGTCGTGGCTGCGATCGGGAGGCCGTGGCGGAGCAGTTCGCGGGCATGGGGCCCGTTCCAGCCAGGGAGGTACCGGTGCGGGGAGAGGCCCATCAGGAGCGCGGTGGCGATGACGTTCTTGGCCAGGTGCCCCCAGGCGAGGCTCCAGGCACCGAAGCCGGCGAGCGCGAGGCCGATCGTGAGTGGCGTGCCGATGATCGACCCGCCGAACTCCGCCACCGTCCGGCGGTTCTGCTGCAGGCCGCGTGTGATCGCGACGGTGGGCACGGCTCCGATCGCGTCGATCACGAGTGCCAGGCTCATCAGTCGCACGACGGGAGCTGCTTCCGGTGCACCCATCGCGTCGGCGAAGGGACCTGCGAGCGCGATGAAGCAGCCGAAGAGCAGGAAGCTCCACGCCATGATGAGGGTGGTCGCCGTCGGCCCGACGGGATCGAGCGGGCCCGGCCACCGCACGAGCGCAAGGCTCAGCCCGATGTCGTTGAGCGCCATGAGGAACAGCAGCGCGGTGAGCGAGACCGCGAAGACCCCGTAGTCCTTCGGGTCGAGGATGCGGGCCAGGATGATCCCCGAGGCCAGCGTCACGACGCGTTCGATGGCGTTGTTGGCGACGCTCCACGCAAGTCCCGACCGGACGAGGCGATCGAAGCTCGCCGGGTCGTGCTCGCCGTCCCGGTCGCGGCGAGGTCGCTCCGCGTCGCCGCTTTCGGGTGGCGTGGGTGCGCCGGTGTCGTTGCCTGTCACGTTCCCGTCAATCAACGCGGCTGTCACGCCGGCCTCGTCGCCGACCCGACAAATCTAGCCGCGCTCCGGGGTCGTCGATCACGGTGCGTGCTCCCGTTCCGGTGCGACGGCGGTATCGTTCCCGGTCATGTCCGGTTCGACGGCAGCCGCGGGAGTTCCGGGTGTGGACGCCCGCCTGCCCGGGCTGCACCCTGATCGGCTGCTTCGTCTCGTCCGTCGGGCGATCGCCGAGTGCGACCTCGACCTCGGCGGCGCCACGGTGCTCACCGAGGCGGCGACGGGGGCGTACGTGGTCACTCCGGTTGCCGCCGCGCTCGCCGGCGCCGACCACGTGTTCGCGCTGAGCCGTGCCACCCGTTACGGCTCGGTTGCCGACGTGACCGAGCTGACCCACGACCTCGCGACGCGCGCGGGCGTCGCCGATCGGATCGAGATCGTCACCGAGAAGACCGAGCGCGTCGTCGGATCGGCCGACATCATCACCAACTCCGGCCATCTCCGACCGCTCGATGCCGAGACGATCGGCTGGATGCGATCCGATGCGGTGGTGCCACTGATGTTCGAGGCGTGGGAGCTCGATGCCGGGCGGATCGACGTCGACGTCGACGCGCTCCGAGCCCGTGGGATCCTGACCGCGGGGACCAACGAGCGGAACCCGGCGGTCGACGTGTTCAGCTACCTCGGGCCCATGGCCGTGAAGCAGCTCAACGACGCGGGGGTCGCGGTCCGGCACAGCCGGATCCTCGTGCTGTGCGACAACCCGTTCGCCGGGTTCCTGCACACCGGCCTCAGGTCGGCCGGAGCGCGGGTCGAAGAAGCGTCCATGCCCCCCGACACGTACGCGCCCGATCTCGACGCCGTCGTCGTCGCGCTCCGCCCGACCGGCTCGACGGTGTTCGGCGCGGCCGACGCCCGTCGACTCGCCGACGCCGCACCGGGCGCGGTCGTCACGCAGTTCTGGGGCGACGTCGCCCGCGACGAGGTCGCGGCCGCGGGAGTGCCGTGTTGGCCGGTCTCGGCACCCGGCGCCGGGCACATGGGTGTGCTCCCGTCGGCACTGGGTCCGGAACCGATCGTGCGGCTGCAGACCGGCGGGCTGAAGGTGGGGGCGGTGCTGCGCACGGCCGTTCCCGACCGCACACCCGCCGACCTCGCGTTCCTCGATGAGCTCTGACAGCCTCGACGTCGGACCGGAGGATCCCGACGGCGTCGTCTGCTTCGCGGGCCAGGACTGGTGGTACCACAGCCGTGCGCACTCCGACGTGCAGCTCATGCTGCGGCTCGCCGACCGTCACCCGGTGTTGCTCGTCAACAGCATCGGGATGCGCATGCCGGCACCCGGTCGTTCGACGCAACCGGTGCGACGAGTCGCGCGGAAGCTGCACAGCTTCACCCGGGGGCTGCAGGCGCCCGTACCGGACCTCCCGAACTTCCACGTGCTCTCACCGGTCACGGTCCCGCTCGGTGACGCGAGGGTGCGGGCACTCAACGCGCGGTC
>Ga0209591_10003987_pt1 | contig 16910 bp, 18 predicted proteins | sample MAT01_FD_187207 | JGI IMG/M metagenome (GOLD analysis project Ga0209591, IMG submission 187207) | Freshwater microbial communities from Lake Fryxell liftoff mats and glacier meltwater in Antarctica - MAT-01 (SPAdes) (version 2) | ecosystem: Environmental > Aquatic > Freshwater > Ice > Liftoff... | reverse complement strand
TGGAGAAATTCATCGTCAATGGTATCTAGCACATTTGGCGGCGTGGGTATGTGTGCTCGTGAGTTTTGCATTACATCTACTGATGGGAGCTAAGGTCGGTGGAGTGCCCTTACTAGTATCAATGTTTAATTGGAAAACGCGAGGCGAGGATACTCCACTTTCCTGGTTTCAAGGGGGCAAAATAAGACACTCTAGTTTGGTCTTGAAAGTTCTTGAAGGTATTGTGATTGGAGGCATTATTATGGCATTTCTTCTGCCAGTCTTTAACTCCTAAAATGTAACCGTATAACAATGCCGTTGTACACTGACCGTATAAAGTTGCTTGGTTGAGTCCGAGAAATAATATGCGGCGGGTGAACCGGGTCGATATTCGGGTTTCAGGTTTCGGGTTGCAGATATCGGGTGTCGAAAACTCAAAACTCAAAACTCAAAACTCAAAACTAATTCTCCTTTCCTCCTGTCCAATCATTGATCCAGTTCAAAATTTCTTGGTTGACGATCTCAGGGCATTCATCATGGGGGCAATGTCCTGCGTTTTCAATTTCTATCAGTTTTAAGTTTGGGTTATATTTCACAAACAGTTTTGCCAGTTGAGGCGGCACCATCACATCTTTCAGTCCCCAAAACAACAACATGGGGATCGTTAGGGTTGGGAGTACTGCTTTCGCGGTGTAATCTCGCGTGGGTTTGGCGGTCGATCGCACCATTGCTCTTAGGGCGTTTACCGCATTGCGATCGTAGGCAGGAGTCGAAAACATATCCACTAGTTCATCCGTCACTGCTGACTTTCCGGCGTAGGCTTGGCGTGCCCAAAACAGACGAATAGCTTGCGGATGACGTGCCAGCCAAAATACTCCGTCAAAGATCAATGGAGAAGTCACGATCCACTTGGTTAAGGCAAGGGCAGGACGAGAAAGCGGTTTAATTAAAGCGATCGCCCGACTCACTAGCGCAGGCAGTTCCAACACCGATGCATCCGGTAAGTTCAGCATCACGATTCCACTCACCATTTCTGGATGTGCTGCTGCTGCTGCCAACGCCACTAAAGAGCCAATAGAATTTCCAACTAAAATGACAGGCTGCTTCACAAACATGCGCCAGAAATCATACACTTGCTCCACCCATAGCTCAATGCCAAAGGAAGCGATCGCCTTCTCAGAAGCACCAAACCCTAATAAATCCACGGCATACACAGTATGCTGCTGTCCTAGTTCAGGTAAGTTATGCCTCCAGTGCCCAATTGATCCGCCAAAACCATGCAGCAAGAGCAACGGCGTTGAGCTAGGACAAGCAGAGCGCACACAGGTATAGCGCGTTTGCCACCCTCGCCACATCCAATCTCGCTGATTACCCAATCGTTGCTGCCAAAGCTGAGTTATCGCCATTGCTTTCTACTTACTGTGTAACTAAATCATAACAATCAGTGAATTTGTCTGCATCATAAAACCGTCCCTAGAGTTCAAGAAAACGCGCAAATAATGTTTCAGATAATCATCTGATTGAAAATTTTATAAACAATCCCCAGAAAACAAAGCGGAGTGGGTAGAATGTCAGATACAATCATGTGTTCAAGGATCTAAACAATAACCTTGATTCTTTAATGGATCACTGTTCTCTTAAGATCCCTGCTAAAAGCCAGGTTGCAACCATAATACGGATTCGTTTGTTGTTGCGATCGCCTCCCCATTATTCTCTTTAAAACTGCCTGTGACTGGAAATAGACCGACACGCGACCTCCCAACTATCAATGAACGAATTCGATTTCCTCAAATTCGAGTAATTGGTGCTGACAACTCTCAATTGGGAATCATGACCCCTCGCGAAGCGTTAGAGCTTGCCGAGGAAAAGGAAATGGATTTGGTTTTGGTGACTGATAAGTCAGATCCTCCCGTTTGCCGAATTATTGACTATGGCAAATTTAAGTTTGAACAAGAGAAGAAAGCGAAAGAGGCTAAGAAAAAACAGCATAATGTTGAAGTCAAAGAAGTGAAGATGCGTTACAAGATTGAGAAGCATGACTATGATGTGCGAATCAATCAAGCAAAGCGCTTTTTGCAAGATGGCGACAAGGTTAAGGCAACGGTGATGTTTCGGGGTCGTGAAATTCAGCACAGCGACATGGCAAGAGATTTGCTTTCTCGCCTAGCCAACGATCTGCAAGAATTTGCCGAAGTCCAACAGTTTCCTAAGCAGGAAGGGCGCAACATGATGATGTTGTTGGCTCCTAAAAAGTAGTCGATGATTGCGGCGATCGCAGTTTGGTAACTAAAATTTCTGCAACGAAACGGGTTTGCATCTCTACAATGAAACCCATTCAGGGCACTCTAGTTAAAGTGATGCTCGACTGTTGGCATGGTGAATGGGACTAATTGATCAATGGTTTTCTAAAGACGGCTGGAGGCAAACTCTTCTACAGGGGTTTAACCTCCGTGCGGAAGAGGCTGAACGAACATTTCTAATGTTTGCTTTCTACGCCACTACGTCTGTTGGTTTGGTTTGGTTAGAAGCAATTACAGCCGACCTGTTTCTAAATGCGTATAAGGCAGAGGGACTCCCCTGGATTTATATTGCCAGCGCGGGAATTGGTTCAGGGCTGAGTTTTGTCTATTCTCAGTTGCAAAAAGTTTTGCCACTGCGCCGTGTGATTGTGATTATTGCGCTGCTGATGGCGGCTCCGCTGCTGCTGTTTTGGGTGGGATTAAGTGCCCAGGCGATTTACCCATTTGAGTTTTGGAAGGTGAGTACGGTCGGGATCACCATTTTTCTGATGCGGCTGTGGGTAGAGGCGCTGAATGTTCTCAATGATCTAAATACGGCAATTACTGCCAATCAGTTATTTAATATTCGAGAAATTAAGCGCACTTATCCCTTAATCAGCAGCGGGATCTTAGTGGCAGATGTCATTAGTGGCTTTTCTCTGGGTTTCATGATCAGGCTGGTGGGCAACCTGGAAAATATGGTGCTGTTGTCTTGTGGGATGATGGCGATCGGGGCAGGAATCCTTTTTTACCTGAGTAATGCTTATCAGCAGGCGTTTCCAGATTTTTTACGGCGCACGTCGGGATCAGAGGAGCAAGCCTCGGAGTTTTCAACTAATCGCTCCATGCAAGGCTCGTTGCGTCGCTACGTCATTCTGTTATTTTTGTTTTTCATCTTGTCCCAAGTGCTGTTCTTGCTGATTGATTTCCGCTTCTTAGGCGCGTTACAGGAGTTTTCGACCTCGGAAGGGCAAATTGCTGCATTTCTAGGCGTTTTTAACGGCATCTTGGGCATTTTTGAAGTGACCATGCAGTGGTTAGCTTCCAGCCGCCTGATTGAACGGGTTGGGGTATTTTTTGCTTCGCTGTTATTGCCGGGTGGAATCGGCATTTTAAGTGCTTTGGCGATTTCTAGTTTGGCATGGCAAACTCCATTAGTCAGCCAGTGGGAGTGGACAGTACCGCTGTTTCTGATTCTGCTTGCCCTGAAGTTTTATGATGAACTGCTGCACTATACGTTGTTTGCTAGTGTGGGTCCGGTGTTGTTCCAACCCGTTCCAGATGGGGTTCGGAGCCATGTGCAGGCAATGGTGCGGGGTGTGGCGGAGCCAATTTCTACAGGCGTGACGGGGGTTGCCTTGTTGGCGTTGGGTTGGGTTATGGGCGATCGCCAGCTTGATATTTTGTTTCCCGTCATGCTGGTTTTGTCATTGGTTTGGATTTTAGTGATTTTGCTGCTGCGAGCAAAATATGTCAATCTTCTAGTGATTAGTGCAGACCGTGGACAACTGACGCGAGATGTAGATGAGCTAGAACTGCGGCGAAAACTGCTGGAAACCCTAGAAAAACCAGGACCGGAAAAACGCAAGGAATCCTGTATTGATTTTCTAAGTAAGGTATATCCCAAAAGTGCCTGTGAATTACTAGCCCCTCGTTTGATAAATTTTTCACCGACGTTACAGCGAAAAAGCCTGGAAGCAATGCTGCTTTATCCAAGCGCAGCGACTCTTAATCAAGTAAAAGAACTGATTGATCAAGATCCATCTGCTACAGTGCTTGCTCTGGCATTGCGGTTTGTTTGGATTACGGAAGAAGACCCAGATATCCGCCGACTGCGAGTCTATTTGAAATCAGAAGTTGATCCAGTGGTACGGGGAACGGCTGCTTCATTAATGATGCGCCAAGGTGATCCCACTCAAAAGGCAGAGGCAACCAACACGCTCAGACAAATGTTAACTCATAAGTCTGAGAAGGAGCGGGTGATGGGCTGTCGGGCTTTAGGAGAGGCGGTCTATTTGCAAGCACTGCGAATTCACATTCCTAAATTGTTGCAGGATGAATCACTGCGGGTCAGGTGGGCAATTTTGGACGCGATCGCGGCGACCCATTTAGAAGAGTTTTATCCCTCGTTGCTGCGCGGTTTGCAGTATAAATCCACGCGAGAGGCTGCTCTAAAGGCGTTGGTACGGTTGCATAATGAAGCATTGCCCATGCTAATTAATCTGGCAGAAGATGTGCAAAAGCCAGATATTGTTCGGCTTCACGCATGGCAAGCGATCGGGTTGATTGGCACTCCAGAAGCACTAGATGCACTGATTTCTCATCTAGTGGTGGCATGGGGAAATAACCGCCGCAATATCCTCAGAATTCTGCTAGAAATGCCTGGAGAAATTGGCATTGAAAGTACCTTGAAGCAAATGGGGCGAAGTGGTGTAGAACAACTGATTGACCAAGAACTTATGTTTATCGGTCAGACATATGCTGCATTGTTAGATTTGTCGCCTCAAGCAATGTGGATGAGGGAGGCAGATCTACTGAAACGGGCACTGGAGGGTTTGCTATTAGATGCTCAAGAACGACTATTTTTGTTGATGCAGTTTCTCTATCCCATTGGGGCAATTAAGGCAGCGGCGTTTAATCTCCAGTCTGCGTCTCGTAGTAATATGGCGCGCGGCTTAGAAATTTTGGATAACACCTTAGATATTCCGAATAAACGAGCAGTGCTGAGTGTATTGGATCGCAATTCTGAGCAGGAAAAGCTGAGGAATTTATCAGAAATTTTTGATGATCAGCGATTGTCGCCTAGCGATCGCCTGCGCCAATTGCTAGACCTGCGTCATTTTTTATCAGATTGGGCGATCGCCTGTTGCTTTCATCTGGCAAAACAAGCTCACTGGAGCTTGACCAGTGAGCAATCAGTCGCGTGCTTGCGTCATCCCAAAGGGTTTGTTCGAGAAGCGGTGCTATCCTACCTATGGATGGCATCTCCAAGGGCAATGCAGACGTTGCTACCGCTCTTACAAAAAGACCCTGATCGCTTAGTAACCGCCCAAGTTAAAAAAATGCTTGGAGAGCTTGATCTCATCAGAGAGCGTGACTTAAAAAGAAAAAATTCTGCTGAGATTACCGGAAATCCCTCAACAAATTTATTAAATATTCCAAATCAGCCCGGATTTGAAACAATTTAGTAATGCGCACTCTGCATTTTGGGAATTCTGCTAATAATGGCTCTATTGCATCGATTATTTCTATTAAAACCAAGCAATTGCTCGCCTCATTTGCACCGCCGCTATGCTTTCTAGTTTTGAAAGAGTTTTATTTATTCGAGAAGTCCCAATCTTTAAAGAACTGCGGGAAGAGTTTTTGGTGCGCCTAGCCTCTGTGATGGATGAGCTTGCCTTTCCGAGTAGCCATACTATTTTTACTCAAGGGCAGGAAGGGAGATCGCTCTATATTGTGGTATCGGGCAAAGTGCGCGTTCACATCGAAAGCCAAGAACTCGTGCAGCTTGAGCAAGGAGCTTGTTTTGGAGAAATGTCTTTGTTTGATGCCGAACCGCGCTCTGCCTCAGTCACAACGCTAGCGCCCTCGGAGTGCCTCGTCCTCACTCAGCAGCAGTTATATGAGGCGATCGAAGAAACTCCAGGAATTGCTGTGAATATTATTCGATTGCTATCCCGGCGGATTCGCGAACTCAATCAAAAAATGAATGCCATGCAAAGTTCGATTGGCGCGCCACCCCCACCAACGCGACTTTATAAACCGGCTCAAATGGGTTAAGCCGTTTCCATCCAATCAAAAATTCGGTCTAAGTCTTCTAGAGTAACCAATCCGTATTGCCACAAAATCATTGGCAGTAGGCTTGGGGTAAATTCTTGGTGACGTTGCGCGATCTCGATCGCGCTATCAGAAATTGCCAATTCTTCTTTCAAAAATTGGATCAACAGTGCATTCACAACTCCTCCCTTCTTTAATTCCATCTTAATTAAAACAACAATTTCGTAAACTTATGTAACAGGTTCTCATGTTTCTTTTTAGTTTAACTAGCTTACTCGAAGGTTAACTCTAAGAAAAGCAGAATTCTGTGAAATTTTCTCAAATTCTTACAAGCTACATCAATCCTTCTTATTACTTTTACGCAATTGATTGATTGAGACAGCGGGGTGATTGCCGTACTAGGATAGACGCAAATATGCAAAACGCCCCAGATTTTCATTGAGATGAGAATCTAGGGCGCAGGGGATGAGAATTTAAGGCTGGGTTTTGAGAAGACCCGCTTATCCAGTTGTTCGTCGAGCATGATCCATAATTTTCTGCTTGCGATCAGAAGTATTGCCCGTTGAGCGCTTGATAAAGTCTCCCGTGCTGCGGGATAGATGTTCCATGATGCGCTTTTTGCGATCGCCGTCATTTGCCATAAAAAAGAACTCTACCTGTTGCTTTGGTTAGTCTTCTTTATTTTAGAAATCTTTACATTAGTGTGCCATTCCATCCTAAAAAGCTCTAAAGTTTTGATCCCTCTTTTGGCGCAGATACATTCATAGCAGTCAAGATTGCCTGCTGGCTGACGCTTTGGTAGATTGCCTTTAAGTGCTGCATTGCAGTTTGAGCCGCCTTTGTAGCCACCGTCGCATCGCCACCGCTTATTTTTAATGGAATCGTGCCCAACACATCTAAAACCGTTTCGCTGCTGGGTGGCGGTGCAATCACCACCAAAGATGGCTCCAATTCATCGGCATAATCCCAAAACTGCTCCGGCTTGAAAAAATCGGCAGAGATGACAGCAGATGGCAGAAATGAAGTAGTTTCTGGGATGTTTGAATTTCCATCTCCGCCTTGGCTACGAGTTTGGCGTAAGGCTTCGATAAGTTGCTCCTTGCTGCGCCCCCGTAATTGAAAAAGAACGAAGGGATCTTCACCAAAGCGATCGCCCAACAGATAATACACTGCCCCAATATGCTTACAAGGATTGGCAGGATCAGGACAAGAACACCGACTTTGAATATCAAACTTAGTAAACGGAAACAGGCTCAACCCGTTCCCAGTGAATACTTCCTCAATCGTTTGCGGCATTTCTCCAGCGAGCAACTTAGCAGAAAAAATCGCTCGCTGCGACATGGATTCAATCACATAATTCCACTGCTCATCCGTGAAAGGATCAAGCGATAGCGTCACTTTGTAGGGTTCTGGAGCCGTTCCCTGAACAAGGGCTGCTACTTTTTCGCCGTTAAACTCAATGCTCAACACGTTTCCTTCTCGCGCATAAATTCGCGCTCGTGCCAATCGCCGCGTCCAACCGAAAGATTCTAGGACATCAATCCAGCGCTGTGCCCACCATTCACGAATGGGTTGAGAATAAGCATCGGTCATGGCAGCAAGGAGTGAAAGGAAGTACGAAATGCAAAGTGCGAGAAGAGTCCCAAAACTGTCTTACTAAAATCTACCGCGTTTCTGGGAGATATTTTCTGTGGGAGCTGGTTCTGACGCAGTATGCTGAGGGCGATGTTGATTCAGGGCTTAGGAGGAATGCTTGGCGCGTAAACGATTGATTATTGAAATGGGGATGGGAGTAGACCAGCATGGGCAAGAGCCAACGGTTGCCGCTGCCCGCGCGGTTCGTAATGCGATCGCCCATAATGCGTTACCGGGAGTATGGGAAGTCGCAGGGCTAACCCATCCGAATGAAATGATTGTGGAGGTGCAGGTTGGGGTGCCCTATCCCGATCAGGTGAAGCAAGAAGAGGTGTTGGCGGTCTTGCCCTTTGGTCGCAAATCACTGACCGTGGAACTGGGGGGCATGGTAGTGCAGGGGAGGGCGATCGCTGAATTAGAGGACAAAAATGATGAAATGCTAATTGCCGTTGCCTCTGTAACTGTTTGGGTAGATGTCTAACATCTAAATGTTTCAATAGCCCTTAGAGACGTTGGAGTAGGCTAAGCCCGTGGGTATCGCTGCCGCAAGTATTCAGCAAGCCATAGGTTGAGCTTAAGCGCTGCACTTGTCCGGTTTGACGAGGGCTGGTGCGCCAAGGCGAGGGGTTGTCATAGGCGTAGTAAGCTTCTACGCCGTTAATTCCCAGGGTGGCGGCGGCAGCGATCAGATCTTCGGGCGATCGCCGATAGCGAACCGGATGCGCTAACACTGCCAGCCCGCCCGCTGTTTGAATGCTAGCAATGACTTGAGCCGCAGAGGCGATCGCACCTTGGGGGGCGTGCTTTTGCAGGTAAGGCTCCATGGCTGGGTGGTTTACATCAAAGGCATAGCCCAAGATGTGTACTTCTGTTTCCAACAATCTAGAAGTGACTTCAATCCCCGTCCATAAGTGGGGCAAACTGCTAACCCGATTAGGATTCGCTTGGGTATAGTCAGCTAGCCAGCGTTGTGCCCGTTGGTATCCGTCAACGGTGTGATGATCGGTGATGGCAAATCCTTGCAGCCCGATCGCGATCGCTTGCTCCATCAATCTCTCTGGCTGCAACTTTCCATCTGAGCAAACAGTATGCATGTGAAAGTTAAACAATGTGGGGCAGCTTTCAGCGTGAATAGCCTCAAATACGCCCCTTAGCGCCAGGGCATCCTGGGCAGTGGGCGTAGAGGAAACAGAATCCTCAACCAAGTTTACGACAGCCATAGTTGCCTCAGAAGGGGTATGTGGATATGTCTTATCTTTGGCAAGACTTCAACATTCCAATCCTATCTTAACCTTCTGTTACTTGCTGTTGTCCTTACTGTGTTGTTGAATGCTTGTCAATCCTGCACAGTGCAATAGTTTCTAGTCTTTATCATCTACTGATCAAACTTTTAAGGCTGCTTCATAAAGAAGGCTAATCATTGCAGTACAAAATGGATAAAAATTCTGGATTGAGGAATTTGTCGCTCAAGTCTAAAAATCAAAAAAGCCAGCGATCGCCTATCTCTGCCGACTTACCCTAGCTTGTTGAGCAATATGGTAATCCACTTGGCGATATAGGGCTTCTGGAGTCGAGGAGTTATCTAACACAACATCTGCTTGAACCTTTTTTTTCGTAATTTCCATTTGGCTATTGATGCGGACTTGCGCTTGTTCGAGGGTTATGCGATCGCGGGTGATCAACCGTTCAATTTGCTGCTCTTCCGAACAAGTGACTACCCACGTTTCAGTGACTAGATCAGTCATGCGCGCCTCAAACAACAGCGGCACCACCATTACTACAGTGGAATGCTGCTGAGAATCATTTAAGGATAATTTGTTAACCGCTTGCACAAAGCGATCTCGCACGTAGGGGTGAATGCATTGCTCGACCCAGAGACGCTCTGCTGGACTGCTAAAGATAATTTCTCCTAACCGCTGCCGGTTTAAGCTGCGATCGGGCAAAAGCACACCAGAACCATATCGATCCACTATGCCTTGCAGCACTAAGCTATTGGGCAGTACTGCTTCCCTAGCATAGATATCAGCGTCCCAAATCGGTAATTTATGTACAGTGGCTAAATACTCGGAAACCAGAGTTTTCCCCATCGCGATTCCTCCAGTTAGACCAATGATACGTAAAGAGGAATGGGTTTGATCGGTAAGATTGGTCATTGTAATTTCAAAGCACTGCGTATGCTTAGGGAGGTTGATACAGGTCTACTGAGATCATCCTGCATAACGATTGAGCATCCTTTATTCTTTCTACAGAAATACACAATGTTGCAGTGGAGCTAAACACGACGAAATTACTCCTACAATAAAGGCGTAATCCTAGAGCGTTTGTCTGAGTCTGCCAATGCTGTTAAAGTCTACAACCCGCCATATCCATATTTTCACCGCTACGGTTGAAAATAATGAACTAGTTCCTAGCGAAAATGTATTAACTCTAGATGTTGATCCAGACAACGAATTTAACTGGAGCGAAGACGCTTTACAGCAGGTCTATCGTAAATTTGATGAAGGCGTAGAAGCTTACAGTGGTGCAGATCTAACAGACTATAACATCCGCCGTATTGGCTCAGATCTAGAACATTTTGTGCGATCGCTGCTGCAAAAGGGCGAAATTTCCTACAACTTAGAATCTCGCGTAATGAACTACAGCATGGGATTACCCCAAGTTGTCTCCAACGAAAAATAGCAGACAAAAAAACTTTTGCAAATTGTGAAGCCTAACTGAGCGCCGTGTATCGCTAGATAACGCAGGGTTTAGTCTTTCGGTTAAAGCCTACGCCCTGCACCTAGCCTTTCCACTGGTGGATTAAGCTTGTAGATCAGTCTCTTGACTTCAGAATTTTTAATAAAAAGCCTGCTCAAATCGGTCTAACCTAACAAATTAGGTGGCTTTTCAGCGTTTTAGAACACATCGGCACCTGAAAACTAACAATAGGCTAGACAATTTAACATGAGTAATAATTTAGCAATCAAACTGCGTGAAGGCACTAAAAAGTCGCACTCCATGGCAGAAAGCACGGGGTTTGTGGCATGTTTTTTAAAAGGAACTGTTGAAAAAACGTCTTACCGTAAACTTGTTGCCAATCTGTATTTCGTTTACTCTGCGATGGAGGAAGAGCTTGAGCGCCATCAACATCATCCCATCCTTTCTCAAATTTATTTTCCAGAGTTAAATCGTAAAGCTCCATTAGAGAAAGATCTCAGCTTCTATTACGGTGCGACTTGGCGAGAACAGATAGCCCCCTCTGCCGCGACTCAAGCGTATGTGGCGAGGATTCGAGAAGTGTCTAATACTCAACCTGAGCTACTGGTCGCCCATTCCTACACGCGCTATCTAGGCGATTTGTCAGGCGGGCAAATTCTTAAAGGCGTTGCTCAGCGGGGCATGAACTTGGTGGATGGAGAGGGCACGCACTTTTATGAATTTCCTACCATTTCTGATGAGAAAGCCTTTAAAAACACCTATCGTCAGGCAATGAACGACCTGCCAGTTGACGAAGTGACGGCAGATCAGATTGTGGATGAAGCAAATCACGCTTTTGAATTGAACATGACAATGTTTAAGGAATTGGAAGGTAACTTGATTAAGGCGATCGGCATTATGCTGTTTAACTCTTTGACCCGCCGCCGCAATCGTGGTAGCAGTGAGTTAGCGACTGCTGAGTAAGTTCAAGCTACTTTTAATAAGTTAACTTCCCGAATCCTGGGAACTTGGTTATGGGGCGATCGCTGCTTTATCAAGTTCTCAGGATTCATAGTATTTACCTAATCCGCAATTGCCGCAGTTGAAATTACATAGAAAATTTACAATTCTGTGGGCGATCTCCGAGTTTCTGGCTTAGTAGTTTCATCGATGTAATCTAGCTTGAGATTCAACTACCCTGTTTAGCATTAGTCATTTCAACAATAGGGCTTTGACGGATAGACGGCGCGTAAAAGAAATTAGTTTTACTCTTTAAAGCCAGCTTTCTGATTCATAGAATTACACTCTAGAGCGCATTCTGGCTAATTAGATATGAAGCAAGTAAGCATCTCGAATAGTACCCTTGAGCAAACGGTTCTTAAGATTACCTCTTCTGGACGGATTACCCGTGTGGATCAGCAGCAATTTATGGCAACGCTGCTTTCTCGAAATACACTCGATCCTACAGAAGAAGCGCTGGTTAATCGTGTATTTGAACTGCTACGCGCAGGACGGCTGCGGGTAGTCGATTGAGCCTCGCAGTGAGCCAACTATTTCACTGAACCTATAAACCGAGATCAACCCCGACTCGATGGGCACAGGCAAACCCAGAAAAGGCAACAGCGTTGAGTCCTTGCCCTGGAAATGTGCTGTCTCCCACACAGTAAAGCCCTGGAATTGCCGTCCGGTTAAAGGGCATTCCTAATAATCCTGCTAGCTTGCGGGTGGGAATTGGACCGTAGGTGCCATCGTCTCGTCCTAAAAAGCGACGATGGGTACGGGGCGTTCCCACTTCTTGATAGTCTAAATGGGCAGAAAGATTAGGAAAAATTGCTTCTAATCGATCAATAATGCGAGCCGCTGCTGCTTCCTTCCGCGCTTCATAGTCCTTAGGTGAAAGTCCCTGCCACGTTTCTAGCCAACTGGGAGTAAACGCATGAATAATATGGCATCCGCTGGGAGCAAGACTGGGGTCAAGCAGGCTAGGAAGTGATACAAAAATAGTGCCTTCTTCTGACTCTATTTTGTTCCAGTCTTCTAGCAAAATATGGTGGCATTCTGTGGCTAAAGGTAATGCCTCCGCCTTAACGCCCAAGTGGAGACTCAGAAAGCTCGGAGATTTGCGATAGCGCTGCTGCCATTTTTTCTCAGCCCTAGGCATATTTTCGGATGGCAGTAATTTTTCAAAGGTGTCCCAGCGGGTGGCATTAGAAACAATCCGCTTTGCTCGAACCGTTTCACCGGATGCCAGCTTTACACCGATCGCACGACCATTCTCTTCAATGATTTGCGTGACTCTTGCTTTGTACTGGATCTGCCCACCGTGCTTTTCTAAACCTGCCACGAGCGCTTGGGCAATTTTGCCAACGCCACCTTTGGGATAGTTGATGCCGCCATAATGGCGATCGCTAAACACCATACCTGCATTAATCATCGGCGTGAGATCGGCTGGCACCACCGACCAGCAAAAGCACTCCATATCAATAAATTTCAGTAGTTCAGGATCGCGAATAAATTGGCGGGCATAGTCTCCAGCATTTTTGGGTAGATATTTGACCAAGCCTAAACAGGCAAGGGGATGCTGGAAAAACACCCGCATTAAATAGCGCGGTTCTTCTAAAGACAACAGTTCGATCGCATTCAAGCAGTTGAAAACTTTCCAGCACTCATCATAAAATCGCCGAATGCCCTCTTTTTCATGGGGAAAGCGATTGCTCAACTCTTGCAAAAATTTCTCATAGTCTCGATGAACTTTCAGATCCAATCCATTGGGCAAGTGGTAATGAATTTGCACTGGATCAGCAATGGTTTCGAGCCGCATATCCACCGCTGCCAAAGCACGAGTCAGGAGGTTGGTAGTACCGCGATCGCCAAATCCAAACATCATGGAAGCGCCTACATCAAAGCGGTAACCTGCCCGCTCAAAATACCCAGCACTGCCGCCAGGAATTAAATAACGCTCTAAAACCAGTACTTTTGCACCCTTTACAGCCAACTGGGTCGCTGTAACCAATCCTCCAATGCCAGAGCCGACGACAATCACATCAAATTCTGGCACAGTCTGGTCTCCAAAATGGGTGGAAGGCGTGGAAAACAATTGAGAGCTAGAAGACACAGATGAATTAGGAGACACAGGAGTATGCTACGAAACATTGCAGTCAAGCAAGTGATTGCAATGACTACTTCTTAGTGTATCTGGAAGTGCCTCTTGGCGGATTCACTTGAGCAAACAACTAGGCTATCTGCAAAAAAAATGGGATTAGCCTGCAAACGCTGACTAATCCCACCTGCCGATCCTTCAGAGAGGAGAACACTTGAGAATCAATATAAACTTATTGATATTAGATGTCAACTATATTGAAATAGTTTCTCAATAAAGTGATAGAGGCTAGATGTAGGCGATCGCCAATCTAAATCCGCCGCTGCAAAAATCCCTTAAGGCGAAGTACTATAAGGCAATATCCACAGCCAGAATGCCACTCAGCGGTTATGACTCTTCAATTACGGGTTTATGTTCCTCCCCATCCCTTGATTAAGCACTGGCTCGCGATCGCTCGGAATGCCGCGACCCCTTCTTCGTTATTTCGCACATCCATGACTGAGCTAGGGCGCTGGCTTACTTATGAAGCCATTCGCGATTGGCTACCCACTAAAGATGTCATCCTGGAAACCCCGTTAGCTAATTGTCCGGGCACGTTTGTAGATCCAGAGGTTCCTATGGCGATGGTGCCTATTTTGCGGGCAGGGTTAGCGCTGCTTGATGGCGCTCAAACTCTGCTTCCTCTTGCCTCGATTTATCACTTAGGATTTGTCCGCAATGAAGAAACCTTAGAAGCCAGTTGCTATCTCAATAAGCTGCCAGATAGTTTTGATCCTCAAACTCGTGTTCTTATTCCAGAGCCAATGCTGGCAACGGGAGGAACGATTATTTCAGTCATGGCAGAGCTTACCAAACGGGGAATTGATCCGGCGATGGTACGGATTATTTCGGTGGTGACGGCTCCCCCTGCCTTACAAAAATTGAGTGCTGCCTATCCAACGTTGCATGTTTACACCGCTGCCATTGATGAACAAGTGAACGAGCAGGGTTTTATTGTTCCAGGGCTTGGAGATGCGGGAGATCGCACCTTTGGCACGTGAAATGATACGCTGAACATGGGACATAATGTATCCGCCTCAAGCGATCGCCGCTAAACTAAAAGAGCGATGGTCGATTGATTTCCTGTAGAGCAAGTGATTTGGTTTCTAATGAGTCAACAAGATGGGTTTTCAGGTGGTTTTTTGCTTGGCACTCTTGTAGGTGGAGTGGTGGGTGGAGTAGTGGGTGCACTACTTGCAACCAAGCAACTTGAAAATTCAACGATAGAAGAAGATCGTGTATCGAGTTCAACTCTTAAAGAAAGCAAAACGCCTAAGCGCAGGGGTTTGTTTAAACCTGCTGGTGCTCAAACAGATATGGAAGCAGCCCGTCGTAGTTTAGAAGATAAAATTGCTCAGTTAAATGACGCGATCGACGATGTGAGTCAGCAGTTAGGAGGTGTCAATGGTGGTTTACTCAACGACACGAGTGAACAAGCAGTTTCCAAAAAACCTCACGGTCAAGGCTAACTTCACGAAAAAATTCAGACGAAAAGTAGAATGTTAAACTAGCTATTAAAGACATTAAGCTCAGGTCGGTTTACACACTGGACAAAGCGCTTTAGCAATCTACAATCGCTATTACGAGTACTACTGCTTATGACTACTGCCTCTCCTTTTGCTCTGTTAGTGTCTACCCTAGCGACCTTCGTTAGTATTTACTTGGCTTTGCTGCTCGTCCGAATCTTGTTGAGTTGGTTTCCCAACGTCAACTGGTTTGATCCACCGTTTTCAATCTTAAGTCAGTTAACTGATCCCTATCTCAACATCTTCCGAAACATCATTCCACCGCTGGGAGGTCTAGATTTTTCTCCAATGTTGGCGTTTCTACTGCTTAGTTTTATTCAGCAAGCTTTAAGTTCCTTCCGTCTTTCCTAAAAGAAAACAGATTGGATTGATTGCAGTATCCAACCTACTGGGTAATTGGCATTTTGAAGGCTTTTTCGCTTGTTGTCTAAACATAATGAAAGCCTCGCTCATAATCTCATGAGCGAGGCTTTTACGCTAATAAACTCAAATGAAGACCTTTTTACCGCCTAACTTTGCCAGTAAATCCAGCGGCTTTGAACTGCTCTAGCTTTAAGGGGGGCGGCTGATTGGCAGCAACGGTAATTCGTAGCTCAAAATCGCTCATGCCAGGAGGTACTGTTTCAATGGAGCCAAGTCGAGTGCGGTTTTCCATAACGGAATTATCGTTTGCATCATAAATGCGTCCGAAAATATCAGCGTTGATCACGGGTTTGCCCGACGTATTTTCTGCTTTGCCTGTGACGATGTAGCAGCTAGCTGCGGTGGCGTTACCGCTGGTTACAGTTCCCTCTGCCACTTCAGCCGAACAAGCATGATAAGAAATCTCTGAGAGCTTTATTTGAACCAGAGCATTGGCTGGATCTGTCAACGAGGGGCTGAAAGCCAGACTTAAGCTAATAAGTAGGGCGATCGCAAAGGCTCGAAACTGGGTAAGGTGCATACGCTCAGAAAAAGTGGGGCAGGCTAGGGCAGCCAAACAATCATGTCTTCAGCTTATCCTGAATCTAGAACAAAAATCTCTTGAGAGCAAAGACAAGAGTTTTGCAATAATAGGGGTTCATTTTAATATTCATAAAGCTCGCTGTAGAGGCTGTTGATTAAGCAGGACTTACGCAAATCAATCGAAACTTGCCCCCCAACCCCCAATTCTGGGGGAGCTAGAGATCAAAGTCCCCCAGAATTGGTAGGGACGATTCTTTAACAGAGGAATAACTCTGGAACCCTTATTCTTTGGTTTACCCTCAAAAGAAGTTGAACCTAAAAATAGGACTTTCAAGAATTTGTTTTCTTTAGAGAATCAACCCTACCCAGAATTGGGGGATTTAGGGGGCGAGTGCGTAAGTCCTATTAAGCAGGGACTAAAATGAGCAGAGTAGGCAATTCATCGCTTTAGGGTTCTCCTAGTGGAAATACCCAAGACTTTAGCCGAAATTGAAGCGGCTCTAATGGCTGCTTTCAACCAATGTGACGCAACAGACTGCACATTAACGGCTGCCCAAGTAATGATTTTGCGGCAGGCATTAGGGTTAGTTGGCACTGATCAAAACGCTGTGGCAAATCCCTTAGAAGTCCTATCGATTGAAGAACGCCAGCTTTTTTTAAGCTTTGTCCGGGATCAGGCGAGCCAAAATCGTTCGTGGAAAACAACATTGTTGAATGATTGGCTACAAGGTCAAGGATCGGGAGATGTGCAATTTCTCCGAGATCGCTATGGTCTTCAATGGTTAGAACAAGTCAAACCCATTCACCTAGCTGATTACGATGGACTAGATGAGAGCGAATTGTTGAAGCTGAAAGTCGGCGATCGCGTTGAGGTAACCAATGGATTGTGGGAATGGGTGCAAGATGAAGGGCCTTGTAGCCGCGAGTGGTTTCTCTGTACCGTGATTGGCATTT
>Ga0209591_10003984_pt1 | contig 16913 bp, 13 predicted proteins | sample MAT01_FD_187207 | JGI IMG/M metagenome (GOLD analysis project Ga0209591, IMG submission 187207) | Freshwater microbial communities from Lake Fryxell liftoff mats and glacier meltwater in Antarctica - MAT-01 (SPAdes) (version 2) | ecosystem: Environmental > Aquatic > Freshwater > Ice > Liftoff... | reverse complement strand
ACATTTTTCCCAGTTGTGCCAAGTCATGGTATTTCCCAGGCAGTTGTTTGACAGCAGTTTGCAAGTCTCTCCCCGATGAGGGATAAATGGGAACTGGTTCAATTAAAGGCGGCTGACTTAAAATACCTAGTTGTTGTAAAAGGCGATCGCGTTCTGCGGCTAAAGAGCGATAACGTAATGGAAAGGCACTTTTAATATACAGCTGATAGATATGGTTAAGTCGTTGATACGCTCCAACTACGTCATGCACAGATTAATCCCTCTTCGTATTTAACATTTAGCTTTTGACTCAACAGATGAGCAACTTCTTCACTCACGTTTTGATACAGTAGCGAGTTGCCCTGATATGTTGGTAGTTGTCCAGATGCCAGCACCAAAGCACGTTCATATATTTCAGGCCAGCGCTGCTTCACTGGTATTGCCAAACACTTTGTAGCAAAATTGTAATCAGCTTGGCAAGATGCACCATGATGATACAAAGCTAGAAAGCGCAAACCATACCAATCGCCTTGATACCAAGTGTTAGTGTTTTGGTTGTAAAAAAGGGTGTAGCAAAGGTTTCGGTTCTCATCAGACATCTGATACATCCCTGTTTCGTGAGGAATACCGCAGATTTGAAAATCATCACCGTCAAAGTGCTTCCATTCCCACCGACTCGGCACAATTCCCGGCACATTCCTCAGATTTTGCTGCCAAGTAGCGATATCAGGTAGAATTTGGGCAAGTCTCTTGGATGCTTCACCCGCATTAATGATGGGAAAATTATTTGCGATCGCATCAGGGTTATTGACCACCAATTGAATGCAGGTTGGTGCTTCACCTCTGGCTTGGTGAGTAATAGATGCTACAATACCGTATTCTTCTAATTGTCTGAGTAAGCTAATACTGCGTTGACCACACAGTATAAATTCTGAATTAGGCGAGTTAATTTTAACAATAGCTGAAGGAGCCGCTGACCATCTAGAACCGTCTAGTGAAGACTCAAGATGTCCTAATAAGCGCAACCGTCGTAAGATGCGTTTAGGTTCTTCAAGCTGGAGTGCATTGCAGCTTTTTTTAAACGATTCCCAGCTACCATTACCGAGGGTTGATAACCAGTATAGGAAGCGATCGCTATTTTGGGAAGCTTTCACCCAATCAGCATCAGGAGGATTAATAGATTGTAATTCTGTCAGTTCAAAAGGGTTATCAGCAGTGATATTTTGTCTAGCTTGGTAAGGAATAGGGCTGGTATAATCATAAACATCATGGGCTACACCAACCATAGATTTTATCTGTTCATAACTGAAGCCCCGACTAGCTTTAATTGGACACTGGAAAAATGATAACTTCAGCAAATTTGTTTGCAATTCTGTAGGTAGTTCACCTACTTCGCAACCGTCGATTGCGAGGAAGAAATAAAACGGCCTTCGAGATGTTATACCCTTTTCTACTCGTAATAATGGCACTGATTTACTAAGATTTTGACGCTGTACTTGGTCAGAAATTTTATTGATGAGGTCTTGTGGATTTCCCCGATAAGAAAATCCTGTATACCATCTTTGAACTTGTGGCATGATACACCCTGATGACTCTAAAAAGTTTAAAAATTTGCCTGAATTACACTGCCAAAAATATGATATTTATCATTAATCGGCATAACTTCCTTATGCACATATTTTTCTATTTCCAGATAATTCCAATCGACAATCTTGACTAAACGCTGACTCGATTCACCTGCAAAAGTCGCCTCAATTAGGTAATCACCAGGATGAGCAAAATCAAGCGTTATAGAAGTATTTGTACTTTGGGAACTCTCCAGAACCGTCTGATTATCTGATAATCGAGTTACTTTTAACTCTGCGTTTGAATAGAAGCCAAAAATAGTAATTTGTGGACTATGTTCCACAAGCCAAGCACCGATTTTAGGTACGCGCAAGCCACCAGACAAACTAATTGATAATTTTACAGTTGGTTGTAAAGCATACTTAAGAGTTTGATTTTTGATGAAGACTCCATCCCAAGCTTGAGAAATAACCATACACTGCTGAAGTTCTACCCATCCCGAATTATTAAATATCGGCTGAGGTGTAGAACTCCACTTTAATAAATTCTCATCTCGTAAGCGTTCAATATCACTGAGCAATTCTTGTTTGCACAGGAGAATGAATGGAGTACCTAATGATGGCGCTTCCCAGGATGCGTAAGCCCCAGAATCACCGTTTTCGGGATCGGGAATTAGTATCCAAAAGTCACGAGCGGGCAAAATTAGGTAATCTAGATCATCCGGGGAAGTAATCTGGTATTTAGCACCATTTTCTAACTCTTTCCCATTTACTAAATACTCTAAAGGAAAATACCATCCAGGGCGTTCTTGTGTTAACTGGTGAGGATTATCTCCCAATTGAACTTCTACTGATTTTAGCGTGCGTCCTCGTTGCTGCTTCGGGTAAATAGAATAATCTACCTGACCTAAAAATGGATCTTCAGTGCGATATAAACCACAGAAAAGATGACGACTCCAAGTGCAATAATTATTCTTGTGTGCTGTCGGACATCCCTGAGCTTTCCACTGTTCATAAACTTGATGCAAAGCTTCTACAATCGCCTCATGGCGCTGCTTATTTTCAGTTAGCAATTCTTTTAAATGGATACCAAATTTACCTACTTCTCGCCGGATATGAGTAAACAAAGTTTGGGCATCCCATTCTGTTTGCCATTGCTTCTCTTGAAATATTTGTCGCAATTTGTCTTTATCAGTGCGACGCAGTAATGATTGAGAAATGGGATAATTAATATAGGTAGCTGCACGACCACGCCCTCGCTGTGCTGAAGGCAAAAATCTATGTTCCATTAGCCAGAGGTTCCACTCTTGCCAAAGGGGTTCTTCAGCTTCATAACCGAAATTCATCCCCGGTGGACGACTAAAACCAGGCAAGGCTAAAATCTCTCGTAAGCGTTTGAAATAATTAGTTTCTGATATTTTTTCTTCTTGAGCCATTTGAGAAGCGGCTAAAATTGTGGCACATAAAAAAGCAACTCCTTTGGGTAATCCTTGGGAATCACGCCCTTTTAAATCCTGCAAATTCACCTCTCCCTCAAAGATGACTTTTCTTTTCACTGCTGTGCATAAGTCATCAACCCAATTAACATTTGTAGGTAATTTCTCAAAATTATAACTAATATGTTCTATTACATCTTCATCAACACTCAAATAAATTTTTGTCCCGTGTGGTGTACCACTGATAAAATAAGAAATTAAAGCCTCATTCCAATCTGTATAATTCGCCATTAGAGTTTAGTGCGACTGTTCATGAAATCGCCGTGATTATTGATCAGATTTCTAATCTGCATAGGTAGCTTAAAAATTAAATTTGAGGTTGATTTTTGATGACACAGGCAATCACTAAACAAAGCTTGCTGTTTGTGCCACTACTCAAATATTTTATTTCCAAGTTATAACTTATTGTAATCCCACAATAGTTACCAATGTATGCGTAATTAAGCTGAAATTAGTACTCATTTATCTAACATTATTCGCTAATAAAAATAATTTGTGATGCCTTCAGAAAAGCTAACTTTTCGCATCAGATAGAAAAACAACACGAAACCTAATCTCCTGAGCAAGCTTCCTTACAAGGAAAAAATAAATGATTCTTGATTCTTCTTGAGAATTAACAAAGATAACTTGATCTAAGTATAAAATAAGCTCCGTATATATGAAGATTTGAACAAATATCCTATTTTAATTTGCGATCGCTAAAATTAAATACCCAGAAACCTATTAACACGAGATAATAATAAATTCACACCACCCTGAGCTGTTGTCCCATCACCCATTACAGAACTTGTTTTGGCTTGGTTTAAGTAATTTACTTCACAGCCACAGGGTCGAATTTTGCAAGTAGTTCTGAACCAAATCATGAAAACATCCACAAAATTGCTAGCTCGCCTGGAGTATTACTACCAGCAAATCAAAACGATCATTCTGGCTCGGCAAAATCCGATTACGGGTTTACTACCTGCAAGTACAGCGATTACAGCCCACGGCGATTATACTGATGCCTGGGTGCGAGACAACGTTTACAGCATTTTGGCAGCTTGGGGTTTAGCCCTTGCATACCGCAAGGTAGACGACGATGAGGGACGCACTTATGAACTAGAACACAGTGTCATTAAATTAATGCGCGGTTTGCTGTTTGCGATGATGCGACAAGCTCATAAAGTAGAGACATTTAAACATACTCAATCGCTACTTGATGGACTACACGCCAAATATAATACCGCGACTGGTGACATTGTTGTTGGTGATGACGAATGGGGACATTTGCAACTTGATGCCACATCTATATTTTTACTGATGTTGGCACAAATGAGCGCTACGGGATTGCAAATAATTTATACAATTGATGAAGTGAATTTCGTCCAAAATTTGGTTTACTACATTGGACGAGCTTACCGTACACCAGATTACGGTATTTGGGAACGTGGTAATAAAATTAATCGTGGTAGTGCTGAATTAAATGCCAGTTCTGTAGGTATGGCAAAAGCTGCTTTAGAAGCTATCAACGGACTGGATTTATTTGGTGTGCGTGGTAGTCAAGCATCAGTGATTCATGTGCTACCAGATGAAATTGCCCGCGCCCGAATTACTTTAGAATCCTTATTACCGAGGGAATCTGGTTCCAAAGAAATTGATGCGGCGCTGTTAAGTATTATTAGTTATCCTGCCTTTGCAGTAGAAGATTTGCAGTTACGCGATCGCACCTTTAACGATATTATCAATAAACTCGCAGGTAAATACGGCTGCAAACGCTTTCTGCGTGATGGACACCAAACCGTTTTAGAAGATAATCAACGCTTACACTATGAACCGTGGGAACTCAGGCAATTTGAGCATATTGAATGTGAATGGCCATTATTTTTAACTTATTTAGTTCTAGATGGATTATTTCGCGGCGAGCAAGAACAAGTTGAAAAATACCAAGAGCTTTTAGAATCATTATTCATAGAACAAGATGGTTTGCGTTTATTGCCTGAACTTTATTATGTCCCAGAAGAAAACATAGAAGCAGAAAAATTAGCACCCCAAACGCAACCACGTTTGCCCAATGAAAATGTTCCCTTAGTATGGGCGCAAAGTTTATATCTTCTCGGACAAATGTTAAGTGAAGGATTACTAGCGGTTGGTGATATCGACCCATTGGGAAGACATTTGTGTGTGGGAAAACAGCGCGAATCTTTGGTACAAATTGCCTTGCTAGCAGAAGATGAAGATTTACAAGCAAAACTAGAAGTTCATGGAATTGAAGCCCAAATACCCACCCAAATAGAACCGATTCAGGTGAGAAAAGCGGGAGAACTTTCAGCTATTTATACTCAAATTGGACGCAACGACAAACTTGGTTTAACCGGACGTCCAGAACGCCGTTTGCGGAGTTTAACAACATCTAGAATATTTCGGATTGGCGGTGAGACAATTGTATTTCTCCCATCATTTTTAGACTCTCAACAGTTTTATTTAACCCTTGATTACCATTTTCTGCTGGATCAAATCAGAAGCGAACTGGCTTACATTCAAAAATATTGGAGCGATTTAGGGCGTCCCACTCTGACTTTAATGTTAACGCACACGATGTTAGAAATCGGTTCTGAGGCATTGTTAGAACTGATGCAAGAACTGAAAGATGGTGTTTGTAACGGTGTCCGGGTGAAATTAGGGCGGCTAAATCAGTTAATGCTGACAGCTGGAATCCAAAGAATTGATTTTCTCCAAGATGCAGAATTTTCCCTATCGCCAGTGAAAAATGCCGGATTACGTTGTTATTACCTGACTTATAATCCTGAGAAAATCTGGCGCTTAAGGCATACCCAAGAATTTCAGATGGAGTCTGAAACCAACTTGGAATTATTACTTTCTTATTTGCGCTCATCAGAGAATATCTACGAGCAAATTGAGTTATTGCAAACTTTAACTCGCTTGCAGGGAATGAAATTTGATACGGGCTATGGCGATGTGGGATATCCTGTTACCGTAGCCGATTTACTAGATGAAGTTTACACCAAAGCTGGAGATTTAGGTCTTTGGGCAGTGGTACGTCGGGCTGCTGGGTTGCGGCAAATGGTTGACATCAGCCTATCAGATACAGTAACAAGTATCTTAGTACGGGGTAAGCAAATTGCTGTGGGTAAAGCTTACAGCGAGGCATCCCTGATCACCGTACCTATGTCCCCCAATGAAATTACCGATAAAATTAATCATTTTTGTGGTGAAGACATACGCGATCGCGTCCTTACCCAAGAAATTTTAATCTATCTTGGTATCTTAATTCGAGCAGAACCTGAACTATTTCAAGGACTACTGACGCTAAGAGTCGGCTATCTCATATTATTAATTACCAGTGAACTGGCGCGGGAATTATACGTCACTCAAGATGAAGCTTATGATCGCTTAATGCAGCTTTCACCCTCTGATGTGAAAATGCGCTTGCGTCAGGTATTAACTAAATATAGTGGCATGAGTAACCTGTTGCGCCAACAAGAATCACTGCACGTCAAGCAAAAAGAAAGTGATATTGCTTGGGTGATATTACCAGTAATAGAAGAAGAAATACAAGTCCCACCAGGTGGTTGGCGGCGGTTTCGCCAAGCAGAGGGTGTGACAGGACGTGTACCAAAAGAGTTTTTCAAGCAAGTTTGGCTATTAATGCGACATTGTAAGGGTTTAGTAATTGGCGATAAACTAGAGCGTCGCAATCGTTTAGATAGTGAGATAATGTTGTCGGAAATGACAGCAGGGGAAAGGAATTTTGCTTTGTTAGTTGAGCATTTGCTGAATAAAATCGAAGCTCCAGAATACCGACAAGTTAATATTGAAGCGTTAATTGAATTAGCTGCGATCGCTGCTAATATCCTAACTTGCAAGTAGAAGAATATATAGTATTAGATGTATTAATTGGTCATGCAGTGCGATTGGCATGGTTAGAAAACCATTCCGATAGAGGCGATCGCTATGATGAGGATAAGGCTAGTGCGTGGCGATCGTTTTACAATACTTCTCCTAGAGATTGCGCTAGTTATATTTTGAAGGCATTCAGGTTCTTGACGGAATTTGTGAAAGATTTTTAAACGCAAAGGGAAGCGCAGAGGAACGCAGAGGATGAGAGAGAATGAGTTGAGTGGGATGATTATTGGGTGTGCGATGAGGGTGCATACTGCTTTGGGGCCTGGTTTGTTGGAGTCGGCTTATGAGGTGTGCTTGGATTATGAGTTGAAGGAAGTCGGGTTGAATGTTGGTAAGCAAATTCCATTGCCCTTGGTTTATAAAGATGTGCAATTGGAATGCGTTTATCGATTAGATTTGATAGTCGAAAACCAAGTAATTGTAGAGATTAAATCTGTAGAATCCTTCCACCCAATTCACTCCGTTCAACTCCTAACCTATCTCAAACTAGCAAACTGCAAACTAGGTCTTCTCCTCAACTTTAACGTCCTCCACCTCAAAGAAGGCATCAAACGCGTAGCCAACAACCTCTAACTCTTCCTCCGCGTTCCTTTGCGGTTCCCTCCGCGTTCCTTTGCGTTTAAATCTACTTAACAGAAACAGCATCAACATCAATGGTGCTTGCGCTCGAAGTAGAACTATTAGCTGCTTCAGTACCTACATCACCTTTACGTGCTTTCCAGCCTTCAATTACTAGCCCAGACACCTCAGTAACTAGCAGCGTCAAAAGGAAAACATCATCAATCTGTCCCACAACGGGTATGAAATCTGGGGCAATATCAATCGGGCTGACCAAATAGAATAATGTTCCCAAAATTACCCACCAACGGTACTTGGGGTTACGAAGCAAATTCTGATACCAAGTGTAAAGTGATTGGATTGAAAATTTCATATTTTGAACCTCCATTTATTTTTAATTTTGACAAATTATCCTCTAAACTTCCGGTGGGAATAACCGCCCCAGTTAGTCTGGAAGACGCTACCAAACAATTTAAAATTCAAAATACTGTGCAGCAAGCGCAAAGCACTACAAATACTTCGCATAACTACGTTGCAATTGGGCACACGATTACAGTAGTTGTGCATTAATCTCTAAAATGAAAATGCTTGTGGATTGTTGCTCTAATTACGGAGGGAAGAAACGTAAACAGTGGATATTTTAGATTTGTTTTATAAGGGCGGGCCAGCGATGTGGCCTTTGCTGGTTCTCTCGATTCTGTCTTTGAGTGTGATTTTCGAGCGTTTGTGGTTCTGGTTACGAATTTTGACTCAGGAAAAGCAAATAGTCGATCGCATCTTGGATGCTGCCCAGGATAATTGGGAAGTAGCTGCGGACATTGCCAGAAAAGCAAGGCATCAGCCTGTCGGACGTTTTCTCTACGCCCCCTTACGTTTTCCAAAAACTGATACGGAAACCTTTCGACTAGCACTGGAGGCTACAGCCGAAGATGAATTGGCTGGAATGCGGCGGGGCGAAAAACTTTTAGAAGCCGTGATTGCCCTTGCGCCCCTGCTGGGATTGTTAGGTACGGTTTTGGGTCTAATCCAGTCTCTCCGCGCAATTCGGATTGGCGATTTGGGAACTGAATCGACAGCTGGGGTGACTACTGGTATTGGTGAATCCTTAATTAGTACGGCAACTGGACTAGTGGTTGCTATCACTAGTTTGGTATTTTACCGCCTATTTCAAAGTTTTGTAGTCAACCAAGTCAAAGTTTTTCGGAAGGCAGGGAACGAGATGGAATTGCTCTACCGTCAGTCCCCGCCTGATTTTAGTAATAGTACATCAGTGCTTGTGCGGGAAAATTTTACTCCACCCCGCAAGCCAGGAAAGAATAGGTTTCCTGAACCTCCTGAATCCCCAAATGCACCTGAGTAATAGTCAAGATATTCAACATCTAAATCAGGCGTTAGAGTGAAACGATGAAAGTTAATCTACATACTCCAATTGAAGAAGTCCAAGTTCAAATCATTCCTTTAATTGATGTAATTTTTTGTATTCTGACGTTTTTTTTGTTAGCAGCTTTGCAATTTACGCGGCAACAAGCAATCAATGTTGATTTGCCTAAAGCCAGCCCCAGTACAGTATCTGGGATAAATTCACAGAGTGGAAGCTTAATTGTAAGTATTGATGCCGTTGGCAATACTTACATAGAAAAACAGCCTGTAAAAAAGGAGGATTTGAGACAGAGCTTAAAACAGTATCTCCAAGAAAATCCCAGTGCCGTTGTGGTGCTGAATGCTTCGCGGACAGCAACTTATAACGATGTGATTGAAACATTGGATTTGCTGCGGCAAGTAGGAGGCGATCGCGTGTCTTTGGGAATTATTCCTGGGCCGTCTCAATCACCCACAAACTCACTTAACCAACCTCCTATCCCCTCTTTTCCAATCAATCCTGGTGCTGCCCCAGTACCCACTACTCTACCAATTCCAGGCATCAATCCCGAAGGGAATATTACCCCTAAATTTCCCTCAGCACCTAATCAAGTACCCTTGCCTACGGTAACTGGACAACCTCAAACTGGGCAAGGCATAAGTCCGATCAATCCTGGTATTTCCAACCCACCAGCATCTCAAACGCCTGTGACACCTAAACAAACCCAACCTCCTCTTAAAAGATGAGATAGGGGCATTGGTGATCAAGAACAGACAAGGAGAAGGGGGAGACAAGGAGAAACTTGTTCAATAATTCCCCTTTGTCCCCCTTCTCTCCCTACTTCCCCCTGAAGCTTTTTCCCAAACCTAAAGATATCTAAAATAAAATTCGATTAGAGACAAAATCCCTGCTAATTTATAAATAATTGGTTGAGCTTTAAATATTTTTCCAGGGCTAAACTGAGTAATTTATCACCAATTGCCATTTACGTTTCAGAGATTGTGGCATGAATATCGTGACGCTTTTGATTGTTTGGCTAGTAACAGCTATCAGCCTGTTAATAATTAGTAAATTACCTTTGGGAGTTGAAATTGACACTCCTGGTAAAGCCTTCTTTTCTGCCGCAGTGCTTGGTATCGTAACGGCAATAGTCAGACCGATTTTAAGCCTGGTTTTTGCAGTACCAAATTTACTTACCTTGGATTTATTATCCGGCATTTTCACATTTATGATTGCCGTGGTTTGTTTTAGTATTGCGGCTTGGTTAGTAGAAGGATTTCGCTTGCGTTACGGTATTTGGAGTGCTGTTATTGGGGCATTAGCGCTGACCATAATTAACAGCTTAATATACAAATTACTGGGAGTCTAAAATCAATAGTTAGGAGAGGAGTTAGGAGTGATGAGTTGTTAATAACTCCTAACTCCTAACTCCTAACTCCTAACTCCTAACTCCTAACTATTCATTGGAACTTGGGGGAGCAACTGGGGTAGTTGATTGCTGTTTGCGTTGTTCGCGTTTTTTGCGATCGGCTGAGAGCATATCTGCCATAACTAACAGTGCTTGCGCCATCTTGTCTAGGTTAGAACGGTATAGCTCTAAATCCTTGTTGAGTTTGTCATCAGACAGGTGCAAGCCAGCAGCGATCGCTTTCAGAGCTTCAGTGAGTTGCTTTTCGTCTTTGACTAATTCGGGATCTGACAGTTCCAATAACGAAAATAGACCAATTGCAAACAAACGGTTGTATTTAAAGTTAGGATTATTGGCGATCGCTTGCAGTTGTGCTTGCAAGTCAGCATCTCTATCTAAGTAAGTAGTTTGACTTAGCCACGCAATTAAATCTTTAACTGGCAAAGCTTTCGCTATAGCTTGCACTCTTTGGGCATCCTGTCGATGGTGTTGCGGGTCTTGTTCTATAGCCTGACATAAGGCATTGAAAATTGATTCTTGATCCCGTTCTGGTTCATAGCCTTGCATGAAGCGGTCAAAGGTAGTAACGACACCCAAGGCATAAATTAGATTGTAGCTAAAATCGATATTTACTGACAGCAGATGCATCTCCACCATCAACTCTTCCACTACCCGACGATAAATAGTGTTGATCGGACGGGTGTGAAGATTGTAGAAAGTTCGCTTTGTATCAGAGACAGTACGGACGTTATTCACAAACAAAAAGACAATATTAAGGGCGACGTATCTTTATTTTCTCGCTTAAAGGCTACTTTGCCAAGTTGAGCTTTTGGATAATGACGGTTTCATTTATAATATAGACAAATCATAAATATTTTATAAGCACTTTCGCCTAAAAAACTAGTAAAAAATTATATGGAAAATGCTGAAAACCCTTGAGAAACAGCAACTCAGTTGCGTATTTCGTACTTTAGGCAAGGGATGAAAGCTAGCTGTGGTGTTTACGCCACAGTAAAACATGGTAAAATACTCCCATCAGACAAGATTTAAAAACCTACTCCTGGACTGGGAGAAAGTTACGCCCGAAAAACTTTGAGGAGATATCACCACGCACTAACTGTGCAAACGTGGTGAGCCTGGGAACCCATTTAAAACGGGATATTAAGGCAGTAATGTTTTAAGAATCCCCTTGGCTTTAGCCAGGGGAGTGTCAACATCCTTAATAATTCGGTTATCGCATTTATGAACTTCTCGCCACAGTTAATTGCTTTAGGTGAGTATTTAGCTGGTGAATTTGATAATCGGGAGCAAGCGATCGCAGACCCAGCTTGGTACGTCCACCTGCGCCTGTGGCAAAGACCAGTTAATCTGTTTACAGAAGACAGCATCACCTTGTTTGCTGAACAGGCTAACGTTATTAATCTAGATCAACCTTACCGCCAGCGAATTATGCGGTTGCGTCAAGGGAGAGATTCTGATGCATCCCTAGAAGTACAATACTATATACCTCAAGATCCAGGTGCATTAACAGGCGCAGGTCATAACCCTGCTTTACTGAATACACTGACACCCGATAAATTAGATTTACTACCAGGTTGTATCCTAACAGTTACCCAGGAAAAACTAGCCAGCGATCGCTATAAGTTTACCGCCACCCCACTACCAGAGACTAGTTGCAGCTTTACTTATCTTGGCAATGTCGTCTATGTTTCCTTGGGTTTTCAAGCTACAGCAACAGAATTTTACAGCTACGACAAAGGAATTGAGCCAGCAACTGGAAAAGCAACTTGGGGAGCGATTATGGGGCCTTATCGCTACACCAAACGACATCAGTATTGAGTAAAACAGAATTCAGGAGTCAGGAGTCAGGAGTCAGAATTCAGAATTCAGAATTTAATTGCAGTGTGACTGACAAATGAATATATGGGTTGAAGTCTCCTACCAAAATTTTCAATTTGATGCTCAACAAGAAAGTGGCGGTTACTTAGAAAGGAGTTCGACAGGTGTTACCTGAGCTTGCCCTACCCCTACGGAAAAGCAAGCTACGCACAGCGTCTCGTAGAGAAGGGTCGAAGGCCGGATCTGAATCCCCTACTATATTCATTCTGACTCCTGACTCCTGAATTCTGACTTCTTTCCTAACTGGCAATGCTACGAGGTACACCTTCTAAAGCTTCCTCTTCTGTTTCAAAGATTTCAAACACAGTATCCATCATCGTCACTTCAAACACGAGTTTGGCTTCTGGATGTACATTGCAGATACGGAAACTTCCCTTGACTTTATCAGCATCACGCATTCCAGCTACCAAAGATGTCAGACCAGAACTATCAATAAAATTTACCTGAGTCAGATTTACAACTACATGGGGACTGAGTTTAGAAATACATTCCTGTAACTTCAGACGAAATTGCCAAGCAGTGGTAATGTCTAGGCGACCTACTGGTGTCAAGACAATAACGGTATTTCCGTCTTGGGTTGTATAACTTTTTTGGTCAATATGAATCATTCAAGCCCTCTCCGTGGCATTTCTCTTAGGATTAACTAGTTACAGAATTATCTAATGCTGTCATTTGAGATTAACAAGCTATAGCTAAAATTGTCACCTTTTTTTTCCTAAGTGCTTACTTTTAGTAGTTTAACTCAACAAAATAGTGGGGAGTAGGGAGTGGGGAGTGGGGAGTAGGGAGTGGGGAAGATCAGAATAATTAAACTCTTTACTCTTTACTCTTTACTCAGCACTCAGCACTCAGCACTCAGCACTCAGCACTCAGCACTATTAATTGGGTGTCCAGTTAATCCAATCTTGAGGCTTGAGGAAGGTTTCATACAACTCAGCTTCGGGGGAATTGGGTTCTGGCTGATAGCCGTACTCCCAGCGCACTAATGGTGGTAGGGACATAAGAATTGATTCGGTGCGTCCGTTTGTTTGCAGACCAAAAATAGTTCCTCGGTCATAAACCAAATTAAATTCTACATAGCGTCCCCGGCGGTAGAGTTGAAAATTTCGTTGGCGATCGCCATATTCTATTCCATGTCGCCGTTCTACAATTGGTACGTAAGCTGGTAAAAATGTTCTGCCACAGTCTTGTACAAAGGCAAACAAATCTTCCCAATTGCGGGTTGCTGGCTCTCCGACTTGGTTGCTATAAATAGCCGCGTCTCCATTGGGATTTGGCCCGCGATATAAAGCACCCTGACCATCTTGGTAATCAAAAAATAGACCACCTACTCCCCGTGTCTCATCACGATGCTTAAGGTAAAAATATTCGTCACACCACTGCTTAAACACTGGATAATACTCTGGGTGGTGTTGGTCACAAGTCTGTTTTAATGTTTTGTGTAAATGTGCCGCATCTTCAGCAAAGGGATAATAAGGTGTCAAGTCCAAACCGCCACCAAACCACCACACCGGCCCCGCTTCAAAGTAGCGATAATTAAGGTGGACTGTTGGCACATAAGGATTATGAGGATGTAATACCATTGAAGTACCCGTGGCATAAAAGCCATGCCCTGCGGCTTCAGGGCGTTGGGCTAAAATTGAGGCTGGCAAATGGGAACCCCAAACTTCAGAAAAATTTACACCTGCTTGTTCAAATATTGCACCTTCTCGCAGCACGCGCGATCGCCCTCCGCCTCCTTCTGGGCGTTCCCAACTATCTTCGAGAAACTCGCCCACACCATCTAGTTTTGTTAAAGCTTGCGTAATTTCGTCTTGCAGTTGTTTCATAAACTGACTGACCCTAACCTGAGCATCAGTTGCTGGCAAAGACTTGGATGATTCTGCTGCTACAGTTGGTATTTGCGAGTTGGTCAACATAGATAGATTCCCGAACCTAAATTACAATTTCCAGAAAGCCACAAATTTTTCATTTTCAAATTTGGGGGAAACACGCGCCAACAATCAAGCTATATTTGCCCAACCCGCTTTTTTCTTACTGGTTAAGCATTTATCCGATTGATGGGTATCACTAGAGTTATTTTCCCTCAAATGCGTATAGGCTTGTATATTGACTGAGTTTTTTTTGAAATTTTTAATTGGAATATTCTGGTATGGACACTAGACTTTAGTCGTAACCTTGAATTATTAAGGTTTTGACTGGCCTGCTCAAAACTTCTTTGCCATATTATTATGTTGGCTGTTGGCATCAGCGCCGAATCGAGGCTTACTATATTTAGGGCATTTTTGAGAAAGTTTTAATTTAGAAACTGAGCGTAGTTGCCCATCATACCAGAGTTACGAGAAAGTGTTTAGCGAGGAGGAGGATTAGGAAAATGCAAAGTTGGTTATAAGGAAAATGCTGAAAACCCTTGAGGAATAGCAACGTAGTTGCGTCTTCCGTACTTTAGGCAAGGGATGAAAGCTGCCAGAAGGCGCGAAATGCGCCACGGGGATACTCCCCGTGGTCACTTTCGCGTTTACGCCTGAGTAAAACATGGTAAAATAAGCCTATCAGACAAGATTTAAAAACCTACTCCTGGACTGGGAGAAAGTCACGCCCGAAAAACCTTCTTACAAACTCTCACGCCGGGAGACCCGGACGCGCGAGGTTTGCGCTTGAGGAGATATCACCACGCACTAAAAGTGCAAACGTGGTGAGCCTGGGAACCTGTGCAAACAGGATATTAAGACAGTGATGTTTTAAGAATCTCCGTGGCTTTAGCCCGGAGGTGCGATTCGTCCTTATGTAGACCGCGTAGCACGGTCTTTAGTTGAGGCAGTAGAAAAGACGGCATTGCCAACGGTATCTGGTAAGAAAAAATCCCTTAATGACAGTTGTTTGGATTTTTAGGTAAGGAGGACTGGGGTTAGGGTAGAGGTTACAGGTTACAGGTGATAGGGAACAGATTATTCTCTATCACCTTCTTGTATTCTTAATCCCTAAAGAAAGTTAAGATTCTATTAGGTAATAATGCAATTTGCTAAGTTTTATTACGGCAGTAACAGTGAAAACACTAAACTGACCTTCTTTAAGAAAGCATCCAGTTAATAGCTAAGATATTCGACACGATTGTATTTTTTCATTTTGAATTTTAAATTTTTATGTACGATGTCCTCGACTCCGGCTCTGTCTTAGAAGTGTTGCGACCAGTAGAAGACCCAGAACTCCGCAAAAGTCTGGTAGAACTGAATATGATTCGCAACGTCAAAATTGACGATGGTAAGGTTAGTTTCACTTTAGTATTGACCACTCCTGCCTGTCCTTTACGGGAGTTTATTGTCGAAGACTGTAAGAAAGCTGTCAAAAAGCTACCAGGTGTTACAGATATCAGCATAGAAGTGACGGCAGAAACCCCGCAACAAAAAAGTTTGCCCGATCGCACTGGCATTTCTGGGGTGAAAAATATTATTGCTGTTTCCAGCGGCAAAGGTGGCGTTGGTAAAAGTACGGTGGCGGTGAATGTAGCAGTGGCTCTAGCCCAAACTGGGGCAAAAGTTGGCTTGCTAGATGCTGATATTTATGGCCCCAATGATCCGACTATGCTTGGTTTAGCTGATGCCCAAATTACTGTGCGCTCAACCCAAACAGGTGACATCCTGGAACCTGCTTTTAATCACGGCGTTAAATTAGTTTCAATGGGCTTTTTGATTGACCGAGATCAACCAGTAATTTGGCGGGGGCCTATGCTCAATGGTGTAATTCGCCAGTTTCTCTATCAAGTTGAATGGGGAGAACTGGACTATTTGATTGTAGATATGCCACCGGGAACCGGAGATGCTCAGTTAACTTTAACCCAAGCCGTGCCGATCGCCGGGGCAGTAATTGTCACCACGCCGCAAACTGTAGCCCTGTTAGATTCTCGCAAGGGATTACGGATGTTCCAGCAGATGAATATCCCGGTATTGGGGATTGTGGAAAATATGAGCTATTTTATACCCCCCGATCAACCAGATAAGCAGTATGATATCTTTGGTTCCGGTGGTGGCTCCAAAACAGCCGCCGAGTTGGGAGTGCCACTGCTGGGGTGCGTGCCACTAGAGATTTGCACACGAGTTGGCGGTGACATCGGTGTGCCGATAGTCGTTGGTCAGCCAGATTCAGCTTCGGCAAAAGCATTAACAGCGATCGCTTTTACCATTGCTGGTAAAGTATCAGTTGCTGCTTTGACATAATAAATTGGGGCATGGGGCATAGGGCATAGGGCATGGGGTAGGAGGGAAGAAGAACTATTGATTATTGCCCAATTCCCAATTCCCAATGCCCAATTCCCAATTCCCAATTCCCAATTCTTAAAATGTTGTTAAAACGATCGCTCCCCAAAATTCGCTGGAAGTCTTGGGTTAAGCCCTGGCAGTATGTAGATTGGCTACTTTTTTGTTTGCCGATAGCTCTCAGTATCTTTGGTGGCATCATGATCCTGAGTACGGAACTGAAGCAGCCAGTGACTGACTGGTGGTGGCATTGGTTGGTAGCGGGTATCGGCGCGTTTATAGCCCTGTTTTTATCTCGCATCCGTTACGAACTCTTGATGCAGTGGCACTGGGTAACTTATGCACTAACGAACTTTAGTTTAATTGCTGTGATGATTGCTGGTACTAGCGCCAAAGGAGCGCAACGGTGGATTAGTATCGCTGGCTTTAACGTGCAACCTTCAGAATTTGCCAAAGTCGGCATGATCATCACCTTAGCAGCTTTGTTACATA
>Ga0209591_10003981_pt1 | contig 16916 bp, 16 predicted proteins | sample MAT01_FD_187207 | JGI IMG/M metagenome (GOLD analysis project Ga0209591, IMG submission 187207) | Freshwater microbial communities from Lake Fryxell liftoff mats and glacier meltwater in Antarctica - MAT-01 (SPAdes) (version 2) | ecosystem: Environmental > Aquatic > Freshwater > Ice > Liftoff... | reverse complement strand
CTTAGCTTCTCTTGCACCAAGCGGACATAATACGCAGCCCTGGTCTGTAAAATATATGGAACCTTATCACTGGATTATTTGTAGTGATAAGAGTAAATGGCTGCCTGTAGTTGACCCAACCCAGCGGGAAACTATTTTGTCAATTGGAGCATTTATTCAGAATCTTGAATATGCCGCAAGCAATGCTGGTTACAATTGTCAGTTTACTGTTCTTGCAAAAACTAACCAGGATGAAGAGCTGGTAGAACTAAAATTGAATAAATACGGGCCTACACCTGCATTCAGTATTGATAAAATAAAAAACCGGCGAACCGTACGTTCAAATTATCTCCCTGATTTATTGAAAACAGAAGATTTGGCTTATTTGATTAACGAAGAGCAGGATTTTTTTCATTTTATACCAACAGGTGCAAAAGAATATCAGTACCTTAACGAACAAACTATTGAAGCTAATAAAATCCAGTCCTATCGTGATGCGGCGGAAAAGGAACTGTCCGAATGGATACGTTTTTCAAGTAATGAGGCTGAAAAATATTGCGATGGCCTTACAACGGCAAGTATGGAGATTGAAGGTATGCCTGGCTGGATAGTCCGTAATTTTTATCGGAAGAATAGTGTTATGAAAAAGAGCTTTAGAGATAAAAATATTGATAATGTTATAAAGCAGGTGTCACAATCAGCAGGCTGGTTATTGATTACAAGCAAAGGCAATGAAGTTGTAACTTTACTGGAAACAGGTAAGCGGATGCAAAGGCTATTTTTAAAAGTGCGGGACAAGGGTATCGCTATTCACCCGATGACACAAATACTGGAAGAGCCGCCAACTAATCAAAGCATCAACCAATCAATAGGTATCAGCGATAGTATTCAATTCATTTTACGAATGGGTTATTTAAAAAATTACCCCGACCCAGTTTCAGTAAGACGACCTGTTGATTGGTTTGTAAGAAAGTAAAATCATTAAATAAAATAAAATATGAACTGGCTTGTATTAATTCCCGTAGGCATCGCAGCCATTGCGTTGATAGTGTTTCTGATTGTCAGAAATCAAAAAGATGAAAAAGCTTTTGAAAATCAACTTAATAATGATTACCGAAAGGCAAAAGATGAAGAAGGTGATGTGGAAACTGAGGAGCCACTGAAATAAAGTTGAATTGCTTCGACAAATATATTTATTCTCAACTTAAAGCATAGTAATGTTACCTGTACAATTGCATCAGCAAATAGCCTGGCTTTTTTTATTGGCACTCCCCATAGCCTGTATTGCCTGGACGGTAACACATGAAGAAATATTTAAAGAGCCCAGGGATTTTTGCATTCGAAAATCCAAAACGGGCAAAACAATAGCACAGCGTAAATTCTTTTATCTCTTTACCTGCGAATACTGTTTCAGCCATTATATTACTTTTCTTTTTTTATTTATTACAAAATATCATTTGTTGTTTATGGATTGGCGGGGCTACCTGATTGGCGGTTTTGCGTTGATTTGGATTGCGAATATCTATATGAGCTTGTTTGGTTTAATACGAGTGGGAATGAAAAGGGAAAAGATGGATGCAGATATAGAGGAAATAAAGTTAAAAAAAGCAAAAGCAGTAAAAGAACCGGTATAATAACTATTGTTTAAAATGGATTTTAAAGATTACTATAAAATATTGGGTATTGCTAAAACGGCTACTGCTGATGATATAAAAAAGGCATATCGAAAACTGGCAGTTAAGTATCATCCTGATAAAAATGCGGGTAATATACCAGCGGAAGAAAAGTTTAAAGAGATTAATGAGGCCAACGAAGTATTAAGTAATCCGGAGAAAAGAAAGAAGTATGATGAGCTGGGGGAAGATTGGAAACACTACCAGCAATCTGGCGGCAAGCAAGGCTTTGATGGATTTAAACAAGCAAACAGAAATGGGAGTAATCCATATCAATACAGCGATGGCGAACAGTTTAGTGAAGATAGTTTTGGTGATTTTTTTTCCAACCTTTTTGGAACACAATTTGGCGGTGGAGGCCGGGGAAAGCCACCATCTTTTAAAGGCCAGGATTATACGGCTCAAATACTGGTTTCACTGGAAGAAGCTTATACCGGAACACCCCGCCAATTGGAGCTGAATCATCAAAAGCTGCAACTAAAAATAAAACCGGGAATTAAAAATGGACAGGTGTTACGATTAAAAGGCAAAGGAGGTAAAGGGGTTAACGGCGGACAAGATGGAGATTTATACATTACTATTCAGGTAGCAGAACATCCGCATTATAAAAGAAAGGAAGACGATTTGTATTGTACGGTTGACGTGGACTTATATACAGCGATACTTGGCGGACAAACTATTATTAAAGCACTACACAAAAAATTTAAAATAGATATAAATAAGGAAACAGATAACGGCAAAATGCTTCGGTTAAAAGGAATGGGAATGCCCCGCTATGATAAAGTAAATGAGTTTGGCGACTTATATGCAACAGTAAATATTGTAATGCCCAAAAATCTATCACCCAACGAAATGGAGTTGTTTAAAGAATTATCAACAATCAAATCTACAGCCCATGCCGGACCAGCATAACCAATCTGAAAACAGGGTAGAGGAAAAAAAACAGCAGCAATGGTTTTTTGAGGCACGGCTTAATTATTTTGTTAGTGAAATAATGAACAGGCTGGATATTGATGATACGGATGAAATAACCATGTCCTTAAAAAGGGCTTTTCAGGCTTGTGATATATTGCACTTACCCATTCATCGCAATTTCAAACGGGTGTATCGTTTTGATGGTGAAAAAATGATTGCCGATTGGAAAATTTCCGGCCTTGCCTGCTATCTTGTTATTATTAATTGTAATCCAGGTAATGAAAATGTGGCAAAAGCTCAATTGTATTTTGCTATGAATAAAGCTTTTTATAAATGAAAAGGTAATAGCTTCGAAAAGAAAATACCCTTTCCGCCGTAACTGCTATTACTTCGATAAGGGCACTGTATGTTGTAACTGGGAAAAGAAAATTAATTTCTTAGGGCTGTTTTAATGACCGGTTTCACCCCCTCAATCCTGGTTGGAAGAATTAGTTTTTCTTGCGGAAAAATCAGGTTTGATTTGTTTTTCAGACGATTGTCAGATGTCTTTGTGTGCTGAACCGTAGCATTCGTCGTAGGTATGGGAAGGCCGCATCTATCCTCCGGCACTTTTGCACTTCAGGGGTACGACCCGAAAATTCTTTACCACCAGCGATACTATAAAAAGATAAAAAGGCTGATCAAACAATCCAACGACTTCAGTGTTTTGCATGCATGTTATTATGCCGGATGATTGATATCATGTTGCTTCGGTGCAGCCGAATTTTGCCATAACTTTATCGCTCCTTGGGATGGAGTTAACAATCAATACAAATCATCAAACCTTTTCAGTAATAATAATTTATTATAATCTTTAAAAAATGGAAAACAACACATCTGACAGCATATTAGCTCATGTTAACGAACCGGGCAATGAAGCTAAATGCCCCTTTTCTGGTGGAGCATTAAAGCAAACTGCCGGTGGCGGCACAAGAAACCGTGACTGGTGGCCGAATCAATTAAAGTTAAACATCCTTCGGCAGCACTCTTCTCTCTCCAATCCAATGGATGAAAAATTTAACTATGCTGAGGAGTTTAAGAGCCTCGATTTGGATGCCGTTAAAAAAGACATTTTCGATTTGATGACCGTCTCGCAGGATTGGTGGCCAGCCGACTTTGGTCACTATGGCCCCTTCTTCATCCGGATGGCGTGGCATAGTGCAGGTACATACCGTATCTCCGATGGTCGTGGTGGTGCCGGTTCCGGTACACAACGTTTTGCACCGCTCAATAGCTGGCCTGATAATGTCAATCTCGACAAGGCCCGTTTATTACTATGGCCCATCAAACAGAAATATGGTAAAAAAATCTCCTGGGCCGATCTGATGATTCTTACAGGCAACTGCGCCCTTGAGTCAATGGACTTCAAAACGTTTGGTTTCGGCGGTGGTAGAGAAGATGTTTGGGAACCTCAGGAGGATGTCTATTGGGGTGCTGAAAAAGAATGGTTAGGGGACAATCGCTATACCGGTGACCGGGAACTGGAAAATCCGCTGGGTGCTGTTCAGATGGGTCTTATCTATGTAAACCCGGAAGGCCCTAACGGAAATCCCGATCCGCTTAAATCTGCCCGTGATATACGGGAAACCTTTGGCCGCATGGCGATGAATGATTATGAAACGGTGGCTCTGATTGCAGGCGGACATAGTTTTGGTAAAACCCACGGTGCTGCCGATCCCGGCAAATATGTTGGTAAAGAACCCGCCGCTGCGGGTATTGAAGAGCAGGGTTGCGGCTGGAAAAATACTTTTGGCACAGGCAATGCCGGCGATACCATTACCAGTGGTCTTGAAGTAACATGGACCACAACGCCAACGAAATGGAGCAACAACTATTTCGAAAACCTGTTTGGTTACGAATGGGAACTTACCAAAAGCCCGGCCGGTGCACACCAGTGGAAACCAAAAGAAGATGCCGGTGCAGCTACAGTACCGGATGCTCATGACCCATCAAAGCGTCATGCACCCATGATGTTGACAACCGACCTTGCTCTGAGAGTTGACCCGGTATACGAAAAAATTTCACGACACTTTCTTGAGAACCCGGATGAGTTGGCAGATGCTTTTGCCCGTGCATGGTTTAAGTTAACTCACCGTGATATGGGTCCCAAAGTCCGCTACCTCGGCAAAGAAGTCCCGGCAGAAGAATTGATTTGGCAAGACCCGGTCCCTGCTGTTACATATAAACAAATCGATGATAAAGACATCACTGAACTGAAAGCAAAGATTCTCGCATCAGGATTAACTGTATCACAATTGGTATCTGCAGCATGGGCTTCTGCATCCACCTTCCGTGGTTCTGATAAAAGAGGTGGTGCTAATGGTGCGAGGATTCGGTTAGCTCCGCAGAAATATTGGGAAGTAAACAATCCGCCTCAGCTGGCAAAAGTGTTAGATACATTGGAAGGCATACAGTCAGCATTCAATACTGCTCAGGCTGGTAATAAGAAAGTTTCATTGGCCGATTTAATTGTGTTAGGCGGATGTGCTGGTATAGAAAAGGCGGCTAATAATGCCGGTCATGATGTGAAAGTGCCTTTTACACCCGGCCGTGCCGATGCATCGCAGGAGCAAACGGATGTGGAATCATTTGCCGCCCTGGAACCGGCAGCAGATGGTTTCCGGAATTACCTGAAAGATAAACACAGCGCCTCAGCAGAAGAATTGCTGGTTGACAAGGCGCAACTACTGACCCTCACCGCACCAGAGTTAACAGCTCTTGTTGGCGGTATGCGGGTACTGAATACAAACTTCGATCATTCGCAACATGGGGTTTTCACTAAAACTCCTGATGCACTAACCAACGACTTCTTTGTGAACCTGCTTGAATTTGGCATTACCTGGAAAGCGGCTTCTGATTCGCAACAATTGTTTTGGGGTCATGACCGTAAGACAGGCGAACTCAAATGGACTGGCACCCGGGTAGATCTCATTTTTGGTTCTAACTCTGAACTTCGGGCTATTGCTGAAGTGTATGCCTGTGAAGATGGTAAAGCAAAATTTGTACAGGACTTTGTAGCCGCATGGAACAAGGTGATGCAGCTCGATCGTTTCGATTTGGCCTGACTTCGGTAATGAGTTAATTAATAAAAAAGCTGGATTGATAACAAACCAGCTTTTTTATTTTTATTCTTTACTTTACTTAATCCTTCTTTGCATCCAACGTAAAACCAACCGTAGTGCCTATCGATTCTGTACTTCGCACATGAATGGTTTGCCCGTGGGCTTCAATAATATGTTTGCAGATAGATAAGCCAAGTCCACTGCCGGTTACATCAATGCTGCGGCCTTCTTCGGTGCGATAGAAACGTTCAAACAAACGGGGCAGGTGTTTTTCGTTAATGCCGATGCCATCATCACTTATCTCAATCAAAATATGTTTGCCATCTGTCTTGTACATACTGGCAGTAATATTGCCACTCTGCTTACCATATTTAATAGAGTTTTCAATGAGGTTGGTAAATACCTGTCTTATTTTTTCTTTATCGGCAAACACTGTAATTGGTGATTCACAACCTTTTTTTATGGCGCAATGGATATTGTTCTCTTCCGCTTTTAAGGACAGGCTTTCAAAGACATCTTTCACCAGTTCCTGTATCACAAAATTCTGTTTGTATAAAACTAACTCACCTCTTTCTAAACTGGATATTTCATCAAGGTCGTTTAATAAGTGAGTGAGGCGTGCAACATTTTTAGCGGTCTTCTCCAGAAATTTTTTATTTACATCCGGGTTAGCTAATGCACCAGCCAATAAGGTATCTACATAACCTTGTATAGCAAACACAGGTGTTTTAAATTCATGTGAAAGGTTTTGCAGAAATTCCCGGCGGAACTGTTCATTCTGGCGAAGCAATTCAATCTCCTGCTTATTCTCTTCAGCCCATGCTTCCACATCTTCCCGTACTTCATCAATACTTTTTTTCGGCAGTATATATTTATAATAAGTTTCTTCTTTCTTAGTCGCCTTTGTCTGATATATGAATTTATAAATGAGTTTTATCTTCCGGTAAATAAACCGTTCCAGTACAAATGAAATTAATAAGTAAGCACCCCCTGCTATAACTACAAATGAACCCACGGCCCAGAGCCAGTTTTTTACTATTAAATATACCAGCAAGCCAATAAATACAGCCAGCACCAATGCTGTAAATGCTGAAAGTTGCCGGGGAGAAATATTTTTAGTGGAAAACATAAATGCAAGTTACGAGTTGTGAGTTTCGAGTTACGATAGGAGGCTGAACATTAGAGGTTACTCGAAACTCGTAGATCATGGCTCGCAGCTAAATGCTCACAGCTTTATAGTTCAAACTTATACCCAACCCCTTTTACTGTAGTTATGCAATCTACTCCCAGCTTCTGACGGATCTTACGGATATGTACATCAATAGTGCGGTCGCCAACAATTACATCATTGCCCCACACCTGGTTAAGAATTTCATTGCGGAGAAAAACCCGTCCGGGTTTTAAGGCTAATAAATAAAGGAGTTCAAATTCTTTTTTGGCCAGTACCACTTCATTATCTCTTACCTTAATAATGTAGCGTTCCGGGTCAATAGTTACATGGTCAATCGTCAGTATTCTTGCATCGGTTTTATTTAACCGGCGAAACAAAGCATTTACCCGGCTCAAAAAAACTTTGGGGCTGATGGGTTTGCTTATATAATCATCAGCACCGGTTTCCAATCCTTTTATTTGTGTGCCTTCATCATTTACCGCAGTCAGGAAAATGATGAGGGTTTCTTTAAAAGCCGCTTGTGCCCTGAGTAGCTGACAAACTTCTACTCCGGTCTTTTTTGGCATCATTACATCTAATATAATAAGGTCAGGCTGGGTACGGCGGGCTTTTTCCAGTGCTTCATCACCGTCTTTGGCAGTAATTACCTCGTACCCTTCGTTAGAAAGGTTGTATTTCAGTATCTCCAGGATGTCCGGTTCGTCGTCTGCTATCAGCACCTTTCGGGACTTGGTTTCCATACAGGAAAAAGTTTGCGCAAACCTAACGGGAAATTGTTGGGCGGTGAAATTTGCAGGCGGTAGTTTACGTAGAGTTAATGAAAACTTAACCTGACCAGTTCGGATAAAATATTTTTTGGACAGCCAAACAGCCTTATTGCCTGTAAATCCGTCTATACCAACATGAAACTGGCCAAAAAACGTATATCCGCCGGTCTTCCTACCTTTGACCCACGATCCTTATGATAGCGATAAAAAAATATCTTGTTTTAAACCTCTTGTTACTTATTGTTTTGGCAACTTCTGCCCAGGGGGTGAGAATGACTGATACTATCAGGATACCTGCCAGTTACAAAGCCGCCTTCACCAGGCAATTTAACCACGGCCTGATTGATAATGAACAAAGGCTGATCTTAAACTCAGATGGTAAAGCTGATGAGTTGTTTGCACCCACCTCAAATGGAGACGTTAATTTTCTCCTTACAAAGTCTCTTATAAAAAAAGTGGATGCCATTCAGTATCTCATTGAAACAGATGCGGTATTTGAACATCGCATTAAAGTAAAATACCTGAAAGGCCTGGAAAATGTTTTGAGGTACTTCAGGGAAACCTGGAAACCCGCCGGCAAGAAAAAGGTAAATCCAGCTAATCTTCCAGCTATTATTACTGCTTACGAAGATTGCATGAACAGGACCCGGGTGGAGGAAAAACCTATTGATGATATCCTGAATCAACTGTCTTATGATGCAGGTTTAAATGTTATGGCCGCTACTATTTTTGATAAGAACCCCGGCCTTGCCCGTGCAAAACAAAACCTTGTTCTTAAATATTGCATGTTGAACCCCGACAGGATTTTATTTATCCTGAAAGATAATCCCAACATGCCTTTTGCGGACAGTTTAGTAAAGACATTGGATAAGAAAAAATTTGCCCGCCAGTTATATGATTTTGCACAAGCCAATAATAATATCGGTTATGTGATAAGGAATATAGTTGACGATGAGTTTATAAGAACGATTGTAAAAATGGCCCGCAGCAAAAACGGGCAGCAGTATTTTCCATTCCTGGATAATATTGTGAATGGGAAAATGACATTTGAAGAAGTTAATGCAGCCAAGGACGATTCGTTGCTGTATTATAAACTGCTGGTAAAAACCCAGGTAGAATATGTGGGAAGGGCTTCCAATAAAGACACCGCATTTGAGTATGAGACATTGCGGGAAAGATTGAGAAAGAAAGCGAATGAAAACTTTGTCAATGTTATCAATGGCCTGCATAATGAAAACACAGAGTTTCGTTTCAGGTCTATTCAGCCACTAAGTGCCGAAGAATTATATTATCTCGCTGTATCAGCGGAAGGTGCCATGTACACTTCCAGTTTTGTAAAAGGAGTATATCCGCTGATGATGAAGAAAATAAATAACAAAGGCGATTCTTTGCTGGCGACTTTGCATTTTGATAAATACAGGAAATTCATCAAAATGGCGGCGGGGTTTAATATGCTCAGCAATTTCTTGAATACGTTTCCACCGAAAAATGAAACTGATCCGGAAAGCTACGCAGAGAAATTGATGAGGGCTTTTGTGGGGAAACTGGAACTGGGCAGCGACCTCGAAGATGGGGTGGATGTGGCCGACTCTTATGCCAGTATAGTTGAAACCATTAAGCCGCTGGCTAATGAAATGCTGAAAAATATCCAGGACAATTATCAGCGAAATGAAAAAGCAGGAAATAAGAGAGGAGTAGCTATTTATAAGATCCTGAGTAATCTTTTTCTGTCTGCAGATTCCACCAATAAAATTGATCTGACAAAGGAACTCGGCATCCCACCTGTATATGAAGTGCCTTTTAAAGCGTTGGCTAATGACAGCGGCCGGGTTATTATGCAGGTCTTCATTTATGGCGACAAAGATGGTATCGGTGTGTTTCCCGGTATTCTGAATTTGTTTAATAATGTAAATTGGAAAACGGATAGAACAAATCCGCAATGGGTTACTATCTCGTCTTTAAAAGGCAGCCCGGTTTCTATTTACCTCAACAGGCCGCTTCCCGAAGAAAAAAATGAGGATGCAAAAGCCCAGGAAGCATTATGCCATTATCTTGATAGTAATAAGCTTTTTCCCACTGTTACTATTAACCGGGGGCATAGTTATAATGCTCCGTACACTATTGAACAAATGTTCTCCACCTCTAAGATTGTCTTTATGGGTTCTTGTGGAGGTTATCGCTCCATACATGATATTCTTGAAAAGGCACCTGATGCTCACATAGTAGGCACCAAGCAAATAGCCGATGCGCCGGTCAATAACCCCTTTTTGAAACTATTGGGTGAAAAACTCAGAGAGGGAAGTGATATTAAGTGGATACCATTCTGGAAAGAGTTTGGTAAAATGGCTACAGATAAAATTTTTGAGGATTATGTGCCACCGTATAAAAACCTCGGCGCACTTTTCATAAAAGCTTATAAGATTGCAATGGGTGAATAATGACAGGAGGTCTTTATAATAGGTCGCTTCTGTTTAAATTTGCCAACTGTCTGCTGATAGACAGGCTTCTTTAATCACTTCACTTTGCCAGCAACTAAAAAGAGTTTTTTTGATGTATCACTTCTCCGGAGAGTATTCCGGTATGCAGCTCCGTATAAGAAAAAGTTTTATTTGTCGATAGCACTGGCAATTCTGCTGGCTATTATTACTCCGGTAAGGCCGATGCTTATACAGGTTACTGTTAATAAATATATTGCCCATTCAGCAACAGCTATGCTGATTAATATTACCCTTATTCAAATTGGGTTGTTGCTGGTGGAAACGGCCATGCGGTTTCTTTTTTCTTTTACTACGGCACTGCTGGGTCAGTCAGTAGTAAAAGATCTGCGGGTGGCCACTTACAAAAAAATAATGGGTCTTAATCTTTCCCAGTTTGATAAAACACCGATAGGAACACTCACCACAAGAACGATTAATGACATAGAATCTATCAACGATATTTTTTCAGATGGTCTTGTACCTATCATTGCTGATTTACTTTCTATATTTTGTGTACTCAGCTTTATGCTCTGGACAGACTGGCAACTGACTTTAATTGCATTGATACCTTTTCCAATAATGATTATTGCTACGTACTATTTTAAAAATAGTATCAATCGTTCTTTCTTTAAAGTAAGAAATGCAGTAGCCAGTTTGAATGCATTTGTGCAGGAACATTTAACAGGTATGGCCATCGTTCAGGCATTTGCTTCAGAGGAAAGAGAGGGTGAAAAATTCAAAAGTATAAACAAGGAACATCGCAACGCCAATATTAAAGCCATTTTTGCATACTCAGTTTTCTTCCCACTGGTGGAAATAGTATTGGCATTATCTATCGGCCTGGTTGTTTGGTTCACCTCAAAAGAAGCATTTCACCTGCAGCAAAGTCAGCAAGGCACCTTGGTAGCCTTTATTCTTTGCTTAAATCTTTTATTTCGTCCGCTACGGGTATTGGCTGATAAATTCAATGTATTACAAATGGGCATTATTGCCAGCGAACGGGTTTTTAAAGTGCTGGATAATGATGATTATGCTGATGATAATGGAAACTATTCACCGGCTACGGTAAAAGGAAAAATCGAATTTGAAAAAGTTTGGTTTGCTTATAACGAAGAGAATTATGTATTAAAAGATTTGAATTTTGTAGCAAAGCCCGGTGAAACGATTGCCATCGTTGGCTACACCGGAAGCGGAAAAACAACCATTATCAGTTTGCTGAACAGGTTGTATCATATTCAACAAGGACAGATAAAAGTAGATGATATAAATATTGAAGAATATAAACTGGAAGCACTGAGAAAAAATGTAGGAGTAGTGCTGCAGGATGTTTTCCTGTTCTCAGGTTCGGTGATGGATAATATTACGTTGCGGAATCCTGAAATATCAAGGGAGAAAGTAATTGAAGCTGCTAAAATGATTGATATGCATGACTTCATCCTGCGGCTGCCGGGTGGGTATGACTATAATGTGATGGAAAGGGGAGCTACCTTGTCACTCGGTCAGCGGCAATTATTGTCTTTTATCCGGGCCTTATTATACAATCCTTCTATTTTAATTCTGGACGAAGCCACTTCGTCGGTAGATACGGAAAGCGAAATGCTGATTCAACATGCCATTGACACCTTAATAAAAGGACGAACTTCCATTGTGATTGCCCACCGGCTTTCTACTATCCGGAAGGCCAGCAAAATCATCGTTTTGGATAAAGGGGAAGTTAAAGAAATGGGCACTCATGAGGAGCTGTTGCTAAAAGGCGGTTTTTATAGTAAATTGCATGAGCTGCAGTTTGAAAAATCTTCTTCCAAAATAGTTTAGCGGCTAAGAAATTTTGTAATTTACGTGTATGAAAGAAGCGGATAAAAATATAGCGATTTCAATCGTCGAAGAACCTGCTGCTCCTTATATGAAAACATTTTCTTCTCAAGAGGAGGCAGAAAGGTATAATATGATTCAAGACCTTGGGAAAACTGATATGGAAAAATTTCAGTCATTCTGCCGGATGTTACGTATGCAAAAATTATATAGCCGTGCAAAAATTTATGATATGAAAGATTAAAAGTAAGTCTGCGATATGGATATTTTGGATGAAGGTCTGCTTGAGTTTTGGAAATCCCTTAATAAATACAATGTTGCTTTTTTAATGGTTGATGGTTTTGCTGTACGGTTTAATGGATATAGCAGGGCGACCGAGGATGTGTACTTGTGACTGCTAGATACAATTGACAACCGAAAAAATTTCAGAAAGGCCTATGCGGAGTCTGGTTATGGAGATTTTGCCTCATTTGAAACAATGCAGTTTGCACCCGGCTGGACACAGTTTTAAATTGCAGACGGAATTATTCTTGACATCATGACTTCAATGAAAGGGCTTGAAAATAAAACATTTGACGAATGCTACAAACAGGCCCGGGTAGCAGATTTGGATGGGGTAAAAGTCCCTTTTTTGCATATCAATGACTTGTTAGCCAATAAAAAAGCAGTGGCAAGACCCAAAGACCAACTTGATGTAATTGAGTTGGAAAAAATAAAAAAATATTTGGAAGAAAAAGGGCAACAGTAGCTCCGCTTTTTCAAGGTTTTTAAACCCCACCCCCTTATCTTTGCCGCAAATTTCAGGATGGGTATGATTTCCAGACGTATAAAATCCTTATTGGTAGCGGCTTTCAGCGTTTTTTTTGTTGCAATTTCTTTGCCTGTTTTGGCGCAGGAAGGACATGAAAAAGAAGGTCAGCCAACCGAACAGCATGGCAAGCCTCAAAAGCCTAAATTATTTGATGCAAACGAGATCATTTTTGGACATATTATGGATGGCCATGAGTTCCATTTCATGTCCTACGGCCCTAAAGAGAATCAAAAACATGTTACCATTCCGCTTCCGGTAATTCTTTATTCTCCGCAAAGGGGACTTACTACTTTTTCGTCTTCTAAATTTCATCATGGTCATGAAAGCCACAAAGGCTATATGGTGCTAACAGAACACAACAGGGTAGAATTAAAATTAGATCCAAAAAAATATTTTATTGGTTCCATTGTTCCGGTTACAGAAAGTGGCGAATTTGACCCTTCGGTAAAAGTGTACGATATTTCCCTTACCCGCAACGTAGTACAAATGATATTGGCACTGGCGTTATTGGTATGGATAATGCTGGCCGTGGCAAAGCGTTACAAAAAAGGGGAGGGTGTCACCTCGGCTCCTAAAGGCATGCAAAACGTTATTGAAACGGTAGTAAACTTTGTAAAAGATGAAGTGGCTAAACCAAGCCTTGGTCATAAATATCCAAAATATTTACCCCTGCTTCTCACAATATTTTTCTTTATTCTTATCAATAACATATTTTGTTTAATACCAGGTTCGGCCAATGTTACAGGTAATATTGCTTTTACATTAGTGCTTTCAGTTATTTCTTTTATTGTGATTATGTTTAGCAGCAATGGTCATTACTGGAAACATATTTTCTGGCCACCTGTACCTCATGGGGTAAAAATTATTCTTATCCCGGTGGAGATATTGGGTGTGTTTACCAAACCCTTTGCTTTAATGATAAGGTTGTTTGCCAACATGGTGGCCGGTCATATACTCATAATTTGTTTGATTTCACTCATTTTCATTCTGGGTGCATTGAATCAATATGTGGGGCTTGGGTTTGCACCATTTTCAATCGGGTTTACCGTATTTATTTATTTTATCGAGATACTGGTTGCTTTCCTGCAGGCATTCATCTTCACAATGTTGACAGCGGTTTTCATCGGTCAGGCTTTTGAAGGCGAACATCATACAGAAGAAGCACAACATTAAAAAAGTTTTTTTTTAATCAAATATAAAATCACAATCATGGATTTAACTCTCTTAGCAGACATTGCAAATGCAGGTGGTGCAATTGGTGCAGGTCTGGGTGCTATCGGTGCTGGTGTTGGTATTGGCCAAATCGGTAAAGGTGCCCTGGAAGCTATTGCCCGTCAGCCGGAAGCTATCAATGACATCAGAAGCAACATGATCCTTACTGCCGCACTGGTAGAAGGAGCTGCGTTGTTTGCTATCATCATTGGTTTCCTTGCGATGGTGCTTTAAAAAAACTACTGCATCCAATGCACAGGGCGGAGGATGCAGTTTTTTAACCCTGAGCCTGTTGAAGGGCTTTTATAGAAAATTGATTTGGAGTATAGTGGTTGAATTTTTAGAAAACTAATGCTAAACTTTCAGTAAATCAATACTCAAATAAAGAAAATATCAAACTCGTTTTATGCAATTACTTACACCATCATTTGGTTTGCTTATCTGGACAATGCTGGCTTTCCTTATCGTATTTTTTATACTTAAAAAATTCGCCTGGCCTGCTATTGTTGGCGGTTTGAAGAAGAGAGAAGAATCAATTGCAGAATCTCTGGCTACTGCTGAAAAAGTAAAAGCGGAGATGGCACAGATGAAGAATGAAAATGAAGCTTTGCTGGCTACGGCCCGTGAAGAAAGAGCAATATTGCTGAAAGAAGCAAGGGAAACAAAAGACAGGATCATCAACGAAGCAAAAGAACAGGCAAAAGTGGAAGCCAATAAAATATTGACTGAAACACAGGCTGCTATCAATGCACAAAAAATGGCTGCCTTGACAGATGTAAAAAACCAGGTAGGTAAGCTGGTAATTGAAGTAAGTGAAAAAGTGCTGAGAAAAGAATTAGCCAACAAAGAAGCCCAGGAAGCACATATTAAAGGGATGGTTGGTGGAGTAAAAATGAATTAAAAACAGCTATGAGTTATTAGCTACGAGTTGCGAGTTAAGTCGCTCCGGCTCGAAACCCGAAACTCACGGCTCGAAGCTTAAGAATATGCCTAATCCACGTTTAGCAACGAGATACGCCAAATCACTGATTGATCTTGCCATTGAAAAAGGGGAGTTGGAAAAAGTGTTTGCAGATATGCAATGGATGAATGGGGTTTGCAAAAGCAACCGGGATTTTGTAAACCTGTTGCGCAGCCCGATTATTAAAGGCGATACAAAGAAGAAAATATTAGAAGCTGTAACTGAAGGTAACATCAGCGAAATGACAGCTGCTTTCAACAGGTTACTTATTACAAAAGGCCGTGAAAGTAATTTGCCGGAAATAAGCCAGGCTTTTATTGCCGCATATAAAGAGAAGAAAAATATTCAAACCATTAAGCTGACAACGGCTACTCCTATCTCTGATGCAGTTAGAAATGCAATTATTGGGCAGATAAAGCAATCAGCAGGTTTTCAGAATGTAGAACTGGAAGAAAAGGTGGATGCTGATATTATTGGTGGATTTGTATTACAGGCGGGAGACAAACTGATTGATGCCAGCATATCCTACGATTTGAAGGCCATCGCCAAACAATTTGAGAACAACGACTTTATTTATAAAGTGAGATAAAAACCACTCCTCTTTGCCGGATGGTGGATGATATGGAGGAGATAAAGTTCTTTTAATAGATATTAAACAAGTTTTGTTAACAATAAAAATAACCTTTGAAGGGGTAATTCTATTACTCCCCTTTAGGGGATGGGGGTATTAATATGGCAGAGATTAAACCAGATGAAATATCAGCGATACTGCGCCAGCAGTTAAGCAACTTTAACGCCAATGCAGACCTTGAAGAAGTGGGTACCGTGTTGCAAGTAGGTGATGGTATTGCCCGGGTATATGGATTGGGCAATGTTCGCTATGGTGAACTGGTAGAATTTGAAAGCGGTGTAAAAGCTATCGCTTTGAACCTGGAAGAAGATAATGTGGGTGTGGTATTGATGGGAGAAAGTAAAGGCATCAAAGAAGGGTCAAAAGTGAAACGTACCGGACAAATCGCTTCTATCAAAGTAGGCGAAGGAATGGTAGGCCGTGTGGTAAATACATTGGGTAATCCCATTGATGGTAAAGGACCCATCACCGGCGAATTATATGAAATGCCATTGGAAAGAAAAGCACCGGGTGTTATCTTCCGGGAGCCGGTAAAAGAACCATTGCAAACTGGTATCAAAGCCATTGATGCGATGATTCCGATTGGCCGTGGACAAAGAGAGTTGATCATTGGTGACCGTCAAACTGGTAAAACAGCGATTGCGGTTGATACTATCATTAACCAAAGAGAATTTTTTGCAGCAGGTAAGCCTGTTTACTGTATATATGTGGCGATCGGCCAGAAAGCTTCTACTATTGCGGGTGTAATGCAAACATTGGCGGATGCTGGTGCTATGGAGTACACTATCATCGTTGCAGCTTCTGCATCAGACCCTGCACCGTTGCAGTTCTATGCACCATTTGCCGGTGCTGCTATCGGAGAATTCTTCCGTGATACCGGTCGTCCTGCATTGATTATTTATGATGATCTTTCTAAACAAGCCGTGGCTTATCGTGAAGTATCCTTGTTGTTGCGTCGTCCACCGGGTCGTGAAGCTTATCCGGGTGATGTATTCTATCTGCATAGCCGTTTGCTGGAAAGGGCTGCGAAAGTTATCAGTGATGATGGGGTGGCAAAAAATATGAACGATGTTCCCGACAGTATCAGGCATTTGATAAAGGGTGGTGGTTCATTAACGGCCCTGCCTATCATCGAAACACAGGCCGGTGATGTATCAGCTTATATCCCTACCAACGTAATCTCCATTACAGACGGTCAGATATTCCTTGAGTCGAACCTGTTCCTTTCAGGTATCCGTCCTGCTATTAACGTTGGTATTTCTGTAAGCCGTGTGGGTGGAAATGCACAGATTAAATCAATGAAGAAAGTTGCCGGTACGTTGAAATTGGACCAGGCACTTTACCGGGAGCTGGAAGCCTTCTCAAAATTTGGTGGCGACCTTGATGCTGCTACCAAGAACGTAATT
>Ga0209591_10003980_pt1 | contig 16917 bp, 10 predicted proteins | sample MAT01_FD_187207 | JGI IMG/M metagenome (GOLD analysis project Ga0209591, IMG submission 187207) | Freshwater microbial communities from Lake Fryxell liftoff mats and glacier meltwater in Antarctica - MAT-01 (SPAdes) (version 2) | ecosystem: Environmental > Aquatic > Freshwater > Ice > Liftoff... | reverse complement strand
CCCGTGATGAACACATTGCACGAAAGTGCGCTGAAAAGACTGATCCATAAGATGGTATCCTGCCAGGAAGGCTGCGGCGTTGCCATGAGGTAAAGCGCACCCACGCTCAAGGCCGAGCCGATGACCGTATGCGGGCGGGTAAACTTCCAGAATTGGTACAGTGCGCTCATTCGATGATCAGATAGGTAAGGCGGGCAAAGGTACCTTTCAAAATTCCATATCGCACAGTGATTCCATTTTCCGCTGCATTTTCTGCAAATTTTGCCATGTCATTTCGCGACATGGCTTTCAACACAGAAGCCATTCCATCCCAAAAAGTAACGAAGATTCCGACGGGAAGAATATACGTAAGGAGCAATCTTTTCCATGAAAATGGCCTGACAAAAGGGATGAGGAGGAGAAGGCCAAGGGTAGTAATCAGCATGACTTTGAGAAATACGATGAGGTTGGGTTGCAAAGGCTCAATGACAACCAGTTTTGTGCCGTTGAGTTTTCCGGTCAGGAGTAATTTTTCTTCTGCATTGAAATGGTGGAAAGCGTTGAACATCGTGTATAATTCAGCTTTCGGCAGGGCGTCGGCGAGCAGATCGACGGGCGTGAGGAGATACTGCACTCCGGGCATTCCCGAAATGCGCGCTGCTGCCTTGCGGTTGGGAAATTTATCACACATCAGGATGTTGTAATTGTTTTGGCGAAGGGTCGCCGTTGCGGCAAGGACAGAAAAGCCGGCCCCGGCGCAGAGATCGACCAGAGTGCCGGAAGGATTTTTCCATTCCCTTTCCAGCAGCAATTCGGTCGGGTGATAGAGCGAAAAGAGTTCGTAGACAAAAGCCAGGTAATCGGTCTGGTAATCCCGCAACCAGTCCGGAAACCACGATTGGTCTTCAAATTCGAACGGGCGTAAAGGCATTCTTTTATTTTTGGCAGAGCTGATAATCCCGCGTTTCTTTGGGCAATGATTTTCGCACTCGCCGGTTTTATACTTCTGCTTGTGGTGATGGCCCAGTTGCTTCACCGCAGAGGCAGTCAGTCGGCTGCATTTTCGCGCAAGATACTGCACATTGGCGCGATTTCGGTCAGCGCAGCCTCGGTTTATTTGGTGCCGGATCGCGACGCGTTGTTGCTCATCACAGGTCTTGCCATTCCGGTATTGGGGATTTTGGTCTGGAAAGGTTTTTTCCGCGATCCCATCAGAGGCCGTCGAAGTTGGGGCATTTTTTATTTTGCCGTGGTATTTGGGCTGCTACTTTGGTTTTTTCGCGAAAGCAGACCCGAACTCATTTTTTATCCGATGCTCGTGCTGGCGCTCGCCGATGGTTTGGCTGCATTGATCGGGGAGTGGGCGGGCAAAGGTTCTTATAATCTTTCTGGGGATGCGCGGACGGTGGTGGGATCGGCCGTTTTTTTTGTTTCAGCTTTTGGTTGTTTGTGGTTGGGTCATTTCGCTTTCGCGGAAATTGGTCAGCGTCCATTTTCAGGTTTCCCCATGACCCTGTTGGTTGCGGGTTTTCTCACGCTGGTGGAATCGACTTCCCGAAAAGGCCGTGACAATATTTGGATTCCCCTTTTTCTGGTGTATTGGATGTTTCTGGTTCCGAAAATGGAAATGGGAGATCTTGAGATTCTGGCTTGTATGATCCTGCCGGCGCTGGCTTCATGGATGGCATTGCGGATGGGTTGGTTGCGGGCAGATGGAGCAGTTGCGGCTTTGCTATTGGGATGGTTGATGCTCGTTTCCCCCAGTCCGCAATGGGTTATCCCCGCGCTGGTGTTTTTTGTAATAGGATCCATACTTTCCAAACTTCCTCCCCGCTCAGGTCCATCTTCCAGTCGGAATGCCATCCAGGTTTTGGCCAATGGTGGGGTGCCGGTGTTCTTCCTTTGCGTTTATTTTCAGACCGGAATTACCGCTTTTCTGGTGGGAAGTGTATCGGGATTTGGCGCTGCCCTCAGCGATACCGCTTCTTCCGAAATAGGTTCGAGGCTGCGTCATCACACTTACGACATCGTCCGATGGCGGGCTGTGCCTTCAGGTTTGAGCGGGGGAATCAGTTGGAGTGGAACGCTCACAGGGTTGGGATTCGCGGTTGTGATGGCATTTGTGGTTGTGGCAATTCAGGGAGTTTGGAATACAGGATTATTTGCTGTGGTCATCGTTGCGGGATTCGCAGGCAATCTCATCGATAGCATGCTGGGCAGCTTGGTTCAGGCAAAATACCTCGGTCCGGATTTGGGTAAGTGGTCAGATGACCCTGTCAATCAGAATGATGAACCTCAGCGTGGCGTGAAATGGATCACCAACGATGTGGTGAATTTGCTGGCGGTTTTCTTCGCATGTCTCTTGGGATTTTTGATTTACAAGGCCCTGTAAATGAATTCAGATACCCTTATTTTCACACAAAGGGCTGTGGAAAATGAGGTATTTCTGAAACCCTGCGCAACATGTATTACGTACCTTAGTTGAGTTAAATAGATTCTCCCCCTATGACTGATCCATTGCCCTTCCGGGTGATTTTGGCTATGGCTTGCCTTTTATTTTTTGCAGGCCCGACAGCTGCGCAGGATTGCAACGATCCCATGCTCCTTTGCTCTCAGGCAGCCACTGATACCGTAAACACCAATGAAGGTTTTCCCTCTTCCATCGCAGCATCATTCTGCATGAACGAGGCGCCCAATGCCGTTTTTTTTCAGTTTAGCACGCTGAATACCGACGAATATACTTTCATAGAATATCTCGATTCAACAGCGACTATATTTTTAAGCATCGATTCTTGCATCACGGATACCTTGTATGGACAAGGGCTGGACATGGTGATATTTGAGGCTTCCGATATTTGCGATGCCACGACTTACGAAGATCCACTGTTTTGTACCGTGGAGATACAATCGTCACTCAGTGCCGAGCTCACTGGACTTCTTCCTTCCACAACGTATTACGTGATGGTAACAGGTCTTTTCGGACCACCACCGGCAGAATTACCGAGCGAATGCGCCTTCAATCTTGATGTGCAGGGACCTGCTGTAACGTATGACCTCGAGCCGGAACCAAATCCGAACGAAGCCATCGTGATCAATCCCGGTCAAACGGCCGCCATGGCTGTCACCCCGGAATTTGAACCATACGAATGGGCAGGTGAGGGATTGGATGGCAATACAGCTCCCGAGGTCGTTGCAGCGCCGACTGATTTTGGGGTTTATCCTTACACCGTTCAAACAGAGATTGATGGTTGTCCTTATGGGGTTACATTCACGGTGATTTTGCTTCCGCCCATCACACCTTACAATGCTTTCACGCCAAATAGTGATGGATTCAATGATACCTGGGAGGTCGACAGAATTCAACAATTTCCAAATGCACAGGTGGTGGTGTATTCCCGATGGGGCACCAAAGTATTCCAGGCTACCAACTACCGGGAAGACTGGGATGGAGATGACCTGCCCGCTGCTACGTATTACTATGTAATTGAACTCAATGACCCGGACAATTTTGATGCTCCTCCCATCACCGGTTCAGTAACTATTCTGCGATGAAAGGTAAATCTCTAAGTGCTGTCGTCGTTTTTATCCTGGTAGCTCATTTTGGCTCTGCTCAGCAAAATGCACAGTACACGAATTTTTTATTTAATGCTTTCGCGCTCAATCCGGCCAATGCCGGTCTGAAGGAATGTCTCGATGCCCGGGTGGGATACCGCACGCAATGGGCCGGATTTGAGGACAATCCGCGCACTACTTTTCTCAGTGCCCACCAGAGGATCAATTCCATCAGTCGCGAAAGAGGCGTGATACACGGTGCGGGCATCGTGGTCTTTGCGGACAATACAGGACCAAGCAGCCGAACATCGCTGCAGGGAGCCTATGCCGTGCATATTCCCATCTCACGCAAAACCCGGCTGTCTTTTGGCGTTGGCCTCGGCGCAATGCAATACAGGTTGGATGTTTCGCAGTTCAATGTGCCAGATGCCGGCGATCCCATCCTACAACAATCACAGTCCGAGTTTGTATTTCCGGATATCAGCTCCGGGGTTTGGCTTTACAGCAAATACTGGTTTGTTGGTTTCAGCGGAAATCATCTTACCAATCCTACGCTCGACGACATCGGTGAAGATGTGCGACTGCAGCCCAATTTTAACCTGATGGCAGGAAGGATTTACGAGGTAGGCGACAAGATGAGTTACATCCCTGCGGCTCAGATGAAATTTACTGGTAACTCAAAGGCCTCACTTGACGTAAACTTTTGGGCGGACTACGACAACCGGGTAGCCCTTGGAGTCGCATTCAGGTCAGACGATGCCGTTTCCGCCATGTTGAAATTTAACTTTTTGGACTATTTCACCCTTGCTTATGCCTATGATTACTCATATTCCAAGATTCGGTTTGGCTCTTCAAACAGCCATGAGATTATGCTCGGAATTACGGCGTGTCCAAGAGGTCAGAAAGTTGGATTTGTCCCTTGCAACGCTTATGACTAGAACGTGAAAACGAAAAGACAAACCGGTCTGATAAGAACAATACTGGCAACCATTTGCTTGATTTTTGTATTTTCAGCTTCACATGCCGAGGTTTTTTATTGGCTGGGTAAAACCTCCAATTGGCACCAAATACAAAATTGGGAGGTCAACGGTCAAATGGCTACGCGACTCCCCGGAGTGCAGGATCACGTCATTTTATCGTCCGGCTCAGAATCTCAACAAATTTTATTTTCGGAATCCATTCATGTGGCGTCTCTCCAATCCATGGATCAGCGACCATATTCTTTCGAAGCTGCCGGAGATGTAATGTTGCGTATTGCCACCCATTTTTCCCTTCCGGAAAAATCGCAGGCAACAGGTGATTTTAAAATTTTACTTGGCGCGGAATCCGGCTCAGCAAATTTCTACGCCTTTCCTTCCACTTTCGAAAATTTTATTGAATCCAAAAATCCGATTAACGTTCAAAAGCCAGCATCAGGTGCGATGGAAAAGAGCGCTTTTTGTGCTTCTTTTACAATTGTGCCGGCTCCTGTAGCACCTACTTGCAACGGTTTTAACAATGGTATTGCTGCTGTATTGGTACCGACAAATGGAGTGGGTCCTTACGCCTACCAATGGGTAGGTGGACCTCAAACCCGGCAGTGGTTTAATCGCGGTGCAGGAACATACACTGTCATTGTACTCGATTTGGGTCAGGGAGGTATTCCCTGCAATCTCAATGTTTTTGTAAATGAGCCAGGTCCATTGACTGTCTTCAGCATGAATGCTTCCACGCCTTTGTGTGCGGATGTATGCAATGGAACTGCTGCACCGTTGGTTATCGGAGGGAATGGTGGTTATACCTTTACGTGGTCCAGTGGAGAGGTAGGATTTACAGCCTCGGCGCTCTGTCCTGTTTTCACTTTAAATATTGAAGATATACAAGGTTGTACATACGATACAACTTACATTTTTCCAAATCCGCCGGATACTATTCAGTTTATTGCCACCATCAATCCGGTGGTGTGTAATGGAGATGGCGACGGTTCTATTGGTATGTCCATTACGGGTGGCGTGGGAAATTTTGCTGTAAGCTGGACAGGCCCCAGTGGTTTTTCTTCCGTATCCCAAAATATTTCTGGCTTAATACCAGGAACATACACTATTACTGCGGAAGACGATAATGGATGTTTGGCGACTGAAAATTTTACAATAAGTGAGAATCCACCAATAATTGTTTCCAGTACGCAGTCGGATAATCTCTGCGCCAACGGGAATGTGGGAAGTATCAATCTGACCCTCACAGGTGGTGCTGCACCCTATGACATTTCGTGGATCGGACCGGGTGGTTTCGCCAGTTTGAGTGAAGACTTAAGCGGCCTTGCATCTGGTATTTACGATGTTTCGGCTGTTGATGCAGGCGGCTGCGCCATTTCCCTGCAGGTGGAAATTTTGGAACCGTCGGAAATACTTATCTCGTTTGTTACCAATAATGTATCGTGTTTCGATGGAAATTCCGGTAGCATTACAGCCTTGACGTCGGGGGGTTTTGCTCCTTTCACTTTTACGTGGTCGGGGCCGGACGGATTCACAGGATCTGGTTCAACGATTACCAATCTCGAAGTGGGCAACTATATAGTAATCACAACAGATGGGAATGGTTGCACCATGTCTGATAGTACTACGATTACTTCTCCTCCCGAGTTGACAGCTGGCTTTACCACCTCACCGCTTACTTGTCAGGGAGGAAATAATGCATCTATCGTTCTGGCTGTCACCGGAGGGTTGGCGCCTTATTCTTTCGCTTGGACTGGCCCGGCGGGATTTTCATCTACAGCGCAGAATATTTCGGGTTTGGGATCGGGAACATATACGGTCATCATTACCGACGCAAACAATTGTGCCCTGATTGCAAACCTGGTAATTAGTAGTACAACCCCGATTGGTGTATCAGGCACCACCGTCCCGGCATCGTGCTTAGGCAGTGGTACTGGAGCGATTTCCATCACATTGATGGGTGGGCAGGCGCCTTATTCTTTCGCATGGAATGGTCCCATTGGATTTGCCAGTTCCAATCAGAATATCACTGGTCTTATTTCCGGGACCTACAACGTACTGGTTACGGATGCAAATGGATGTCAGGCTTCAGCATCTTTTAACGTAAGTGGACCTGCAAATCTGACAGCCACTTTTACTACAACAAGTGTTTTGTGTTTTGGCGCGGCCACAGGGTCCATCACCACAACGCCCAGTGGTGGCACGCCTCCATATACCTATCTCTGGATAGGTCCGGGAGGTACCATTCTTACCACACAGTCTATTTCCAATGTACTCGCGGGTGAATTTACCCTACAACTAACGGATGCAAACAATTGCCAGTCGTTTCTCGACGTGGAAATCACCCAGAGACCTCCTTTTAACATCACCCGTGTTGTTACCCACGCCACCTGTTTTAACGGTTCCAATGGTGCTATACAGCTCAATGTTTCGGGCGCAACGCCGGGATTCACATACGCATGGACTGGTCCGGCTGGATTTACGGCAACAACCAGAAATATTTCAGGGCTTTTGGCCGGAACATATGTCGTAAACATTACGGATGCGAATGGATGTGTGACTACAAGAACATACACCGTAAACCAACCCCTGCAAATTACGGTTGGTGGTGTCACAACTGGTAATGTCTGTGCAGGAGAGAATGATGGCAGTATTGACCTCTCCGTACTAACCGGGGCTGGACCATTTACGTATGCCTGGTCGGGACCTGCGGGATTTACTTCCAATACGCAGGATATTACCAATCTGATTGCAGGGAATTATACCGTTGTGGTTACCAATTCTCAGGGTTGCACGGGTACGGCGATTTATGTGATAAGTGAAAATCCGGTCATTACGATTTCGGAAAATATTTCGAATATCTCCTGTTTTGGAGCAACTGATGGTTCAATTGCAATATCGGTGCAAGGTGGGGTTGCTCCATACGGGTTTTTATGGGCTGGTCCCAATGGATTCTCATCGACCATGCAAAATATCACAGGCCTCGCTGTCGGTAATTATATTCTCAACATCACAGATGCCGGAGGATGTGTGGTTCAGTTTATCCTGACCATCATGGAACCTGGTGAATTAACAATAGTCATTGCTGCAACAAACATCACCTGTTTTGGGGATGCAGATGGTGAGTTGTTACCAACCATTTCCGGTGGCTCGGCTCCGTTTTCCTATCTCTGGTCAGGACCAAATGGTTTTACATCTGCCTCTGAAATACTCACTGGACTGGAAGCAGGCACTTATACTTTAAACATAGCCGATGCTGCGGGTTGTATCGCAGAAGGAAGTGCGGTTATTTCCGAGTCAGACATACTGATGGTGGTCGTGAATATTACCCAACCCGAATGTCTATCTGACAATGGAGTGCTGGTTGCCTCAGCCACAGGTGGCACTGTTGCCATTGAATATGCGTTTTCCTGGTTCGATGAATTGGGCAATTTGATCGGAACTTCATCTACGATTGGTGGACTTGCCCCCGGCGATTATGAAATTGTTGTGACGGATGACAATGGCTGCACCGCCAGTCAGGTCATTGAATTGACGCGCGATGCCTTTAACGTTTCTGCTTCCCTCACCAATTCAACCTGTGTGGGAGCGAATGACGGTAGCGTGACTGTTACACCGATCAGCGGAACAGCCCCCTTTACGTATTCATGGTCGGGTCCGAATGGATTTACGGCAAGTACGTCTGCAATTTCAAGTCTCAGCCCGGGTGCATACGAGCTTCAGGTTACAGATGGCACGGGTTGTATTATCAATTTGGTCTATGACATAGCTGATCCTGTAGCCATTTCTTTAAATCCATTGGTTGTACCAGAATCGTGTGACGGTATTGGAAACGGCTCCATTTCGCTCAACATTATCGGAGGGCAGCCCGCTTATCTGATTGAATGGGCAGGGCCTGATGGTTTCACCGCCAATACAGCTTTTATAGGTGGCCTGGTGGCCGGTAATTACGATTTGTCGGTGACAGATTTAAACGGCTGCGTGGTAAACGATACCATTGCTGTATCTACACTAGCCGCTATTAATCTTTCTTTATCTGGTATCAATACTGCTTGTTTTGGTGGGCTTTCCGGAGAAATCACGAGTTCCGTATCCGGTGGCACCGCTCCTTATGATTATCAATGGTCTGGTGACAGTGGTTTCAGTTCCACTGCGGAAAATATCGCAGGTCTGGCAGCTGGAACATATATCCTCGCACTTACAGACGCCAATGGTTGTCAGGTCTCAGATAGCCTTGAGATTATCGACGCGATTGAGATTATCGTAGATATTCTCATCCAAAATGCCACCTGTCTTACAGCCAATGGATCTGCTCAGGCCAATGCCATTGGAGGTCAGGGCGTGTTTTCTTTTTCATGGCTTGACGGTGGTGGGACGGAATTAAGTACCACAGAAAATCTGACCAATGTCGTTTCGGGAATTTATACACTTGAAGTTACGGATGGAGCGGGATGCGTTGTAATCGAGACAGTTGTGATCACAGACGTGAATGGTACAATTGACGCCTCCATGAATCCCGTGAGTTGCTTTGGGTTCAGCGATGGTGCAATCGATATTACGGTTAATGGTGGTTTATCGCCTTACACCTACGGCTGGAGCAGTCCCGGAGGCTTTGCTTCAACGGATGAAGATATTGCGGGGCTTGTGCAGGATACTTATAACGTAGTAGTTACCGATGCCAATGGGTGCATCTACGCCGCTTCATTTGACCTGCTTTCTGCGCCAGAACTTACTGCTTCTGCAAATATGTCATCCGTGACCTGCCTCGGAGGAGACGGAAGTATTTCGCTCCTTATTCAGGGCGGCACTGCACCTTTTGATATTAACTGGACTGGACCCGATGGATTTTCTGGTGCGGGAGCAACCGTATCAAATCTGGAGATTGGAATGTACAATTACGAAATTATGGATGCCAATGGATGTGCTTTCAGTGGGTCGTCCGAGGTGTTATTCAATCCGGACATTCAGGTTACGGAAACCATTACTCCATTGCTCTGCGGCGGCGCATCAACTGGATCAATCGCACTGGATGTTACTGGCGGAACAGCGCCATATAACTATTTATGGAATGGGCCAGGTGGATTTACTTCTATCGATGAAGACCTCACAGATTTGTCGGAAGGAATCTATACGTTGGTGCTCAACGATGCCCTCGGGTGTGAAGTGACATTTGATTATGACCTGACGGCGCCAGATCCCATTGTTGTGAGCTTTGATATTGTACAACCTGATTGTACGATCGACAATGGCTCGATCACGGCAGTGATCACCGGAGGCACCATATTTACTGATTATTTTATCACCTGGACGGATGCCGATGGCAATTTTATCTCCTTTGTACCTGAAGCGTCCAATCTTGCACCTGGCGTTTATACCCTCGAAGTGTCGGATGCCAATGGCTGTGAGTCGATTTCGACAGTCGTACTTACCAATCCCGGAATAGATGTGGTCGTAGAATCAGCGGATGTATCGTGCAATGGCGACATCAATGGATTTATCAACCTGGAAATATCCGGTGTGGCAGAACCATACACGGTGGCCTGGACAGGTCCATTTGGCTATACAGCCGATCAGGAAGATATATCCGATCTCGTGCCCGGGAATTATCAATACCACATTGTTGGAGCGGATAGCTGCGAAGCTTTTGGCATCGTTCTTATCGATGAACCTGGATTGCTCGAAGCAACCCCCACAGTAATCAATGTCTGCCCAAGTCAATCGACCGGATCTATCGCACTCGCGATCGCAGGTGGCACCGAACCGTACATCATTTTATGGGCCGGACCTGATGCTTTTACTTCTTCCGACGCGAATATCAATGGTTTGGGTACTGGAGCTTATCAATTGCTGATCACAGATGCCAACGGTTGCACTTTTGAGGCGGCTTATGGAATTTCTGTAAATCCTGAGATTCTTGTAGTTATTGCGTCAGAACCTATCTCCTGTTTCGGTGAAACGGATGGTGCTTTGAGCGCCTCTGTAGAAGGCGGAATAGCGCCGTACACCATTTCATGGATCGGACCAGATGGATTTACATCTGCTGATACAGCAATTACCGGCCTCGGCCCTGGTATATATGAGTTTACTGTAACAGATGCTGCAGGATGTACGGCCATTTCCCAAACGGAATTAACGGCACCACAAGCGCTGGAAATTAGCAGCAATGTGCAGGCGGCAGGTTGCGAATCACCAGGGAGTCTGGGAAGTATTATGCTTATCGTTTCAGGAGGTCAGCCAGCTTACAATGTGCTCTGGAATGGCCCTGGTGGATTTTCTGCTTCGGGTCTTATCATCAATGATTTGATACCTGGAATCTACGAATACGAAGTAACAGATGGCGGCAATTGTGTCACCATTGGTGAAGTTATAATTATCATGGTTGATCCTATTTTGCTGGAAGCAGATATAACGGGAATTTCTTGTTTTGGGCTATCCGATGGGGGAATTTCGATCAGTGCGTCAGGCGGATTGGCACCTTATACCTATGAGTGGAGGGGACCGATTGGATTTGTTTCCAATCAGGAAGTAATAAGCGAACTCGGTTCAGGCACGTATATTTTAACCCTTTCAGATTCTGCTGGTTGCCAGCTTACATGGTCAGGTGTGGTAACGGAACCTTCTGAAATTGTAATTGCGACTTCAACTATCGACGCTACGTGCAATACGAGTGCTGACGGACAAATTGGGATTTTGCCGGAAGGCGGAACACCTCCATACATGTATAGCTGGACAGGTCCAAACGGATGGATTTCAGAGGATCAAAACCTTATTGACATTCTTCCCGGCACGTATGCCCTCGAATTGACAGATGCAAATGGGTGTATGGCCACAGCCGAAGCTTCGATTGGATTTGCCATTGAAATTATAGCAGATGCCGGAGCAGATCAAATCATCTGTCTGAGCAGTTTACCAGCCACCCTTTCGGGAAATTCCACCAATGCAGATGTATTTTACTGGTTCAATATGGCCGGAGACACCTTGAGTAATTCCAACGACCTGAACCTCTTTCTTACTGCCGGAACGTATGAATTTATTTATGAAGCCGGCAATGGGTTCTGTCGGAATACGGATACCATTTCGGTCACCCTTCCGGAAAGACCGGATGTAGACGCCGGTCCGGACATTGAAGTTTTTGCAGAGGAAATGTTTACCCTTGGTGGATCTCCCACTTCGATCTCATCTGTGAGTTTTGCATGGAGTCCTCAGGCATTTGGAAACTTTAATGCCACTGCCGCCAATCCTTCAGGGTATCTGTTGGAATCAATGGAATTGGTGGTCACAGTTACCGACGGAAATGGCTGTATGAATTCAGACACCGTTTTTGTGAATGTATTGCCGGAAATTCAGATTTCTTCTGGCTTCACTCCAAACGGGGATGGTACGAACGATACCTGGGTGATAGACAATATGGAACTGTTTCCCAACAATGTCGTAAGCATTTTTAACAGATGGGGTACGGTGGTATATCAAACCGCCGCTTACCGATCTGACAATGCATGGGATGGAACATATGAAGGCAATCCCGTACCCGTTGGAACATATTATTACACCATTGAACTACACGACAATCGATTTCCAAAACCATTTACCGGACCTATTACGATTTACCGTTGATTAAACATCTGACATATATCGCGCTTTTGATTCTGGTGCTCGTGGGTGCAAGCCTTCAGGCACAGCAGGTACAGCAATTTACCCAATATCAGTTTGCGGGTCTGAGCTTCAATCCGGCATTTGCGGGAGCAGATGGATACTATAATGTTACAGCCATTCACCGCACGCAATGGACCGGAATTACGGATGCCCCAAGAACGTATATGATGTCGCTCGATGCACCAGGCAAATCCGGTAAAATGGGTTATGGTGGGACATTGTTTACGGATGTGGCTGGGCCCACGCGCAGAGTTGGCTTTCACGGTACTTATGCGTATCAATTTCAGGTTAGCTCCGAAACGAAAGTTTCTCTTGGATTGGCTTTTGGACTTACCCAATTTTCTATCGACGGATCGCAAATTACCTTGCGGGAGACGGGAGACCGGGCCCTTACCAACGGGATGCAATCTGAACTAAAACCGGATGCTGGTTTTGGTGCCCTCTGGTACAGCAAGAAATTTTATCTCGGTGTTTCTGCCACGCAAATTCTCAACAATAAACTTGATCTTTTTCCTGGTGATATGGATGGGCGCATGGCCGTGCATTATTTTGCGACAGCAGCGTACAAATTCGACCTGAATGAAGATTTCCAGGCTGAGCCATCTGTGTTGGTCAAATTCGTGAGTCCTTTGCCCGTGCAGGCAGATTTTTCTGGAAGGGTTATTTACAAAGGAACCTTTTGGTTAGGAGGTTCGTATCGCACCGGCGACGCTGCTGCTGCAATGGCTGGTTATCAGATACTGGATTATTTATCATTGGGTTATTCCATGGATTTTGCCACTTCCGACATTCGCAATTACAGCGATGGATCGCACGAGATCTTTGTAAGAATTCGCTTTGCCGGAAAAAATAATTTGAAGGCGGTCAACACTGTCGAATAATGAAAACGAATGAGAATTTGCTTTATGAAGAAAATTGCATCTTTGCAAGGTTCGAATTTACCGGGTTTTTTTGGCGAAAGCCACCCATGTAAATAAGCAGAGATACTTGTTCACCAATTGAATTTGAAACAACCTTAAACTAAAGGAAGAATGAATAAATCTGTACACATCAAAATCCTGCTCGTGCTCGTGGTGGTATGCAGTGCTTTTGCCGCTCAGGCACAACAGCGATCCCTATACACGATGTACATGTGGAATCAGCTTATACTCAATCCCGCATATGCGGGTAGCAGGGATGCCGTAAGCGCTTCTGCTGTGAGTCGCCATCAATGGGTGGGCTTTGATGGAGCGCCTTCCACACAAGTAGTGAGCGTGCATTCCCCACTTCCCAATGACAATGTTGGTTTGGGCCTGACCATCGAAAACGACCGCATCGGACCTACGAATACCACCGGTATTTGGGGAGATTTTGCTTACCGGATTCAAACGACTGAAAAAGCCAAATTATCTTTCGGACTTCGTGCGGGATTGGCAATTTACCAGGCCGACCTGCGCGATATAAACACCATTCAGCAGGATGATCCGGCTTTTATGCAAAACATCGAAAACAAAATGTTACCCAATTTTGGACTTGGTGTGTACTACTCCAGTGACAGAGGCTACATTGGATTCGCCAGTCCCACCTTGTTGGAAAATGAACTAAATGGAATGACTCCCGGAGCAAGCGAAACCGGTCTTTATAACCGACATTACTACCTGATGGCCGGATACGTATTCAATCTGAGTGCTGACAGTGGTGGGGTGATGTTCAAACCATCTACTGTATTGCGTATGGTAGAAGGAGCCCCGGTGTCTTTCGATGTTTCAGCGATGTTTTTGCTCAAGCAAAAATTATGGTTGGGAGCCGCGTACCGTTATCAGGATTCTTTTGCCGGGGTTGTGTCTTTCCAATTTACCGATCACCTGCAGGCGGGTTATTCATATGATTTCGGCACAAGCAATTTGAACAATTATCACAATGGAAGCCATGAAATTATGCTTTCATATGACTTCTTCCAAAAGGAAGTCAAGACCAAGAATCCGCGCTATTTTTAATCGTGGTAAAATATTCAATATTGAAGCCTCCCAATTTCCGGGGAGGCTTTTTTTTGCTTTGGTATTTCGGTTACCCAAAAGTCCAAATCGTATCTTTGATATGGTCTAATTCCTATAAAATGAATTTTAAGAAATATTTGAGCTCCCTCGTAATTTGTGTGGGGATCTTTTTTTCCTGTCAGGCTCCTGCCCAAAATGAATTGGCAGCAAAGGAGAAAACATCAGATCAGAAAGGAGAAGTAATCATTTTGCCTCAAAATCAATTGAGCGAAAAGCTCGAAGACCAAAAGATCCAGTTGCTCGATGTTCGCACCCTTGAAGAAGTAAATCAGGGCATCATACCTGGAGCAATTCACATGGATTATTTGGACCAAACTGCATTTGAGTCGGTGTCGCAAAATTTGGACAAAACGCGTCCTGTTGTGGTGTATTGCGCTGGGGGTGGCAGAAGCAAAAAGGCTGCATTGTGGATGACCGGGAACGGTTTTACGGAAGTATACGATCTGGAAGGTGGATATAATTCCTGGAATGGAGGTCAATAAAACATCATGTGAATTATGGCAGATTTTAATGAAATTATCAAAGGCGAAAAGCCAGTCTTAGTCGATTTTTTTGCGGAGTGGTGTGGACCATGCCAGACGATGGCTCCCATCCTGAAAGATTTGGCGAAGGATATTCAAGGGAAGGCAACGATTCTGAAAGTAGATATTGATAAAAATCCGGCCGCTGCCAGTGCCTTTCAGGTGCGAGGCGTACCGACTTTTATCATTTTCAAAAGTGGGAAGCCAGTATGGCGTCAGTCGGGAGCCATGCCCAAGGGCATCCTGTTAACAGAATTACAAAAGCACATTTCTGCGTAAGATTTAGAAGATTGCCTGGAATTTATAATCCTGTTTTGCCCAAAATTCAAGAGCCCTTGGGAGCGTATAAAGCATGTTCTTTCGTGCCTTTTCGCTGTCGTGAAATACCACAATAGAGCCCGAAGTGACATAGTTTTGCACATTGTCGAAGCACTTTTGAGGCGATACATCGGCGCGCCAATCGGCGCTTAGGACATCCCACATGACGATCCGGAATTTTGATTTCAATCCCTGCACCTGACTCCGGGTGATGCGCCCATACGGAGGCCTGAACAGATCAGATTTCACCAATCCGGCACATTCCAATACGCTACGGTAATAAGAAAAGTCGCGGTACTTCCACCCGTTCATATGATTCCAGGTATGGTTTCCTACTGCATGCCCTCCGTCAATAATTTTCGCGAAAGCATCCGGATAGCGATTTACATTGCCTCCGATGCAAAAGAAAGTGGCCCTGGCCTGATGGCAAGCGAGTATTTCCAGAATTTCATCCGTAATGCCCCCTGTGGGACCATCGTCGAAAGTCAGATAAATGGTGCGTTCAGACCGGTCAAAATTCCAGATGAGATCTGAAGCCAGAGGCTTCAGTACATCTGGTATTTTAACGAGAAACACAGCCTTAAAATTTAACTGCCTGCGTGGTTCTGTACGACTCCAGTTCCTGTATTTTCATGTCAAAGGAATCATCTATTGACTCAAAACGCGCATTCATTTGTTCGATCATGGCCTCGTCCTGCGGATACATTCTGGTCACATATGCATGAATTCGCTGCAATACGGCGTAATTCATCTGCATATCTTCTCTCATTTGACTTGCCCATTCTGCATCGAGTGACATGATGTACGCGAAATTTTCTTCATGTCGTGTAAACAGGATTTCAGAGATTTCATTGGCTTTTTCAAAATCGCCGATTTTGTAATAATTCTCGGCAATGGGCATCATAAAGTAATCATATGGCACATTGTGATCCGGCATCACTTCCACACTTTTGTCGAGTACATTGCGGGCTTTTTCGATTTTGTCCTCCACAATAAGTTGGTCTGCCAGTGTGGCAAATTGTCTCCGGAAAGTCGAAGTCATCCGCAGATTGTTTTCATCCATATAAATCTGCCTTTCACTGTCAACTCCTCCCCAAACAAATTTATTCATCACATTGTCATACATGACATCGGTATTCACACCGCCATAAACGTTGGGGTTCGGGTTTTTTGGATTTTTCACGGGCGTAAGTCGATAGCCGAGGCCTTCCAGTTTGAAGTATTCCTCAAGACTCAAATAACTATCTGGTCCGGTGGTCACCGCAAAATAAATGGGGCGTTCCCAATCATTCGTTGCCAGCAAATCCAGCACCATCAGGTGGTTTTTTTGAAGGTAACTTCTGTCAATACGCCATTCCACCTGATCGACAAGATTTGCCGTATCTGCCGGATTTACGGTGCCATTGCTAAGTACCAATTCCCGATCTACGGGTATGAAGAAGTTTTTGCTTGGCAGGATAGACACCATGTTGCCCCTGTTATCGCGCAGATTTTTGTCATTGGCTATAAATTCTATGGCCTGGTCTACATTGACATGAACGCGGCCTGCATTTCTGGACTCATCCAGAAATACCACATCGCGTGTACCTTGTCTGTATTTGTCTTCTTCCAGCGAAAAAGGCACAGGTTCCGAAGTATAAGCTTTTCGCTTCATCTGTGTAATGTACCAGTCGGTATTGAGCAAGCTCAGATTCACTACGCGTACATCCGTGCGCACGCCTTCCACTTCCTGTGCATACCAGAGTGGGAAGGTATCGTTGTCACCATTTGTGAAGAGGATGGCATTTGGCTGCGTACTTTCGAGGTAGTTTTTGGCAAAATCCCGGGCGGTGTAGCGATGCGATCTGTCGTGGTCGTCCCAGCCTGCAGCCGCCATAATCAATG
>Ga0209591_10003972_pt1 | contig 16933 bp, 14 predicted proteins | sample MAT01_FD_187207 | JGI IMG/M metagenome (GOLD analysis project Ga0209591, IMG submission 187207) | Freshwater microbial communities from Lake Fryxell liftoff mats and glacier meltwater in Antarctica - MAT-01 (SPAdes) (version 2) | ecosystem: Environmental > Aquatic > Freshwater > Ice > Liftoff... | reverse complement strand
TCTCTCTATTGGGCATCTGATCGAAATGGCGAAAGGCAGATCCACAGGCAGATCCACAGGCAGATTCGCGGGCAGATCTTCGTCGCGCGTTTCACGTTGGGTGATTCAGATTGCGTTTTTTCTGATTGGCGCCGTGCTGACCGGTTTTCTCACCGTTTTTCTGACCAGATTTTTCGGCCACTTCGTGTGGGAGGTGGTGGCAGTGCCAGCGGGGGTCGGGCTTGCGGTGTGCACGACGCTGTGGCTGTCGCAGTTGGTAGCGCATCCGCCGTTCATGTTGTCGGGTACCTCGCCCCTGATTGCGGGCGTCTGTGCGGCACTCGGCGTGCACGTGTCACGGGTCTGGTTGGGCTGAGTCGTATTGGTTGAATTGCGTTAAAGACTATTGGGAAATCATCATGTCAAAATCATTTGATGTTGTCGTCATCGGCGCCGGACCCGGCGGCTACATCGCCGCCATTCGCGCTGCGCAGCTCGGCTTTAGCGTGGCCTGTATCGAAGGCTGGAAGAACCCCAAGGGCGAGATGGCACTCGGTGGGACTTGCCTGAACGTCGGCTGCATCCCGTCAAAGGCGTTGCTCGAATCATCGGAGAACGTGGAAAAACTCGAGCACAAATTCGCCGATCACGGCATCAGCGTTTCCAACGTCAAGGTTGACGTGTCCAAGATGCAGGGCCGCAAGAACAACATCGTTGGCAAGATGACCAAAGGTATCGAATTCCTGTTTCGAAAGAACAAGGTGACGTGGTTGAAGGGCTTCGGTTCGTTCGTGGCAAACCCAAATTCGGCTGGCGCGGCTTACGTTATCGAAGTCAAGAACGGCGATGTTAAAGATCAAACCATGGAATCGGTTGAAGCCAAGCACGTCATCATCGCCACCGGTTCAAAGGCGCGGCACCTGCCGGGTATCGTGGTGGACAACGTCAACATTTGCGACAACGAAGGTGCGCTGGCATTCGTGGCGGTACCGAAGCGTCTTGGTGTGATCGGCGCAGGCGTGATCGGCTTGGAGCTGGGTAGCGTTTGGCGCCGCCTTGGTGCGGACGTCACGGTTCTCGAAGCGATGCCGTCGTTTCTGGCTGTCACGGACGAATCGATCCAGAAGGAAGCGTGGAAAGTCTTCACCAAAGAGCAGGGCATGAATATCAAGCTCGGCGTGAAGATCGACAAAGTGACCGTCAAGAAAACCGGCATTGCGGTTGATTACACCGACGAGAAGGGTCTTGCGCAGAAACTCGACTGCGACAAGTTGATCGTCTCGGTGGGCCGCGTGCCGAATACGGATGGACTGGGGGCCGCCAATGTCGGGTTGAAGATTAGTGAGCGCGGCATGATCGAGGTTGACGATCATTGCGCCACCAATCTGCCGAATGTTTACGCGATCGGTGACGTGGTGCGTGGGCCGATGCTCGCGCACAAAGCCGAAGACGAAGGCGTTGCCGTTGCCGAGCGAATCGCCGGACAGCAACCCCACATCGACTTCAACACCATCCCGTGGATTATCTACACCTCACCCGAGGTGGCTTGGGTCGGCAAGACTGAACAGCAGCTCAGAGCCGAAGGCGTTGAAGTGAAGACCGGACAGTTTCCGTTCGCGGCCAATGGCCGTGCCCTCGGACAGGGCGAGCCGGGCGGCTTCGTCAAAATTATTGCCGATGCCAAGACTGACCGGATTCTTGGCGGCCACATTATTCATGCGCACGCCTCTGAGCTGATTCAAGAACTGGTGACGGCGATGGAGTTCAAGGCGGCTTCTGAGGACATCGCACGCATTGTGCACGGCCACCCGACGCTCTCCGAGGCGGTGCGCGAAGCCGCGCTGGCGGTTGATAATCGTACGTTGAACATGTAGTTAACGAGAATTAGCTGCCGAACTGATGAAGTCGGACGAACGCCAGTGACCAAAATACGTTTGCCAAATACGCCTATTGGCGGGTGCCTCCAGCCATTAATAGTTGGAAACGCCCGCCAATCAAGGAGTTTCACCGCCAGCAATCAATTGCTTTGGCGGCGCCGTGGCGGGCAGTTGGCATGAACGCCGGCGCGGATTCGCTGCCGAATATTTCCGGCGAGGCCGGCGAGACCGGTGAGGCCGCCAACATCGAGGCGGGCTCGCCGCTTGAGTGGTATTGGAAGTTTTCCCAGAGTCATGATTTCGAATCGGATCCGTCGCAGATCGAGGTGCTCAACCATCTGGATCGATTGCACGGCGAGATCGAAAACTACCGGCAGTACCGGCAGGGCAAGATCAACCGGTTGGTCACCAATTTCGGCGCCGGTAAGCGCCCGCCACGCGGACTCTACATCTGGGGAAGCGTCGGTCGCGGCAAGTCGTTGATGATGGACGCGTTCTTCAACGTGTCCACGCTGAAGCGCAAGCGGCGCGTGCATTTCCACCAATTCATGCGTGAGATTCACCGCGAGATGCGGGCACACACAGGTGAAGAGGATCCGCTCGACGCCGTGTCGACAAAAATCGCCAAGCAGCTGCGTCTGTTGTGCTTTGATGAGTTTCACATCTCGGATATTGCCGACGCCATGATCCTCGGCCGCTTGCTGGAGCTGCTGACGGCCAAGGGCGTGGTGCTGGTCATGACCTCCAACTACAAGCCGGATGATCTGTATCCAAACGGCTTGCAACGCGCCCGTTTTCTACCCGCCATTGAGTTGCTCAATCGCGAACTTGAGGTGTTGGAAATCGCCGGTGAACGCGACCATCGGCGGCGAATTCTTGAATCGATTCCGGTTTTTCACACACCGGCAACGGCGGCTGCCAATGTCGCACTTGGCAAAGCCTTCTCGGCGATGTCAAAGGCCGGCTACGCCGTCGACGGTGCGATCACGATCGGTAACCGGCCAATCGCGTTCATTCGTCGTGCAAAAGGCGTCGTCTGGTTTGATTTCGCCGAGCTCTGCATGAAGCCGCGTAGTCAGGTTGACTATCTCGAGATTGCCGGGCAGTACCACACCGTGCTTGTGTCCAATATCCCGCAGCTGCATGCCAGAAACCGTGCCGACGTGGTGCGTCGCTTTACCTGGCTGGTTGATGTGTTCTACGATCAGCGCGTCAAGTTAATCTGCTCGGCAGAGACCGCGCCAGAGTGGCTGGTGGTCGATGATCGCGTCGGCGGGGCGGGGGCTGCGAACAGCGCAGGCGCGCTCGGTGGTGTTAACAACGATGCCAGAGGCGATGCCACCTTGATGGTATCGGCTGAGTTTGCGCGGACCGTGTCGCGGCTGCGTGAAATGCAGTCGAAAGAGTATTTTTCGCGCAAGCACGCCTCCGCGCAAAATCCCCAAGTGTTGCAGACCAATCAGTAGTTTGGCGCGGATACCCGCACGATGATCGCGGCGCGGTTCTGTTCTTTAGCCCGCGCAATCCCAGCGCCGTACCCACTATGACACCAAGCATCTTGGAGTTCGCTATGTCAACCTTTCGCGGCATCTTGCTCAATAAAACTGACGCTGGCTTTTCGGCTGACGTTAACCAAATCGAGCATGCGCAGCTCGCGGCGGACGGCGACGTCGAGGTGGCGCTTGCCTACTCAACGATCAATTACAAGGATGCGCTGGCGATCACCAATAGCGCACCGGTGGTGCGACGTTGGCCGATGGTGCCGGGCATCGACGGCGCTGGTGTCGTTGTATCTAGCAGCCATCCAGATTGGCAAGCCGGCGATAAGGTCATCCATAACGGCTACGGCGTTGGTGAAGCGCATTGGGGTTGTCTTGCGCAGTTCGCACGATTGAAAGGCGGGTGGCTGGTGCCGTTGCCAGACGGCATCAGTACCCGCGAGGCGATGGCGATCGGTACCGCGGGTTACACGGCGATGCTTTGCGTGATGGCACTGCAACAGCAGGGTGTTACGCCGGCGCGCGGTGAGATACTCGTCACCGGCGCATCTGGCGGTGTGGGTAGCATCGCCATTGCCATTCTCGCCGGCCTCGGCTACCCGGTGGTCGCCTCGACCGGCAAACTGGCAGAGGCGGACTACTTGAAGGAACTCGGTGCGACGCAGGTCATGGATCGTGCCGTTTTATCAGCGGCAGGCAAACCGTTGCAGAAGGAGCGCTGGGCGGGCGTGGTTGACTCGGTCGGTTCCCACACACTGGCCAACGCCTGCGCGCAGACACAGTATGGTGGCGTCGTGACGGCCTGCGGCCTCGCGCAAGGCATGGACTTTCCAGCCAGTGTCGCGCCCTTTATCCTGCGCGGCGTCAGCCTGGTGGGGGTCGATAGCGTGATGGCGTCGCAGGCGCGGCGGCGTGCGGCGTGGCTGCGACTGGCAGCAGAGCTTGATCGCAAAAAGCTTGAGGCGATTGTCAGGGAAGTCTCGCTTGATGAGGTGATCGAAGCGGCGGCCGACATGATGGCAGGCCGGATTCGTGGCCGCGTGGCGGTCAATCTGCACTAGCACAGCGTTTATCGCGCGTTCTACACTACGTTTGTTAAACTAACTGCACGGTTCAGTTGCACGCCCGCGATGCAGGCCTCCAAAAAACAATCACTCGAAACAGGCAATCCGTATGTCAGATGCTGACGATTTTGATCTCGACTTCACTTCGCTGCTCGACCCGTCGAAAGCCGTGCCTGAGCCGGCGCCGACGCCACAGCAGGAGCAGGCGCTGAGCGACGAAGCTATCATCGGCGAGTCGAAGTTGACGAGCAACGGTTTTTTCGTGCGCCTGTTTCAAGACGCACCGCGCCGCGCTCCTGCGTCGGCTCCGCCGACCATCCTCGTGGTGGAAGACGACGAAGTGACGGCGGCCCTGCTGGAGCGCATTCTTACCAAGGAAAACTACCGCGTGATCCTCGCCGCCAATCGGGCGGGAATTTCCGCCGGCATGAAGTTAAAGCCGGACCTCGTGTTGCTTGATGTCCTACTGCCAGACGCCAACGGTTTTGATATTCTCAACAGGATTCGATCGAGCAACAGTCTGCGCACGCTCCCGGTATTGATGTTGTCGAGCATGGGTGCGCTCGAAGACATCATGAAGGGGCTGAAGATGGGGGCCAACGGCTACCTCACCAAGCCCGCCAAATCCAAAGCGCTATTGAATGCGATCGAAGAAGTAATGTTCAAGTAGGCGGCGCATCCTGCTGTGCCGTCACGCCGACCCCTTTGAATTCCGGGTGACCAAACATGACGACCTACAGCGCAACATACCAGCGGTCACTTGTAGAACGGACCGCGTTCTGGACCGAGCAAGCCGCGTCGATTGACTGGGTCAAACCGTTCAAGAGTGTGTGCGATTTCAGTAAGCCGCCGTTTGCCAAGTGGTTTGTCGGCGGCGAAACCAATCTTTGCTACAACGCCATCGACCGGCACCTCGCAACGCGCCCCGACCAAAGCGCGTTGGTGTGGATCAGTTCCGAGGTTGAGCAGACGAGAACCTTCACCTACCGGCAACTGTGGGAAGAGGTGAATTGCTTCGCTGCGGTGTTGAAGTCGCTCGGTGTCGGCAAAGGCGATCGTGTGCTGATCTACATGCCGATGATCCCCGAAGCAGTGTTCGCCATGCTCGCCACCGTGCGCATCGGTGCCGTGCACTCGGTCGTCTTCGGTGGTTTTGCCGCAGGCTCTCTTGCCGCAAGAATCGACGACGCCAAACCGCGCGTGATGATCGTTGCCGACGCTGGCTCTCGTGCAGGCAAGATCATTCCGTTGAAGCCGCTCACGGATGAGTCGATCAGACTGGCCAAGCACCCGCCAAAACACGTGGTGATCGTCAACCGGCATCTGGATAAATCGATGCAGGTGCTGCCCGGACGCGACATGGATTACGCCGCACTCGCGCCGCGCCACAAAGGCGACGTGGTGCCGTGCGAATGGGTCGAGTCGAGTCATCCCTCATACATTCTCTACACCAGTGGCACCACCGGTATGCCGAAGGGCGTGCAGCGCGACACTGGCGGATACGCGGTGGCCCTCGCGTCGTCTATGCCAAACATTTATGCCACCAAGCCGGGCGAGGCGTTTTTCTGCACGTCCGACATCGGTTGGGTGGTGGGGCATTCGTACATCGTTTACGCCCCGCTCATCAACGGCTCGACGACCATCATGTACGAGGGCCTGCCGATCAAACCGGACCCCGGTATTTGGTGGAAGCTGGTTGAGCAATACAAGGTGGTGGCGATGTTCTCCTCCCCTACTGCAGTGCGGGTACTGAAAAAGCACGACATTAGTTACCTCACCAAGTACGACACCTCATCGCTGCGCTACCTCTACCTTGCGGGTGAGCCGCTCGACCAGCCGACCAGCGACTGGATCGAAAACGGCGTTGGCGTGAAAGTTATCGACAATTATTGGCAGACCGAAACCGGCTGGCCGATTCTGTCCGCGCAACCGGGCATCGAAGACACGCCACGAAAGTGCGGCAGTCCAAGCTTTCCGGTGTATGGCTACAACGTCAAACTCAAGCACGACGAGACCGGCAAACCGGTGGCGGCGGATGAAAAAGGCGTGCTCTGCATCGTGCCGCCGTTGCCGCCCGGCTGTATGTCAACCATCTGGGGTGACGACGAGCGTTTCGTCAAGACTTACTTCGGCATGTTCGGCGATGAGCAGGTCTACACCACCTTCGATTGGGCTACGTGCGACAAGGATGGCTACTACTACATCATGGGCCGCACGGATGATGTGATTAACGTGGCCGGGCATCGCCTCGGTACCCGCGAGATTGAGGAAGCGATTCAAGTGCACAAGAATATTGCCGAAGTGGCGGTTGTCGGTGTAGCCGATGCACTAAAAGGGCAGGTGCCGGTGGCGTTCGCCGTGGTGAAAGACGTAAGCCTAGTTGGCACGCCTGAAGCAAGAGCGGCGCATGAGAAAGAGGTGATGGCCACCGTCGACCACGAGCTCGGTGCCATCGGCCGTCCGGCGCGCGTACATTTTGTGACGATGTTGCCGAAAACGCGGTCGGGCAAACTATTGCGGCGCGCGATTCAGGCGCTGTGTGAAGCGCGTGACCCGGGTGATTTGACGACCATCGAGGATCAGTCGGCGTTGGAGCAGATTCGGGGTGCGGTGAAAGAGTAGTTGGTCGCTAGTCGCGCCATCTGTGCCGCGCGTGTCGCGCGGTGTTGCCGCGAAAATAGGCTGATACATTGACGCTCAGACCAAGTAGGCTGGTGCCCTGCGCGGCACCGCCCGCATGACCAGTTGCGCGATCATTCTTCCACCATTTAATCGTCCTGATTACGTTGGCGAGCATGCTTGATTTCCGCTCATTACAGACGGCAAGCGCCTCGTTGACCGAGGCGCTGGATGCTGCAAAGTTGCGGCCAACAGACGCGTTTGTGCGCGATGCGTCGATTCAGTGTTTTGAAAATACGTACGAGCTTTGCGTGAAGTCGCTTCGACGGTAGTTGGAGGCGATATCCGATAGTCCGGCCGAGATAGACGCGCTGGGATATCGGGATATGATCCGCGCCGGCGCGGAAAAAGGCCTTGTCACGAATGAAATAGCGTGGTTTGGCTATCGCGAACTACGCAACATCACCAGCCATGTTTACGATCCGGCCAAGGCGCAACGCGTGTTCGCCGAACTGCCGCAGTTTTCGTCGGATGCGAATGCGCGACTCGCGAGACTGCTGGCGACAAACTCATGGCCATCGATTCGAACCCAATGAGAGTGCTGCTGACGCCGGACTAGCGGGAATCAGTTCGTGCGATCTTGGACCAGTACGCGCTCGCACACAGCGCTTTTGTATTTGGCCCGCGCGTGGTGACCAGCATGCAAGTTCACCGGCGCGTCAAGCCGCACTCTGATCTTGACATCGCACTGGCCCCCCCTTTGACGCTTGCGAAGATGGATGAAATGCGGGAAGCGTTTTCACAGAGCGACTTACCGATGCGTGTGGATATTGCGCGCGCAGCAGATCTGCCTGAAGAGTGGAAAAAGCGAGCTTGGTCGTTCTAATTCGACTGGCCCCTTTAATTCGACGTTAACTCGTTCAATTTGCAAGTCGAGTCTCTGGGAAAATAGGACTAGGGGATAGCAATGCTCGGATATTCCAATTCGCATTCCGGACTATTCTGCCTTGCGGTATGGGGGATATTTCTTGTCGTTACGTACGTCGAACAGATTTCCCCGGTGCGCTCGAACAAGCCCCAATCCACCATGCCCCAGCACGCCCGAACAGTCGATAGCACTTGACTGACGAACAAAGGTGGCGTGCTCAGCGGCGGATAGATTCGGTCGAACTGCGGCGTGACCAGTTCGTTCGTCGCTAAGGGGCCGTTTGATCACCGAGCAATAGATCAAATACACCAGAGTAGCCTTGCAAGAGCCGCCGTACTGGCATCGCCACACCCGTCCAAAATCACTCGGCTTTGTGATGCGTCAGGTGAGACGTGCTGCTGTCAACGCTGACTTTCGTTTCCCAACCAAAGCCTGCCGCCATTGAAGGTAATCAGCCCACCATTTGTTGGAAGGCCAAGGCCCCTACCGAGTGACATGAGTGTATGCCCCTCATTAATTCCTAGCGATGCAATGCAAGAGAAGCCTATTTCGATTTCGACATAGGCATGTTCATCGGCTTCTCATTTTTTGCCAGCCATTTGTCGAACGCTTTAATCTCTTTTGTCTGGGATTTGATGATGTCCTTGGCCATGCCACGTAGCGTGGCGTCTTTACCATGTTTAAGCTGGAGATTTGCCATGTCCAGCGCACTTTGGTGATGCATCTTCATCATCATCGCAAAATCGTGGTCGATGTTGCCGGAACCCTTCATCGACTCCATGCTTTTCATGCCGCTCATCATCGACTTGTGCATTTCCATAGAGCTCATCGGCGCGGGTGCGGTCTTGTCCGCCGCAAAGGCAGTCCCGCAGAAACCGGTGCCCAGCGAGAACGCAACGGCGATCACTGCAACCTTACGGTGCCAACCGCTGGTACCCGCCGTACATAATTTAGCTGCTGTAAACATGCCTATTCTCCTGAAAAATTAAACAACCTAGTGATGCTAGTTTGCGGCGACGGGCGTTTCCGTACGCAAGCGCACATTGCGTAATGGTTATTATGGAAATAGAAGGGCTTGCATCGTTTAAGCGGTACTCAGATTTGCGAGAGGCGAGATGCAATGGAAAAGACATTGACTCTGTACCCCCGGTGTTCTGCTTTTCGACGCAATGAGCCTCGCGGCTACGCCTGAACGGAGAAAAGTTTATGAGTGCCAAAAAAAATAACGCTTTCGGGATGAGGATCGCCGCCACTATATTGAAGTCGCGGACGCGGGCAAGAGCTTGTTGTGATGGCTTGCTCGCATTACCCCGACCGCATCGGCGGCGAAAAATTCGTTTGCTCACTTGACACCGGCAGCGCATGGGTGGCTGCATTTATGATGAACCCTTTGGCGATTCAACGGATTGCTCGCGATACTAACTGTCGAGTCTGAACGCTATCCGCGCGCCGCCATTCCCGCCAGAACTTTATCGAGCGTGATCGGATATTCTCGAACGCGCACACCACAGGCGTTGTAAACCGCATTCGCGAGTGCCGCACCAGCGCCGCTAATGCCGAGCTCGCCGACGCCTTTGATCTTTAGCGGATTAGTTTTGTCGTCCACTTCGTCGAGAAAATGCGCTTCAACTGCAGGAATGTCGGCGTGTGACGGGACGTGATAACCAGCCAAATCGTGGTTAACAAAATAGCCATTGCGAGGGTCTATCACCGCCTCTTCATGAAGTGCCGCGCCGACCCCCCAAATCATCGCGCCGGTCGCTTGACTGGTCGCCGTTTTGCGGTTGAGGATGCGTCCAGCCGCGAATACACCGAGCATCCGACGCAAGCGAATTTCGCCCGTATCGGCGTTGACGGCGACTTCGGCAAAGTGTGCGCCGTACGCCTGCTGTGAAAACTTTGTAGCCATCGTGCCTGGCTTTATTTCGCCGTTCGCTTCGATTCCCCCAACGCCTGCCAGAGTGCCAAGTCGTTCACTCTTACCAGCGCCGGAAATGCGCCCGTTCGAAAACACCGCCTCAATCGGGTCAATGCCCAAACGCGCGCTGATGCCGGCGCGCAGGTTCATGCACGCATCGAACAATCCCGATCCTGCGCTCGCCGCACCAAATGATCCACCTGAGCCCGGCGTCTCCGGAAAATCGCTGTCTCCGAGCAACATGCGCACGTTTTCAATCGGCAGGCCGAGCATCTCTGCGGCAATTTGGCTAAACACGGTGTAGCTGCCAGTGCCAATGTCGGTCATCGACATGCGTACCGTCAACACGGCTTCGCTGTCGATGGCGACGTTGCACTTTGATGGCAGCAAAAGATTCGAACGAATTGCTGCGGCAACGCCCATGCCGATCAGCCAGCGGCCCTCGCGGCGTTGGCCGGGCATCGGGCTTCGCGCCTTCCAACCGAACCGTCGCGCGCCGTCGCGCAAACACGCCACGAGTTGCCGCGAGGAGAATGGCACATTTTTTTCCGGATCAAGCGTTGGCTCGTTCATCACGCGAAGCTCAATCGGATCGATTTTGAGTTTTTCTGCCAGCTCGTCGACGGCTTGCTCAAGCGCCAATAAACCTACCGCCTCGCCAGGTGCGCGGGTGGAGTCAGCCACTGGCAAATCGAGTTTGACCAACCGATGCGTGGTGAGCCGATTGGCGGCCGCGTAAAGGCTTCGCGTCTGCATGGTGGTGGGCTCGTAAAAGTCATCAAACCGCGCGCAGTGCTGCCACGAATCATGCGCAATCGCAGTAAATTTTCCATCGGCCGTCGCGCCAAGCCGTACGCGCTGAATTGTCTGGCTGCGGTGCGTAGTGAAGTGAAACATCTGTTGCCGTGTCAACGCGGTTTTAACCGGGCGATTTAGCGCGCGCGAAGCGAGCGCCGACAGCATAACGTCGCCATAAACAGGGAGTTTGCCGCCAAATCCGCCACCAATGTAGCGGCTGATGATACGTACTTTTTCGGGCGCGATCATCAACGTGTTGGCAACCGCGCGCTGCGCACTCTCAAGTAATTGCGTTGAGCAGTGAATATGCACGCGGTCGTCTTTCCAGTAGGCCAACGCCGCGTGTGGCTCCATCTGCGCGTGAATGTGGTGCGGAGTGGTGTAGCTTAAATCCACGGTGACCGGAGCGCTGGCAAATGCGCCCGCGAAGTCGCCAACTGCGCTGTCGGCCGGCTGGCCAAACTGATCGGCAGGTTTCTCACCGCGTGCGAGATTCGGCTTCAACTCGTAGGCACCGACAGCGCTAACGTAACGAACTTTGACCAGTGTTGCCGCGGATCGCGCTTGTTCAAATGTTTCGGCCACCACAAACGCAACCGCCTGACCATAATATTCAACCCGATTGCTACCCATTTGCGGCGTTGATCGGGCGAATCGATCCTCAGCGGATAGCGGACCCCAGGCACCTTGTTTGGGTGCATTTTTGTGCGTATAGACCAACACAACGCCGGGCGCGTTTTCGGCAGCGGACGCGTCGATCTCGGCGACTATACCTTTGGCAATCGTGGCTTCAACGATGAAACCGTAAGCCGGATTGTCACCGTCGCGAACCTCGTAGGCATACGCTGCCTTGCCCATCACTTTAAGACGACCCTCGACCCGATCAATTGGCTTGCCAATCAGTCCCTGACGGTTCTCATCAATCGGATTTCGCGGCGCGGGTTGATTCATGTCCATCGTCAGGCTGCCTTTCTGCTGGAGGCTTCCGCTAACGTTGCAACCAACGCATTACGCAACAACGAGATTTTGAAGTCGTTATGCCCATACCCGCGCGCACCGGCCAGCAGCGCATTCGCGGATGCCGTGAAGACGTTGCGGGTCGTGGTCACATCGGCGCTTACGTCAGCGCCGACGAGTACAGCTTCAGCCGCAGCAATGCGCCACGGCTTGTGCGCGACGCCGCCACAGGCAATGCTCGCGGAGCGAATTTTTCCGCCGACTACGTCAACAATGGCGGCCACAGACACGAGCGCAAACGCATACGAAGCACGATCGCGAATCTTTCGATAGATCTGTTGACCGCGTATCGGCGCTGGTAGCGTCACTGCAGTGATGATTTCACCGGGAAGCAAAACGGTTTCAATGTTCGGCGTCGTGCCTGTCAGACGATGAAAATCCGCAATCGGAATCACGCGGGTGAGGCCTTTGGCACTGATCGTTTCCACTTTTGCGTCGAGCGCGCGCATGGCCACCGCCATGTCCGACGGATGGACAGCGATGCAAACATTGCGCGCCTCACTACTGCCACCCACACCCAGTATCGCGTTCATTCGATTGAAGCCGCCGAGCGCAGAGCATCCTGAACCAGGCGCGCGTTTGTTGCAGGGCCGGCTGAGGTCATAAAAATAGCTACACCGCGTGCGTTGCAAAAGGTTGCCGCCGGTCGTGGCGAGATTGCGAAGTTGACCCGACGCGCCACTGAGCAATGCGCGGCTTAAGACCCCATAATTGGTGCGAACTTGCGCGTCCTGCGCAAGATCCGAGTTACGCACCATCGCGCCGATGCGAAGGCCCCCGTCGGAGGTACGTTCAATCGTATTCATGCCGAGCCTGCTGATGTCGATCAGATGAATCGGCGCTTCGATCTGGAGTTTCATCAGGTCAAGCAAATTGGTGCCGCCCGCAATGAATTTTGCGCCAGGTCGTTGCGCCGATTGCACGGCAGCGCTCAACGTCGACGCTCGCTCGTAGGTGAATGACTTCATGATTGCACTCCGGGCGTTGCTTTCGACACTTCGCGAATGGCATTAACGATATTTGGATAAGCGCTGCACCGGCAGAGATTTCCACTCATCCGCTCACGAATTTCATCGTCGCTCAGCGTCACTTGTTTCAATGACAAGTCCGACGTTACATGACTGGGCATACCAGCGGCAGCCTCACTCAACATGCCGACCGAGGAACAGATTTGCCCCGGGGTGCAGTACCCGCACTGGAAGCCGTCGTGGGTTAGAAACGCCTGCTGCATCGGGTGCAGTTGGTCCCCTTTCGAAAGACCTTCGATGGTCGTGATCTCGGTACCATCAAGCATGACCGCCAGAGCGAGACAAGCATTTGCCCGTCTGCCGTCTATCAACACGGTACAGGCGCCGCACTGGCCGTGGTCGCAGCCTTTTTTTGTACCGGTTAAGCCGAGGCTCTCTCGCAGCGTATCAAGCAAGGTCGTACGTGTATCGAGCGTCATTGAATGCGCTTTGCCGTTGATTTGCAGCGCAACCGCCATCCGTTGCGGTGCCATATCTGCTGCCACAGGCATTGACGCGTTGGCGGTACGCGACGGGGCTGGCGCTGGCCGCGGCGAGCCCGCCGCTAACGTGCCGAGGTGGGCCGTCGCTATTGCGGCTCCAGCGAGCGCTGTCAGTTTAATCGCCTCACGTCGCGTCACGGTTACCCGGTCTCGCAACCCGTCTTCGGCGTCAGGTGTAAATTCATCAGGCATCGATATTCCTCTACTGGAACTTCACGGCGATTTCAGCGCACCTGCAGCGCGAAACGTAATTCAGCACGGCCACGCATAAACATCAGTCAGCGTTGGTGACCAAGAATTGCCCGCGGGGTGGGGTGGAATTACGTTGAGCAGCTCCTGGGTGGGTGAGAATCACGATGCGATGCGAAATAAATTGACTCTGGCACTCGTTGCACTCAGTCGAGGAAAAACGAAATGTATACACCTCTTCGAATGCATCAAATAACGTCCTAGCGCGCGGCCGAAAGCAAACTGGACTGTCACTCGCAAACAACTCGTGAATTTGCCCAACGAATGAACGCATTAAAGCGCGAGCCACACATCTGGTTTCTATCGAGTTGTTTGACCGGCAGGTGAGTTGCGACGCTCAACGCAGTTCTCCTACCCAGTATTGAAAAAGAAGTAAGCAAGCACCGCGTCGACGTCTGGGGCTGTCGGTCTACAGCAGCCAGAATGAAGATAGCCGCAGCTTTCCGAGGCATCTGTTCGGAAGCACACATTGAGGTCAATGGTTGACTGACGACATGATTAGCGGGCGGCGCTCGCCCGGTCAGCGCGGCGTGTGTTGCTGCAGGCGCTTGTTTCTAAGGTAGACGACTTGCCCGACGCAGGCTGTGACTCCGATGAAAATATTTGTTACGACGAATACCCAGTTCTCGAGCATCCAACTATAGATGGTGAACCCCAGCGACGCCGCGATCTGACCGACAAATAGCCAGCGTGAAAGGCCGCTGGTGGTGCCCGCTTTCCACTGCGCATAAACTTGCCGCCCGATAGTCAATAGCAGTATCAGTGCGGACGCCCACCCAATCGCTGTCGCCACGTCCATCGGTTAAACCTTCGTCATGTTTTTACGCACGTCGCCGAACAGGCTAACGCGCCGGTAATGGCGATTTCGCTCGCAACGCAATTTGACGTTGGTCGCGCGTTTGACCAGCATCACAAAATTTGATCTGCCAAACTGGAAGTACCCGGTTTCTTCGCCTTTGTGCTGTACGGCGCCAGCCGCTGAGGTGACGACGACCGTGGTTACCTGCGCCGTACGAACCGCTCGGCACTCGACCGATCCGACAGGCGAGTTGAGCGCTTCCAGAGTGCGGGTCAACAAGGGGTCACTCATTGGCTGGCCGGTGTCAGTTGAGCGAACGAATTTCTGAGCGAAAATGAGACGAGGTTCATGGATCTAGAGCGAGCTCACCGCGAATTTCACCGCCAACATCGACGTCCGTACGCGCATTGATGCGCCATATCCCGGCCATCAAAACTGCTGACTGCGTGGAAGTGAGTGTTTCGCTGATTTTGATCGGACTGGTGAGGACGGCGGTCCGCGCTACCACCATTCCCGCACCGGCCAAGACTGACCCCGGGCCATGAATATTTCCCGCAGCGGTCGTACCGCGTTGTCCTGAGTAGCTCCCGATCCACGTCAATACCTTGGTCTGCTGGTTCAATCTCGTCTCGATCATGCCGTTCGCGTTACTCCGCACACGAGGAACTCCGCTTCCGGAGGAAATACGCGCCGCAATCGTTGTGTATGCCACTTGAAGCGCGCGTGGTCGTTGCATCAGACGTGGTAGTGCCTGAGCCGCATGCAGGCATCCGACGCAAGCCGTGATGCAACGTGATGAGGGCTGGCTATCTTGTGTTGAGCATTTTTGGCTCCGAAGGAGGTGAAGGCTTTACTTGTTCGGCGATTAGCATTAAGCGCACTGCAAGATCTTGCACGATGGGACATCTTGCTACGGTTCGTCGCCGCACATAGAGACGGCTTTTTACCATCGTGTTTATGCTGAGGTTGCTGGAGTGCAGCTCGCTTCAACATTGCAACAACGGTGCGCAACAATATGTTTTCGTAGGTGCTCCTTCACACAGACTGATCGCGATGTGCGGTTCATTCTTGGCCCCTGAGCTCGGCACCATGATCGAGAACAGAGTAGATCGTAATCAGTACCGTTTAAACGCGGTGCTCAGCAAAACGTAGCATTCCGCTTCGCTGCGATCCGGCTTATAAGCACCGCGCAATATGATGCATTTGGAGTGTAGTCGCAGTTTTCATCACAACTCTTGAAGGAGATAAACATGCGCAATGAAACAGAAATGAACAACGCAGTTGACGGAACGGCTAATCTTGATCCAATCACCGGCGCACCAGGTGCGCATCCGATCGGAACTGGTGTCGGCGCTGCGTTAGGTGGGGCAGCTGCAGGTGCAGCCGCCGGTACGGTAGTTGGTCCTGTTGGCACGGTGATTGGTGCGGCGCTAGGCGCTGTCGTCGGCGGGCTCGCTGGGAAGGGCGTCGCAGAGATCGTCGACCCTACCATTGAAGAGGCGTATTGGCGTGAAAACTACAGCAGTCGGCCGTATGTCAATGGTGCGAGCTTCGATGATTACGGTCCGGCCTTCATGTACGGTGTTGACTCATTTAAACGCTATCCTAATAGCGACTTTGATGACGTCGAATCACATCTTGCTCGTGATTGGAATACGTCCGCTGCAGAATCGAACCTAGACTGGAAAAATGCGCGCGTTGCCTCACGCGATGCCTGGGATCGCCTCAGCAGCCAGCGGAATATGTAATTCCGCTTGCCATTAATTGTTCAAGGTATTACAGAATCAAGGGGGTCAATTGTTTTGAGAAAGCTTCGAATAAATGACCCCTTTGACCTTTTGGGTATGCGCGAACGGGATAATGTATGTCAGTGTCGCAATCAGACGCCACGCCTGCATCATAAAAATGATGCAATTTACGTCCGCGAAAAACCATCGCGGTTTAAAAGCAATCGCAGCGTAAGAGCATTTATCAGCGCGTAGATAAATACATCGCTCAATTTCAAGTTGGCGGCTTGTTAGGAACACCGAGGGTGGGAGTCGAATTGTTTTGCGCAGTTTCGAGACGATTGAGAAGCGAGATGCGGTGGAGAAGAAATTGCCTCGATGGACTTGCGGGATGACGGTGAACTGAAGTCTCGCTGCGAATCTGCGGCAGTGATGGATACTCTAAAAACTCCATTCGTGCTGAGATTGTCGAAGCACTGCCACCCAAAGCTATTGGTGTATCGCAGCCCATTCATGGTTAAACGGGTCACCACCAACGGGGATGTGGTTCCAAAAACTTGATGCTAACCACAAGCACTGGCGGGGTCTGCAGTCCATTTGTGCCTTGAGAGGCCCGCCAAATGGCGACTTTCACTTCCGATGCCAGATAGATGGCAGACGCACTTACATCAGCAACCGCGTAATTTTTGGCCACGCCTGCAGTCCGGCCGCATAGCCGGCCGCATGCAATTGTTGGTGCGGGTCTTTCGCGCCGATCAGGTGGTGCAGATTCATACGTATGGCCACCTCGGCGCGGGGTATCTGCTCGTTAATCAACGCGTTCGCCATAATCTGCATGGTCTGAAACGCGACGCCGGTAAATCCCGTGACGCTCTCTTCGGCCGGTCGAGACGCGACATCCACGCCGATGACGACGTCCGCACCCATGTCGCGCACCGCGATGACCGGC
>Ga0209591_10003970_pt1 | contig 16941 bp, 23 predicted proteins | sample MAT01_FD_187207 | JGI IMG/M metagenome (GOLD analysis project Ga0209591, IMG submission 187207) | Freshwater microbial communities from Lake Fryxell liftoff mats and glacier meltwater in Antarctica - MAT-01 (SPAdes) (version 2) | ecosystem: Environmental > Aquatic > Freshwater > Ice > Liftoff... | reverse complement strand
CAGCGCCGCGACGACCACCACGAGCTGCTCCCGCAGCCCGGCGAGCTGCTCACGCAGCCCAGCAACCGCAGCAGCATCATCGGACACCACACCATCATCAACATCAACCGCTCACGATCAAGCCGCCACGCCGCAGGGGACCTGACCAGTTACCCGTCCTCATAGATCAGGTTCGCGCTGAGCGGCTTCATGACCACCCCGTGTGGCGATTCCTTGGCGAACTTTTCGACCGCGTTGGGGTCGTTCGTGACGAGTGATCGCGGGACGTGAATCCCGCAGTGCGCGGCCACCGCCCATTGTAGCGGCCGGTAGACCGCGGTCGCGGCGCGGTCAGGCCGATTGACCCATAGCACGCCGGGCAGTGCCATGAGCGCGCCACCGAATCCGATCTTCGCTTCGCGCCGGGCGAAGTCGCGCTCGGCCGTCGAGAGGCTGCCGGAGAAGGCAAAAGTGTTGGGGGTGCGCACCCACACTGAGCGAATGTTGGCAAGGTCGACCGAATAGTGATCGGTCCGCAGGATGCCCTGGCAGGCACCACCGTGGAAACGTGGCGTTCAGGGTCATGCGCTGCGGGAACCATGCTGTGTCGACTCGCATGACGGGCGTTCCTTGCTCGGTCAGGCCGACAATCACGCTGTCCGCGGTGCGGTCGGTTTCGGCGGCGAGGACGAGTACGGTCATCGGTCAGTCGTCCGGGACTGTTTCCCAGCCATAGTCCTTGGATGGCCCCTCGTCGCCGTCCTTGTTCCCGATCGTCGTCCATTCCTGTTTGCAGACCGGCGGTCGCGGGGCATCGGTGACTATGTCGACGGCGATCTGTCGAATAGGGCAGTATCGAAAGGAGGTTGGCGCGACTGGAACGCCGATTTCGATGAGCCAACGCAATGAGAAAGGACGGATTCCAGCGTCCGAGGGAGGGGCACTCTCTAGGGGTGGCGTGAAATCGCAGTGGTTGAGTGGAAACTGGCCCGATACCGAAACTAGTGGGTCATCTAAGTAGCGCAGACCGGACAACGTCAGACTTCCTCTCTACTGGGCTGAAAGATGCAATAAATAGACAGTACTCAGCCGGTTCGGGTGTCGATCAGTGCGCGATTCTTCTCGTCGAAGTCGCGGACCGCCGCTGATCGGGCGTATGGCTCGGCGGCCAGCCGGAAGTCTGCAAGGCGTCGCCTCGCGTGGGCCGAGTCGATTCGCCGAGTCAGTGTCGCGGCCTCGTTCGCCGTAGCGCATGCCTGATCAATTCGGCCCGCACCGACCCGCGCGACCGCCAGTTTGCACAGCCAAGCTGCGCGAGCACGAGGATGGGACGGATCGACCAGGGATACGGCGCGGCGCAGATACAGTTCGGCGTCGACGAAGTTCCCGATCGCGAGCATCGACTTGCCCGCAACACCCTCCGCCTCGGCCCTATCGAACCAGTAGATCCACTCCGGTTCCTCCTCGCGCACCGACCGGGCGAGCAGGTCGAACGACGGCTCGTGAACGAGGCGCGACCGCGTCGCGTCACCGGTACTGGCCAGGCTCGTCGCCAGGCGGGCGTGCAGCGACGCCGCCACCGCCGGGGGCAACGCGCTCTCGGAGCGCAACGCGGACTCGGCGAGGAGGATCGCGTCGAGCGGGTTCGCCGCACGCTCCGCCTGGATGCTCATGAAGCCCAGCACGTTCGCACCGATGGCCCGGTCCCCGCTCAGGTGCGCCGCACGCAGGCCTGCGGCGAAGTACCGTTGGGCCAACGCCGGTTGCTCCGAGTCGCAGGCCAGCCATCCGGCGAGACGGCCCAACTCGGCAGCCACGCCGTACAAGCGCTGCCCGACATCGTCGGTATAGGCGGAGTTGCGCAGCAGGGCCACGACCAGTCGGAGGTCCTCGCGGACCGACGGCAGCAGCGTGCCGCCGCCGATCGCGTCGTCCATCCGCCGCCGGGCCTCTGCGACCCGTTCGAGATCGTCGACGATCGCGTGGTCGACGCGTTTGCCCAGCACCGACGCCGCCACCCGGGCTGGATCGAACAGCCACTGGTGCGCGACGCCGGTCAACGTCAGCCCGGTCAGGGCGAGAAACTGTCGACGCTCCATGACGTCAGCATCCACGACGGTCGCCAGCGCATCCACCGTTCCGGGTGTATCCCACGGCTGTTGCAGGCCGTGGTCGGCCGGAACGAACTGCAACGGCGTGCCGTGCGCCCAACCCAGGGCCTCCAGCGTCACCGGTTCGCCGAGGCGCTCGTGCAACACGTGGCACACCAGCGATGGCCATGGCTCCCGCGGCACCCGAGGAGCGGCCCGGCCCGGCCCGGCGTGCAGCCACCGGCGCGGCGAGCGCCGGTGCCCCCGCACCCCAAGCCCCTGTGCCGCCGATAACTCGTTGAGCCGGTCCCCGAGGTTCTCCGGCGTCCACCCCGCCCGGGCCAGAAGCCCGGCCAGCGCATGATTTGGCCGCCCGTACGCGCTGCTCACCGCCTCATCCACGCCATGGCCCCCTCGGTTGATCAGGTCGACCCACGGTAGCGCCGCAACCACCGTGCGTGGGTCTGAGTGTGAAAAGTGTGTACGCCGATTCGGTCGAGGACCTGCAGTGGATCATCAATGCTCGACGGCGTGTCCACCAGCAGCGCGAACACCGCCACCCTGAACACCGCCACCGTCACTGACGGCCGGGCCCGGGGCAGGCACCGGGTCGGGCAGACGCCGGAATCAGCGATCACCGCCTTGCTGCGCGAGCACCCCCGCGGCGTGCCTTACCCACGACGCCGCCACCGGTCCCGGTCGGCGCGGACGGCTCCCCTGACCTCCGCGCCGACCGGCCTCCATCTGGTCCACGTTGTCGATCACGAGGACGGCATGACCGTGGACGAACTCGCGCGATTCCTGTTTGAACAACTCACTGCGATCATGAAATTTCTCGCCCAGCACGTCGACGACGGCCTCGGGCACCGCCAGCGTGCCGCGTCGGAGATCAGCGCGGCTACCTGTCCTGGGCCTGCCTGCTGCACGAGTCGGCCGCACGCCGCCGCCGCACGGTCCGATGCCGGTCGTCCTCCGGGTCCACCCTCGCCTGCAAGCCCGCCTCGCCCCTCACGTCCCACCCTCGGTGACACGCACATCCGGCTGACCGAACCCCTGGCCTATCCGCAGTTACTCGCGCTCGCCCAGCACGCACGAGTGATCGTCACCGACTCCGGCGGACTCCAGGAAGAGGCCACCGTCCTCAAGAAGCCGATCATCGTCGTTCGCCGCAGCAACGAACGCCCCGAGATCGAAGGCGTGTTCGGCTGCCGGATCGAGCCGACCGCCCTCCAACAGACCCTCACCGCGTGGATCAACGATGCGCAGGGCTACGCACGGCTGCGCGACATCCCGTCCCCGTACGGCGACGGCAAGGCGTCAGCGCGGATCGCCACCGAAGTGCAGCGGCTGCGGGCGGGCACGCACTGCGAGACAGCCTGATTACTTCGCACAGAGCGCGGTGCTGCACCGGAGCGGAGCCTGCCGCCCGCGCATAGCCCGGACATGAGCAGCGCCGCCCTTCCGCGGTGCGCGCTCACCCGGCCCGCAGCCACGCCCCGGCAGCGGGCCGTCGCATGTTCACGACCCCGCCCGGTAGCCCCTGGGGTCCCGCAACGCCCTGCCCTGGGCCCACGACCATAGCCGAGGTCACCGCCATCAGCGCGGAGATCCACACGAACCCCGCGACCTCGGCCGCCCGTCCGACGAGGTCGTCGGCGTCGATCCGGTCGAGCGGCCGGCGGTCGGGAATCGGGTGGGTGCGACGTGCCGGTGCTCATTCCGGGGTGAGGATGCCGCGTTGGTAGGCGCGAACGAGGCGGCGTGGCACGGAGTGGGTGCGGCCTGCGATGACGATCGGGACGAGGTCGGGTGGGACGGCCTTCCACTGGGCGCGGCGGCTGCGGGTGTTGCTGCGGGAGGTGCGGCGCTTGGGGACGGCCATCAGTGCCTGCCTCCGTAGCGGCGGCGGAACTTCTCGACCTGGCCCGCTTCGTCGAGGACCCGTTGGGTGCCCGTCCAGAAGGGGTGCGAGTAGGCGGTGACGTCGATCGTCATCAGCGGATAGGTGTGGCCGTCGGTCCAGTCGATGGTGCGGGTCGAGGTGGCGGTGGAGCGGGTGAGGAACGCGTCGCCGGTGGAGCGGTCCTGGAACACGACGAAGTGGTAGTCGGGGTGTATCCCGGGTTTCATGCCTGGTCCTCCTGGTGTCGGGGCTGGGCGGGTTCGGGGGTGAGGTCGTCGCAGGGGTCGGTGTGCCACCACCCGAACGGGTCGGGGTAGGCCTGCCAGGCGGCCTCTCCGGCGGAGATCTCGGTGTCGGTGAGCAGGGCCGCGCGGAGCGCGGCGTCGATGTCGTCGGGGTCCGCGTCGTGCAGGAGGACGGTGAGCTCCTGGACGCGGTCGCCCCAGCGGGGGTGCCAACGCAGTGCGGCGGCGGTCCGGCGTTCGGGGTCGGCGCTGTCCCATGCGTCGTCGTCGGCAGTGGCGAGCCAGTCCCCGACGTGACCAACCTGCAGCCCGCCGCCCGCGGACTCCAGCCACAGGCAGGCGTCGGGTCGGGTGGCCAGCCAGATCCGTCCGCGGGCACGGACCACGCCGTCGAGCAGGACGTCGATGGCGGTGTGCAGGCGTTCGGGGTGGAACGGGCGGCGGGCGGTGAAGGTGATCATCTGGACGCCGGCTTGAGGGTGCAACGGGGGTTGGCCGCGGAGCAGGGCGGCGTGCGGGGTGTCGGGCCGGCCACGGCGGGCTCCAGCGGGCAGGTCGTCGAGTAGGAGGCTCCGGTCGAGGTGGCTGATGGCCAGGTCGCTGCTCGCCAGGCGGGGGGCCATCGGGGTCAGCCGGGCGAGTACGGCGTCGGTGCGGGCGAGCAGCCAGGGCTCGGGGGTGCCGGTGTGCACGATCAGGTCGGCGAACTCGGCCTGGCCGACCACGAGCTGCGCGATGGTCCGGTCGTCGTCGGGGAGTGCGCTGAGTCCGTGCTCGGCGGGTTCGGCGGCGTCGGTGGCGTCGGCGAGCCAGGAGTCGAGGTCCAGGACGGTGATCACGCCGCGCAGGTCGACGGAGTCGGTGATCGTGGCCCCGCCGACCAGTACGTGCAGCACCGCCCAGCACACCTGTTCGGGTTCCAGGACCGGGTCGAGGTGCAGCACGATCCGATGTACGTCGCCGCGCCGGCCCAGTTCCCGCAGCAGCGGCAGGATGTCCTCGCGCAGGGTGCAGGACACGCAGCCGTGGGCCAGTTCCAGCGTGGTCGCCTGGTCGAGGTCGGTGAGCCGGAGCCGCCTGCGGACCACTCCGCGGGCGACGTCGCGCAGGTCGTGGTGCAGCACGACCGTCCCGGGCTCGGCGGTCCGGATCGCGGTGATCACCCGTTCGGTCCCGCCGGCCGAGGTGGGAGTGGTCCCGCCGGCCAGCACGATCAGATCGGTCCGTCCAGGGTCCGGTCCGACTCGCCCGTCCGCCGCGTCTCGCCTGTCCACGCTGTCCGCCCTCCGTCGTCGACTGCTAACGTCACCCTAGACGAGAATGATTATCGTTCCAGATAGGGGTGGTGGAGGTGGCTCGAACGGAGCTGCGGCCGATCGTGAAGTTGCGGTCGACCGCGGGGACCGGTGTCACGTACGTGACGCGCAAGAACCGGCGCAACGATCCGGACCGGTTGGTGCTGCGCAAGTACGACCGGGTGGCGCGGCGGCACGTCGAGTTCCGCGAGGAGCGGTGATGGCGCCACGACCGGCCGGCCGAGGTGCCCCGAAGCGGAAGGTCAACCCGTTGCACCGGGCCCGGGTCACCGAGGTGGATTGGAAGGACACCGCGTTGCTGCGGACGTTCATCTCCGACCGCGGCAAGATCCGCGCACGCCGGGTGACGGGGTTGACGCCGCAACAACAGCGGCAGGTGGCTACCGCGATCCGTAACGCGCGGGAGATGGCCCTGCTGCCGTACCCGAACTCGGGAAGGGGCTGAGCGGCGATGTCGAGACGGTGTCAGCTGACCGGCCGCGAGCCCGGTTTCGGGAAGTCGGTGTCGCACTCCCATCGCCGGACGAGCCGCCGGTGGGATCCCAACATTCAGATACGGCGTTACTGGCTGCCCGGCGAGGGCCGGTGGGTGCGGCTGCGGCTGTCGGTCAAGGGGATCAAGACCATCGACAAGATCGGGCTGGACGCCGCGGTGGCGCGGCTCCGGGCGCGAGGGGAGCGGATCTGATGGCGAAGCGAAGCAAGATCGTGCGCAACGAGCAGCGGCGCGAGATCGTGGCCCGGTACGCTTCCCGGCGCGCCGAGCTCACCGCGTCGATCGCCGCGCCGGGCACACCCGAGGACCAGCAGGCGGCTGCGGCGCGGGAGTTGCGCCGTCAGCCCCGGGACGCCAGCGCGACCCGGTTGCGTAACCGGGACGCGATCGACGGGCGTCCGCGCGGTTATGTGCGGGCGTTCGGGGTGTCCCGGATCCGGTTGCGCGAGCTCGCGCACGCCGGTCACCTGCCCGGCGTCCGGAAGGCCAGCTGGTGACCGGCCCGCAGGGATACACGCTCATCGTGTGCGGTGCGCCGGTGTGTCACGGTGAACTGTCCGGGGTGGTGTCCGCGGCGTTGCGGGAGCTCGTTCGCGACAGCCGGTACGGCGTACTGGTGGTGTCCGGGTGCACCCTTGGACCCGTCGGTTGTCAGCTGCGGGAGGTCGGGCCGGTGGTCGTGGTGCAGCCCTGTGACGTCGAGCGGAGGCCGAGCCGTCCCGCGGTCCGGGTCGGCCCGATTCGTGCGGCCGAGGACATCGTGGCGGTACGGGACTGGATCCGCGGCGCCTCGTTCGACCCGGCGCTGCTCCCGGCGGACCTGACCGTCCTGCACCGGGCGACCGCCGCGGCCGCCCAGAACTGATCGAGCACCGCACTGATCGAGCTGCGCGAGGGGTGACCGTCGCGTCGTGCACACGGAGCCCGAGCGATTCGCATGTCTGGGTGAATACTTGTGCATGTCATACGGTCGGGCGGTGGACGAACCGGTGACAACGCGATACGGCCCGATCCGGCGCGGTCGAGGCGATGGGCGAGCTGTTCCGCGCCCTGGCCGCGCCGGTCCGGCTCTTGATCGTGGTCGAACTGTCCGCTGCGCGCCCCGCTCGGTGGGGGAGTTGGTCGACGCCCTCGGGGTCAGCCAGCCGCTGGTGTCGCAGCACCTGCGGATACTGCGCTCTGCCCGGCTGGTGGCGGTCGACCAGCGGCACCGGGAGCGTGTCTACCGGCTGCTCGACGATCATGTGCGGCACATCGTGGGGGACGCCGTGCGGCACGTCGCCGAGCACGGCCGGTAGTCGGCGCGCTGCTCAGGCCGCGTGGGTGCAGGTCGGGCAGGTGCATTCGGTGCAGGCGCAGTTGTTGCACGAGTCCGCGCAGTGCGCGCACCGGCAGGCGGCATGGTTGCAGGTGGGGCAGGTGCAGTCGGCGCAGACGCACACCGCGCACGAGTCGGCACATCCCCCGCACTGGCAGGTCAGGCACTCGTCGTAGTGCACGCCCTCGAGGGTGTGGTGCTCGCGGTGCACGTGCCCGTCGTGCAGGTAGTCGACGTGGTCGGCATGCAGCACCGAGGCGTGCCCGCAGCCGGGGCCGTGGGTGTGCTGGTGCTGCTCGGCGGGGCGGTGCTCGATCGTGGTCATGGATGTCTCCTCGTCCTCGGTGTGAGACACATGTTTATATGCACATCAACTAATGTCAAGCTGACACCGAGTCACCGCCTGCGGTTGTGACGCCCTGATCCGGGCATGAGCGTCGGTTTGGGGCAGGTCACCACGGCCGGTGCAAGCCGGTCGGGTCGGACGAGTAGTCGCAGTCCGTTGAGGCGTACGAGGACGGTGTACAGCTCGCGCCGGCCACTCCGAGGGCGAGGGGGTGGGTGCCGAACGGTCCCAGCCGACCGGTACGAGGATCACCGCAGCGGCGAACGCGAGGTCGGCTCCCGGTGATCCGGGCGTCACCGAACCGGCCTCGACCTGATCGGCATCGCGGAGGCAGTCCCGATCGGTCCCGGGTGACACCCGGGACCGGTCGAGGGCCGACTCAGCAGTCGCGCAGTTCCGGGCTCTGGTTGAGCACCTGTCCGCGGGGGCTGATGAACTCGCGGTAGATCGGGCTGTCGACCGCTGCGGGGGCGAAAGCGGCGACCCGGTGGCAGTTCTGGAAGGCGAGTACGACCCCGAAGTGGCGTTCGAGTGCGCCCCGGATGGCGTTGCTGGCCAATGCCCGGAGCAGTTGGCCGCGTTCGTGTTCCGACGGCGGCGGGACCTCGTGCTCGCCGAAGGGCTTGCCGGGTGCCTGGTCGGCGACGGCGGCGGAGATGACCTGCCAGGCGTAGGGCAGGGAGTCGCGGACGACGTTGACGAACTGGGTGTCGTCCAGTTCGCCGCGCTCGGCGGCGTTCAGTACCCGGGTGGGGACGTCGAGGGACACGGTTCCTCCTGATGGTGGCGGACGGTGCCCGTCCAGTCACGCACGAACCGGCGTCGGGATGCGAGGGCCGAAAGTGCATCCGTTGATCCGGTCGCGACCGGATCAACGGAGTGCGGGAGCACCTCGACGCCGAGGCGGTGGATGTTCTCAATGGCGCGAGCCGGGTCTCGGTGGGGGCCGGTCATCGGGCCGGTTGCGCGTGCGCGCCGTGGTCGTGCAGGTCGGAGTCGTCCCACAGTGGCAGGGGGTCGGGGAGCAGGCGCCATGTGTCGGGGCCGGCGGCGAGTTCGTCGTCGGTGAGCAGGGCGGGGTCGAGCCGGCGGTAGGTGTCGGTGACGGTCACCCCGAGCCCGATGAACACGAGTTCCTGCCCAACGGCGTCGGAGGTACCGATGAGCTCGCCGGGTTCGAAGGTGAGGTTGGGCCCGGCCTGTGACCAGACGGCGAGCACGTCGGTGAGGTCGACGACGCCCTGATGTGAGGAGACGATCAGGGCAGCCGGGTTGAGCTTGCGCAGCACCGACTCGACGGTGCCCAGCCCGGCGGGGTGACGAGGTCGGTCTTGCCCTCGCGGGCGAGCGAGCCGACGGTGTCAGGTCCTCGCGCAGGGTGCAGCAGATGCATCCGTTGGTGAGCTCGACGAGCTTCTCGTCGGTCCGGTCGAGCCGGCCCTGCCCCGCGACGAGCGCGGCGTCCATGTTGACCTCGCTCATGTCGTTGACGATCACCGCGACGCGGCGGCCGCCGCGGTTGGCGAGGACGTGGTTGAGCAGGGTGGTCTTGCCGGCGCCGAGGAAGCCGGACAGGACGGTGACCGGCACGCGGGTCGTCATCGGGTGATCACCTGGATGCCGTGGGCGGGGTTTCCCGGGGTGACGTGCAGGTCGTACTCGGCGAGCTCCGCGGCGAGTTGCTCGGGGCCGAACACGTACCAGTGGTCGGTGGCGCTGAACTCGGTGCGGGTGTGACCGTCGTCCACCACCCGGTAGGTCATCGTCCAGGTGATCGCGTCGTCGCCGGCGGGTTCGGCCGCCGCGGTTCCGGTGTAGCGCAGGCGCCCGATCCTGACGTCGGCCATCGCGGTGGCAGGCACGTGCTGCGGGCTGGCGGGCGGGTAGAGGTTGAGGACCGCGCGGCCCTGCGGGGTGAGCCGTTGCGCGAGCAGCGCCCACACATCGCGGCGGTCCGGGGGCGGGAAGTGGCCGATGACGTTCATCGCGACCAGCGCGCTGATCCGCTCCGGCAGCGGGGCGGTGAGCAGGTCGGCGTCGAGTACCGTCACGCGCTCGCGCAGGGCGTCGTCACCGCCGATCCGGGCCAGCAGCGCGGTGCGCAGGCCACGGTGCGGCTCGACGGCGATGATCTCCGCGCCGGGCACGGCGGCGGCGATGACGGCGGTGCCGATCCCGGTGCCCGCCCCGACGTCCACGATCGGGTCGTCACCGGCGTCGAGACCGGACAGTGCCCCGGTCAGCGCCGCGTCCATGCCCTGCCATACCGCGGGCAGAAGCACGCCGACGAACTCTCCGGCGCGGTCGTAGAACGCGTCACTCACGGTTGCCATGTCGAAACCTCTCGTCGAGTCGTAGTCACGAGAGGCCGGCAGCTCGACGCGCGCGGACTGGTGAAACGCAGTCGACCTTCACGGTGCTCCTCCGGCGCTCAGTGAGAACGACAATCATTATTGCTCATCACTGAGGCTCAGTAACGGTCGGGTCGCGGAATGCGTAGGGCCGGCTGCCGCCGGCCTGCTGAGCGCGTCACGGTCAAGGTGTCACCGGCGGCCCGCGTCTGGGTCCGGTTGCGAGCAGCGTCGGGTGGTACCGGTAGTAGCCGGGTTCGTCGGCGACGTTGCGGGCGGAACCGGTGCGAGCCGCGCGGCGATCATCTCGTAGAACTCGGCGCTCCCGCGGTAGCGGTTCGCTCCGGCGCTCACGCCATGCTCGGGTCAGTGGCCGTGGGAGGCGACCAGCGCCGCTGCCGACCGACGCACGGCCGGCAGCACCTCGGCGCCGAGACGCCGGATGTTCTCGAGTGTGCGGATCAGGTCGCCGGCTCCCTCGACCATCAGGACGGCGTGCCGGACGCCGGTGCGGGCCGCGGTCTCGATCAGCCGCTCACGGCAGCGTTGGACGGAGCCCACCGGGTGCAGCCGGCACAGGAGTTCGGCGTATTCGTGCGGGTTGCGGGTCGGATGCGGGGCGCCGTCGGCGCGGCGGTAGCCGGCGAGCCCGGGACCCAACCATTCGGGCAGTCGCGCGCGCAGCGTGGCGGCTGCCTCGCGGTCGCTGTCGGCGACGTAGGCGATCCCGGCGCTGAGATGTCGCCCGTCGCCCACCGCGCCGGTCACGCGGCTGTGCCGGGCGATCATCGCCGCCTTCTCGGTGTCGTCGGCGTGCATGCCGAGCAGCAACGGGAGTCCGTGTCGCGCCGCCAGGTCCACCGTCGCGCTCGACGTCGCCGCGACGACGACCCCGGGCCGGGGAAGGGTGCGCGGACCGGGCACCACCTCGACCTCGGGGAAGCGGTACGCGGGACCCGAGCCGCGTACCTCCGTTCCGGTCAGCGCGGTCAGCAGCACGTCGAGCGCCTCCGGGAAGTCGGCGTGGTGGCCGCGCGGCGCGGGGCCGAACACCCTCAGTTCGACCCACGGGCCGCCGCGACCCACGCCGAGCCGGAACCGGCCCCCGGACACCTGGTCGAGAAGCAGGGCCTGCTCCGCGACTGCGATCGGATGGTGGCTGGCGAGCACGGAGACGGCAGTGCCCACGACCACCCGTCGGGTGACGCCGAGCAGATACCCGGCCAGGGTGAGCGCCGAGGGGCAGACGCCGTAGGACATGAAGTGGTGCTCAGCCACCCAGACGTCGTCGAAGCCGGCGTCCTCGGCGGCAACAGCCGCTGCGACGGTGGCGTCGAGGACGTCTGAATGCGACTGGCCGGGGAACTGCGGCGAGAGCAGGAGCACCCCGAACCGCATGACCACACCCTAACTCCGAGCAGAGTCCCCAGCCGCCGCGATCGCCGTTCCTGACGCCGGTACGCAACGTCCCGGTGGGGTCCGGTCTACCGAGTCCGTCCGTCCGAGGGCGCTGCGCAGGCACGGCAGAGCCCGAATATCTCGGCGGTGTGGGACAGCTCGGAATAGCCATGCGTCTCGGCCACCTTCTGCGCCCACGTCTCCACAGCCGGACCCTCGATCTCCACGGTGGCGCCGCACCGGCGGCAGACCAGGTGGTGGTGGTGCTCGGCCGAGTCACAGCGCCGGTAGACGGCCTCGCCGGTGCCGGTGCGCAGGACGTCGACCTCGCCGTTGTCGGCGAGGGTCTGCAGGGCGCGGTACACCGTGGTGAGGCCGATGCCGCCGCCGCTGCGGCACAGTTCCTCGTGGATCTCCTGGGCGGAGCGGAAGTCGGCGAGCCGGTCGAGCAGGGCGGATACGGCCGCGCGTTGGCGGGTGGCGCGCACGATACGGGTTGCGGGTGCGTTCACCGGGACTCCTCGGCGTGCGCGACGGCGTCGACGACGATGTGCGCCAGGTGGTCGTCGACCAGTGAGTACACGACCTCGCGGCCCCGCCGGTCGCGGTGGACGACACCTGCGTCCTTGAGCACCCGCAGGTGCTGGCTGATCAGCGGCTGGGTGACGCCGAGGGCCTCGACGAGGTCGTGAACGCAGCGGTCGGACTCCAGCAGTTGCAGCACGATCGCGATCCGCACCGGGGCGGCGAGCGCACGCAACAGGTCGCCCGCGGCAGCCAGGGTGCGCGGGGCGCGTGGTCGCGCCCGGACGACACCGTGGTCGGCCTCGGCAGCGTCCCTCGAGTGCTCGCCCGGTGTGCTGACCGCACCGGTGACGATCGACATGGTGTCCTTGTCCGCGGAGGTGACGGCCGCATCGTCGGTGATCGAACTGGTCCGGCCGCGACCGCAGTGTAGGCCTGTGTCCTGCGCGAGCCGGGGTACTGCGCACGGCAGGTTGCGATCCGGGATCGCCGTCGTGCGCGTCACGGTTCCACAGCTAGGGTACATCGATAACCGTTCTCGTTCCCATGTCGCTCCCCGAACTCGGAGTTCCGATGACCCCTCACCGTGTGACCCTGACGCCGCTCGTGGTGCTGGCCGCCGCCCTCGCTCTCGCCGCATGCGGATCGGGGAGTCCCGAGCCCGGCGGGCCACCGCCCGGTGACGCCGCTGCTCCCGGCCGGATCGCGGTCGTCGCGTCCACCGATGTGTACGGAAGCATCGTCGCGGACATCGGTGGGGACGCCGTGGACGTCACCTCGATCATCGACAGCCCGGACGCCGACCCGCACGAGTACGAGAGCACCCCGGCGGACGCGGCGACGATCAACGGCGCGCAGCTCGTCGTCTACAACGGGGCGGACTACGACCCGTTCGCCGACAAGCTGATCGCGGCGGCCGGCACGAACCCGACGGCGATCAACGTGGCCGAGCTGTCGGGCCTCGAGGCGCAGGTTCCGGCGGGTGAGGAGTTCAACGAGCACGTCTGGTACAGCCTGCCCACCGTGAAGATGCTGGCCGACACCATCGCCGCCGACCTCGGGACAGCCGACCCCGCCCGGGCGTCGACCTTCACCACCAACGCCGCCGACTTCACCGCCGCGGTCGACGAGCTGCTGGCCAAGCTCGACGCCATCAAGGCGAAGCACGAGGGCGAGCGGGTGGCCATCACCGAGCCCATCCCGGTGTACATCATCGAGGCCGCGGGTCTGGTCAACGCCACGCCCGAGGAGTTCGCCGAGGCCGTGGAGGAGGGCCAGGACGCCCCCGCCGCCGTGGTGGCCGAGACCCTGGCCCTGTTCGAGGGGCCGGACCCGGTGAAAGCGCTGGTCGCCAACACCCAGGTCGAGGACGCCGCCACCCGACAGGTCGCGGACGCCGCCACAGCCGGTGGCGTGCCGACCGTCCAGGTCACCGAGACGCTGCCGGACGGGGTGACCGACTACGTCACCTGGATGACCCAGCAGATCGACGCCCTCGCCGCCGCGCTCGACGGCGCAGCCTGACCGGAGCACCCGTGGCCAACGTCGCGCCTACGACGCAACGCGCGAGGACACCGGGGAGCGACCGCCCGGTGACCCTGCGCGGGGCCGCGCTCCGTTTCGGTGACCGCACGTTGTGGGACGGGCTCGACCTCGACATCGCGCGGGGTGAGTTCGTCGCCGTGCTCGGACCGAACGGGTCGGGCAAGACGACGCTGCTGCGGGTCCTGCTCGGTCTGCAGCCGCTGCACGCCGGTACGGCGCTCGTCGAAGGACGGCCGCCGCGCCGGGGCAGCGGGGTCATCGGCTACGTGCCCCAGCAGAAGGCGTTGGCCGAGGACCTCACCCTGCGAGCCCGTGACCTCGTCGGCCTCGGTCTGGACGGGCACCGGCTCGGGCTGGGGCTCCGAGGGAGGACGCAGCGCCGCGAGCGGGTCCGCGTGGCGCTGGAGTCCGTCGGAGCCACGCAGTACGCCGACGCGCCCGTGGGCCGGCTCTCCGGCGGCGAGCAGCAACGGCTGCGGGTGGCCCAGGCCCTCGTCGGCGATCCAGCCCTTCTGTTCTGCGACGAGCCCCTGCTATCGCTCGACCTGGCCCACCAGCGGATCGTCACCCGTCTGATCGAGCAGCGCCGGCGAGCGGCTGGCACCGCCGTGCTCTTCGTCACCCACGAGATCAACCCGGTGTTGCCGCTCGTCGACCGCGTCCTCTACCTCGTCGACGGGCGGTTCCGTGTCGGGACTCCGGACGAGGTCATGACATCTGAGTCGCTCTCGGCGCTCTACCGCACCGACGTCGACGTGCTATGGGTCCGGGGCCGGCTGGTGGTCGTGGGCGCCGACGCCGTCCCGCACACCGCAGACGACCACCACACCATGTCGGAGGACGACCGTCGGTGAACGAGTACCTGTCGCGCCTTTTCACGCTGGAGAACATCGGCGAGCTGCTCGCCCTGCCGTTCGTGCAGAACGCCCTGGTCGCCGCGGCGCTGCTCGGGGTGGTCGCGGGTGTGCTGGCACCGCTGATCGTCGCGCGCGGGATGGCCTTCGCCGTGCACGGCACCGCCGAGCTCGCGTTCACCGGCGGAGCGGCGGCGCTGCTGCTGGGGATCAGCGTCAGTGTCGGGGCGGTGGCGGGCGCGGTGGCTGCGGGGCTGGTGTTCGGGTTCCTGGGCGTGCGCCAACGCGAACGGGACTCCGTGATCGGCGTGGTCCTGGCGTTCGGCCTCGGTCTGGGCGTGTTGTTCCTCGCGCTCTACGAGGGCCGGGCGTCCAACAAGTTCGGACTGCTCACCGGGTCGATCGTCTCGGTCGACTCGACCAACCTCGTCGTGCTGGGTTCGGTCACCGTCGGGGTCCTCGTGGTGCTCGCGGTGTTCTACCGGCCACTGCTGTTCGCGAGCACGGACCCCGAAGTCGCCGCGGCCCGCGGGGTGCCCACGCGTCTGCTGTCGCTGCTGTTCGCCGTGTTGATCGCATTCACCACGGCCATCGCCGTGCCGATCGTGGGCGCGATACTCGTGCTCGCGGTGTCGGTGATCCCCGGGGCGGCCGCGGCGCGGGTGACGTCGAGCCCACTGCTGGCCACGGTGCTCGCGGTCGTGTTCGCCGAGGTCTCGCTGCTGGGAGGCACGATCCTGTCGCTGGCTCCCGGACTGCCGATCTCGGGTTACGTCGCCACCATCGCGTTCCTGTGCTACCTGGGGTGCCGCCTCGTCGGTCGGTTCCGCGGGCGGTGGCGGATCGGATGATCCGCCACCGCCCGATCGGTGCTCCTGGATGCCGCCCGACTTTCCGGTGTTCATGCGTTCGAGTGAAGAAGTTTCCGCAGGATGTGGTCACATCTGTTCATGTCCCAGATTGACGATGACATCGTCTCGAACCCCAGCACGAATCCACATTTCTCCGCGGTCCTCGATGCGGCCCTCGGTCGTCGGACCGTGCTGGTCGGTGGCGTGGCGGTCGCCGCCGCGACGTTCCTGGGCGGTACGGCCGTGTCCGCCGCAGCGGCCACGCCGGTCGGTGCGCTCGCTCCCGCACGTCGCTCGCGCGACCTGCTCGGCTTCACAGCGATCCCCACCTCCGCAGCGGACACGGTCGTGGTTCCCGAGGGGTACACGGCCAAGGTCCTCATCTCCTGGGGCGACCCGATCTCCGACGGACCGGCGTTCCGTGCCGACGCCGGCAACTCCGCCGCCGACCAGGCCCAGCAATGGGGTATGCACAACGAGCGGTCACCTTCTTCCCGCTGGACCGTTCCGACCGCGCCTTCGACCGTTCGGACAGCGCGCTCAACGCCGGTTACCGCGGCCGTCGGCCCCGCGTGCGCCGCGGCCTGCTCGTGCAGAACCACGAGTACAGCGATGACGTGCTGCTGTTCACCGACGGCACGGCCGACTGGACCGCGGAGAAGACCGCCAAGTCGCTTGCGGCACACGGCGTTTCGGTGATCGAGCTGCGCTGGCGGCGCGGCACCTGGGAAGTCACACGGCCCTCGCCCTACGCCCGACGCATCACCGGCGCCACGCCGATCACCATCGGCGGCCCCGCGGCCGGTCACGAGCTGCTGCGTACCAGCACCGATCCCACCGGCACCCAGGTGCTGGGCACGCTGAACAACTGCTCCTTCGGGCGCACGCCGTGGACCACCTACCTCGCGTGCGAGGAGAACATCAACGGCTACTTCCGCAAGACCGCCGCACCCAACCCGCTCGAGGCGCGCTACGGCATCAGCGCTGCCGGGTTCGGCTACCTCTGGCACACCACCGACTCCCGGTTCCAGGTCGACACCGAGCCCAACGAGGTCAACCGCTTCGGTTGGTGCACCGAGATCGACCCGTTCGACCCGAGGTCGACGCCGGTGAAGCGCACCGCGCTGGGCCGTATCAAGCATGAGGGCGCGGAGATGGTCGAGACCCGCGACCGGCGTGTGGTCGTGTACTGCGGCGACGACGAACAGAACGAGTACATCTATCGCTAGGTCTCCAACCGGCCCTGGCGCGAGGCCTTCCGACGTGGGGACCATCCGCTCGACGACGGCGTCCTCTACGTCGGCAGGTTCAACTCCGACAACACCGGCGAGTGGCTCCCGCTGACCTTCGACGACCCCAAGATCAAGGCTGCGGGCTTCACCAGCCAGGCCGACGTCCTCATCCGGGCGCGGCAGGCGGCGGATGCGCTGGGCGCCACCAAGATGGACCGGCCCGAGTGGATCCACCCCGACAAGGACTCCGGCTACGTCTACTGCACGCTCACCAACAACTCCCGCCGCGGCACCACCCCCGAGGGACCGACCCGGCCGCCGGTCGACACGGCGAACCCGCGGGCGAACAACGTCTACGGCCACATTGGCGTGCGCCGGGTCTGGGCCGAACTCGTCGTGCGCGGCGTGCGGGCCGCCCGCAAGCGGGTGTGGCGCCTGATGAAGGCCGCCGGCCTGCAAGGACGCCACCCCCGAGCCTGGAAGAAGACGACC